>Ga0257161_1000039_pt1 | contig 30251 bp, 26 predicted proteins | sample NR01A_FD_185954 | JGI IMG/M metagenome (GOLD analysis project Ga0257161, IMG submission 185954) | Soil microbial communities from H.J. Andrews Experimental Forest, Oregon, United States - NR-01-A | ecosystem: Environmental > Terrestrial > Soil > Temperate forest > Bulk soil | place: USA: Oregon... | reverse complement strand
CCTCCGCCGCGCATCACCGCCCCGGCGGGGAAGCCGGCACGTGCCGCGACCCAGCAGCTGTAGTGGAGACTTTCGGGATGCTGCCGTTGATTCTATTCACTTTTTGCCGCGAATTGGTAAAGTTGGGCTACTGGCCTCGTGCGCGTACAATCATCTCCCACACTTTCGGCGGCGACAGCGGCAGTTCGCGCGGCTCGACCCCGAAGTGGCGCAGCGCCGCCGCGACCGCATTCGCGATCACGCCGCCGACCGGGATGATACCGCCTTCACCGGCGCCCTTGGCGCCGAGCGGATTGTGGGGCGCCGGCTTCTCCTCAAGCGCAATGGCACGCACGACAGAAAAATCGCCGGCGATCGGCATCAGGTAGTCGGCGAGCGAACCGGTGAGCAGTTGTCCGTGTGCGTCATAGACCAGGTGCTCGAGAAATACGCCGCCGAGGCCCTGCACGATGGCGCCGATCGCCTGGCCATGCAGCATGGCGGGATTGATGATGCGGCCGACATCCTCGACCGCCACATAGTCGAGCACTTCGACGTGGCCGGTGGCGGGGTCGACCGCCACATGGGCGGCGTGGGCGCCGTAGCTGTAGGTGCGATGGGGGCTCGCATAGGTGCCGTCGGCTACGATGCGGTCCTTGGCGATCTCGGACAGCGGCACAAATGTGCGTCCTGAAGCGCCGGCACCGACCCGCGCCTCGCCGTCCACGATCTCGACGTCCCCCGATTCGCAACCGAGCCTTTGCGCCGCCGCCGCGCGGACCATCTCGCGCAATTTTGCGGCGGCAGCCAGGATGGCCGAGCCGCCCATCACGATGGAACGCGAGCTATAGGTGCCGAACCCTTGAGGCAAGAGGTCGGTCGAGCCGTGAAAAACACCGCGAATACGCCCCATCGGTATTTCGAGGGCATCGGCGGCAATCTGGGCGAACGCGGTTTCGAGCCCCTGTCCGTTGGCCGACGAGCCGACGTGAACCGAAACCGTGCCGTCGCTCTCAAGCACCAGCCGCGCGTGCTCGCGCGGGCCGGAGGCGCCGCCCTCGAAATAACACCCGACCGCCATCCCATGATAGCGTCCGTCGATCGGTTTGCCCTGCAGCGGCGCTTTGGCGGCCCAGCCGATTTCCGTAAGGCAGCGCTCTAAGGTGTGGCGGTAATCGCCGCTGTCGGTCGCGGTGTCGAGGTCAAGCTCCACCACTCTGGCGAGCGCGTACGGCATCTCGGATTCGGCGATGAGATTGCGGCGCCGGAACGCGACGCGATCGATGCCGAGATCGCCCGCCGCCATGTCGAACAGGCGCTCGCGAAAAAAGTCGGCCTCGAAGCGGCCCGGCCCCCGATAGGTGCCGACCGGCGTCTTGTTGGTGAGATGGAGTGACACCTGCATGTGGATATGGGGCACGCGGTACGGCCCGGACAGGATTTGTACGGTGTTGCGTGCGCCGGTCGCCCCGTTGGTACGCAGATAGGCCCCCACATCGGCCTTGGCATGGCCGCGCAGCGCCAAAATCGCGCCGTCGCGGTTGCAGGCGATTTCGAGCGTGCAGGAAACGTCGCGGGCGTGATTGGTGGCGATGAGATGCTCGCGCCGGTCCTCGATCCATTTCACCGGCCGGCCGATAAGTCGCGCCGCGAACGGGATCAGGAAATCTTCCGGATAGAATTCGCCGCGCACGCCGAAGCCGCCGCCGACGTCGTTCTCGACCATGCGGATGGCGTCGTCTCGGAGCCCGAGCTGTTGCGCCAGGATGCGGCGATTGGGAAACGGCACCTTGGCGGCGCCGAACAGGGTCAGCCGTCCGTCGTGCCATTCCGCCACGAGGCCACGCGGCTCCATCGGTAGCGCGGTGTGGCGCTGCACCTTGAATTGCTCGCGGCGTGTGTAGGGCGCGGTGCTGAAGGCCGCATCGGCGTCGCCCTTCACGGCAGTCAGCCTACCGGCGAGGTTGGAGGCGGTTTCGAAGAGTATGGCGCCGCCGGTTTCGGCCGCCCCACAATCCCCGACAACCGGCAATTCCTCGATGTCGATCGCGATCGCCTCGGCAGCGTCCTCGGCGGCTGCCGCCGCATCCGCGACCACGACGGCGACAGGTTCGCCGACATAGCGCACCTTGCCGACCGCGATGACCGGCTGCTCGAACGGCCTGAAAATCTCAAGCTGCTCTTGCCGCAGCGGAATGGTCGGGATGTTGGCGATCTCGGCCGCCGTGATGACGGCATGCACGCCGGGCCGCGCCAACGCGGCGGTGGAATCGATTCTGCGAATGCGGCCATGGGCGACGGAGCTGCGCACGACCACTGCATGCAGCAGTCCGGGCGCGCTCAGGTCGTCGACGTATTGGCCCCTGCCGCGAAGAAAGCGCAGATCCTCGATGCGTTCGATCGGGCTGCCGACAAAGGCATTCGCCGGGCGCGTTCGGTCCGCGGTCATCGGAGGTACTTGATTACCTCATCGGCCTCAATCGACGCGCGTGCCCGAAACGCGCACGACCTCCTTCCACTTCGCGCGTTCGCTGCGAGTGAACGCCGCAAACGCGTCGGGGGGCATGGGAGCCGGCTCGGCGCCAACGGCCTTGAGCGAGGAAGCCACCTCGGGCGTTTCCAGAATGCGTTTCACTTCCGCCGCCAGTCGGTCAACGATCGGCCGCGGCGTGCCGACCGGCGCAAACAGGCCCTGCCACGCAATCGCTTCATAGCCCGGCAGCGTTTCCCCGATGGTAGGGAGATCCGGCATGGAGGCGCTGCGCTGCGGCGTCGTCACCGCCAGCGCCCGCACCACGCCGGATTGTGCGTGCGGGATCGTGGTCGTCATGCTGTCGATGCCGAGTTCGATGTGGCCGCCGATCATGCTGTTGACCACTTCGCTGGTGCTGCGGAACGGAATATGCGTCATCTCCGTTCCGGTCGCGAGCGCGAACATCACTGACGACAGATGCGATGAGGTGCCGATGCCGGACGAGCCGTAGTTCACCTTGCCGGGATTGGCCTTGAGATATGCGATGAGCCCGGTCACCGATGTGGCCGGAATTTTCGGATTGACGAACAACAGATTGGGAAACTGCACCAGCCGCGACACCGGCTGAAAATCGCGGTCGAGATCATAGGCCAGCCTGGTGTAGAGCGCCGCGTTGACGGCGTTCGAGCTGACGGTGCCGACCAGCAGCGTATAGCCGTCGTTCGGCGCCTTGGCGACGAAGCCGGCGCCGAGGCTTCCGCCGGCGCCACCCTTGTTTTCGATCACGAACGGCGTGCCCAGCCGGGCCTGCAGGTGAGCGGAGAGGATGCGCGCCGTGAGATCGGCGGAGCCGCCGGCGCCGAACGGCACCACCAGCGTCACCGCGCGCTGCGGCCAGCTATCCTGCGCATGCGCCGCCGCCGAGACCATGAGCGCGATTGCAACGGCAAATGTCTTGTGCATCATCGACCTCCTGCCCGCTGGTGCCAACGATACCAGCAGCGGCGAGGTACTTCGTCAATCGAAATGCCGCTCGCTGTCGGGACCTTTGGGGGTTCGACCGCGTGGGCAAAAATCGCGAGAGGCCTTTGCACCATTCGCAGGCAGGAGGGGCGATTTTTGCCCACCCTACCGACGTTCGCTCAATAAGACCGAGGCAGCCCCAATACCTTCTCGGCGATGAAATTCAGGATCATGTGGGGCGTCACCGGGGCGATCCGCGTGATCAGCGACTCGCGCAGATAGCGTTCCACGTGGAATTCTCTCGCATAGCCCATGCCGCCATGGCTCATAACGGCGGTCTCGCAGGTCTTGAACGCGGCCTCGGCGGCAAGATATTTCGCCGCATTGGCCTCCGCCCCGCAGGGCTCGCCAGCATCGTAAAGCGCAGCCGCCCGGAACGCCATCAGATTTGCGGCCTCCAACTCCATCCAGCACGTCGCCAGCGGATGTTGAATCGCCTGGTTGCGCCCGATCGGGCGGCCGAATACCTGGCGCTCTTTCGCATAGCCGACGGCCTTTCCAAGCGCCGCACGCCCCAGACCGACAGCCTCGGCGGCAATGAGGATCCGCTCCGGATTCATGCCGTGGAGAATGAGCGCGAAGCCCTTGCCTTCCTCGCCGATGCGATCCTCGGCCGGCACCGGCAGGCCGTCGATGAACAGCTCATTGGAGTCGACCGCCTTGCGCCCCATCTTCTCGATTTCGCGAATGTCGACGTAGCGCCGGTCGAGATCGGTGTAGAACAGGCTCAGGCCTTCGGTGCGCATTGCGATCCGGTCGGCCGGCGTCGTGCGGGCCAAGAGCAGCACCTTGGTGGCGACCTGTGCGGTGGAAATCCAGATTTTCTGGCCCGACACGATATAGCGGTCGCCACTACGCTCGGCGCGGGTCTTGAGGTTGAGGGTGTCGAGACCGGCATCGGGCTCGGTGACCGCAAAGCATGCCTTGTCGCGGCCGGCGACCAGTGGCGGCAGCATGCGGGCTTTCTGCTCCGCCGTGCCGAATTTCACTACGGGGTTGAGCCCGAAAATGTTCATGTGCAAGGCCGAGGCGCCGGAAAGTCCGGCGCCCGACTGGGCGATCGTCTGCATCATGATGGCGGCTTCCGTAACGCCAAGCTGGGCGCCGCCATAGGTTTCCGGAATGCAGATGCCGAGCCAACCCGACGCCGCGAAGGCCTGGAAGAAATCCTCGGGAAATCCGCCCGCCCGGTCCTTGTCGAGCCAATAGGCGTCGCCGAACGGCGCGCAGAGCCGCGTGATCGCGTCGCGGATTGAGGTCTCGTGCGGCGAGAAAGTCTGGTGCATCGACGATTTCCAGGTAACTATGGCGTTGCTGGGCGCGCCTTGCGTACCTTAAGTCCATAACCACAGGTCGGAATGATTTTGCAATCAAGGGAGGAAAGTCATGTCGTTTCGTTTGGCCGCTGCTGCGGCGCTCGGAGTGTTGACGGTTGTGCCTACCGCCGCGAGCGCCCAAGTCTTGATGCAGCGCGATGTATCACTCCGCATGGCGTTGACGATCGCGGAAGCGGCGCTCGCAGAATGCGGCACCGCCACCTCGGTGGCCATTGTCGACCGCGCCGGCCGGCTGCGTGTCTTCCTCCAGGGCGACAACGCCAATCCGCATAACATCGAGCTCGCCCGCCGCAAGGCCTACACGGCGCGCACGTTCCGGCAGCCCTCCGCCCAATGGGCGAAGAACACCGAGACCCAGAATGCCGGGCAACGGATGCTTGCGGACGTGATCCCGCTCGGCGGCGGCATGCCGATCAATGCTAGCGGAGATACGATCGGTGGCGTTGGCCTGAGCGGCGCGGTCGGCGGCCAACCGAAGGAAGAGGCCTGTGCAAAGGCTGGAATCGACAAGGTCGCCGATCAGCTGCAATAAGGCCAAACGTCGTCCTCCAACATTGCCGTTGTAGGGGCGACCCTTGTGGTCGCCCCATTCGTCGCATCCGACAACAGGGCGACCACAAGGGTCGCCCCTACAGCCGCTGACGCGGCAATCGATTGGTTGACAGGAAAGCCTTGAACCGCCATAAGCTGCGCTATCACGCGGGCGCTTTTGGCGTCTGCGCGTTTTGTTGCGGCGCGGTGTGGCATCCACGCTATGTCTCTGCAACGACAGATAAATCCCGATCGCAAGAAGCCGGTCCGGGCCCTTGGGTCCGAGTATCGCGCATGAACACAAAGGACGAAAAAGATGTTCGCGGTCATCAAAACGGGCGGCAAGCAGTATCGCGTTGTCGCTGAGGATGTGCTCCGGGTCGACCGGCTCGAAGCCGAGCCCGGCACGGTTGTGGAATTCGGCGAAGTCCTGGTGGTTGGCGGCGATCACGCCATACTTGGCACTCCCACCGTGGCAGGTGCCACGGTCGGTGCCGAGGTGCTCGATCATGTCCGTGGCGACAAGGTCATCGCTTTCAAGAAGCGCCGGCGCAAGAACTCACGGCGCAAGCGCGGGCATCGCCAGCAATTCTCCCTGGTCCGGATCACCGAGATCCTGACCGAGGGCAGAAAGCCATCGCAGACGCCGCCGCCCCGGCCACGGCGGCAAGCGGCGCCGCAAGCCGAGGCGGGCGCGACGGAAGCGCCGACTTGATATTCACCAGGACGAATGAGTAAATAGACGACGGGTTCGCTTCGGCCCATCGCTTCGTACCAAAATAGCAGTGAGCCGGCCCTACGCCCGGCAACGTGTCCTAAAGGAAGACCACCATGGCGCACAAGAAAGCAGGCGGATCCTCGCGCAACGGCCGCGATTCCCCGGGCCAGCGCCTCGGCGTTAAGCTGTTCGGCGGCGAGCCGTGTCGTGCCGGCAATATCATTGTGCGACAGCACGGCACCAAGTGGCATCCGGGCGAAAACGTTGGCTTGGGCCGGGATTACACGTTGTTTGCGTTGATCGACGGCCGCGTGACGTACCGCACCAAAGCCCAGGGCCGCTCCTATGTCTCCGTCGTACCGATGGAGGCTGCGGCCGAATAACCGGCGGATCAAACCGAGGTCCGCCGGCGCGCCAGTCGAACCGGTGGAACCTGAAGGTTCCAAGTTGGGGGAGACGGCGAGCCGGCTCCCCCTCTTGCTTTCGAGGCATAAGGAACCGACCATGACGTTGCTTGATCATCGCCGGATCGACACCCAGGTGGGAGGTATCGCAGTCCTCGAAACCGCACGGCTGGTACTTCGCGCGGCGCGCCTCGAGGACGCCAAGCGCGTGGCAGCGCTCGTCAATGACCGCCGCATTGCTGAAAATACCGCACGCATTCCGCATCCCTATACGGTTGACGATGCCACGGAGTGGATCAGGGCCGCGCTTTCGCAGCCCGCTACCAGCTATGTGATTACGATCGCTGGCGAGGTCATCGGCGCCTGCGGCCTCGATATGCCCCCTCCCCGCCCTCCCCTTTCCCCCACCTTTCCCTCCCCGGCGCGTGGCGGAGGGTTAGGGAGGGCGGCGGCGGAGGGCAAGCAGGGGGCGGAACTCGGTTATTGGATCGGCGTGCCGTTCTGGGGCTGCGGCTATGCGACCGAAGCTGCGCGGGGCTTGATCGATCACGCGTTCGGCGATCTTGGTTACGAGGTCCTTACCGCAAGTGCGCGTGTCAGCAATCCCGCCTCGCGCCGCGTGCTGGAGAAGTGCGGTTTCCAGTGGACCGGAGTCGGTCTGTGCCGCATCCGCGCCATCAGCTCGTCCGTGCCGGTTGACCGGTTTCGGCTGGAGCGCCCATGAAGTTCCTCGACCAGGCCAAGGTGTACATCCGCTCCGGCAACGGCGGCGCCGGTTGCGTCTCGTTCCGGCGCGAGAAGTTCATCGAGTTCGGTGGCCCTGACGGCGGCGATGGCGGCCGCGGCGGCGATGTCGTCGCGCAATGCGTCGATGGGCTGAATACCCTGATCGACTATCGCTACCAGCAGCATATCAAGGCGAAGACCGGCGGCCACGGCATGGGCAAGAACCGCTCCGGTGCGGCAGGGGCCGACGTCGTGCTCAGGGTGCCGAAAGGCACCCAGATTTTCGACGAAGACAATGCAACGCTTCTCGCCGACCTTACCGAGATTGGCGATCACGCGATCCTCGCCAAGGGCGGCAATGGCGGTTTCGGCAATGCGCATTTCAAATCGTCCACCAATCGTGCGCCGCGCCGCGCCAATCCAGGGCTTGCCGGCGAGGAGCGCACCATCTGGCTGCGCCTCAAGCTGATCGCGGACGCGGGGCTTGTGGGCTTGCCCAACGCCGGGAAGTCCACGTTTCTGGCGAGCGTGAGCGCCGCCAAGCCGAAGATCGCCGATTATCCCTTCACGACATTGCATCCGCAGCTGGGCGTGGCCTCGGTCGACGGCCATGAATTCGTGCTGGCGGACATCCCCGGCCTGATCGAAGGTGCCCATGAGGGCACCGGCCTCGGCGATCGCTTTCTTGGCCATGTGGAGCGCTGCCGCGTGCTCCTGCATTTGGTTGACGGCACCTGCGAACATGCCGGCAAAGCCTACAAAATCGTGCGCAATGAACTCGCCGCCTACGGCCACGGTCTTGCGGACAAGCGCGAGATCGTCGCCCTCAACAAAGCTGACGCCTTGATGCCGGAGCAACTCAAGGAGCAGATGGCCCGGCTCAAGCGCGCCGCGAAGGCGGCCCCGCTGGTGATATCCGCGGTCACGCAGCAAGGCGTGCCGCAAGCGCTGCGTGCGCTTCGCGATGCGGTCGATGCCGCAGCGGAACTCGAAGATGGGCTGGGAGCGCGGGCATCTCGCCCGCTTGTCCCCTCTCATCCCTCCGCCGCGCTCGGGGAAGGGTAGATTGGGGCGGGCGGGGCGCCCGCGCTTCCCAGGGGTGGCAGGACCCGATCCGAGTCGCTATATTTCCAAGTGGTGCCGCGGCATTAAACACGTCGTTTACGCCGATCCGGCACAGCTCCTTGTAACAAGCCCACGAACCGGCCTGCCTGTCGGCGGGCAGTATGGCGTTTTTTCATGGCGGTTCCATTATGAACTCCAATCGAACCGATCACATTCGCCTCACGTCTCACCCGGAGCCGGGCGGAAAGTCGCGTTTTCCGATCCATTGGGGCGCTGCTGATCCGCATGCGCGTGGTCCGATCATCGCGACCGTGTCACAGCCGCAGCGCCGCAATGTGATAGGCAGCCATGGCGGGTCCTATGCGCTCTATCGCGCGTTGGCAGTCTCGGCGGGTGCGCTCGATCCGATCCGCCGTCCCGATCTGACGAACACCTATCCGGCCGCCACGGTCGGTCCGTTTCCGCAATGGTCGGAACCGGGGCGCATTGTATCGCTCGATCCCTGGGGTCATCTCGTCGCGACTGCGTTCAAGGCGCAGATCGCCGAAGGAGAGGATATTCGTCCCACCATTGCGGTCACCCGGGCGCGCCTCGATCTCGCCGAGATGCGGGACGCAATCCGGGCCGGCCGGTTGAAGTCTGATGGAAAGTACATTGTCGAGAACGGCAGTCTCGCAGTGGTGAAGGTCGCCATCGATCCGGTTTGGCATTTACCGGGCATTGCGGAGCGATTCGGAACGACCGAGACCAGTCTGCGGCGCGCCTTGTTCGAGCAGACCGCGGGCATGTTCCCGGAGATCGTGACCCGTCCCGACATGCATGTATTTCTGCCGCCGATCGGCGGCACCACCGTCTACCTGTTTGGCGACGTCGAGAAACTCGCCAATCCGCGCACCAAGATTACCTGCCGCGTGCACGACGAATGCAGCGGTTCCGACGTGTTCGGCTCCGATATCTGTACCTGCCGCCCCTACCTGATCCACGGCATTGAGGAATGCGCCCGCTCCGCCCAGGCCGGCGGGCTCGGCGTCATCGTCTACAATCGCAAAGAGGGCCGCGCGCTCGGCGAGGTCACGAAGTTCCTGGTCTACAATGCGCGCAAGCGCCAGGAGGGCGGCGATCAGGCCTCGACCTATTTTGAGCGTACCGAATGCGTGGCCGGGGTGCAGGACGCCCGCTTCCAGCAACTGATGCCCGATCCGATCCATTGGCTCGGCTTGCGGCGGCTCGACCGCTTTATTTCCATGAGCGACATGAAGCATGATGCGCTGGAATCCCAAGGCATCGAGATCGTGGAACGGGTGCCAATCCCCGACGAGCTGGTGCCGCCCGACGCTCACGTTGAGATCAATGCCAAGCGTGCCGCCGGCTACTACTCGCCGGAACCGTCCCCGGATTTGACCGACCCGGTCGGCCGGCCGCTGGAGAATTATTGATCGCCGGCCGTGCGTCCCGACAACCTCGCGCTTTCTCTGTTGACCGCAGCCGCGGTCCGCGAGCGCGCGAACGTGATCCTGGACGCCGGTCTCGCCGACCGGCTCGAATATTTTTGCGTCGATCTGCATCGGCTGGAACAGGCCGCCGATTTCACCGTCGCGATCACCCGCAAAGCCTATCCGTCGCTTGAAATTCCGTTCCATTCGCGCTGGCGCCACTTCGCGATCGACGGCGATGATCGCTGGATCACGGTTGCCGGAACGGCGCATTGGCCCTGCGTTGCGGCGCGCGCACGCGCGGAGTTTGATCTTGCGATCATCAGCGTGCTGCTCGATGCCGGCGCCGGCGCGGCGTGGCGCTATCGCGACGCTGTCACGGGTCACAATATCGGGCGCTCAGAGGGCCTTGCGCTCGCCAGTCTTGCGATGTTCTGCTTCGGGCTGTTTTCCGCGAAATTGAGCGACAGGTTGCGCGTCGATGCGACAAAGCTAGCGGAACTCACGACAGCCGCGCTCGGCGACGGCCTTCAGGACGGCCCTGACAATCCGCTGCTGGGGATCGAGGGGCGACGAGATCTGCTGCGCCGCCTTGGCGCCGCCGTATTGGGCGCGCCGTCCATCTTTGCGAGGCACGATGCACCCCGACCCGGTGGCCTGTTCGATCATCTGGCAAGTCTTGCGCTGTCGGGGCGAATTGCCGCCGCCACCGTCCTGACCGAAGTGCTGCTGCATCTCGGATCGATCTGGCCGGGGCGCACTGTACTCGGCGGCGTTCCGCTTGGGGACTGCTGGCGCCACCCGGCCATTACGACCGGCGATGCCACCGATCAGCTGATGCCGCTCCACAAGCTCTCCCAATGGCTCACCTATTCGCTCATCGAGCCGATGGAGCGAGCCGGAATTGCGGTCACCGAAATCGACGGCCTGACCGGCCTCGCCGAATATCGCAATGGCGGCCTTTTCATCGATACGGGAGCGCTTGCCTTGCGCGATCAAGCTTGCGGTGAGCGCCGGCATGAAGTGGGTTCCACTTTGGTCGTCGAATGGCGCGCCCTCACGGTGGCGTTGCTCGACCGGTTGGCTGCCCTTGTGCGGCAGCGTCTGGGGCGCGATGCTAACCAACTGCCGCTGCCGAAAATTCTGCAGGGAGGGAGCTGGGCGGCGGGGCGGGCCATCGCCCGGCGGCTGCGGCCCGACGGTTCGCCGCCGCTGCAGGTGATCAGCGACGGAACCGTGTTCTGAGGCGCGTTCCGATGAGATCGAACCACCTCTGCGGCGTCATGCCCGCGCTTGTCGCGGGCATCCACGCCTTTCTTGCGGGCTTTCAGCTAGAAAGACGTGGATGGCCGGGACAAGCCCGGCCATGACTCCGAATAAAGGTTCCAACTTCTCGTGATCATGCCATGGGGGAGTTCTGATGGAAGGCGTGACGATCATTCGGCATCCGCTGGTTCAGCACAAGCTGACGTTGCTGCGCGACAAGAGCCGGTCGACCAAGTCGTTTCGCGAACTCTGCCGCGAACTCGGCATTCTGATGTGCTACGAGGTGACACGCGATCTCCCGCTTGGCCTCGTCGAAATCGATACCCCGATGGCGCGCATGATGGCCCCCCGGATCGTCGGCAAGAAGCTTGTGTTCGCCCCGATCCTGCGCGCCGGCATGGCATTTGTCGAAGGCATGCTGGAATTGGTCCCGGCCGCGCGCGTTTCCCATATCGGGCTATATCGCGACCCCGACACGCTGGTGGCGGTGGAATACTTTTTCAAAGCGCCTGTCGACGTGGCGGAGCGGTTGGTGGTCGTCGTCGCGCCGGTGATCGCGACCGCAAACACGGCGGTCGCAGCCGTTGACCGGCTCAAGGAGCGCGGCGCCCGCGACATCCGATATGTCTGCCTCATCACCGTCCCGACCGCACTCGAACGACTGCGCGGCATTCACCCCGACGTGCATGTCTGGACCGCGGCCATCGACGAGCGCCTCGACGACGACGCTTTTATCATTCCGGGCCTTGGCGATGCCGGCGATCGGGCTTATGGAACGCGGTGAAAGGAGCCGACATGAGCTCGATGACGCTGTCGCGTTATTTCGCCTGGCGCTTTTTCGTGGCTGTGGCCGGAGTGTTTGCCGGCGTCTTCGTTCTGGTCGCGTTCGTCGATTATATCGATGTGATGCGCAAGGCCAGCGATGTTCCGCACGCGCCGACTTCGCAGTTGATGCTGATGTCGTTCTATCGCGTGCCGCAGACCATGGAGCGCCTGCTGCCGTTCAGCGTGCTGGTCGGGGCAATGACGTGCTTTTTCAGCCTGTCCCGGCGCATGGAGCTTGTGGTGGCGCGCGGCGCTGGAATGTCGGTTTGGCAGATCATTGCGCCGGCGATGCTGGTCGCCGCGGCACTCGGGGCGATCGGAACTGTGGTCTACAATCCGGTCTCCGCGTCTCTTCGCGAAGCTTCAAAGCGCATCGAATCGAAGATTTTCGGCCAGACCCCGACGGCGCTGGAAGGCTACGACAGCGGTTATTGGGTGCGCCAACGCGGCGCCGATGGAGATTCGATCCTCAATGCCCGGCAGAGCCAAGAGCAGGGGCTCAAGCTGACCACGATCACCATATTCACGTTCAATCCGTCCGGCGAATTCAAGGAACGCATTGAAGCCCGGGAGGCGGAATTGCAGCCTGGCGCATGGCAATTGAGCCACGCGCGCGTTTTCGCGCTTAACACGCCGCCGCAGGAGTTTGACTCCTATCTGCTGCCGACCAAGCTCACGCGCGAGCAGGTGGCCGAAAGCTTTGCGGCGCCGGACACCGTCGGATTTTGGCATCTGCCGACCTATATCCGATTTGTGGAAGACTCCGGCCTTGCGGCCGCCGGCTATCGCCTGCAATATCAAATCCTGATTGCGCGGCCGTTCCTGCTCGCCGCAATGATCTTGCTGGCGTCCTCGGTCAGCCTGCGGGCGTTCAGGTTCGGTGGCGTGCCGCAGCGAATCCTGCTCGGCGTCGCGGCCGGATTTTCGATCTACGTCCTGTCCAAGGTGACGGAGGATTTGAGCAAGGCGGAACTGCTTTATCCGCTGCTGGCGGCGTGGCTGCCGATTGCGGCCGGCGGCTTGTCGGGGTTTCTGGTGCTGCTGCACGAGGAGGATGGGTGAGGGTGGCGGCATAGGATGGGTTGAGCGAAGCGAAACCCATCCTACGACTTCGCGAGGAGGATGGTTAAGGGACTTCCGCCTCGCGCCCCATCAGCAACTGCTCCACAAAACGCTCAAGCCCGCCAGCCGGAACGATTGCGGCGGCAATGCCGGCCGCCCTTCCGGCGGCGGCATCGCTCTCCTTGTCGCCGATCATGACGCTGGCCTCGCGGATGACGGGCCACACATTCATCAAGTCCAGCAACATTCCGGCGGCGGGTTTGCGGCAGGAACATGCGGTGCGATAGGCCGCGATGCTTCCCTGCGGGTGATGCGGGCAATAGCGCATATCGTCGATGCGGGCGCCCGCAGCGCGCAATTCCTCGTTCATCCAGCGGTGCAGATCGCGTATCGCGGTCTCATCGTAGATGCCGCGCGCCACGCCGGACTGGTTGGTCACGACAAAGACGTAGTAACCGCTGTCGTTAAGCCGGCGGATCGCGTTCACGGCGCCGGGAAGCCAGCGAAAATCAGCGCTGCGATACACATAGCCGGTGTCGTGGTTGAGCGTGCCGTCGCGATCGAGAAATACTGCCGGCCGCTGAGATAACTCCCTCCCTGGCCCTCCCCCGCCCGCGGGAGAGGGTGCCGGCTTATTGTGCCACAACATTGTTGGGCGCGGCTTCGAGATTGAAGGCGGCGGAAAACAGCGCCTTGGTGTAGGGCGACTTCGGGCGCGAGAAAATCTCGGCTGAGGGACCTTCCTCGACCACCTTGCCGTTGCGCATCACGATCAGCTTGCTGGCAAGCGCCGCCACCACCTTGAGATCGTGGGAAATGAACAGGTAAGTGAGGTTCTTGCGCTGTTGCAGATCGCGCAGAAGATCGACGATCTGCGCTTGTATCAGCATATCGAGCGCGCTGGTCGGTTCGTCAAGCACGACAAAAGTCGGCTCCAGCACAACCGCCCGGGCCACCGCTATACGCTGACGCTGGCCGCCGGAGAATTCGTGCGGGTAGCGGAATCGGGTCTGCGGATCGAGTCCCACCTCGATCAGCGCGCGCACCACGCGCTCCTCGCGTTCCGCCCGGCTCAATTGCGGCTGATGAATCGGCAGGCCTTCCTCGATAATGTCGGCGATCGACATGCGCGGGCTGAGCGAGCCGTAAGGATCCTGGAACACGATCTGCATGTCGCGGCGGAACGGCCGCATCTCCTTGAACTTCAACCCTTGAAGCTCGCTGCCCATGAACACGATCGGGCCGTCGGAGGAGATCAGGCGCAGGAGGGCGAGCCCGAGCGTGGTCTTGCCGGAGCCGGATTCGCCGACGATGCCCAGCGTTTCGCCGCGCCGCACCTCGATCGTCACACCGTCGACCGCCTTGATGTGGCCCACCACTTTGCGCAGCACGCCGCGCTTGATCGGAAACCACACCTTGAGATCGTCGGTGCGGATCATGACATCGCCGTGCGGATTGAGGGGCGCCGGATCGCCCTTGGGTTCCGCCGCGATCAGCTCGCGCGTGTAGGGGTGCTGGGGAGCGGAAAACACCGCCTCGACCGCGCCGTGCTCCACGATCTTGCCCTGCTTCATCACGCAGACCCGGTCCGCGACCTTGCGGACGATGCCGAGATCATGGGTAATGAAGAGGATCGCCATGCCGAGGCGGGATTGCAGCTCCTTCAGGAGCTTGAGAATCTGCGCCTGCACGGTGACGTCGAGCGCGGTCGTCGGCTCGTCCGCAATGAGCAGATCCGGCTCGTTGGCGAGCGCCATGGCGATCATGACGCGTTGACGCTGGCCACCCGAGAGCTGATGCGGGAAGCTTTGCAAGCGGCCTTCCGGGTCCGGAATGCCGACCTGGGTGAGAAGCTCGATTGTCCTGGCGCGCGCTTTGGCGCCGACCAGGCCGCCATGCAGCAGCAGGATTTCGCCGATCTGCTTTTCGATGGTGTGCAGCGGATTGAGAGAGGTCATCGGTTCCTGGAACACGATGGTAATGTCGTCGCCGCGCACCCGCCGCATGTCGTTTTCCCGCAACCGCATCATATCCTGCCCCTTGAACAGGATTGTCCCGGAGGGGTGCCACGCCGCCGGATACGGCAGGAGCCGCATGACCGAGAGCGCGGTGACGGATTTTCCCGAGCCGGATTCGCCGACCAGCGCCAGCGTCTCTCCCTTGCGGATGTCGAAGGAGACGCGGTCGACGGCCAGCGCTTCGCGCTCGCCGCGGCCGAAGGCGACGGAGAGGTCGCGGACGGAGAGGAGGGGGGTGTCGGAAGAGTTCATGATTCACGCTTGAAGCTAAATGCTGCCATCATCGAAACGTCTTGCGGGGGTCGAAGGCATCGCGCACCGCCTCGCCGACGAAGATCAACAGCGACAGCATGACGGCCACGGTGAAAAAGCCTGTCAGCCCGAGCCACGGTGCCTGGAGATTGGCCTTGCCTTGCGCCAGCATCTCGCCCAGGGATGGCGAGCCCGGCGGCAGTCCGAAGCCGAGGAAGTCGAGCGCGGTCAGCTCCACCACGGCGCCCGACATGATGAACGGAAGCATCGTCATTGTGGCCACCATCGCGTTCGGCAACAGATGGCGGAACATGATCACCTTGTTGGAGACGCCGAGCGCGCGTGCCGCCTGGATGTATTCGAAGTTGCGGCCGCGAAGGAATTCGGCGCGCACCAGGCCGACCAGCGATACCCAGGAAAACAACAGCAGGATTCCGAGCAGAATGAAGAATCCAGGCACGAGGATCGACGAGATGATGAGCAGCAGGTAGAGTTCCGGTATTGCGGTCCAGATCTCGATGAAGCGCTGGAACAAAAGATCGGTCCAGCCGCCGAAATAGCCCTGCACGGCGCCGGCCGCGACCCCGATCATCGACGATATGATCGTCAGCGCCAGGCCGAAAAGGACCGAGACGCGGAAGCCGTAGATCATGCGGGCGACGAGGTCGCGGCCCTGGTCGTCGGTGCCAAGCCAGTTGTATTCAAGATCGCGACAGCCGGTGAGCTGCTTCTTCTCCACGACCTGCTTGCACTCCTCTTCGCTCAGCAGCCACGTCGGCTTCGAAGGCGCCGGCGTCGGCAGGTCGAGGTTATGGGTGTCGTAGGAGAAGCGGATCGGCGGCCACAGCATGTAGCCGCCCTTGTCGCTGATGAGCTTCTGCAAGAACGGGTCGCGGTAGTCGGCGGCGGTCTCGAAGTCGCCGCCGAATGCGGTTTCCGGATAGCTCACGAGCACCGGAAAATAAGATTTGTCTTCGAAGCTGATGTAATACGGCTTGTCGTTGGCGATGAACTCGGCAAACAGCGACGTGATGAACAGCGCGAGGAATATCCACAGCGACCAGTAGCCGCGCCGGTTTGCCTTGAAGTTCTGCCACCGGCGGAGATTGATCGGCGACAAGGTAAAGCGGCGAGCCGGCGCCGCGCCCTTCGAGGCGATTTGCACGGGGGCAATGGCTTCGAGCGAAGCAGGTTCTATCCGCGCGTCCATCTCACACCTCCCGGGTTTCGAAGTCGATGCGCGGATCGACCCAGGTATAGGTGAGGTCGGAGATCAGATTTATGATCAATCCGACCAACGCAAAAATATAGAGGTTTGCAAACACGACCGGATAGTCGCGGTTAAGCACGCTCTCGAAGCTTAAGAGCCCGAGGCCGTCGAGCGAGAAAATGGTTTCGATCAGGAGCGCCCCGGTAAAGAATGCGCGCACGAAGGCGCCCGGAAATCCCGCAATGATCAGCAGCATGGCGTTGCGGAAGATATGGCCGTACAGCACCTGGCGGTCGTTGCAGCCCTTGGCGCGTGCGGTAAGCACATATTGCTTGCGGATTTCGTCGAGGAAGCAGTTCTTGGTGAAGATCGTCAAGGTCGCGAAGGCGCCGATACCGAGCGCGATCAGCGGCAAGGCGAGATGCCAGAAATAGTCGAGAATATATTGGCCCCACGACATTGCGGCTGCGTTGTCGGAATGCAGCCCTCGCAGCGGAAACCAGTCGAGATACGACCCTCCGGCAAACAGCACGATGAGCAGAATGGCAAACAGGAAGCCCGGAATAGCATTGCCGACGACGACGACGCCGGAAGTCCAGACGTCGAGAGGCGAGCCGTCGGCGACCGCCTTCTTGATGCCCAGCGGGATGGAAATCAGATAGGTGGCAAGCGTCATCCAGAATCCGAGCGAGATCGAGACGGGCAGCTTCTCCCGGATCAATGCGAGCACGCTGATGTCGCGGAAATAGCTCTGGCCGAAATCGAAGCGCGCGTAGTTCCACAGCATGAGGAAGAAGCGCTCGTAGGCCGGCTTGTCGAAGCCGAACTGCTTCTCCAGTTTTTTGATGAATTCGGGATCGAGGCCCTGGGCGCCGCGATATTTCGATGTCGTGGCGTCGAGCTGCGAGGCCCCCTGCCCGCCGCGGGCGCCGAAGTCGCCGCCCCCAGAGCCGGAAATTCGCGAGGTGGCGCCGGTATCGACGCCGGAGAGCTGGGCGATAATCCGTTCCACTGGGCCGCCTGGCGCGAACTGTACGACGGCGAAGGACACCAGCATGATCCCGAACAGGGTCGGGATCATGAAAAGAATGCGACGGATGATGTAAGCGGTCATCTAGCTCCACGTTTCTGAATTTTGGACGATGGGCGGCCTCGTAGGGTGGGCAAAGCCAACGGGTCCGGCCTTCGGCCGGCCCGATGACAGGCTCCGCGTGCCCACCTTGGGCCATGCTCGGTGGGCACAGCGCGCCAGAGCGCGCCTTTGCCCACCCTACTCATGATTCCAGCCGACCGAATCACGCGCTAGCCTGACTTCTCGAGCTTGGCGGCCTTGTCGCGGTCGTACCACCAGGTTTCCGGAACACCGCGGGCATAGAAGGGCGCGGATTCCGGGTGGCCGAACACGTCCCAGTACGCGATCGGGTGCGAGGCCCGGTGCCACTGGGGAATCCAATATTGCCCCGCGCGCAGAATGCGGTCGAGCGCGCGCGCCGCGATCACGAGTTCGTCGCGCGTCTTGGCAGCGATGATGCTCTCGATGAGGGCGTCGACAGCCGGACTGGCGACGCCGATGAGATTCTCCGACCCCTTCGTTGCGGCCGCAGTGGAGGAAAAATAGGTTCGCAGCCCTTCGCCAGGCGTTGTTGAGAAGCTCATGCGGTGCATCGTGACGTCGAAATCGAAGTCGTTGCGGCGAGCCATGTACTGCACCGGATCCACGATCCGCAGCGTGGCATCAATGCCGAGCGTCCCGAGATTCTTGATGAGCGGACCGTGGTGCGCCTGGAGCTGCGGATCGTCCTCCACGAATTCGATCGTGACCGGCTCGCCGTTCGCATTGACGCGTTTGCCATTTTTAATCGGAAAACCAGCATCCTGCAGCATCTGCGAGGCCTTGCGCAGGAGCGCGCGATCCTGGCCGGACCCATCGGACGCCGGCGGCACGAAAGGCTCTGCGAATACCTGGTCGGGCACCTTGCCACGCCACGGCTCCAGCAATTTCAGCTCCTCGGGGCCCGGCAATCCTTGCGCCATCATGTCGGAATTATGGAACACCGAATGGGTGCGCTTGTAGACCCCATACATGATGGTCTTATTGGTCCATTCGAAGTCGAAGGCGTAGTTCAGGGCTTCGCGCAGGCGCGGATTGGCGAGCTTGGCGCGCCGCAAGTTGAAGACCCAGCCCTGCCCGCCGGTGGGCAGGTTATCCGGAATCTGGTCGCGCTTTACGCGGCCGTCGCGGATGGCCGGAAAATCATAGCCGGTGGCCCAGGTGCGCGAGGTGAATTCCTCGCGGAACAGATAGCTCTTGGCCTTGAACCCTTCGAATCCGACGTCGCGATCGCGATAGTACTCGTAGCGCACCGTATCGAAATTGTATTGGCCGACGTTGACCGGCAATTTCGCGCCCCACCAGTCGGCCACGCGCTGATACTCGATGTAGCGGCCCGGTTCGAGGCGGCCGACCCGGTACGGTCCAGAGCCCAGAGGAACATCGAGCGTAGTCTGATCGAACTCATGCGTCGTGTAATAAGCGCGCGAGAAGATCGGCAACCCGGCCACGAACAGCGGCACATCGCGGGCGCGTTTCTCGGCAAAGCGCACCGTCACGACCTCGTCATCCTCCGCCTCGGCGCCCTTCACGTCGCGCATGTGCTGGGTGATGACGGGGTGGCCCTTCTCCTTGAGAAGGTTGAGCGAGAATGCGACGTCTCTCGCGGTCAGCTTGCTGCCGTCGTGGAAACGCGCCTCCGGCCGGATATGATAGCGATGCACGAGGCCATCCGCCGAGATCCGCACCTTGTCGGCCGCAAGGCCGTACATCGCATCCCGCTCGTCTTCGGCCGAAGTCATCAGGCTCGCGAAGGTTAACTCCATCGCTTTCGCGGCGTCGCCCTTCAGGATGAAGCTGTTGAGCGAGTTGAAGGTGAGAAAATTCTGATTGAACAGTCGGCTCGTGATGGTCTCGGAAAACACGCCGCCCTTCGGAGCGTTCGGATTGACATAGTCGAAACGCCGGAAGTCGGCCGGGTACTTGAGGTCGCCGAAATACGAGATGCCATGGGTCTCGGACTCGTCGGCCGCGACGGCCACGCCGGAGCCGCGCAGCAGCGCAGGCGCCGCCATTGCGCCGGCGGAAAGAACGAGCACGCGGCGGCGCGAGAGCGGCTTGCGAGGGAGGCTCATTGGCGCCCCCCGGTCTTGGCCGCCTTCACAGGGTCCCACCACCAGATGGTGGGGAACGCGCTGGCGCCATACTCGGGCATTTTATCGGGGTGGCTGAAGCGGTCCCAGCGCACCGTATATGAAAGCCCAGATGTCCAGTTTGGCACGACATAATTGTTCCACAACAGCACGCGGTCGAGGGCCCTGGTGACCGCGACCAGCTCCTCTCGATTCTTCGCGAAGATCACCCGCTCGATAAGCTTGTCGACGGCGGGATTCTTGATGCCGATGAGGTTGCGCGAGCCCACTTCGTCAGCGGCTTTCGAGCCCCAAAATTCGCGCTGCTCATTGCCCGGCGAGAGGGATTCGGCCCATTGTCCGACGGTCATATCGTAATCCCATTTCCGCTCGCGGTTTTCGTATTGTGCGTCGTCGACATTCCGTATTGAGATCGTCATGCCAAGTCGCTCCAGCGACGACTTATAAAATAATATGATGCGCTCGAAGTTGTTTGGACTGTTGGCAGGGTTGAGCACTTCGACGGTCATCGGTTCGCCGGTCTTGGCGTTGACGAGCTTCTGATTGCGTATTTCCCAGCCGGCTTCGCGCAACAGGCGGGCTGCCTCGCGCAGGTTGTTGCGCACGTTCTCTGGATTGCCGTTGACGGGGTTCTTGTATTCTGTGGTGAAGACTTCCGGCGGCACCTGGTCGCGCACGGTTTGCAGGATTTCAAGTTCGAGACCGGACGGAAGGCCGGAAGAGGCAAGTTCGGTGCCGTCGAAATAGCTCGCGATCCGCCGATACATGCCGAAGAAGAACTGCTTGTTCATCTCCTCGAAATCCATCGCCAGGTTGAATGCTCGCCGCACCCGCGGATCGGCAAATTTGCTCCGCCTCGTATTCAGGACGAAGCCCTGCATGATTCCCCTGTCGCGGACCGGAAATTCTTCCTTCAAGACACGCTTCTCGGTCACGGCGGGGAAATCGTATGCTGTCGACCAGTTTTTCGCGACGTTTTCGGTGCGAAAGTCGAGTTGGTCTGCCTTGAATGCTTCGAGCCCTACCTGCGCGTCGCGGTAATATTCGAAGCGGAGCTCATCGAAGTTGTCGCGGCCGATGTTCACCGGCACGTCCTTGCCCCAATAGTCCTTGACCCGCTCGTAGACAATCGAGCGTCCGGGCACGAATTCCTTGATCCGGTAGGCGCCGTTGCCGAGCGGCGGTTCCAAGGTGGTGTTGGCAACATTGCGCTTATTGCCGTTCTTGTCTGTGCCTTCGAACCAGTGCTTGGGCAGCGCGCTGAGCTGGCCGACGATCAGCGGCAGCTCGCGGTTGCCGGGGGCATCAAAAGTGAAGGTGACGTCGTGGTCGCCGGTCTTCTCGGCCTTCGTGACGTGCTGGTAATACTTGGAGTACAAAGGCGAGTTCGTTTTGAATGCATTGAACGCAAATACCACATCCTCTGGTGTCACCGATTTGCCATCATGCCACTTTGCGAATGGACGCAGGCGGTAGGTGACGGACGAGAAGTCTTCGGGGTAGGTCAAGCCTTCCGCGAGCAGGCCATATGAGGTCTCGACTTCATCGAGCGGTGACACCAGCAATGTGTCATAGATCTCCGCCACGCCGTTGGCGATCGTCCCTTTCACCCCGGCGATGACCGGATTGAAATTGTCATAAGTACCGCCGAAGCCAGAGAGGCGCACCGTTCCGCCCTTGGGGGCATTGGGATTGACGTAGTCGAAACGCTTGAAATCCGGGGGGTACTTCAGGTCGCCGAGCAGCGACGCTCCGTGCCGCCAAGGTCTTTCTTGAGTCTTTTCCTCGGCCGGTGCTTGGGCGGCGAACAGGATCGGGGTGGCGATCAGGGCGACGGCCGCGCAGGCGGGCAGCAAGGATTTGATGATCAATCGACTCTCCTTCCGATCAGCCGGGGGCCGCCTCCGCGTGAGCGGGCCGGAGCTACAGGACCATTATTGCGTTTTTCAGTCGCGGCGCCACCTGCCGGAAGGCGTCCAATGGACGCTGGGGGTCAAATTCCCGTGCGGTCCGTGACAATTTCCGCTGCTTTCTCAATAGGCGCAATGTCGCCGGTTCCGGTCCGGACGGAGGCATCTGTACAACGATCTACTTATGCGGTGTCATTGCCCGACTTCGGCATTAAATTGTCGAAATCGGAAACATCCGATTTCGATGCAATCCAGTATCCCCCGGCGGATGGTTACTGGATCGCCCGGTCAAGCCGGGCGATGACAGGCTTGGCGCATGGCCGGAGCATTCCGAAAAGCGCTACTGCTTGGCCACAGGCAGCGGCTTTGGATTATCGGCAAGCGAATTGAGATAGGCTATGACATCGGCCCGCTGGCTGCCGCGGGCGAAGCCGGGGAAGTTCATTTTCGTGCCGGGCACGAATTCTTTCGGACTAGTCAGGAACTTATTCAGATCCTCGATGGTCCATTCGCCCCCTTTTGCCTTCATGGCGTCGGAATAGCCGAAACCGGGCTCGGACGCCCTGGCCCGACCGATGATGCCAAAGAGATTGGGGCCGATGGCGTTGGGGCCGCCTTTTTGGAAGTTGTGACAGGCCGAACACGCCTTGGCGGCCGACTGGCCGCGGTCGATGGTGGCGCTGGCTAGCAGCTTTTCGATCGGCTCTTCCGGGGCGGCCTTGGCGTCGGCCCCGGGTGCGGCGGCCTTCGGCTTGACGTCGATTTCAAAGCCGGGCTTGGCCGGATGGTGGGGCGCGAAAATCGCCTCGGCCGTAATGTTCAGGGCCACCAGGAACAAGCCGGTCGCCAGCACGGCGCCCGCGATCTTGTTGAATTCGAAAGAGTCCATCTGCCACAGGGTCTCGTAGGTTAAGCGGAATTACCGCGTTTGTTGCGGCGCAGAAATAGCCCGTTTGCCTCCGCCCTGGCAACACGTATAAGCGAGCCCCGCCCTCTAGCTGCTGGGACCGCGGGCGTCCCGCCGCCCCCACCCTACCCTCCCCCGCTTGCGGGGGAGGGTAGGGTGGGGGAAGGGGAAGGGCGGGCGGGAGGACGCCCGCGGTCCCAGGAAGCCTCTATGTCGGACAGCGTCCTCATCCTCATTCCGGCCCGCATGGCGTCGACGCGACTGCCGGGTAAGCCGCTCGCCGATATCGCCGGGCGGCCGATGATCGTCCATGTGTTGGATCGCGCCAGGGAAACCGGTCTCGGGCCGGTCTACGTGGCAACGGATTCGCAAGAAATCGCCACCGCGGTCGCCGAGGCCGGCGGTCAGGCCGTCATGACGCGGGCCGATCATGTGTCGGGCTCCGACCGCATCTTCGAAGCGATGGAACGAATCGGCGCCGGCGCCGGCATCATCGTGAACGTGCAAGGCGATCTTCCGACGATTGCTCCGGCCGACATCCGGGCGGCCCTGGCGCCGCTCAACGATCCTGCGGTCGACATTGCGACCCTCGCGGCCGAGATCCGCAGAGACGAAGAGCGCACCGATCCAAACGTCGTCAAGGTCGTCGGCACGCCCATCGGAAACTCCCCCTCCCTTCCCTCCCCCGCAAGCGGGGGAGGGAAGGGAGGGGGCCGTCTGCGGGCGCTCTACTTCACCCGGGCGACCGCACCCCACGGAGACGGACCGCTCTATCACCACATCGGACTTTACGCTTATCGCCGGGCTGCGCTCGAGAAGTTCGTCCGCCTGCCCGCATCGACACTGGAGCGGCGCGAAAGGCTCGAGCAGTTGCGCGCCCTTGAAGCCGGCATGCGCATCGACGTGGCGATCGTGGATTCGGTACCGCTTGGTGTCGACACGCAGGACGACCTCGAAGCCGCCCGCGTCATGTTAGCGCGACGTTGACCGGACCATTTTGTCGCGTACAAGGACCCCAATGACTGCGCCAGCCAAACGACTGAAAATCGTGTTCCAGGGAGAGCCGGGAGCGAACTCGCACATTGCCTGCCGGGAGGCCTATCCGGACGCTGAACCGGTGCCGTGTCCCACGTTCGAGGACGCGCTCAACGCCGTTGCGAGCCGGGAGGCCGATCTCGGTATGATCCCGATCGAGAACTCGGTCGCCGGGCGCGTCGCCGATATCCACCACCTGATGCCGGGCGCCGGGTTGCATATCGTGGCCGAGTGGTTCTTGCCCATCCGCAATCAATTGATGGGCCTTCGGGGCGTGCGGCTTGCCGAGATCAAGTCCGTCGAGAGCCACACCATGGCGCTCGGCCAATGCCGTAATTTCCTGCGCAAGCTTGGCGTCAAGACCGTCGTCGCGGCCGACACCGCTGGCGCGGCGCGGGAAGTCGCCGAGCGCCGAAATCGCAGCTGCGCCGCGATCGCATCGAAGCTCGCGGCGGAGATCTATGGGCTTGAAATCCTCGCCGAGAACATCGAGGACGAGTCCCACTCGACCACGCGCTTCATCGTGCTCTCGCGGGAAGCCAAGCGGCCGCCGGCCAATGACGGGCCGGTGGTGACGACGTTTATCTTCCAGGTGCGCAACATCCCGGCCGCGCTCTACAAGGCGCTCGGCGGCTTCGCCACCAACGGCGTCAACATGACCAAGCTCGAAAGCTATATGCTGGAGGGAACATTTTCGGCGACCCAGTTCTATTCCGACGTCGACGGACATCCGGACAATCCCGGGCTCAAGCTGGCGCTCGAAGAACTGGCGTTTTTCAGCCAGCCGGACTCGTTGAAGATCCTCGGCGTCTACCCCGCCAATCCGTTCCGCGACACGCTGGGGCCGGGGAAATAGCCACCCCCTCCCTACCCTCCCACGCACGCGTGGGAGGGTAGGGAGGGGGTGGCAAACCGCATCATCGAAGCGACGCGGTCAACGGCCAGTCATTTGCTCCAGGTTTTTCGGGTAGCGGGCCCCTTGCACTGTGATCTCCGAGGCGGCGTTCTCGATCTCCCGGACATCGTCGGATGTAAGCTCGACTGCGATTGCCCCGATGTTCTCGTTCAGGCGCTCCAGCTTCCGAGTGCCGGGGATTGGAACAATCCACGGCTTCTGGGCAAGCAGCCAAGCCAACGCTATCTGGGCAGGCGTCGCCGTCTTTCGCTTGCCGATCTTGGCAAGCAAATCAATCAAGGCTTGGTTCGCTTTCAGTGCCTCCGGCGTGAATCGAGGGAGGATGTGGCGGAAGTCGGAGCTGTCGAACTTGGTATTTTCGTTCATCTCCCCTGCGAGGAAGCCCTTGCCCAGAGGGCTGTAGGGAACGAACCCGATTCCGAGTTCATCGAGCGTCGGCAATACTTCCGCTTCAGGGCCTCTCGTCCACAGCGAGTATTCGCTCTGGACCGCAGCGACCGGCTGGACGGCGTGTGCGCAACGGATCGTTTGCGCTCCTGCTTCAGAGAGGCCGAAGTGCTTCACCTTGCCTTCCTGAATCAGGTCCCTCACCGTCCCCGCCACGTCTTCGATCGGCACGTCCGGGTCAACACGGTGTTGATAGAACAGATCGATGGCATCGACCTTGAGTCGCCTGAGCGAGCTTTCGGCAACCTCTTTGATGTGCTCTGGCCGGCTATCCAGGCCCACCCACTGCGGCCCGCCCTTGGGATCAAGTTTGAACCCAAACTTGGTGGCGATCACCACTTGCCCACGAAACGGAGAGAGGGCTTCGCCCACGAGTTCTTCGTTCGTGAACGGCCCGTACACCTCAGCGGTGTCGAAGAATGTGACGCCGTGTTCCACGGCCGACCGAAGCAGTGAGATCATCTCCCGCTTGTCGGAAGCCGGACCGTAGCCAAAGCTCATTCCCATGCAGCCGAGTCCGACAGCCGAAACTTCCAGGTCGCCGTTACCGAGTTTTCGTTTCTGCATCTGTCTCTCCATCGGCATGGTCACGCCGCCCTTGATTCCGCGTGGTATTGCGCGTCGCTGACCTTTTCCATCCAGTCCACGGGACTGCCATTCAACGCTTCCTGAATGGCGATATGCGTCAGTGCCGTCCCGGGCGTTGCGCCGTGCCAGTGCTTCTCACCGGGCGAGAACCAGACCACATCGCCCGGCCGGATTTCCTGGATTGATCCACCCCAACACTGCACCCACCCAAGCCCGGACGTAACGATCAACGTCTGACCGAGCGGATGGGTATGCCAGGCGGTTCGGGCGCCTGGCTCGAACGTGACGCTGGCGGCACGAACGCGTGCCGGTGCGTGTGCGTCGAACAGCGGATCAACGCGGACTGTTCCGCTGAAATATTCCGCCGGCCCTTTGCCGGATGGCTGTGAACCGCTGTGCCTGATTTCCATCGCCTTTCCTCCTTCGACGCGAACTTCGTCCTGCCCGGCATCATCTACAAACGGACGACTATTGCGACTAGCCACTAAAACACGTATGTCGTTATGAGCAGGATTCATGAATGGCACGGGAAAACGCCAACGATCTGATCGCTTTCATCGCGGTCGCGAGAGAGCGAAGCTTCACCAGAGCGGCAGCGCAGCTCAGTGTTTCTCAGTCGGCGCTCAGCCACACAGTCCGCGGACTCGAAGAGCGGCTCGGGCTTCGGCTCTTGGCCCGCACCACGCGCAGCGTCGCCCCGACAGAAGCCGGCGAACGCCTGCTCCGCACGGTGGGATCGCGATTCGATGAGATCGACGCGGAACTCGCCGCCTTAAGCGAACTGCGCGAGAAGCCCGCCGGCGTCATCCGCATCACGACGGGCGAGCACGCAGCCGAAGCGATCCTCTGGCCTGCCTTGGCGACGCTGCTGCGGAACTATCCGGACATCAAGGCGGAGCTCGTCATCGACTATGGGCTGACCGACATCGTCGCGGAGCGCTATGACGCCGGCGTTCGTCTCGGCGAGCAGGTGGCGAGGGACATGATAGCCGTGCGCATTGGTCCAGACTTCGGCATGGCCGTCGTCGGAGCGCCTTCCTATTTCGCAAGACGGCCGAGGCCGAAGAAGCCGCAGGACCTTACAGCCCACGACTGCATAAACCTGCGCTTGCCGACCTACGGCGGACTCTACGCTTGGGAATTCGAAAAACGCAGCCGTGAGCTGAAGGTGCGGGTCGAAGGGCAGTTGGTGTTCAACAACATCGCCCTGCGACTGAACGCGGCCCTGGCCGGATTTGGCCTCGCGTACCTTCCCGAGGACTTGGTGCAGACGCACCTCGCCGACGGACGGCTCATCCGCGTCCTAAGCGATTGGTGTCCGCCCTTTTCAGGCTACCACCTCTATTACCCGAGCCGCCGACAACCCACGCCAGCGTTCGCCTTGCTCGTTGATGCGTTGCGCTACCGGCGCTGAAACAAAGACATCCTTGCAGCCGCAGGTCGCCCGAATACTCTCATCTTCGTATCGCCTCGGTGCCGCGATTGAGAATCTCCATGTACCGGCTGTATGCGAAAAGTCGGCCACGTCGCCGGCCCGTCACCTCGCGTACGATACCGAGCTTTTGCAGGTTCGAAAGCGCCTTCATTACCGTCGGATGAGTTACCTTTAACTGCTTGCTTGCAGGAACGATGCTGATGATCGGTTGGCGCTGAAGCATGTCATGGACACGTAGCATCGATGCTGCTACTCGTCCGAGCGACCGGATTTTTGTCCGATCCTCCTCGAATAGTGCGAGTAGCTGGCGTGCGGTCTCCACGGCTTCATTGGCCGTTTCAACGACGCCGGTCAAAAAGAATTCAACCCACACTTCCCAATCGCCTCGATCGCGGACGGCTTGAAGGAGATCGTAATATTGCTGGCGCCGCGTCTTAAAGTAGAGGCTCAGGTAAAGCATCGGAGCTTTCAACGCGCCTTCTGCGCATAGCATGAATGTTATCAGCAGACGGCCCAAACGGCCGTTGCCATCAAGAAATGGATGGATGCTTTCGAACTGTACGTGAGCCAACGCGGCGCGAATTAGCGTCGGCGTTTTTTCGTCATGCAGAAATTTCTCGAAATTGCCGAGGCATGCGGCGAGTTCGTTTGGAGGAGGCGGTACGAACACCGCATTGCCGGGGCGTGTGCCGCCGATCCAATTTTGGGTGCGTCGAAATTCGCCGGGCTGCTTGCTGCTGCCGCGGCCCTTTTTGAGCAGCACGTCATGTATTTCGCGGATCAGACGCAGGGAAAGCGGAAAGCCCTCCTCAAGCCGCTTGAGCCCATAGTTCATGGCGGCGACGTAGTTCGAGACCTCTTGCACATCATCAATCGGAACCAGCGGGATTTCGTCGTTCTCGAAGAGCAGCAGGTCGGAAAGGGACGATTGTGTCCCCTCGATTTGCGACGACAGCAACGCCTCCTTACGCACATACATAAAAAGAAAGAGCGGTGGCGCCGGTAGAATGGAGGTGATTCCGTCCAGACGGCCCAGAGCACGGTTGGCCTCTTCAATGAGCGACAAAAGTCCGCTCAGATCGAGCGGCGGCACCAGCGGAAGGGGAGGAGGCACGAAGGCCCGCACCACTTCGTTGCCAACAGTGGTGGTGACGACGCGGCCAATTCGGGATGGAGATTGAGATTGCACGCCGCTTACATTAGCGCTCTTGTTATGTAAGCGAAAGCCATAATCGTTACATTGGGTACGCTGTAGGACCCTACGCTGAGACCGTGCCAATTTTCCACGATTTCTCTCACACGTAAATTATATCAAAGTTATCAAATAGTTACAATAGGTCTACGAATCCGGAAAGAACCGCTGCTGGTTGGTCCATTCCGCAATGGCGTTGTCGCGCACCCATTGGGCCAGCTCGTCGTGCCGCACCATCCAGACATCGGGAAAGCCGCGGAAGTATTTCACGATTTTGTCCACCATCGCGGCCATCAGCGGACGTCCGCCGAAATGGCAGTGAACGGTCACGTTGAGAAACGCCGCCGGCTCATTTTGGTAGAGGTAGTCGAAGGTGTCCTTGTAGACGTCGTACCAGTCGCGCGGATTGCCGCGCAGCACCCGATGGTCGGCATAGTCGGTGTGCGGAAACGCCACGATCGTGCCGTTGCGGTTCTTCGCGCAGAACGGCAGGTCGATGTGGTTGTAGTCGCCGTACCAGAGAAAGCCCGCCGCCGTGAGAAGCTCCTCTGTATGAGCGGTCGACGCCAGGACCGGGCTGAGCCAGCCCTTCGGCGGCGCGCCGGTGATTTTGCGGAATATATCGATGCAGCGGTGAATGACCGTATGTTCTTCGTCGGCGTCCAGGTAGGCGAGGATATTGTCCTGCGTGTAGGAATGGGCCGCGATCTCGTGGCCCGACTTGAGCATCTGCTCGGCGGCTTGCGGCGCAAGCTCCAGCGAATGCGCATTGGCGCAAAACGTCGCCTTGACGTTGTTGTCGTCAAGAATGCGGATGAGGCGCCATACGCCGGCTCGCACCCCGTAGGTGCCCCACGTCATGGCGGCACGATCATGGGTGCCGGGCTTGAGCGCGGTGGTCTGCACTGAGAACGGCGGGCCTTTATCGCCCGACCAGTTTTCCAAGAGGCAGGTCACCGCGATTGCGAGACGCGCGTTGTTGGGCCAGGTGAAGCCATTGCTCTGCGATGTCGTTGTCATGGTTTCTCCAGCGCCGCGAATGGCGCGGCCGCATACACGATACGGCCGCCCACCATGGTGAGGAGGGATTCAATGCTGCCGATCTCGTCCGTTGGAATGCTGGCGAAGTCCTTTGTCAGCACCGCAAGGTCGGCGAGCCGGCCGGCCGTCAGCGCGCCGCGGCGTCCATCGTCGCGCGTGAACCAGGCGCTGCCCTGGGTATAGAGCCGCAAGGCTTCCTCGCGGTTCGGCAATTCATCAGCGTCGCGGGTCGGCGTGCCGGCGACGGTCCTGCCGTCGATCATCCATTGCAACGAGACGAACGGATTGTACGACATGACCCGGTGCGCGTCGGTGCCGCCGCCCACGTGGACGCCGATATTCATCGCCGTCTTGATGGGCGGCGTGCGTCGGGCGATTTCGGCGCCGCGCGTCCTGATGAGAGTATCGCCGCCGAAATACATGGCGTCCTGCATGAGCCAGCCGACGCCCAGCGCCTTCATGCGTTCGAAGTTCGCGACCGAGCCGTCATTGAGATGAGCGATCGACCAGCGCAGCCCCGCAATCGGGGCGTCGCGGTTCACGCGCTCGAACACGTCAAGCAGATGGTGCACGGAGGCGTCGTTGCTCCAGTGCTGCGTCAGCGTCATGCCGCGCGAGGCCGCCCATTTGGCGACCTCGTAGTATTGCTGCTTCTGCGCCTCCGTCGGGCTGTCGTTGTTGTACATGCCCCAGGTCACGTTCTCGCCGATGCCGTTGAAGCGCAGCATGTCGTCGCCGAAACCCATCGGCAGCATCTGGGTGAGGTTCTGGTAATCCTCCAGCTCCTTGCCGGGACGTTGCGCGAACAGGCTGAAGATGACCCGTACGGTCAACGCCCGATCCTGCCAGACGCGGAACAGCGGCAAGTAGCTCGCGGCCGTCAGGTTGAAGCCGCCCGGATCGCTGATGCCGGTCAGTCCGAGCCGGTTGAGCTCGCGGAAGAATTGCCGGGTGCCGGCGACGCTTTCATCGAAACTCGGCAGCGGCAGCCGGTCGAACAGGGCCGTGATGGTTGGATTGTCGCCGTTGATCCAGCCGGTCGGATTGCCGCCGGCGTCGCGCTCGATCTTGCCACGGGGCGGCACGTCGCCGTCGCTTGCAATATTGAGCGCCTTGAAGCCCGCGGGGGTCATGAGCGCGGCCGAATAGAACAGCTGAATGTAGACCGGATGGTCGGGCGCCGCGGCCAGGAGTTCGGCCTGCGTCGGCCGGCGCCGCTCGGCAAACTGCTGCTCGGTCCAGCCCCCTGCCACG
>Ga0257161_1000038_pt1 | contig 30370 bp, 32 predicted proteins | sample NR01A_FD_185954 | JGI IMG/M metagenome (GOLD analysis project Ga0257161, IMG submission 185954) | Soil microbial communities from H.J. Andrews Experimental Forest, Oregon, United States - NR-01-A | ecosystem: Environmental > Terrestrial > Soil > Temperate forest > Bulk soil | place: USA: Oregon... | reverse complement strand
GAGCGCCACCGTGAACACCGGCTTGAGGTTCTTGACGGTGTCGGTGTTGATCTCCTTGAGCAGCGAGAAACGGTGGCCCTGGTAGTTGCCGTGATGGAGTATCCAGTTCTGCGGCTCGCGCTGCGGGTTGAGGGCGCGTTCATTCGTCATGTCAGCGGCGCGCGCCGGCGTCAGCGCAGTCGCCATCAGCAGCATGCCAATGAAAACGCCGGTAACAGATATCCGGGTCATGTCGGCTCTCCTCCCTTTGATCGCATTCAACACGGGCCGCGCAGAATACTTACGCGCGCGGTCCGGCGATTTTGGCGAAGCCTAGGCCTGGAGCTGTTAAGGGGTCAATACGTCAGTGGTGCGGCCAAGAGCGCGAAATTTGCATGCGACGAAAGCCACATAAGGCTCGTTCAGGTGGGACGTTGAAGTTGGGCAATGGTGGGCAATTTGTGCATGGTGGGCGATGAAGGACCGGACGCGCCTTATTGGGTCCCCGCTGTAGGGGCGACCCTTGTGGTCGCCCGGCCTGCGCGCGGCGCGGCCCTGACCGGATTGGCTAAACTGTCCGTTATGTCAGCCGGCAACAGGGCGACCACAAGGGTCGCCCCTACACCATACCTTACGTCGGCACGAATCCACGGCCATCGGTGACCGCAATCCGCTCAACGCCTCACCGGGCGCAATCGACGAGGTCTCGTTCCTCCACGGAAAAGACCTCTCCGGCCCTGATATTGATGTTGCGGGCAAAACACACACGCCCGGACATGTCCTTGATCCTCGCATCGTAACGTCCGGACTCGATGCCAGTGATGCGCAGCCGCTCGTCGAAATCGACAGTGCCGTCCTTGTCGTTCTTGCACTGGTTTTCGCCCCATTTGGCGGTGCCGGCGGGCGCAAGCTGGAACTCGGAGATGGTGTTGTGCGTCAGATTCCAGAACCGCGTCGGGCGTTCGGCCGAAAACGCACCCGTGACGGTGATTAAGATGAGCGCCGCGGCCGTCAACAGGGCCTTCTGCATGGTTTTCCTCCCGGCTTTACGAGAAGGTTAGCGGCCCGAGCGCGCAAACGGAAGAGCCCCGGGCGGCGAGCGGTTGGCCGCGGCTGGGCAAGTTTATGCGTATAAACGACAGCGCCGCCAGCCCTCGGGGGCACAACAAAAGGTATCGACACGACCGCGGTCGGCGGGTTAACAATTTCATCGTGATTACTCCAGCGCCGCAATCGGGCGCTTGGTTACAGACAATGAAGTTATCGGGATGGCAACGCTCGTTTTGAATACGGAATACCCTGCCGACCACGTGCCTCTGCTCCGTTGGCTCATCTTTACGGGCGTTAGCGTGTTCGCATTCGTCATGGCCTGGCATTTCGGCCTCGTGCGGATGATGGTCAATGGCGACAAGACTTACATTTCGATCATCATCGCCGTGCTTTACGTTCTCAGCTCGCTCCATTGCCTGCTGCGCACCGCTGCGATCTCGCGCGAACTGGACCGCGCTCATCGGGTGCTTGCGCTAGTGAGCAAAGGGGTGCCGCAACTCAAGGTCGAAGGTGCGGACGTAGTGACCCCGGAGGGGACGCGGCTGCCCCGTGGGGAGGTCAGCGCGCACATTCGTAACCTCATTCTCAAGGCCGGCTTGCAAGGCGAGGAGAATCACCTCGACCAGACATTGCTGCTGCGCGGCCTCGCCGACGCCTTGCGGGGGCCCAACCAGCTTGGTTCCTATGCGGGCGACACCTTGATGAAGCTCGGCCTGCTCGGCACCATTATCGGATTCATCATGATGCTGGCGCCGATCGCCGGCCTCGATGCGGCCGACCACGCATCGGTACGCAACTCCATGGGTCTGATGAGCGACGGCATGGCGGTCGCGATGTACACCACTTTGACCGGGCTGATCGGCTCAATCCTCGTTCAAACCCAGTATTACATGCTCGACAAGGCGACCCAGCGGCTGTTCGGGCTCGCGACCAACCTGACCGAGGTTTTCGTGGTGTCCGTCCTCGAGCGAGGGCAGCATGGACAACTTCGGTAATTATCCGGACGACCGACCGTTCGATCCTTTCAGCGTCATGTTGTTCAAGGCGCTGCAGGTGGTTGCATTCCTGTTTTTCATTGCCTTGCTGGTGATGAATCCGGAGGCCAAGCAGGGCAAGATCGACACCAAGGCCGAGTTCATCATCACGCTGGGCTGGCCCGACAGTCACCCGGACGACATGGACCTCTATGTGGAGGATCCGCTCGGCAATATCGTCTGGTATCATGAGCGCGAGGCGGGTTTCATGGTGCTCGACCGCGACGACCGCGGCGGCCTCAACAATTCGATCACGGTGAACGGCCGCAAAGTCATGAGCCCGATCCGTCAGGAGACCATCAGCATCCGCGGCATCGTCGCCGGCGAATATACGGTCAACGTGAACTACTACCTGGCCACCACGACGGCGCCCGTACCGGTATCGGTCAAGATCGAGAAAGTGAACCCGACCGTCGAGGTGATCTTTTATGACACGATGATTCTGGACCACATGGGACAGGAGAAAACCGCGGCGCGTTTCAAGATTGCCGACAACGGCAACGTCCTTGACGTCAATCACCGCGACAAGTCGCTCATTCAGCTGACACGCAGCGTCCGCCGTTCCGCGAGCGGCGCCAAATGAGCGAACCGATAAGAGCGTGTCCTGATGAGATCGAACCACCCTTCACCGTCATGCCCGCGCAGAGACACCCCGCCGCGTCACGCGGCGGGGACCCCGTCTTCGCGGGCATCCACCCCCTCCCTACCCTCCCCCGCAAGCGGGGGAGGGTAGGGAGGGGGCAGCGAGTAAGACGTGGATGGCCGGGACAAGCCCGGCCATGACGCCGAATGGGTGGCTCAATAAGATTGGATCGCGCTCTGGCGAGCGCACGAGCGGAGGTCTGCAAAAGTAGCGCCGATGAACTCTGTCGTGCTTGCGATATCGATCGCCTATGTGGTCATGGCCGTGCTGCTCTTGTGTATGGGCCTGACGTCGCGCTTTGCATGGTGGATCAAAGGCGTGGTGATCGTTATCACCTCAGCGTTCTTCATCGAATCGTTTTTTGCGACGAAGAGCCTCCTGGGCTGGCCCGGCACCGGCCAGCTTCCGCACCGCTTCCAGTTATTGTGGACCCGCGTCGTCGAGCCCGACCCCAAGGTAGCGGATCCCGGCGCGATCTATTTGTGGGTCGAGGAGCTTGACGAAAACAACGTTCCAAGCGGTACGCCGCGGTCCTTCAAGCTGAAATACTCCCCGCCTCTGGCCGATCGCTCCAATAAGGCCAAGGACGAGATCATGGCGGGCAATCCCCAGGAGGGTACCGCAAGCGACATGGAGGGCGACGATTCCAACAGACTGGATGCGCGGCTCGACCAGTTGAACGGTCCTAACCGTCCCGAGACCGGACTCTCCAACATCGAAATCGAGTTGCTGCGCCAGGCGCAACAGGTCGAGTTTCGTCCGCTCTCAGGCGTAGCGCTGCCGCCAAAGAATTAGGGCGCGCTTCCGGTGCAATCGAACCGGCACTGCGCTCATCGGAGTCATGGCCGGGCTTGTCCCGGCCATCCACGTCTTTCTAGCTGAAAGCTCGTAAAGAAGACGTGGATGCCCGCGACAAGCGCGGGCATGACGGTGGAGAGGTGATCCATCTCATCGCAACTGCGCTCTAACGCGAGGATTTGGCGGCCGATTGAAGCATTTGGCCGAGCGCACCATAGTGCGCGTCGTGGACGCCGGCATTGAACAGCGACCACGGTTCTGCCTTCTTCAACAGCGCGGGCACCGGAATGAATGTCAGCTCGGTGATCTTGCGCAATTCGGCAGTGGCTTGGTCGAAACGTCCCGCTTCATCGCTCGCCCGTCATTGCCAGGAACGCTTGTTCGACGGTCGCGACACCGGCCGAGGCCACGAGCTTCCGCGGCGTGGTATCGGCGAGCACCTTGCCCTTGTGCATGACGATGACCCGGTCGGCCTCGCCGACCTCATCGCACAAATGCGTCGCCCACAGCACCGCGACGGCGCGTTCGATACGCATGGCCAATAAGAGCTTGAGGAGATCGCTGCGGCTCGCGGGATCGAGCCCGACGGTCGCCTCATCCATCAGCAGCACCTTCGGCTGGTGAAGGAGCGCGCGAGCAAGCTCCACCCGCCGGCGATTGCCGCCGCTCAACTGGGACGTCTTGTCGTGGGCGCGCTCAGCGAGCCCGAGGCGGGCGAGCTCAGCTTCGATGCGCGGCTTGGCGATGCTGCGTGCAATGCCATGCAGGCCGGCGTGGAACAGAAGATTGGCGGTCACCGACAACTCGAGGTCGAGCGTCGGTTGCTGAAACACGATGCCGAGCCGGGCCAACGCTGGCACGGCGTTCCGCGTCATGTCGTGGCCCATCACCTCGATGCGCCCGGAATCCGGGACGAAAAGCCCCGAGAGAAGCTGGAACAGCGTCGACTTGCCGGCGCCGTTGGGACCGAGCAGGGCAATGAATTCGCCGGGACGGGCGACGAGGCTGACGCCGTCCACCGCCCGGATCGGCCCGTAAGTCTTCACGACGTTGTCCAACAGCAGGGCTGGCTTCGCAATTACGCCGCCGGAGCGATCGTCCATCAGTGGGTAACCTCCCAGTTCGCGGCGGAATTGCATTGCAGGCATGCCCCCACCCTTCCTTCCCGGCAGGCCGGGGAGGGATCAAGAGTACCCTCCCCGCATGCGGGGAGGTAGGGTGGGGGCGTTGACGGCTTGCCCGGCCACTTGGATAAGTCGTACGCTGGGATCAATCGTTTTCGCAAGCAAAAGAGGATCGCCCGTGCCCATCCTACGCCTGTTGTCGGCGCCGCTCTGCATTGTCGTATTCGCTGCCGCATTGTCTTCGGCTGGATGGGCCAAGGACACCGGCCTCGTTTTCGTGAGCAATGAGAAGACCAACAACCTCATCGTCATCGATCCCAAGACCAACAAGGTTGTCAAGGATCTGCGGACATCGCGCCGGCCGCGCGACATGCATTTCAATGCAGATCACACCAAGCTCTATGTTGCCTGCGGCGATGATGACGTGATCGATATCATCGACGTTGCCAAGCTCGAGGTGGTCGGCAAGCTCTCCACCGGGTCGAGCCCGGAGACCTTCGGCATCGACGAGTCCCGCCGCCGCATCTACGTGTCCAACGAGGAGGGCTCTTCGCTCTCCGTGATCGACATGGACCAGAACATCATCGTCCAGGAGGTGCCGACCGGCGCCGAACCGGAGGGGGTGTTCGTCAGCGAAGATGGTCATTTCGTTTATGTGACCTCCGAAGTCGGTGATCTCATCCATCTTATCGACGCAGACTCGGGCAATGTGGTGCAGGATGTGGTGGTCGGCACCAGGCCGCGCCGGTTCGCGGCGACCCCGGACCATAAGGAATTATGGGTATCGGCCGAGCTGTCCGGCGAGGTCTATATCATCGACCGCGAGAAGTTCACCGTCGAAGGCAAGATCGAGTTTCTGCCCCCGGGCATGCGCAAAACCGACGTGACGCCGGTCGACCTGCGCATCACCCGGGACGGCAAGACCGCTTATGTGACACTTGGCCACGCGGCCCACGTCGCCGTAGTCGACGTGCCAACCCGCAAGATTCAGGGCTACATCCTGGTCGGCAAGCGCTCATGGGGCCTCGGCATGTCGCGCGACGAAAAGACGCTTTATGTCGCCAACGGCTTCGGCGACGACGTCACCGTGATCGACCTTAAGACCCGCAAGGCCACGGTTTCGATTCCGGTGGGGCGCATTCCCTGGGGCGTGGTGATCGATGATTAGAGCTTTCATGCACCGTAGGGTGGGCAAAGCTTGTCATCGGGCCGGCCAAAGGCCGGACCCGTTGGGCGCATCGCTGCGATGGCAGCGTAATTCGTGTGGGCTTTTGGGCGATGCGACTTTGCCCACGCTGTCCAGACTGGCCAGTTTGACCGCGTGGGCAAAGGCGCGAAGATGCGCGTTTGCCCACCCTACGCTCTTCGCCCTCCTAGGTGTCGTCGCGCCCGCCTTCGCTCAAACCGCGCCGCCGTCTCCAGTCCCGCCGCGGCAACATATCTCCATCGGCTATGTGGAGATCGAGGGTGATCCGCGTTACGAGCCCATTCGCGCCTACGAGCGCCTCGTTCTGAAAACCCGCAATCACCCCTTCACCGGCGCGCAGATCGGCATCGACGAAGCCGCCGTACTGGTGCGCGTGCTCAACACCGAGTTCGCGCTTGAACGCATCACCGTGAAGTCGCCGGCCGAAGTTGCGCCGGCGGTCACTGCGGCCTTGGAAGGGCGCGGTATCCACTTTTTCCTGATCGATGCGCCGGCGGAGGCGTTCAAGCCGCTCGCGGCCGCCGCAAAAGGGCGTGACGCGCTTCTCTTCAACGTCTCGGCGGAGGATGACGGCCTGCGCCGCGACCTGTGCGCGCGCGAGTTCGTGCACGTTATTCCGAGCCTCGCCATGCGCATGGACGCGCTGACGCAATATCTCGCCTCGCGGAAATGGCGCGATATTCTGGTGTTGGAGGGTCCGGTGCCCGGCGATGCCGAGACCGTGAGGGCGTTCACCCGTTCGGCGCAGAAATTCGGCGCCAAGATCGTGGCCAACCAGCGCTTCAAGGCCGGGACCGACCCGCGCGAGCGCGAGCAGAACAATCCGGCCCTGCTCAGCGCCATCCGGGGCAACTATGACGTTGTTTTCATCGCCGACGAGGCGTTCGATTTCGTCCGTCAGGTGCCCTATCACACGGTGCTGCCGCGGCCGGTGGTGGGAAGCATCGATCTTGAGTCGGTGGCCTGGCATTGGACCTGGGAGCACAACGGCGCGCCTCAGGTCAATTCGCGGTTCGATAAGAAATCCGGCGGCCGCCGCATGGAAAGCGCGGACTGGGCCGCGTGGGTCGCGGTGAAGATGGTGGTGCAGGCGACGTTGCGCACGCGCTCGGCGGACTTCGCCAGGCAGCGCGATTTCATCCTCGGCGATGCGGGCTTCGACGGCGACAAGGGGCTGCCGGTTTCCGTGCGGCCGTGGGATCATCAGGTGCGCCAGGCGGTGCTGCTCGCCGCACCCTACATGGTGGTGGCGAGCGCGCCCATGGAGGGGTTTCTCCACCGCACCAACGAACTCGATACGCTCGGGGATGATGAGCCCGAGACGTCCTGCCGCCTCAACAGATAGACGCGAACAGATAGACCTGAACTCGGGACCACCATGCAGATCGCTCACGTCGGCCGCGCCCTCAAGGCGCTCACCATGCGGGAAATCACCAAGTTCGCCCAGCAGCGCGGGCGGCTGTTGTCCGCCCTGGTGCGTCCGCTGATGTGGCTCGCGGTGTTCGCGGCGGGATTCTACAACGTGTTCGGCGTCTCGATCATTCCGCCCTACAAGACCTACATCACGTATCAGGTCTATATCGTGCCGGGCCTGCTCGGCATTATCCTGCTGTTCCACGGTATGCAGTCATCGCTATCCATGGTCTATGACCGCGAGATGGGGGTGATGCGCCTCCTGCTCACCGCCCCGCTGCCGCGCTGGGTGCTGCTTGTCTGCAAGCTCGTTGCCGGGACGGCATTGTCGGTGATCACGTGCTACGTTTTTCTTGGCGTCTGCATCCTGTTCGACGTGACCTTTGAGCCGATCGACTGGTTGACCGTGCTGCCGGCGCTGATCGTGTCTGGGCTGATGCTCGGCGCCTTGTGGCTGTTCCTGTCGGTGCACATCAAGCAGCTTGAGAACTTCGCCGGCGCCATGAATTTCGTGATGTTCCCGATGTTCTTCTTCTCATCGGCGCTTTATCCGCTGTGGAAGCTGCGCGAGGGCGGGTCGGAGGCGCTTTATTATGTGGCGCTGGCGAACCCATTTACCCACGCCGTAGAATTGATCCGCTTTGCGCTCTATGGCGATTTCGAGATGGTGGCGGCCATCATCGTCAGCGCCTCGACGGTGGTGTTTTTCCTGCTCGCCGTGTTCGGCTACAACCCCCAGCGTGGCATGATCCGCCGGGCGCCGCAGCCGGCGTGAGTGGAGGGCGTCGGTTTTCACCCGGAGTGGTGCAGTTTCGTAACCTGGGCAAAGCTCGTGGCAGCACCCCACTTGGTCATGGCCGGGCAGCAGCCCGTCGAAGACGGGCGTAAACGCCCTTATGTCCCGGCCATCCCGATAATCGGGCACTGTGCCATCCTGATCGAGATCGCGGGGCTTGTCCTGGACAAGCCCGGCGATGACGCCACGATCGGCCCAGCGAAAAAAATGCACGCGGCTGCCATGATTCCGACACGCAATCGGGAATGAATGCGCCCGCCAATGCGTTGAGGCTTGATGGGTGAGGGTGAGCCGAAAAAGGTCCTTGAGTTTCGCAAGGGCCTTTTCGATTGTTGCTCGGGACGGAAATTGCGTGCGCACTGCAGGCCAGGTTCCGCGGCCCAAGCGCTGCGACCGCATCCATTCGGATTCCAGCATTGAGAGCGAGAGTGGATTTGAGTGAACCGTGGTGGAGGGAGCGAATGCGTATGATAGCGCGGACCGTTGGAGCTGCGGCTGGTGCGGCGTTGATGATGGTGTCAGTGGCGGCGGTTGCCCAGCAGTTTCCGGCAGGTAAGCCGGTCGAGATGACCGTGATGTTCGGCGCCGGCAGCGCGGCCGACGTGACGGCGCGCGAACTCGCCAAGGGCATGGAAAAAGCCCTGGGCGTGCCGGTTCCGGTCGTCAACCGCACCGGCGGCGGCGGCGCCATCGGCTACAGCCACGTTCAGCAGCAGAGGCCGGACGGATATTCCATCATCTGGAATTCGAATTCGGTGTCGACGAATTATCACTCGGGCATCATGGCGTTCGACTACAAGGCCTTCGACGCGGTGGCGCGGGTCAGCGTCGAGACGCCGGCGATCGCGGTGCGCAGCGACGCGCCGTGGAAGACGCTCAAGGAGTTCATCGACTTCGCCAAGGCCAATCCCGGCAAGGTCCGCATCGGCAATTCCGGCAGCGGCAGCCACACCCATTTCGTGGCATCGGCCCTGTTCGGATCGTCCGATGCGAAGATCATCAACGTGCCGTTCACCGAAGGGCAGGCCGTGGTCAACCTGCTCGGCAGCCGCATCGAAGGCGTCGTCCAGTTGCCGGCCGCGCTGGTGCCGCACGTGAAGAGCGGCGATCTGAAGGTGCTGGCCGTGCTCGGCGAAAAGCGCGACCCGATATTCGCGGACACTCCGACCGCCAAGGAGCTGGGCTTCTCGGTCGCCCTCGACATGTGGCGCGGCATTGCGGTTCCGACCGGCACCCCGAAACCGGTCGTCGCCAAGCTGCAAGACGCCATCAGGCAGTCGGTTGAAGCGCAGGCGTTCAAGGACGCGGGAAAAACCATCGGCTTTGCGCCCGCCTATCTGCCCGCGCAGGACTTTGACAAGCTGATCGCCAGCGACGACGTGCGGCTCGCCCAGCTCATGGACGAGCTCGGGCTGAAGAAGAAATAACGACGGTAAGGTGCGCGCGGGTTTGGCGATCGAACCCGCGTCACAGGCGGTCAGCGGTCCTCGCCTGCGCCCTGGGTCGAGAGCAGTGTGCTTAAGAGCGCACGAGGCTCCGGGAGCCGGTCATGGCTACCGGCTTCTTCTTTGCCCGCCACGTTTTGGCCTGCTGCGCGTCACGGACGCGGATCGGGTCCAGTTCCTTTGCCCTGCTCGCAGCGGGGAGGGTTAAGGGATTCGGCACGAACGGGAATTTTCAATGAGCGGTGATGCAGACAATCCGGCGCCTGCTGGCGGTGACGCCGGACAGGTGTTGTTTCGTGCGATCGGCGTCCGGCACGGCGAGATATGGATCGCCGCCGTGCTTGCCGCCGCCGGCCTTGTTCTCGGGTGGCAGGCCTCACTGCTCGACTTTGGCACTGTTGCGCTGCCGGGTCCCGGCTTCATTCCGCTAGTCCTCAGCCTGGCGACAATTGCTCTCGGCGGCATTGTCGGAGTCAGGGAGTGGCTGCGGGCGGATTCCGGGGAAACGGTTGAACTCGGGCATCGCGACGTGCTGATCGTGTTTGCCGCTATGCTGGCCGTGCCGTTGCTGTTCGAGCCGCTCGGCGCGTATGTGACGCTGGGACTGTTCGGCGCCGTGCTTCTCGTGCTGGTCGCCCGTGCTTCCTTCGTGATCGCGGTCGTTTCCGCAGTCGTCGCCATGGCGGCGTGCTGGTATTTCTTCCAGGTCGCGCTCGGGCTGCAACTTCCGGTCGGGGACGTTTTGGAACGGATCGTGCGATGACAGGCTTCGACCAGGTCGTTAACGGATTTGCAATCGCGCTGTCCTGGCAGGGACTGCTCTACTGTTTCATCGGCTGCCTGTGGGGCACCATCGTCGGGGTGCTGCCGGGCCTTGGCCCCCTCGCCGGAATGACGCTGCTGCTGCCGCTGACGTTCCATCAGCCTCCCGAAATCGGGATTATCATGCTGACCGGCATCTTCTATGGTGCGATGTACGGCGGTTCCACAACGTCGATCCTGGTGCGCATTCCCGGCGAGGCCGCTTCGGTCGTCACCTGTATCGACGGCTACGAGATGGCGCGCCGCGGGCGCGCCGGGCCGGCGCTGATGATCGCGGCGGTCGGCAGTTTCGTCGGTGGAACGGTCTCGATCGTTGGCCTGATGCTGATCACGCCGCCGCTGGCCAAGGTCATGATCGCGATCGGGCCGTCAGTCCAGGTCGTGCTGCTGCTGCTGGCGCTCAGCGTGATCGCGGTGGTGTCCGCGGGCTCGCGGCTGAAGACGACCATCATGATGGTGCTCGGTCTTCTGCTCACGGCGATCGGCCTTGACCATCTGGACGGCGTCCCCCGTCTCACCTTCGGCAGCACGACGCTGGCGGGCGGACTGTCGTTCACGTCGCTCGCCATCGGCCTGTTCGGCGTCTCGGAAATCCTGATCAATCTGGAAAAGACGGAAGCGATCAAGGCGATCACGCCGAAGTTCAGGGATCTGATTCCGCGCATGAAGGATGTGCGCGACGCCGCGCCGGCGATCGGGCGCGCCTCGGTCATCGGCTTCATCTTCGGGATCATCCCGGGCGTCAGCCATGTGGTGTCGACGTTCGTGTCCTATGCGGTGGAAAAGCGGTTTTCCCGCCACCCCGAGGAGTTCGGTCACGGCGCCATCGCCGGTGTCGCGGGGCCGGAGACCGCCAACAACGCGGTCACCGGCACGGCCATGATCCCGCTGCTGGCGCTCGGCATTCCGTCGATCCCGGCGACGGCGCTGCTGCTCTCGGCGCTCACCATTCACGGCGTGCAACCCGGCCCGCTGCTGCTCACGGACCACCCGGAAGTGTTCTGGAGCCTGGTGGCAAGCATGTATATCGGCAATGTGATCCTGCTGATCCTCAACCTGCCGCTGGTCGGAATCTTCGTGAACTTGCTGCGCATCCCTTATTCGTGGCTGGTCCCCATAATCCTGATCGTCTCGGTGATCGGCGTCTACAGCGTGGCGTTTTCGGCCGCCGACATATGGCTCATGGTGATTTCCGGCGGCGCCGGTTATGTCATGCGCAAATTCGGGTACGAAATGGCGCCGCTGCTGCTCGCGTTCGTGCTAGGCGATCGGCTTGAGGAGAACCTGCGCCTCGCGCTCACCATGTCGGGGGGCAGCTATGCGACGTTCGCGGATCATGCTTCCCTCATCGTGCTGAGTTCCGTGCTCGGCTTGCTGCTTGCGGTCCAGGCGTTGGCTTGGGTATTCGGGTATCGCAAATCGGTGGCTGACGAGGCGGAAGGGGCATGAACGGAACCGACAAGCCGCGAAACCGCGTTGAGTTTTTAAGTCTTTTGCAGGCTTGTGGCGTTTTCTTAAAATCAATACACAAAATATGTTGCGTAGATTAAAATCGCGCAAAATCTATTGCTAGGTCCGCAGTCGAATTGTGGAGTAACTTCGTCGGCATTTTGGCTGGTAACTGAATATTGATCCCAATCTCATCACACAATTGACGGAGCTCTGAGGTAGGACAATGCCTGCGGGTGAAAGGGGAGCCACTCGCGCATCCGGATCAAAGGGTAGGAGGGGGATAAAATGCGCATCCAGAAAATATGGGTGGCATTGTGGGCTGCCAGCACATTCGTGGGTGTCGGGTTGGGGGTGGGCGCGTTCGGTCCAACCTTCACGACGCAGGTTCAGGCCCAGGCCATACCGAAATCGCTTGAACAAGGGGGGCCAGACGCCGAGCTGCGGGCGCGCAAGAACCAGTGGACGGTCGGGGTGGCCGGTGGCCTCCTGTCCGGCAGCAACATGACGTTCGCCGACGAGCTGGCGCAGGTTCTCGATGACGGCGAGAATCTGCGCATTCTTCCAATCGTCACCTACGGGGCAGCCTCAAACCTCGATGATCTTCTCTACCTGCGCGGCGTCGATGTGGCGATCACCCAGTCGGACGTGTTCGAGTATTTCCGCACGGAGCGCAAGACGGCCAATCTCGAGAACCGCATCAACTACATCATACGTCTGCCCACATCGGAAATGCACGTCCTCGCGCGCAACGAGATCAACAGTCTCGCCGACCTACGGGGTAAGAGGGTCAATTTCGGACCGGCAGGCAGCGCGTCCAGCTTGACCGGATCGATCGTGTTCCAACGGGCCGGCGTGCAGGTCGAGCCGACGAATTTCGACAATCCGCTTGCACTGCAGAAGCTAAAGTCCGGCGAAATCGCGGCGCTCGTTCGCGTGATCAATAAGCCGATCGATTTCTTTGCGAAGATCCCGGCGAATTCCGGACTCCACCTGATTCCAATTCCGTTCACCAAGACCTACGAGGATCTCTATGCGCTGGGCGAGTTTACAAGCCAGGAATATCCGACGCTCGTTCCGCCCGGGCAAGTGACTGACACGATCGCGGTGCCGGCGGTGCTTGCCGTATTTAACTGGCAGAAAAATACCGACCGATACCGTAAGGTGCAGAGATTCGTCGAATCTTTCTTCACCAAGTTTGAGCAATTCCAGCAGCCGCCGCGGCATCCGAAATGGCGTGACGTCAATCTCGCCGCGACGGTGCCGGGTTGGACCCGTTGGAGCGTCGCAGAAGAGATGTTGCAGCGAATTCGCCAGGCCAATGGCGTGAATACGCAACAGGCCGGCGCCGCTGCGGAGTTCGCGGCCTTCCTGCAGGAGAAGGGCGTAGCCAACGTGCAGCCGTCGGCGGATCAGCGCGAGGCGCTGTTCCGTGAATTCCTGCAGTGGCAACAGCAGCGCCAGCGCGTCAGCCGCCAGCGATAGCGTTCTGTCTCCAAGGTCTCTACCCCTCCGGCGTCATTCCGGGGCGCGCTTTTGCGCGCACCCGGAACCCTCGGGCTGGACATCGGCGTTCGGCGGGCACATGTTTTAGATGGTCAGCAGGGTGCCAAACCCGCCCGGAACCGGAAGAGACGACATAACCATGACGAAGATTCAAATCGAACTGCCGGACGCGACGGCGAAGGCCGCGAGTGATGCCGGGCTGCTGACGCCGCAGGCGCTCGATCGGTTGCTCACCGACGCGATCAGACGCCGACAAGCTGCCGACTCGCTCCTGACAATCGCCGACCGCGTGGCGGCCGCCGGCGTCGAGCCGATGTCGATGGAGGAGGTTGACGCGGAGGTGAAGGCCGTTCGTGCCGGCCGACGGCGGCGTGCGGGCGGTCATTGACACCGCTGCTGTCCGGCCTGCTCTGGACCAGCAAATCGCATGTGCTCATCGAGCAGATTCGGACCGGCGCGCTGACCCTGGTGAGTTCCCCGGCGCTGCTCGCTGAGCTGGCCGAGGTCGCCGCTCGTTCGAAGTTCAAAGATATGCTCGCCCGGTCCAACACCAATCCCGAGCTGATGCTGGCGCAGGTGCGGTTGCTGGCAGAAATCGTCGACCCGCCGCCGCTGCCGGAACCGGTCAGCCGCGACCCTGACGACGACGCCGTGCTTGCGCTCGCCGCCGCAGCCCGGCCTGACCTCATCATCACCGGCGACAAGGATCTCCTCATCCTTGGTTCCCATGCAGGCGTTCCCATCGTCAGTCCAGCCGAGGCAATCGCCAGGATTGCGCTTTGACTGTCTGAGAAAATCGTTTTAGCGAACGCCGAACCCAAAGAGTCAGCCAGAGATCGTCTCATTTTGTGACCACTGGTCACTGGCTCGCCTTCCCCGACACCCGCCCGATCTCTGCGCGAATCTTCGCCAGCTCCTCGGCAGTGTGCGGCGCGCGCGGGCGTGCGATCGGGACTTCGCCCACCACGCGCGCCGGGCTTGCCGATAGGAGGAACAGTCGGTCTGCGAGGCCGATTGCTTCGTCGATGCTATGGGTGACGATCAGCGTGGTGACGTGCCGGCTCGTCACCAGGGCGGCGAGTTCATCCTGCAGATGTTTGGCGAGCGCCGCATCGAGCGACACGAAGGGTTCGTCGAGAACCAGAAGATCGGGTTTCACCGCGAAGGCGCGCGCCAGCGCCACGCGGCGCGCTTGGCCGAGGGACAATTCGCCTGGAAAATGGTGGCGGTGGGCGGCGAGGCCCAGCGCCGCGAACAAGGCGTCGAGGTCGGCATCGGTCGCTTCCGGCGCCCCCAGCCGGACGTTCTGCTCGACGGTGCGCCACGGCAACAGCCGCGGCTCCTGGAAGACCATGCCGAGCTTGCCGTGGTCAGGCAGATGCACCGTGCCGGCGTAGTCTGAATCCAGGCCGGTGATAATGCGCAGCAGCGTGGTCTTCCCGCAGCCGGAAGGACCCACCAGGGCGCCGACCGCTCCCGCCTTGAGGGTGAACGCCATCTCGCGCAGCACCTCGATGGTGCCGCCCGCAGCCGACCGGTAGGATTTCCTCTTTATGCTGACGTCAAGCTGCCTTAGGCCGCCAGCGTGAGACATGTCGTTCAATCGGCTGCACCAGGAATGTTTCGATCGCCAGCATGACGAGGACGAAGGCGATAGCATAGGCGAGGATGCGCGTGACGTCGAATAGCTGGAACGCGATCCCGATCTCGAATCCGACGCCGTTCGGCCGCCCAAGGAGCTCGACGATAAGGACGATCTTCCATACCAGCGACAGGCCGGATCGCGTTGCTGCCGCCAGATAGGGTGCAAGCTGGGGAATGAGCACGTGCCGCAGCCGCACCCATGAGCTCATGCGGAACACCTGTGCCATTTCGTCAAGCTGACGATCGAGCGAGCGGGCGCCCTCGCGCACCGTGACGGTCGCGTTGGGCAGCTTGTTGAGCGCTACCGCCACGATGGCGGCGGTCTCGGTGAGGCCCGCCCACACATAGGCAAGCACGATGATGACCAGTGCCGGCAGGTTGAGGAGCGCAACCAGCCAAGGATCGGCGAGGCGGTCGGCGAGGCGCGAGCGGCCCATCCATACCCCGAGTGCAGTGCCGATCGCCATGGCGATGACAAAGGCGACTACGACGCGAGCCAATGTCGCGCCGAGATGGAAAGCGAGCGCGCCCGATTGCGCCTCGGCCCACAGAGCGAAGCCGACTGTCTGCGGGCCCGGCATCATGCGCTGACCGGCGATTTCCGAGCCCGCATACCAAGCCGCAACCAGCACGATGAGCGAGAACAGCCTCGACGCGACGTTCAATCGGATTTCTCCGGATCGTAGAACGTCCCCTTGTCCAGCTCCCGCGCCGGGCCGACCAACTCGGCGCCGCCGACGTCCGCCAGCACGCGATAGAGGGCGATGGCGTCCCGTTCCTCGTCCCCGATCGGGCGGCGCGGAATGCCTTCGCTGTAGCGCCGGCGATAGATGGCGAGGCCCGCATTGTCGGAGACGCCGATGCGCGGCGCCAGCCGCTGCCATTCCTCTTCCGAACTGGCGAGAATATCCTTGGCCTTGGCGGCGACGCCAAGGAAACGGACGACGGCGGCCTTGTTCTTTGCCGCCCAGCCGGCATCGAACGCGTAGCCCAGCATGGCAACCGGCCCGGATGCACCGAGGCGCTTCGCTATCGCCTCCATGTCGATGCCGCGCTTCAATCCCTTGCCTTCGAGTTCTGCGCAGAAATTCCAGAACGTGAGCGTGGCGTCGTTCTCGCGCTGCAGCGCTTTCTGGGACAGGAGCGGCGGCGCTCCGTACACGATGGTCGCCTGGGCCTTGAGATCAAGGCCGCCGCGACGGGCCTCCGCCTGGAGCATCAGCCAGCTTTTGTCCAGGGGGCCGCCGGCGATGGCGAGCTTCTTGCCCTTGAGATCGGCAAGGCTGGTTACGGGAGAATTCGCCGGCACCATGACGGCGCCGATCTGGCTCGTATAGGGATAAAACACGAGCTTGTCGCCGAGCGAACGCTCGCGCGCCACCCACAGCCAATCCGACACGATGAGGTCGGCGGAGCCGCCGCGCAGTGCGATCTTGCCGGCTTCCGTGGAGGCAAGTTCCACCACTTGGATATCGAGATCGGCTTGCTTATCGAGGCCGTGGGCCTTGATGATATCGAGCTCCCACGCGAGCGTCCCGGTCTTTTGTGCCGCAATACGAATGCGGTCGGCCGCCGAGGCCGCGGTGGCGGCGTTAAGGCTCATCAGGAACGCAGCACAAAATGCCGAAAGCCGCAGGGCCAAAAGCCGCTGCCCACGATGCGGAATCTCGCGTGAGCTCCGGCCGGGTCGCACTTGCGGCGATAGCTCCACGCCCCCGAACATCAACCTTTCCTCCGCATGGTGTGCGCGTCATTCCATGTGCGCGTTATATGGTTTGAAGAGTGGGGGGTAACGAGCCATATGCTCATATCCGCCACGGCCGCCAAGCATACATGCTTCGCTGACCTTGGCTTCCGGATTTTTTCCTTATTGCGCTATTGGTTTTTCCTATGGCGCCGGAACAAGCTGAAATCGGAGACGCATGATGCTGGTCGGTGTGCCCAAAGAGATCAAGGACAGCGAATACCGGGTGGGCCTCGTGCCCTCGACGGTGCGTGAGTTGACCCTTAAGGGGCATCGCGTCCTCCTCGAGAAGGACGCAGGCGTCGGCGCCGGCCTCACCGATGAGGCCTATGTGGCGGCGGGCGCCGAGATTGCAGCGAGCGCAGACCAGGTATTCGCCGACGCGGAGCTGATCGTGAAGGTCAAGGAGCCGCTTGCCCCCGAGCGTAAGAAGCTGCGGCCCGGCCAGGTGCTGTTCACGTACCTGCATCTCGCGCCCGATCGTGCCCAGACGGAGGACCTGCTGGCGTCGGGCTGCATCGCGATTGCCTACGAGACTGTCACCAGTCCGCAGGGCGGGCTGCCGTTACTGATGCCGATGTCGGAGGTCGCGGGCCGCATGGCGCCGCAGGCGGGCGCCCACTGCCTCGAGAAGGCAATCGGCGGCCGCGGCGTGCTGCTCGGCGGTGTTCCCGGCGTTCCCAACGCCGACGTGCTGGTGCTCGGCGGCGGCATCGCCGGGGCCAATGCGGCCCGCATCGCAGCCGGCATGGGCGCAACCGTGACGGTGGTCGATCGTAATCCCGATGTCCTGCGCCGTATCGACAACACGTTGAGCGGCGTGCAGACGGTGTTCTCGACCCGAGAAACGGTGGAGACCCTGTGTCGCCGGGCCGATCTCGTCATCGGCACGGTGCTGGTTCCGGGTGCGACGGCGCCGAAGCTGATCACGGCCGAGACCGTGCGCGCAATGAAGCCCGGCGCCGTGATCGTCGATGTCTCCATCGACCAGGGCGGTTGCGCCGAGACATCGCGGCCCACCACCCATTCGCACCCGACCTACATCGTCGACGAGGTGGTGCACTACTGCGTCGCCAACATGCCGGGCGCGGTCGCCCGCACCTCGACCTTCGCGCTGAACAACATGACGCTGCCCCATGTCATCGCGCTCGCCGACAACGGCTACCGGGTCGCGCTCGGCAAGGACCCGCATCTGCGCGCCGGCCTCAATGTCCACGAGGGCCGGATCACCTACAAGGCCGTCGCCGACGCGTTGAAGCTGCCCTACGTGCCGGCGGAGCAGGCGTTGCGGATGTGAGTTACGTCTGGTCATTCCGGGGCGCGCTCTTGCGCGAGCCCGGAATCCATAACCCCGATGCCGTCCGTTTCATTCCGACTTGTGGTTATGGATTCCGGGCTCGCGGGCAAGAGCCCGCGCCCCGGAATGACGATGTTTGGTTGACGGTTCGCCCTCACGCATTCATCTGCGTGATGAACTTCGTATTGAGATACGCATCGAGTGCGTCCGCACCGCCCTCGCTGCCGAAACCGGAATCCTTGACGCCGCCGAAGCGCACTTCCGGCAACGCCAGGCCGTGGTGGTTGATCGACACCATCCCGCTTTCGATCGCATGGCCGATCGCTTCCGCCGTCCTGGTCGAGCGCGTATACGCATAGGCGGCGAGGCCGTAGGGCAGGCGGTTCGCCTCGCCGACGACCTCCTCGAACGTATCGAAGGAATTGACGATCGCGACCGGGCCGAACGGCTCTTCGTTCATGATGCGCGCCTCGCGCGGCACGTTCGTGAGCACGGTCGGCTCGAAGAAATAGCCCTTGTTGCCGATCCGCCGGCCGCCGGTTTCGACCTTGGCGCCCTTGGCGACGGCATCGGCGACGAAGCCCTCGATGGCGTCGAGCCGGCGGCTGTGGGCGAGCGGACCCATGCGGGTCTCTTCCTTGAGCCCGTCTCCGACCTTGATGGCCTTGGCGGTGGTGACGAACTTGTCGACGAACTCACCGTAGACCGGCTCCTGCACCAGAAAGCGGGTCGGCGAGACGCACACCTGGCCGGCGTTGCGGTATTTGTTGGCGCTGAGAATCTTCGCCGCCGCACTGATGTCGGCGTCTGCGAACACGATCGCGGGCGCGTGGCCGCCAAGCTCCATGGTGACGCGCTTCATGTGGGCGCCGGCGAGCGCCGCAAGCTGCTTGCCGACGGCGGTCGAGCCCGTGAACGAAATCTTGCGGATGATCGGGTGCGGGATGAGGTAGGCGGAAATCTCCGACGGCACCCCGAACACCAGATTGACCACGCCCGCCGGAATGCCGGCCTGCACGAAGGCGTCAACGAGGCCGGCGCAGGCCGCGGGCGTCTCCTCCGGGCCCTTGATGATGATCGAGCATCCGGCCGCGACCGCGCAGGACATCTTGCGCACCGCCTGGTTGATCGGGAAATTCCACGGTGTGAAGGCCGCGACCGGGCCGACCGGCTCTTTCATCTCCAGCTGATAGACCCCGTCCATCCTCGCCGGCACGGTGCGCCCGTAGGCGCGGCGTGCCTCCTCGGCGAACCAGTCGATGACGTCGGCGCCGGCCAGGGTCTCGCCTTTCGACTCCGCGAGCGGCTTGCCCTGCTCCATGGTCATCAGCGTCGCGATGTCGCCGGCGCGGCTGCGCAGGATGTCGGCGGCTTTGCGCATCAGGCGATAGCGCTCGTGGGCCGAGACCTTGCGCCATGTCTCGAAGCCCTTTTGGGCGGCCGCGAGCGCGAGATCGAGGTCGGCCTTCTCGGCATGCGCCACGGTGCCGATCGCCTCGCCGGTCGCCGGATTGAGGACCGACAGCGTCTTGCCGCCGATAGCCGGCCGCCACGCGCCGTCGATGAAGAGGTTGACGTTGGAGTACATGATGACCTCGTTTCCGGTTGGGACTTGGCCCGCAGACCGTAGGGTGGGCAAAGGCGCATCGACGCTGGTGCAACTCGCGCAGCCTCTCATGCGCCTTTGCCCACGCCGTCCCGTTTCGCCGTTTGACCGCGTGGGCAAAGTCGCGCGCCGCTGATGGCTATATCATTAGCCGCGGCAGGCGACTTCGCCCACCCTACGCGCCCGTTCGCCGTAGCGTCTTAGTAGACCATGACTTGCACCGCAATGCCACGATCGCAAGCATGCGCGCGGCCGCATGGTGTCTTCAAATCCGTGGCGCGGGTAACTTTGTTTGCGATAGAATGCTCGCCAGAAAAACGTGTGGCCCCAAGGTCGCCAATGGAGGAAGCATCGATGCCCCACATCAAGTCACCGAGCAAGTCACGAAGTCTCATCGTCGGCGTTGTCACCGCGGCGACGCTCAGTTGGCCAGCCGTGGCGGAGAATACGGCCGTCCCCAATTTCATGCCGGACACCACCACCGGATGGATCGCCGGCGTGCCGGATAGCGAGACGCCGATTGGCGACGAATTCATCCAGCCGCCATCGGGCCCGGGGCCGATCACGTTTGACCGCGCGCACCCATTTATCGACAATCGGAAGTCAAGGCAGTCAGGCAAGTCGGCCACCAATCGCGTCGCGGACCTGAGCAATCCCATCCTGCAGCCCTGGGCGCGGGAGGAGCTGAGAAAGGTCAATCAGCGGGCGCTCACTGAGATTCAGCTGTGGACCCCCAAGGAGCGGTGCTGGCCGATCGGCGTTCCGGGCTGGCTGGTGTATCCGGTCAGACCGCTTCGTTTCCTCCAGACACCCAAACAGGTGGTGATGATCTGGGAGGAAGACCACATGGTGCGCCATGTCTATCTCACCGACCAGCATTCACCGAACGTGAAGCCGTCCTGGTTCGGAGAGTCGATCGGCCATTATGAGAACGGCGATACGCTCGTGGTCGATACGATCGGGCTGAACACCAGGACCTTCATCGACAACTACCGCACGCCGCACACCGAGCAACTGCACGTGGTCGAGCGGTATCGCATCGTGGATGACGGCAAGGCGCTGGAAGTGACCGCGTATGTCGAAGATCCAGGCGCATTCACCATGCCATGGACCGCAGTGCAGCGCTACCGGCTCAACAAAGACGCCCCACTGGCCGAGGAGATTTGCGCCGAGAACAACGTCGAGGTCTTCGGCGCCGACGCCGAGCCGATCCCGACCGCCCACAAGGCGGATTTTTGAGGGGGGTCGCGAGATTTCGTTGCCGTGGCCCGCATGGAGCGCCGTCTTCCGGCGGGTGATGCGGGGGAAAGACTTGACGTCGGGGTCCTTCGCCCCCGGATTGCGGGGACCGCAAAGCGGTCCCTCCATCCGGGCCACGGTCTCCTCAATACCCTGCGGCTTTGCGCATCGGGTGCGGTTCCGGCGCCGCGACGCCCCTCGGCAGGTCGAACATGCCGCCAGGCAGCGTGTCGAAGAAGGCCACCACTTCGGCGGTCTTCACCACGTCGGCGTACTTGGCGTTCATGTCGCACAGGTTGATGGCGTGGCTGGCCTGGGCGCGGTCGAAGCAGCCTTCCTCCGCGAGCGTGATGCGGTAGTTGAGGCTGAAGGCGTCGAGCACGCTCGCGCGCACGCACCCCGATGTGGTGGTGCCGGTGACGATGAGGCTGTCGCAGTGAAGGAGCGTCAGGTAGCTCGCAAGGTTGGTGCCGAAGAAGCCCGACGGCTTCTGCTTGTAGATCACGATATCCCGCGGGCCGGGCGTGATCTCGGCCATGATCTCGTTGCCGTCCAGATTGGAGATCACGGTCTTGTTGGCGGCGTCCTCGGCGGAGCGGTTGTTCTTCCAGGCCCAGCTTCCGGAATCCCACAGGTCGCCGCGGCGCACGCCGGTGGTGTAGATCACCGGCAGGCCCTTTTCGCGGGCCTTGTCGATCAGGGCGCGGATAAAGGGAAGCGCCACCCAGGCGTCCTCGCCGCAGGAATTGCGCCACTTCTTGATTGACTCCAGGATCGGCTCCGGCTTGTCGCCGCAGAACGCATAATTGACGTCGATGATGAGCAGCGCCGGCCGCTTGCCGAAGCCCTGGCGGGCGCCGTAGCCCGAGGTCGCAAACACCGCCTTGTCGCGCGCGGTGAGGAATTGGTTCCAGATCGGTTCGGTCATCGGTGGATTGCTCCTTCGGGCGAATGATCAGGTGTCGGACGTCGGACCTTCATACATTGCGCTGCGCTTGACGGAGAGGGAAGGGGGCTTCGATTTTCCCTTTCGAAGGGTTCGTCCCCCCCTCGGAAGCCCGAGAAAAATCGTCACCCAGCGGGGCTTGCGGCCGGAACTGCCCTCGCCGCCGGGTCGTTGCCTTAAGAAGATCGCATCTCGAACAAAGGAGGAACCTTAATGAAAGTCAGTGAAATCATGACACGAGATGTCTTTCTTGCGAGCCCGGGTCAAAAATTGCGCGAGGTTGCGGCCGAGATGGAGAAGCGCGACATCGGCGTGCTGCCGGTCGGCGACAACGATCGCCTGGTTGGGATGATCACGGACCGGGACATCGCCGTGAGAGCGATCTCCCACGGCCTCGGTCCCGAAGCCAGTGTCCGCGACGTGATGAGCGCCGAGGTCAAATACTGCTTCGAGGACGATGAGATCGACGATCTTGCCCAGAACATGGCCGTTGAGCAGATCCGGCGGCTGCCCGTGCTCGATGACAAGAAGCGCCTGGTGGGTATTGTTTCGCTCTGCGATTTGGCCACGTGCCGGAATGGCCGTGCGACGGGAGTGGCGCTGTCCGGCATCTCCCAGGCCGGCGGCCACCACTGTCAGAGCCGGGCCTCGTTGTGACGAGCAAGCTGGCGGCGGCGCCCTCGGCAAATCGAACTGAAAGGTTAATCATATGCCTGTGTGTGATGTGTGCGGAAACGACTATGACAAGACGATCGTTGTCACTCAGGGTCAGCGGAGCATGACATTCGACAGTTTCGAATGCGCAATCGAAGGCATGGCGCCCCGGTGCGCCCATTGCGGCTGCCGCGTCATCGGCCACGGGGTCGAGGCAAAGGGCAAGACCTTCTGTTGCGCCCACTGTGCCAAACAATCCGGAATTTCCGGTATGAAGGATCGAGCAGCCTAGGCCGAGGTGGCTTCCAGTCGGGTGAAGCGCTTGGGTAACCTCTACCGGGGTCGAGGCCGGGCTTGGCCCCATAGGCGCGAAGTTAAGCGACAGCCGGGCAGCCTCACCTCTCCCCGCTTGCGGGGAGAGGCCGGAATTTGCGCGCTCTTCGCGTAAATTCCGGGTGAGGGGGCCTCTCCACGAGTCTGAGCTTCGTGGAACGGCACCTTCACCTTCAGCGAGTCCGCCCTTGTGGAGAGGCCCCCTCACCCCGACCCTCTACCCCGCAAGCGGGGAGAGGGAGCAGAAAGACAAGCCCGCCCTGCGCGCAATCCAGTCGACCGCAATCAGCTTAGGTCCGTAATTGCGGCGTTGCCTGTTTGCGCTTACATTCTTGAGTGCAAATGCGACGAGGAGGGGACTTTCGATGTTGTCACGGCGCGCCCTGATGATGGCCGGCGGCAGCTTGGCGCTGGCCGCGGGCCCGGTGCGGGCGGCGGCCGTCATGACCGACGACGGATTCTACCGGGAGGACTGGTTTGTCGATAGTTTTCTCGAGCTTGAGGACGATCTCAAGGGCGCGGCCGCGCGCCGCAAACAACTCGCCGTGATATGGGAGCAGCGCGGCTGTCCGTATTGCCGGGATACCCATCTCATCAATTTCGCGCAAAAGCCTATTGAAACCTATGTCCGCGCCCATTTCGAGGTGATCGAGCTCGACATCCACGGCTCCCGCATCGTGACCGATTTCGATGGCCAGAAATTGGGTGAAAGGCAACTTGCCAGCAAGTATGGGGTGCGAGGCACTCCGATCATCCAGTTTTTCCCCAATCTGAACGATCTCGGCCAGAAGGCGGCGCGGGACCGCGAGGTCAACCGTATCCAGGGCTATCTGGCCCCCAAGGACTTCCTTCGCATGTTCGCGTTTGTGGGCGAGCGCGCTTACGAGCGGGGATCGCTGCGCGACTTTCTGCGCCGGCAGAGCTGATCGGACGTGGCGGGAAAGCATGTGTCGATGAAAACGCGGTGTTGTGTTGCCGGCTTTGTTGCCGGCTTGGCGGCCGCGTTGGTGTCGCCCGCCGCCGGCCAAGTGGAGCTCCAACTGGGGCTTCCGCTTGCGCCTTTCAACATCGTTGTCACCGCCGGTGTGGCCGCCATACCGGCGCCGCTGACCGGCAGGCCCGGCGATCCGAAGGAAGGCGGCAAGGTCGTGGCCGGGCGCCGCCTCGGGAATTGCCTGTCGTGCCATGAAATCGACGCGCTGCGCGAAGAGGAGTTTCACGGCGATGTCGGCCCCTCTCTGGACGGTGTCGCCGGACGCTGGGACACCGGGACCCTGCGCATGATCGTCGTCAACGCCAAGAAAGTGTTCGGCAAGGAGACCGTCATGCCGGCTTTCTACCGGGTCGATGGGCTCAATCGGGTGCGGCCCGAATTCCTCGGCAGGCCGATCCTGACGGCCCAGCAGGTCGAAGATGTGGTCGCATTTCTGGCGACGTTAAAGTGAGCGGGGATGTTATGTCGCGACGATTGAACCGCCGCGAGGCGCTGAACGTCGGCGTCGGCGCGTTTGCCGCGGGCCTGGCATCCGCGGCCGCTCCGGCCCGTGCGCTGAACGGCTACGCTGACGAGATCGAGAAATTCACAGGCGGGAAGACGCCCGTTGAGGGCCGGATCAAGCTTGAACTGCCGGAACTCGCCGAAAACGGCAACACGGTGCCGCTGTCGGTCGCCGTGGACGGCCCGGCCGCGGAAGGCGTTCATGTGCAGGAAATCCTGGTGGTCGCGCCCGCGAACCCGAACGCGCGGGTGATCCGGTTCCGCTTCTCAGCGCTCAGCGTGCCGGAGGCTTCGACCCGCATCCGGCTCGCCGCGACCCAGGACGTAATTGCGGTCGCCAAGTTGAGCGACGGAACGTTCTTTTCGGCGTCACGGCAGATCAAGGTGACGATCGGTGGGTGCGGCGGTTGAACGCATGATCCCGAAAAGTTGCAGACTTTTCGGATAAGATCATGCGCGCAAAAAAGGCCGTCACCTTTGCAACGCATTTCGGAGGGCGCCATGGCAGAAGCCAAACCCCGCATCAGGCTCGACAAAAAGGAAGTCCGAAAAGGCGAGACCGTCGACGTCAAGACGCTAGTTTCTCATATCATGGAGACGGGCCTTCGCAAGGACGCAAGCGGCAAGCTCATCCCGCGCATGATCATCAACACGTTTCGTTGCGAGCTCAACGGCAAATTCGTTTTCGGGTGCGATCTTGAAAGCGCGGTTTCGGCCAACCCGTATTTCGAGTTCAAGTTCAAGCCAACCGAATCCGGCGTGCTCAAGTTCACCTGGATCGACGACGAAGGCGTGCGCACCGAGGCGACCGAGACGATCACGGTGATCTGACTAAATCATGAATCCGCGTTTGGCCCTTTGCGCAATCGTGCTGCTGGCGATCGCAGCCGGGGCTGCCGGCATCACGCTGGCGCAGAACGGACCCGAGCGTCCTCATTGGCAGGGTCACGGCATTAAGCCGCCCGACAGGAATTTTCCTTTGCCGGAAATCGTGTCGGGATATTGGTTCCGCACCAAGGAGACCCAGGCGATTCAAGACGACGATTTCAACAATCCGGGATTCTTCGCGGTCGAGCAGGGCGAACAGTTATGGTCAAAGCCTGATGGCGCCGCCGGCAAATCCTGCGCGAGTTGCCATCAGGACGCGGCAGCGAGTATGAAAGGCGTCGGGGCCGCAATGCCGAAATGGAGCGATGCCCTGCGCAAGCCCGTCAATCTCGAACAACAGATCAGCATCTGCCGCAGCGAGCGGATGCAGGCGGCGCCGTGGCAATTCGGCTCGGCGGAATTGACCGCAATGACCACGTTTGTGCGTTTTCAGTCGCGCGGCCTGCCGGTCAGCCCGCGCGTCGACGGACCGATGGCATCATGGTTCGAGAAGGGAAAGCAGCTCTACTACACGCGAATCGGCCAGCTCGATCTTGCCTGCGCGAGCTGCCATGAAAGAAATTACGGCAGGAACCTGCGGGCCGATTTTCTGAGCCAGGGACAATCGAACGGCTTCCCGGTCTATCGCCTGCGCGACCAGCGCCTGGTGCCGCTCCATGAGCGGATGGAAGGCTGCATATTCGACGTGCGCGGCATTCCCTACGCGCCGCTGTCGGACGAATTCCTCGCCCTCGAACTCTACGTCGCATGGCGCGGCACCGGACTGCCGGTGGAGACGCCGGCGGTGAGGAATTGAAGATGCGCGAGCCCGTAGGGTGGGCAAAATCGCCTGCCGCGGCGGAAATGATTGTTCGCAGGCTGTCGGCGATTTTGCCCACGCGGTCCGGCGGCGCCGTGTTACGGCGTGGGCAAGGATGCATCGCCCGCCGAGCCGGCACGCGCGGCCTGGGCAGTGACCGCGATGCATCCTTGCCCACCCTACCGCGCCTGCTCTCGCCATGACGACCCGGCGTGAGTTTCTTGAAATTGCCGCCGCTGCTGCGGCGATCGTATCAGGAGGCTGGCCACGCGTCTTTGCTCAACAGCAGTTGAGCGAGGTCGACCTGTTGCGTTTCGACGGGCTTGGCAACGTCACGCTCGTCCACATCGCCGACCTTCATGCGCAACTGGTGCCGGTTTATTTCCGCGAAGCGGCGGTGAATATCGGGGTCGGCGAGGCAAGGGGGCAGGCGCCGCATGTGACCGGCGCGGCGCTGCTCGAGCGTTACGGCATTCCGCCAGCGTCGCCGGCGGCTTACGCCCTTTCTCCTGACGACTTCACCGCGCTCGCGAAGGCTTATGGCCGGATGGGCGGGCTCGACCGCATCGCGACGGTGCTTGACGCGATCCGGGCGGAGCGCGGCGAAAAGGTCGTTTTCCTCGATGGCGGGGATACCTGGCAGAACAGCTACACGTCGCTCGTCACTAAGGGGCGGGACATGGTCGATTGCATGGCCATGCTCCGCCCCGACGCCATGGTGGGGCATTGGGAGTTCACGCTCGGGGCCGACCGGGTCAAGGAACTGACGCAATCGCTCAGCTTCCCGTTCCTCGGGCTCAATGTGCGCGACGCCGAGTGGAACGAGCCGGCGTTTCCAGCCAGCACCATGCTGGAGCGCGGCGGCGTCAAGATCGCGGTGCTGGGTCAAGCCTATCCCTACACCCCGATCGCCAATCCGCGCTGGATGATTCCCAACTGGTCGTTCGGCATCCGCGAGGGCGAGGTGAGGGCCGAGGTCGAGAAGGCGCGGGCGGCGGGGGCCGAACTGGTGGTGCTGCTCTCTCATAACGGCTTCGATGTCGACCGCAAGCTCGCCGGCCGTGTCGCCGGCATCGACGTGGTGCTCACGGCCCATACCCACGACGCGCTGCCTGCGGTGGTGAAGGTCGGCCGGACGCTGCTCGTCGCCTCCGGCAGCCACGGCAAGTTCCTATCGCGCCTCGATCTCGATGTACGCGGCGGCGAGGTCAAGGATTATCGTTACAAGCTCATTCCGATTTTCGCCGACGTGATTACGCCTGCTCCAGCAGTCGCCGCAAGGATAGCGGCCGTCCGGGCGCCGCACCTCGCCCATCTGGGCGAAGTCGTCGGCCGCGCCGGCGCGCTCCTTTACCGGCGCGGCAATTTCAACGGCACACTTGACGACGTGATCTGCGATGCGCTCCTCGCCGAGCGCGACGCCGAGATTGCGCTGTCACCGGGCGTGCGCTGGGGCGCGACGCTGTTGCCGGGCCAGCCGATCACGCGCGAGGATATCTACAACGCTACCGCCATCACGTATCCGGCCGCCTACCGCACCACGATGTCGGGCGCACGCCTCAAGGAGATTCTCGAGGATGTCGCCGACAACCTGTTCAATCCGGATCCCTACTATCAGCAGGGCGGCGACATGGTGAGGGTCGGGGGCATTGCCTACACGGTTGACGTCGCCCAGCCGATGGGGCGGCGCATTTCGCAGCTGCGCCTGTTGCGCACCGGAACGGCGATTGATCCGGACCGCGACTATGTGGTGGCCGGCTGGGGCAGCGTGAATGAGGATACCCAAGGCCCGCCGATCTGGGACGTGGTCGCAAGCTACATCGCGGCGCGAGGGGAGGTGGCGCCGCTGGCGAGCGGGCATGTGAGGGTGGTGGGGGATTGACGGGCGGCCCGCGAGCAAAGCTTCTCACCAGCTCTCGCGGATCGCATCCTTCACGGAGCGGAACAGGGCGACGAGGTCGGGGACCATTCGCTCCATTGTCCGCATGTTGCCGTCGAAGCAGGGTCGCGGAAAAGGCGCAGTGATTTGGATCGGCGGGCCGCGGAGCATGCCGGCATCGACCGCGAGGTTCAGAAATGTGCTACCTACGATGCACTTGGCCTTTTGGCCCTCCATCATGGGTTCGAGCATGTCATATCGTTTGATGACAAGGCTTCCTTTCCACTCCCATCCGGCGATGGTTTCATCGTCGTACTCGAACGTCCTGAACCGTTTGTACCACTTCACCTCGACGCCCATATTGCGGAAGATCGCAAGCAGGGCTGCCATATCGATATGCGGCCCGTCGATGCCGACCCCTGCGCTGTATTTCGCGCACAGCGCCAGATAGGATGGGACAAAGTCAGTCTTTGCCAGAAGCCTGATCAAATCCGGATGACGTGATATATCATAAGCGTCCGTCATCAATATATCCTTCCGGTCACGTCGCGAATCTGGATGTTCAGCTGCCTCGCGCGGGCCAGAATTTCCGGCGGTATCGCCAGGGTCTGTATTGGTACTTCGAGGACGAGCTGTCCGGTAATTTGTTGCCCACGCAGTGCCGGCGGCGTTGTCCGAACGCTACCAATCACGGTGCCTGGTTTGTATTTATCGTATGCCTCGCTAAGGACTTTGAGCGCCGAGTCGAGCTCAACCTTTGCAAGCTGCGTGAACTTCCTGGAGACCGGGCCTTGCGCCGGCTCATACGAATCGAGAATCCAGTAGCCTTTCCCCGTCGCCTTCCGAACGTAGAGCTCGTTGTATTGATAGCGTACGCGCTGCGCCGCATTGAAGCGTCGTCCACGAATTAAGCGCAGACGCTCTTCAAAACGTATGCGCACTGGCAAAAACTGCGGACCGCCGGCTGTGGCCATGTCGCCGACGATCATGAAACCGCGACCAAACTGCTCGCCTGCGGTTCTCGCCACTCTGACCAACATGACGGGCGCCGCCGCGACGATAGCTTGTGCGCGGGCCATCGTCGCCACGCGGGCGGCCGCTTCTTGGGATGTTGTCATCAGGCGGGTAGGACGTCCGGTCTCCGCGGCCGCCACGATCGCCATCAGGTTGAGGTCGCGACGCAGCCGCGCGGCATCGGTCTGGCTCATCCAGCCGGCTTGCGCCATGCCTTGAGTGCCGGCAACGATGGTTGCGCGGATGCCGTAGCTCGCGAGATCGAGCAACGCGACGGCCGCCTCGACCGGCATCATGATCGTTCGATTGACCGCCCCGAGCAGGTCCGGGCGGTCCGTGCCCAGCTGATGCCGGGTTTCCGGCGAGAGGCCTAACTGCAGAGGCCCGAGTTCGCGTTCGATCACCTCCGCGATCGAGTCGACGCGCTCTTGGGATGGCCGGAATCCCGCAGTCGCGTAGATTTGACGATCTCGCCCGAACGGGTCGGTGACCGAGAGGGGTACCTGCGGACCGTTCGGCTGGAGCGAGTATCCCTCCGGCAGCCACCAATCAGGCGGCAACTCCACCATGAACACGCCGACCAGGCTGTCGCCTCCGTCAACGGGATCGCCCATGTCGCGCTCCTCGATGCGGTCCAGATACGCGACGCCCACTGCTCCAGGGTCCTGGAGCGACAACTATGGTGACGCGAGAAACATCAGGCTATGACCGAACGCACGAGCCGCGCATGCGTCCACGCGGAGCTTGGCTTGCGTCCCATGACAGCCTAGCGACACTTGAGTCATTAGTTCAACCGAACTGGGGCGATGGTGCGATCCAGAGATTCTCAGGCTCCAGTTGTGGCTTTTCCATCGATCCGAAAACACGCATACTCGCGATACCACCGTCGGCCGCGTCGACGGAAGGAGAAACAACATGTCAATCAAGAACCAGATGTTTGCGGGTCTCGCCTGTGCGATCGTTCTGTTGGTATGCGGCTCCGCTGCCGCGCAGGAATGGCCCACGAAGCCGATCGCCTTGGTGGTACCGTTTGCGGCCGGCGGCACAACTGATCTGGTCGGCCGGCCGCTGGCGCAGAGTCTCGCGGCGCGTCTCGGCCAGTCCGTGATCGTCGATAACCGCGCCGGCGCCGGCGGCACGATCGGCGCCGGGATCGTGGCGAAATCGGCGCCCGACGGCTACACCATGTTTCTCGCCACCATCGCGCACACCATTGCGCCCGGCATCTACAAAAATCTCCCCTACGACTTCGTGAGGGACTTCGATCCGATCACCGTGGTCGGCGAGGTTCCGAACGTCCTCATCGTCAATCCGGCGGTGCCCGCGGGGACGTCCGCCGAGCTGATTTCCTATATCAAAGCCAATCCCGGCAAGGTGAACTTCGGATCGGCCGGACCGGGCAGCGTCGAGCACCTGTCGGGCGAACTGTTCCGCGCCATGGCGGCGGTCAACATCGTTCACGTCCCCTACAAGGGCGGCGCCCCGATGATGACCGATCTGATCGCCGGTCATATCCAGATGGCGATCGAAACCAGCGGATCGGCGTTGCAACACATCAAGGCC
>Ga0257161_1000037_pt1 | contig 30455 bp, 27 predicted proteins | sample NR01A_FD_185954 | JGI IMG/M metagenome (GOLD analysis project Ga0257161, IMG submission 185954) | Soil microbial communities from H.J. Andrews Experimental Forest, Oregon, United States - NR-01-A | ecosystem: Environmental > Terrestrial > Soil > Temperate forest > Bulk soil | place: USA: Oregon... | reverse complement strand
AGGTATGGCGCCGTGCGGTAGATCCAGGACGCGTTATGGGCGAGCACCGCCTCCTTGTGCATCAGCTTCCACAGATCCCGATAGGGCTGCAGCACGGGCGGGCCAACGCGACGCAGCAGCCGCGCCTTGACCTTGCGGGTCACGCCGACAACGGCCGGCGCAACGGCGACGACCAGCGCCATCTGCACCGCCTGCAGAAAAAGATCGACGATCAACGCCATATCGCGACCAAGACCAGCAGGGCAATCAAGGTGCAGAACACCAGCGTCAGGTAGCGGCGGATGGTGAGAAACTGCAACTGATTGAGCGACGTCGAAATGTTTGCAACCGCCCGGGCAATCGGGCCATAGGCGAGACGCCATGCCGGATCGATGATGCGCAGGCGGAAGCTGCCGGCGCGCAGTTCCCCCGGCCGCGGCATGTCAACGCGCTCGCGCACGTCGAACACCACGGCGCCGAACACCCGCCGGATCGGCATCGAGAAGCTCGCGCTCCCATACTGGGTCTGAGGCGCATCGAGCGGGAAACCGCAGTCCCAGATCGCGCTCCGCCGCGTCGCCCGGGTGGCGAAGCGATGAATGATCATCGCGGTCAGGGAGCCGGATGCGACCAGGAACGTCAGGATGACCAGTCCGTTGTAGGAACTGCGGCTTTCGCCGATCGGCACGATCGACATCCACGGCACCGCCGCCTGATGCGGCATTGTTCCCCCTGTCAGCATGACCGTCACGGACGAGAGCGCATCGATGACGAAGCCCGGCAGCACGCCGGCCAGGAGGCAGATCGCTGCGAGCAGGAACATCGCCGTGAGGGAGAATGTGTCAACCTCGGCGGCTCCTTTTGCGGCCGGCGATCGCGGGCGACCGAGGAAAGTCACGCCGAATGCCTTGACGAAGCAGGCCGCTGCGAGTGCGGCCGAAAGAGCGAGCAGCGCACCGGCAGCCGGGACCGTGAGCTTGAGGCCCCATTGGGGCAAATCGGGACTGACCAGAATGGCCTGGAAGGTCAGCCATTCGGACACGAAGCCGTTAAGCGGCGGCAGCGCCGAGATCGCCGCGCAGCCGATCAGAAAGGCGAGCGCTGTCTGCGGCATGCGGTGGATAAGGCCGCCGAGCCGCTCCATATCGCGTTCGCCGGTGGCGGTCAGCACGGCGCCGGCGCCGAAGAACAGAAGGCTCTTGAAGACGGAGTGATTGAACACGTGGAACAATGCTGCGGTCAGCGCCAATGCGGCCGCGACATTCATGCTATTGGCGCGAAACGCCAGCGCCAATCCGAGCCCGATGAAGATGATGCCGATGTTCTCGACGGTGTGGTAGGCCAGCAGCCGCTTCAAGTCGTGCTGCATCAGGGCATACAGAACGCCGATGGCGGCGGTGATGCCGCCGAGCGTCAGGACCACGAGCCCGAACCAAGGATTGGGCGGGCCGGCCAGATCGAAGACGATGCGTATGAAGCCGTACACGCCGACTTTCGTCATCACGCCGCTGAGCAGCGCCGAAACGTGGCTGGGCGCGGCCGGATGGGCAAGCGGCAGCCAGACATGAAGCGGCACCAGGCCGGCCTTCGATCCGGCGCCAAGGAGGACGAGCACAACTGCAAGTGTCGCCGTGAAGGGGGGGTGGGAAGTGAGCCGGATGGTCTCGAACGCATAGCCGCCGGCCGGCCCTGCCAAAAGCCCAAAGCCCAGAAGCAGGCACAGGGCGCCGAAGCTCGCCATCACGAGATAGACGAAAGCCGCGCGGCTGTTCGCAGGGTCGCGATGGCGCGCCAGTACGATTGCCCATGAGGCCAGCGACATGAATTCCCACGCCAGCAGGAAGGTGAATGCATCGTCGGCAAATATCACGAGGTTCATGCCGGCCAGAAAAGCCGCATAAAACGGGAGCACGCGGGCGGGCGTCTCCTCGTGGCGGCCATAACCTAGCGCATAGAGGCTGGTGATCGCGGCGCCCAGATTGACCACCACAAGAAAGAACGCGCTCAGGGCGTCGACGCGAAACCGGGCGCCGATGCCGGGCAGCCCGATCGGCAACGTCAGCGTCCATGGCGGCCCGGGGCTGAGAAAGCACGTCAACGCCGCGCCGAGCGCAACCAGCGCCAGGGCGAGGGAGGCGCCATAGATCAGCGGAGTGGCGACCTTGCGCCGCCCGACCACCACCGCAACGCCGGCGAGACCAAGAAAGCCCGGGACGCACCCCAGGCCAGTGGTGGCGGGCAAGGTTGTGGCGGGCATCTGTACTTTCCCTGTCGCCGCGAACCGCCTGGCGGCAGGGGAGCCCCAAATGCTCGGAACCCACTGCCACAGGCGGCAATGACGATGACCAAGTGAACCGCTGGCGCCAGATGGAGGAAGGGGGCCGCCCGGCCATGATAATTTGTGCGTTGTAATACGGGCGCGCACCTGAAACCACAATGGGTTTCTTAGCCACTACGCTACAATGAGGCAATCCAGGCGCCTTCGGATCGCTAGAGTAATTGACGGTAGACCGGCCTGATGGTTCTTCGTACTACGCTGTGCGTGTATCATAGGGATTTAACAATGCCCGACCGCGCTAGATCATCGGCTTCCGTTCCGGCGGAACTCCTGGAGTCAGTCGTCGCGTATTTTCAGCCGCGCCGGGTAATCTTGTTCGGCTCGCAGGCACGCCGTGATGCCGGGGCCGACAGCGACATCGATCTGCTCGTGGAGTTGGACGATGACGCGCCCATTGAACGGCTCTCGGCCAAAGCCGTTGAAACTGCCCGGAGCGGCTATCATGGCGCGGTAGACATCATACCCTGCCGCGCAACCGTCCTGGCATCGCGAGCGCGCGCCATCGGCTCATTCGCTCATGCCATTTTGCGCGATGGGGTGACGGTTTATGAGAGGCAATGACCGTTACAAATGGGATGCACAGGATCTGATCCAATGGGAGGAAGCCCGGCGCTGGCTCGCCAAGGCTGACGAGGACCTCGCAGCGGCTCAAAGGTTGCTGCCCGAGATCGTCAACCAGGCCGCATTTCATGTCCAGCAGGTGATGGAAAAGACATTGAAGGCGCTGATGGTCGCCAAGCGGCAAGAAATCCGCAAGACGCATGACATATCGCTGCTGGTGGCGCTGGTTCGCCCGCTTTGGCCAGAACTTATTCCGCCGCATTTCCCGATCGTTGAACTTAGCGAATGGTATCTGGTGAGTCGCTATCCCGGCCTCGAGGAGATGGCGCTCGCTGCCTCCGACGTGATGGCCGCCCTTAACTTGGTTTCTGACTTTATGACGGTCGTGCGCGGCTACGGTCCGCCGGACCGTCCATGACGAATCCTGACGTCATCGTCATCGGCGCCGGCGCCGCCGGGCTGGGCGCTGCGCGGCGGCTTGCGGCGGCGGGAATAGCAGTCCGCGTCATCGAAGCGCGCAACCGGGTGGGCGGACGCGCCTGGACGGCGCATGCCCCTTCGGGGCTGCCGACCGAACTCGGCTGCGCCTGGTTGCACTCGGCCGACGAGAACGAGTTGTGCGCCCTCGCGCTCCGATCCGGCCTCACCATCGACAAAACGCGCCCACCTTGGCGCACCCAGATGAACGATGTCGGCTTCGCGGCGGCCAATCAGGCGGATTTTCGTGCGGCGCTCGGTCGCCTGTTTACCCGTCTTGACGAGGCCGGCGAGGCCGAAGGCGATCAATCGGCGGATCGGCTGCTTGATCCCGGCAGCCGCTGGAATCCGCTGCTCAATGCCACCAGCACGTATATAAACGGGGTTGAGCTTGATCAACTTTCGGTCCGCGACTTCTGGCGCTATCACGACACCGGCGTGAACTGGCGCATTGTCGAGGGCTACGGCTCTCTGATGGCGGCTCTGGCAACGGGCCTTGACATCACGTTTGAATGTCCGGCGAGCCTGATCGACCACACCGGTCCGCGAGTGCGCATCGAGACGCCGCGCGGCGATTTGCGCGCAGGCGCGGTGATCGTAACGGTGCCGACCGATGTCCTGTGCGCCGGGGATCTGCGGTTTCATCCGGAGCTGCCGGATAAAATCGCGGCGGCGGCGGTGCTGCCGCTCGGCCTTGCCGACAAGCTCTATCTTAAGCTCGACGGCGCCGAGGAGTTTCCCAAGGATTCGCATCTCTACGGCGCCCTCGACAGCGTGCGCACCGGCAGCTATCACGTGCGGCCGTTCGGACGCCCGGTGATCGAAGTTTATTTCGGCGGCCGGTTCGCCCGAGAGCTCGAGGCCGAAGGCGACGCTGCATTCGCAAGCTTTGCCATCGGTCAGCTTGCCGCACATCTCGGCGAAGGCATTCGCAAACGCCTGCATCCGATTGCCGCGACTGCGTGGGCGCGCGATCCTTATGCGCGCGGCTCCTACTCGCATGCCATGCCGGGCCATGCAGACGCCCGCAGTGTCCTTGCTGCGCCGGTCGACGAGCGGCTGTTCTTCGCCGGCGAGGCATGCATGGTTCACGATTTTTCGACCGCCCACGGCGCCTACCGCAGCGGAGTTGCAGCGGCCGAGGCGGTCATCGCCGCGTTCGCAAGCAAGTGACGACCGCCCTCACGCCTCGGTATGCCGATGATAAACGTCGTCGAGCCGAATGATGTCGTCCTCGCCCAGATAGCTGCCGACCTGCACCTCGATCAGCTCCAACGGAATTTTCCCCGGATTGGCGAGGCGATGGACCGCGCCGATCGGCACGTAGATGGATTCATTTTCGTGCACCAGCCGCACCTCGTCGCCGACCGTGACCTCGGCGACGCCGCGCACCACGACCCAGTGTTCCGAGCGATGGAAGTGCTTCTGCAGCGACAACCTGCCGCCGGAATGGACGTAGATTCGCTTGACCTGGTACCGCGAGCCCACATCCGCGGTCTGGTAGAAGCCCCAGGGCCGGTAAATCCGCCGGTGCTCCAACGCCTCGTTGCGGTTGCGGGCCTTCAGGCGTTCGACCAGTTCCTTGACCTGCTCCGCCTCGCCCTTGGCGGCCACCAGCACGGCGTCGGCAGTCGCCACCACGATGATGTCGTCGACGCCGACCACGGTGGTCAAAATGGTCTCCTCGGAGCGGATCAGGCTGTTGTGGGTGTTGAGGACTTCCGCCGGCCCCTCGATCACGTTGCCGGCAGCGTCGCGATCCTGCACGTCCCACACCGACTTCCAGTTGCCGATATCGGACCAGCGGAAGCTGACCGGCAGCACCGCCGCGTGCGTGGTCCGCTCCATGACGGCGTAGTCGATCGACTTGCGGGGTGCCTTCGCGAACGGCGCTTCGGACAGGCGGTAGAAATCGAGATCGCAAACCAGATGGTCGACCGCGCCCTTCGCCGCCGTCACAATATCCGGCTCAAATTGCGTCAGTTCGCGCAACATGACGTCGGCGCGAAACATGAAGTTGCCGCTGTTCCACAGATAGCCTTGCTTGACGTAGTCGGCCGCGGTCGCCTCGTTCGGCTTTTCGACGAACGCGGCGACGTCGCGCACCGCGCTGCCGTTGGCCGCCGGTTTTGCCTTGATATAGCCGTAGCTCGTCGCCGGATAGGTGGGCTCGACCCCGAACGTCACGATCGCGCCGGCGGCCGCAGCCGGCGCGGCCGCGTGGCAGGCCGCCGCAAATGCATCTGCATCCGGAATGAGGTGGTCCGCCGCCACCACCAAGAGAATGGCGTTCGCATCGCCCTTGACGGCAAATTCGGATGCAGCCGCAATGGCGGCAGCGGAATCGCGGCGCAGCGGCTCCAGAATAATCGTGGCATCGACGCCGCGCGCGCGCGTCTGTTCAGCCGCCACGAAGCGGAAGTCTGCGTTGGTGACGATGATCGGGGTTGCGAACAGCGGGTTGCGGGTGACCCGGTCGAGCACCTGCTGGAACGTCGTGAGGCTGCCGATCAGCGGCACGAAATGCTTCGGCATTTTTTCGCGCGACACCGGCCAGAGCCGGGTGCCGGCGCCTCCGCACAGAATGACGGGGGTGAGGCGTTGATCGGTCATCAGGTCTTCCAATTTGAACCAGTCGGTCGAACGAGCCTGCTCAGCGCAACCCCCTCCCTACCCTCCTGCATGCGGGGAGGGCGGGGAGGGGGCAAGAAAGCGCCCTCGCCAGGCGGCGAAAGCGACGTATCGTGCCGAGGCGACCGAAGTAGCGCATGTTCAGCCATCCGGCAACGGGCGCCTGTGGGGGCGGCGCCAGAACGGGGCAGAGTTCCGATACTTCGATGAAGGCCGCAAGAGTGTGAGATGTCTCACACTCTTCAGCAAGGACCCTCGGTAAATTCGAGGTCAGTTATAGATTCGCGACGTCGTCCCAAAAAGCATCGAAAACCGGATGAATTTGGTTGCGATGAAATCAGGTTCAGGGGAAATCAGAATGGGATGGATCAAGCTCACTGACCCGCAGGGACATCCGGTATATCTCAGCCCGGAGCAAATCGTACGTATCCGGCCTTGCATCGCAGGGGCCGGCGATCCGGCATCGGCCAGATCGGTTGTCGACCTTGTCAACGGCACGCAAGCAACTCGGGAAACTCAAGACGAGATCATCGGGCGCATCAAGAACGCCGACAAAGACGAGGACAAAGCAGCTGGCGCCTGATTGGCCCACGAAGGGAGGGAATTATGCCGATTACCGACAAGGATGTCGCCGACCTCTGCGCCGGCATTTACAAGTATCCGGGCTTCCCCCCGGTCACGTGGGACCGTTTCGACGACGGGCAAGACAGCGACCAGATATGCTGGGGCGTCAAGGTCATCGACGGCTGCGATGTTGTCGTTTTCCGCGGTTCGACGACATTCGAGGATTGGCGCCGCGACTTCGATGCGTGGGCCGATCCGTTCGGTCATGGCAAAATCGGCCCCGTCCATCCCGGTTTTCTGCTCGGGCTCGATCAAGTCCTTCAGGAGTACCAGCACTGGGGGAGCGGCAAGCTCATGGTCGCCGGCCATTCGCTCGGCGCCGGACGCGCCTCGATCTTCTGCGGGCTCGCGATCGTGGCCGGCATCGTTCCGGTCGGGCGCGTCGTGTTCGGCGAGCCGCGTCCGGGATTTCAGCCGCTTGCTGACCTCATCTCTTCAATCAAGGAAAGCCGGAGTTACCGGAACGGGAAGTTTGGGACGTTCGAGCATGACTTCGTGACCGACGTTCCCTATCGCATCGGGCCGCTACGGTACGTTCACCCGACGCCGCTGATCGACGTCTCCGCGCTGCCGCCACCGGCCGACGAGTGGGGAGTCTTCGCTTACCACCATATGCCGCTCTACGCGCAGGCCATCGCGCAAGGCTCGATGCGGGCGGTAGCATCGTTGACGGCTTAGCGACACCAAAATGCGTGTCAAGCTCATCGGGACATGCTCTAATGAAATGAGAAGGCGGATTGCCGCGAAGCCGAAACAGTTTTCGCGGCGCCGCAGAAGTAAGGGAAGGTGCCCGCATGTCCAGAATTCGTCATATCGCGATCATCGTTCCGGATGCTGAGGAAGCGGCGAAGTTCTACGAGAAGGCGCTCGGATTGAAACGCGCCGGCACGGCGCGCCGCGGCATCTACCTGTCGGATGGCGTCATCAATATCGCGCTCCTCAAGAAGGAGCACGAGAACGAAAAGCTCGGTCTTTACCATTTCGGCGTGTGGGTCGATGACCTCGATGCCTCCGAAAAGCAGGTCGTCGAGGCCGGCGGCACCTATCTCACCGGACGGCCAACCTCGCCGAATTCCTTCTACGAAGCGAAATACCGCGATCCCAACGGCGTCGTGTTCGATCTGACCCACAACGGCTGGGCGGGCGCGGCCAAGGACGTGGTGGCAAGCGTCAGTGCCGATGAAAAGTAACGGCGCCGCTTGTCTTCTCAACGCGTCATCGTCGTCGGTGCCGGCCCGGTGGGCCTTTGCGTGTCGCTGGCGCTCGCGAACGAGGGCGTGCCGGTTACCGTCATCGAGGCGCTCGGGGAGGACAATTTCCTCGAGCAGGTGCCGCGGGCCGGTACCAATCATCCGGCCACCTTGGAGATGTACGAGCACATCGGGCTATACCGAAAGCTTGAGCCGCGGGGCATCATCGCGCCGGTGTTTCATTATTGGGATCGCGCCGCCAACGAACTGATCGCGGCGTTCGATCACAGCCATCTTAAAGGCGATACGCGGTTTCCTTACGTGCTCCAGTGCGAGCGCATCAAGATCGTCGAGGAGGCGCTCAAGATGGCAAAGGCGCATCCCGGCATCGACGTGCGCCTGTCGACCAACTTCACGGGTTTTGAACAGAACGGTTCCGGCGTCGTCGCGCATGCCGTCAATCCGGCCGGCGAGGCCGAGCACATCGCGGGCGACTATCTGGTCAGCGCCGAGGGCGCGCGCAGCATCGTGCGCAAAGACCTTGCGATCGAGTTCGAGGGCTTCACCTATTCCGACCTCACCCTGAACGTCGAGGTCGCCTACGACTTCCGCCGCCACGGCTATGCGGAGCGCAACTACATTTCGGATCCCATCGAATGGTCAAACCTGTTCCACTGGAAGGGGCCACCCGATCGCTGGCGCGTGCATTTTCCGGTGGATTCGTCGCAGGACCAGGAGGCGATCTGCCAGCCGCAGGCGCTGCAGGCGCGCCTGCAGCGCTTCCTGCCGACCGGCCGCGACTTCGAAATCGTGGCCAGCAATCTCTACACCGTGCATCAACGCGTGGCGAAAAAGTTTCGCGTCGGCCGGGCCATCCTCGCGGGCGATGCCGCTCATGTGAATAGCCCGATCGGCGCCATGGGAATGAACAGCGGCGTCCACGACGCCTTCAATCTCGCCGACAAGCTTATCAAGATTTTACGCGGCGAACAGGGCGAGGAAATTCTCGACCGCTACGAACGCCAGCGCCGCCACGTCGCCATTGCGCACACCCAGGCGCAAACCATGCGCAACAAGCGCTTGCTGGCCGAGAAGGACGCCGCGGTGCGTAAACGCAATCAAGACGAACTGCGCCGCACCGCCGAGGATCCGGTGCGGGCGCGGGCATTCCTGCTGCGGGCTTCGCTCATCGAGAGCCTGCGTGAGGCGGAAGAGATTGCGTGACAATCAGCTCTCCACCGTCATGGCCGCGCTTGTCGCGGCCATCCACGTCTTCCCTACGGCATTCACGAAAGGAAAGCGTGGATGGCCGGAACAAGTTCGGCCATGACGCCCGAGGATTGAGATGAATCCTTACAAAACCTCCTCCACCCGCGCGCTGCGGCAATCCACCTCGAATTCCAGGTCGCGAACCGGCGGCCGGGTGAAGTGCCAGTTGATGCCCGCATGGGCCGCACCACGGCGGACGATTTCGTCGGCGAAAAACGGATAGATGTCGCGGACCGTGTAGACCTGGCTCGCCGTGGTGTCGCGCCAGCCGACGCCGAAAAGCGTGAGCCGCCGGGTGATTTCTTCCAGCACGAAATGGGCCTTTTCCCGCATGGCGTCGGCGCCGTGTTCGCCGTATCGGATGATGCGCTCGCGATAGCTCACCTCGATCGCCCGCGCCTCGGCGCTCCCGGAAATCACGAAGCTCGGCGCTGCGTCGGCGGCGGCCGGCACCGTGAACGAAAACGCATGAAAGCCGGGCTCTGTGGGCGGATCGATCTCCGGACAGACATTGCTGCGCGCGACCGGGTTCACTTTGTCGCTGTACACGCCCCACTTGCCAAGCGTGACCACGTAGGCTTCGTTGAATTCACGAAAGCCCTGCTCGGTGAATTGCCCGGGCGAGCGCAGCTCGCAGGCGCAGAACGCAGTGAGCGGCCGGCCAGCGGCCGTGATGATGGCCTCGATCCGGGCAAATCCCTTCATCAGCGGCATCGGGGCGCGAAAGCGATAGCGCCTGATCTCGAAGCCCGCGGCGGCCGCGACGCCGCCGGAAAATTGAAATCCGCCGGGAATGAAGCGATATCCGCCCGGCTTGAATTCCTCGACCGCCGCCATGTGCACACTCCTCCTTGCCCTCCAGTCACCGCAGGACAGCAACCTGCCCGCTGCCGAACCTTATCGCTTGCGAAAAGCGAGCAACAGTTCGGACCTCATCCTAACAGCAACCACTCATTTCGTTGACATGAAGTAGAAAGAGCTGATTGGCAACTTCAAGGACGGTGGTACTGATTATCGCCCCAAGGGAAACCCGCAGCGCGTCATCGTGCACGACCAACTCTTCGCTTGCGGGCTCCCGCGCGGCTGCGCCTCGGCGTCGTCCTGGCACTACTCAATCCCGACAATCCGCAAGAGCACCAGCATTAGGTAAGCACCAGCATTAGGTAAGGGCCAACGCGCCGATTCACGGCCGCACGGCGGTGGTGCGTCCTTTGCGCCGGCGCGTCCGGGCGCACACTCAAAAAGGATCGCTTTTTCCATCGTAGGTACGCCGTGCGCGTTGCACCTTTGCTATATGCTTGCCCACCCACGTGCAGATGCCGCAGACGGACTCTCCCAGGCTCTCGCCTAGCGGCGTGAGGCTGTAATCGACGCGCGGCGGGACAGCGGCATGCACGCGCCGCGTCACCAGACCGTCGCGTTCCAGCTGGCGCAGGGTCTTGGTCAACATCTTATGGCTGACGCTGCCAACCCGTCTCTGCAGGTCGGAAAAGCGCAGTTCCCGCTCGCCTTCGAGCGCCTCGATCACCAGGAGCGTCCACTTGTCCGCGACGCGCTCGAGGATCTCGTGCAGCAGTGCCCGTTTCTCGGGCGGAAAGTCACAAATTGCGGCTGAATTTTGCATGACGTGACATGAGTAGGATGGTTTCCGGCGGGTAAGTATAGAACCTCCGGGTGCCTTCTTGCCATCGGGAACCAAGCTCGGTAGAGCGTGTTCCGATTATATTGCACCACTTCTCCGGAGTCATGGCCGGGCTTGTCCCGGCCATCCACGTCTTGCTTGCTGAGAAGCCGCAAGAAAGACGTGGATGCCCGCGAAGATGGGGTCCCCGCCGCGTGACGCGGCGGGGTGTCTCTGCGCGGGCATGACGGTGAAGGAGGCGACTCGATCGCTAGGTCAGGACGCTGGAGGTTCTATGCCAAAATTTGACGTGAAGGTGAACAGCCGCATCCACGCGGTGGATGTGGATGCGGACACGCCGCTGCTGTGGGTGCTCCGCGACAGCATCGGTTTGACGGGCACCAAGTTCGGATGCGGCGTCGCGCAGTGCGGCGCCTGCACGGTCTTCATCGACGGTCGGCCGCTGCGCTCGTGTTCGCTGCCGGTTTCCGCCGTTGGCAGCGCTGACGTGACGACGATCGAGGGTGTGTCGGGGCGCGAGGCCGCAGCGGTGCAGCACGCATGGGCAACCCGCGACGTCCCGCAATGCGGCTACTGTCAATCGGGGCAGGTGATGAGCGCGGTCGCGCTGCTGCGCCGAACGCCTAAGCCCAGTGACCGCGACATCGATCTCGCCATGAACGGCAACATCTGTCGTTGTGCCACCTATGTTCGCATCCGCGCCGCCATCAAGGACGCGGCGACGACCTTGGGAGGCTGACATGACCCATCACGACATGCATCTGTCGCGCCGCGCCACGCTTGCCGGCATGGCGGGTCTCGTCATCGGCGTCTGCCTGCCCGGCGCGGCCATTGCGCAATCGGGCGCCGCCCGTGCGTTTCGCGGCAGTGATCCTGCGGCCGCCGCGTTCGCTCCCAATGCGTTCGTGCGCGTCGGCAGCGACGATACGGTGACGGTTCTGATCAAACATATCGAGTTCGGCCAGGGGCCGTTCACGGGTCTCGCCACCCTCGTCGCCGAGGAGATGGATGCGGACTGGTCGAAAGTGCGCGCCGAACACGCACCGTCAAATGCCGATCTCTACAAGAATTTCGCCTTTGGGGCCCAGGGCACCGGCGGCTCCACCGCAATGGCGAATTCCTACGAGCAGATGCGCAAGGCCGGCGCCACCGCGCGCGCCATGCTGGTCGCCGCTGCGGCGGCGGCGTGGCGCGTACCGGCGGGCGAAATCACCGTCGAGAACGGCGTGTTGCGCCATGCTTCGGGACGTGAGGGACGTTTCGGCGAATTCGCCGAAGCGGCCGGACGGCTTGCGGTTCCGGCCGACGTGCCGCTCAAGGACCCTTCGGCGTTTCGCCTGATCGGTCGCGAGGGCGCCGTTCGCCGGCTCGACAGCGCTATCAAGGCGAACGGCAGCGCGCAATTCACCATCGATATCCGCGAGCCCGGCATGCTCACGGTGCTGGTGGCGCGCCCGCCGCGGTTCGGCGGCAAGGTTGCGTCATTCGATGCGACCGCCACACGTGCCGTCGCCGGTGTCGTGGACGTAAAGCAGATCCCCTCGGGGGTGGCCGTCTACGCGCAAGGCTTCTGGCCCGCCTCCAAGGGACGCGATCTCCTTTCCGTGACGTGGGATGAGCAGGCGGCTGAGCGGCGCAGCAGTGCGCAGCTCATCGAAGACTACCGCGCGCTGGCGCAGCGTCCGGGGGCCCTGGTCAGCGCCAAAGGCGATGCGCAAGCGGCGCTGCGCGGCGCCGAGCGCGTCATCGAGGCGGAATTCGTGTTCCCGTATCTTGCGCACGCCCCCATGGAGCCGCTCGACGGCTATCTGCAGTGGGATGGCGAGCGGGCGCTGGCGCGGTTCGGCAGCCAACTGCAGACCGGAGATCACATGACGATCGCCGGCATTCTCGGCCTCACGCCTGATCGCGTCGAGGTCGAGACGATGTTGGCGGGCGGCAGCTTCGGCCGGCGTGCGCAGCAGGACATGCATTTAGCCGCGGAGCTTGCCGCGGTCGCCAAGGCCATAGGTCCAGGTCGGCCGGTGAAGCTGATGTGGACGCGGGAAGACGATATCCGCGGCGGCCACTACCGTTCGCTGTTCGTGCACCGGCTCCGCGGCGGCCTGCGCGGCGGAAAGATCGTGGCGTGGGCGAGCACCAGCGTCGGTCAATCGATTCTCAAAGGTTCGCCGTTCGAGGCCATGATCAAGGACGGCATCGATCCGACCTCCGTCGAGGGCGCCAACGAGCTGCCCTACGAGATCGCCGATTTCCGCTGCGATCTGCACACCACGCAGGTGGGCGTCCCGGTGCTGTGGTGGCGCTCCGTCGGGCACTCGCACACCGGCTACGCGGTCGAATGCTTCATCGACGAGCTGTTGGAGCAGGCCGGCCAGGACCCGGTGACGGGGCGCCTGGCGCTCATGAATGGCGCCCCGCGCGCGGCCGGCGTGCTGCGCGCAGTCGCGGAGCTTGCGAAGTGGTCGGGGCCCGGCCCCCGCGACGGGCAGGCGCGCGGTGTGGCGGTCGTCGAGAGCTTCGACAGCTTCATCGCGCAGATCGCCGAAGTCTCCGTCGGAGACAGCGGCGAGCCGCGGGTTCATAAGGTGTGGTGCGCCGTCGACTGTGGCGTGGCGGTCAACCCCGACGTCATCCGCGCGCAGATGGAGGGTGGCATCGGCTTCGGCCTGGGCCATGCTCTCTTCGCCGAGGTTGAGCTCGACCAGGGCCGGCCGGTGCCGGCAAACTTCGACACTTATCGCTCGCTTCGCATTCACGAAATGCCGGACGTCGAGGTCACGGTCGTTCGGTCGGCTGAGAAGCCGACTGGGGTGGGCGAGCCCGGCGTTCCGCCGATCGGCCCCGCGGTCGCGAACGCAATGGCGCGGCTCGGTCTCGGGCGGCCGCGGCGATTGCCAATCGTGCGGGGAGCGGTGTGATGCGTAAATCGTATCTCGTCGCGGCGGCTGCCGCCGCCATGTTCAGCCTTGCGGGCGCAGCCTTGCCGATTTCGGTTCGCGTTGCCGCCCAGCCGGCGCCGCCAACCGCAACGGCGAATGATCTGCGTCCGGCATCGGACTTCGCCGCCATCACGGACGAGCGGGCGCGGGCGCTCGCCCTGTTCGCGGAAGCCGGGCGGGTGCTGATGCATCCGCGCTGCGTGAACTGTCATCCGGCCGGCGACAGCCCGCACCAGACAGACCGGATGCGGCTCCACCAGCCGTTAGTGGTGCGGGGGGCCGATGGGCACGGGGCGCCGACGCTGCCATGCAATACGTGCCACGGCCCGCGCAACTTCGAGCCGGCGCATGTTCCGGGTCATCCCGAATGGCACCTGGCGCCGGCCTCCATGGCGTGGGAAGGCCGCTCCCTGGGCCAGATCTGCGAACAGATCAAGGACCGTGCGCGCAACGGCGGCCGCGACATGGCGGGTCTCATTCATCATCTCGGAGAGGACACGCTTGTCGGCTGGGCCTGGTCGCCCGGAGCGTCCCGGACGCCCGCGCCGGGGACGCAGGCGGCTTTCGGGCAGATCATGCGCGCATGGGCCGACGCCGGCGCCCATTGTCCGCCGCCGTAGGCTGGGACCGCGGGCGTCCCGCCCGCTCTTCATCTCCTCCCCGCTTGCCAGGGAGGCTAGGGAAAGAGCGGGCGGGACGCCCGCGGTCCCAGGTCACCCCAACGTCACGCCATGCCGCGCCAGCACGTCGCGCACCGCTTCGACCAACCGATCCTCCGGCACTGCGAACTGCGCCTCCGCCTGCCTGCGCAGGTAATCGTCGCGCTCCTTCGACAGCCCGGCCAGTTCGGCGCCGACGATCAGGTCCTTGATCTGCACCTCGCCCTTCGCCTTCTCGTCCGAGCCCTGGATGACGACGCACGGGCTGCGTCGGCGGTCGGCGTACTTCATCTGCGGGCCGAACTTGCCGGCCCCGAGATAGAGTTCGGCGCGGATGCCGGCTTGGCGCAGGGTTGCCGCCATGCGCTGGTAGTCGGCGAGGCGGTCGCGGTCGAGCACGGTGACGATGACCGGGCCGGGTTCGGGCTTCGTATCGATCTTGCCGAGGTGCATCAGCGCGGCGAGCAGACGCGACACGCCGATGGAGAAGCCGGTCGCCGGCACCGGCTCGCCGCGAAAGCGCGAGACGAGGCCATCATAGCGGCCGCCGCCGCCGACCGAGCCGAAGCGGACGGGCTTGCCGTCGTCGCCAGTGATGGGGAGGGTGAGTTCAACTTCGTAGACCGGGCCGGTGTAGTATTCGAGGCCGCGGACGACGGATTGGTCTGCAATGATTCGGTCTGGATAATAACCCTCAGCTTCTACCAGCCACTTGATCTGTTGCAGTTCCCGCATACCTTCTTGGAAGTTTGTATTATAGGCAAATGGCCCGATATCAAGAGGGAAATTGAATATGATGACGCCCCCTGGAATGTGACGTGTTGGAGCGTTCGGTGCAATCACGGATAATACGAGATCAGCTTGAGACTTATCCAATCCTGCGCCCTTGGTGAAATCGCCGCTTTCATCCTTGCGGCCAGGACCTAGCAGCGCCTCAACACCGGCTCTACCCAGCCGATCCAGTTTATCAATCGCCCGCAGCACCGTGAGCCTTTTGCCAGCATTCTCCTCGCCGCCAAGCCCGATCCCCTCCATCACCCCATCGAGCACCTTGCGGTTATTCACCTTCACCACATAGCTGCCGCGCGGAATCCCCAGCGCCTCCATGGCATCCGCCGCCATCATGCAAATCTCGGCATCGGCCGCCATCGAGGCTGAGCCCACCGTATCTGCGTCGAACTGCATGAACTGGCGGAAGCGCCCGGGCCCGGGCTTCTCGTTGCGGTACACGTAACCGGCCCGATAGCTGCGGTAGGGCTTGGGCAGCGTATCGAAATTCTCCGCCACGTAGCGGGCGAGGGGGGCGGTGAGGTCGTAGCGCAGCGACAGCCATTGCTCGTCGTCGTCCTGGAACGAGAACACGCCTTCGTTGGGCCGGTCCTGGTCGGGCAGGAACTTGCCGAGCGCATCGGTGTATTCGATCGCCGGCGTCTCCACCGGCTCGAAGCCGTAAAGCTCGTAGACCTTGCGGATCGTCTCCATCATCCGCCGCGTCGCCGCGATCTCGGCAGGCGCACGGTCCGCGAGCCCGCGCGGCAGGCGCGCTTTCAGCTTGTTGCTTTTAGGATCGGCCATCGCGACGTTCCGGTTGCGCATGAATGGCGCGGTTGGTAGCAGCCGCGCGCTCGGGCGGCAAGGCAGCGGTCGAGCCGCCGTGGGGGCGTCTCGAGAAAGACCGATGGGAGCGGAGGTGTTCGGGGATTAGCGGTCCCTGGCCCATTCTTCGAACAGCTCACCAAGCAGCTCGTAGAGCTCGTGATCGGTGCCGATTCGCCATACCCAGATTCGGTCCCTTGTATCGGGCTCGGGATCGTAGATTGCTCTAACGTCACCTGCTTTGATGCGCCTTAGCGGTGCAAACCCGTCGAGCTCTTTGGAATCGGCGGGACGGGGATCGCTTTCAAGGGACTTGAGCTTCTTAAGGATCGCTTTCTGCTGTACCCGGCTAAGCCTATCAAAATCGCGCTGAACGTCCTTTCTTAGCCGAACACTGCTCAAAGCTCATGCTTCTCGGCGAGTTCATCAAGTGTCACGCCCTCATCGTCCGGATCGGCGCGTTTGCGACGTTCCCAGGCGATCTTCCCGTCTATGTGGTCAATCAGCCGTTCCCAATCACCTCTGTTCAGCAACGTATAGCCCGGCATCACAACGGGCCCTGCATCAGCGTCATGACGCAGGGCGGCAGGCAATTCGTCGTCCCGTCTTCGCGTGACTGGCACAGCGGCACCCTTCGGCTTTAGCAAGCAATGCTTTCAATATAGAATGTCATGCTTTGCTTGCACAGGGGTGGCCTATGTGACGGCCGGCGGCGCCGAAGGAGAGGACATGATGAGGAACAAGCTGCCGGCCATTCGTCCTGGTGAATTTCTTGCCGAGATTCTCGGCGAGATCGGCGTCTCACAGGCCGCATTTGAGCGTGCTGTCGGCGTGTCCGCGATGCGGGTATCCCATGTCGTCACTGGCGCACGACCGATCACTGCCGATCTGGCGCTGCGGTTCGGCAAGGCGCTCGGTCAGTCGCCGGAATATTGGCTCAACCTGCAGGCGGCCTATGATCTTGCGACGGCGCGCGATGTGCTCGGCAGCAAGCTCGCCGGCGTGCATCAGCTGCCACAGGTTGCGTGAGGGTGAAAGCGGTTTGGTAATATTATACCTCACGGCCACTCAAATCCGAACCGCCATTTTGGCAAAACGAAATACCCCCTAAAATGCCAGCCAATTCAAGGTGATGTGGAGAGGATGGTAACGCGTCGGCGGGGCGCAGCATACGCGGTCGACGAGCGGCTTGAAGTCCACGTAAATCCGGCATACCGCAAAGACGAAGTGCCGAGTTGAGAAGGCCATCCGCCAGGAGCCCCCATGTCCCTTTCCGAAGCTCGTCTATCCGCTGACGCGCGCCCCAACGATCTCGAAGCCTACTGGATGCCGTTCACGCCGAACCGCGCCTTCAAGAAGGCGCCGCGGCTGATCACGCGGGCCAAGGACATGCACTACTACGCGGCCGACGGCCGCGCTGTGCTCGACGCCACCGCCGGTCTGTGGTGCTGCAATGCCGGCCATGGCCGCGATGAGATCGTGGCCGCGATCAAGCGCCAGGCCGAGGAGCTCGACTACGCACCGGCGTTCCAGTTCGGCCATCCCTATGCCTTCGAGCTCGCAAGCCGCGTCGCGGCGCTGGCGCCCGGCGATCTCGATCATGTGTTCTTCTGCAATTCCGGCTCGGAGGCGGTCGACACGGCGCTCAAGATCGCGCTTGCGTACCATCACGCACGCGGCGAGGGCGCCCGCACCCGCCTGATCGGCCGCGAGCGCGGCTATCACGGGGTCGGCTTCGGCGGCATCTCGGTCGGCGGCATCGTCAACAACCGCAAGTTCTTCGGGTCGCTGCTCACCGGCGTCGACCATCTGCCGCACACCTACAACCGCGAGACCCAGGCTTTCACCAAGGGCGAGCCCGAGTGGGGTGCGCACCTCGCCGATGATCTCGAACGCATCGCGGCGCTGCACGATCCCTCCACCATCGCGGCCGTCATCGTCGAGCCGATGGCGGGCTCGACCGGCGTGCTGCCGGCCCCGAGGGGCTATCTCCAGCGGCTGCGGGCGATTTGCGACAAATACGGCATCCTCCTGATCTTCGATGAGGTGATCACCGGCTTCGGCCGGCTCGGCTTCGCGTTTGCGGCGGAACGCTACGGCGTGGTTCCCGACATCATCACCTTCGCCAAGGGCATCACCTCCGGCACCGTGCCGATGGGCGGCGCTATCGTGCGCACTCCCGTTTACGAGGCCTTCATGGCCGGGCCAGAGCACGTCATCGAGCTGTTTCATGGCTACACGTATTCGGCCCATCCGCTCGCCTGCGCGGCGGGGCTCGCGACGCTTGATCTCTACGGCCGGGAAAAGCTGTTCGAGCGCGCCCGCGCCCTGGAGCCGAAGTTCGCGGACGCCGCCATGACGTTGCGCGGGCTGCCCGGCGTACTCGACATCCGCACCGTCGGCCTCGTCGCCGGCATCGACCTCGCCTCCAAGCCCGACGGTTTCGGCAAGCGCGCCTACGCCGCCATGGACAAGGCGTTCCACGAGCAGGGCATCATGATCCGCGTCACCGGCGACACCATCGCGCTGAGCCCGCCCCTTATCGTGAGCGAGGACGAGATCGGGGAAATATTCGGCAAGGTCAGCAAGGTGATTGAGGCGGTGCGGTAGGCCCTGGGACCGCGGGCGTCTCGCCCGCTCACAAAGATGCGGGCGAGACGCCCGCGCTCCCAGGGTCATATCGGCGGAATGATCCCCCAGCCGATCGTCACTTCGCCGTTGCCGCGCCGCATCGGGATCGTGAGAGGTGGTTGGATGGCAGCATTGCGGGCCACCGCGGCATACGCGGCGGGGAGCGTATGGAGATCGCCGGCGGTCCAAACCACCACGCCGCCGCTGACGGCGAGGTCGCCAAGGTCGATCCACGGCGTGCGGCGTGGATCGCCGTCGATCAGCGCGCGCGGGTGATCCGCGGAATAGTGGGCGATATTTCCGCCGAGCCACATGGTGCTTATCACGTAGGCAAGGGGCGAGCCGGTTTGCGCGTGAAAACCGGTGGAGACTTCCTGCGCCAGCCGGTCGCCCGGGAACAGTACAGCGCGATAGCGATGATCGAAATACGGCAACACCCCGTATTGGACCGCGAAGCTCAGGGCATAGAGCGCCGTCACCGTTCCCCACACGCCCGCCAGCCGTGCGAAGGACGCGCGATCGATCCGCGCCGAGACCGACACCACGATCCACGGCCCGAGGAAAATCCAAAGCGGATAGCCCCACATCGTAATGAGCCCGCGGCTGCTGAGAGCGGACGCGGCGATCACCGTAATGGCCGGACCGAAGGCAAGGAGGGCGAGGATGCGGCGGTCGTAGTCGTCGGCCGCGGTGGCGTCACGCTCATGGGGACGGCGGAGCAACGGCAGCGCGATGATGATGACCGGCAGCAGCCAGAACAGCTGGGCGAGAGCAAAAAGCCCCGGATGGGTCAGATGATCGAGCAATCCATTGGTCGCCTTGGCGCGGGACGCCGCATACTCGAGCGGCAGCCAGTCGTTTTGATAAAGCCAGATCAGGTGGGGCGATATGACCACCAGGCTGATCGCGGCGGCGACATACGGCCCCGGGGAGGCAAGATGCCGGCGGGCTCGCGGATCGATCAGCATGAAAAGCAGAAGCGGCACTGCGAGAACCACCACGAAATACTTTGCCCAGAACGCAAGACCGAGAGCTGCTCCCAGCACCGCCCAATGGCGGAGACGGCCGGTTCGCAGCGCGCCGTGAAACGACAATCCGGCGAGCGCCCAGAACGGCAGCTGGATCACGTCGTGATTGAATTTCGGCGCAGTGAAGTTGAAGAAATGCAATCCGTCGATGATGAGAACGGAGGCCGCAGCCGCGGCCGGCGTCGCGATGCGAAGCATGATGGCCCACACGGCCGCAAACGCGACGAGAACGCTGAACTGTCCGAGAGCGTAGTAGGCGATATCGGCATCAAAGGCGCGGTGGGCGATCTCGACGAGCCACCAGGGCAACGGCGGCAACTTGTCGTAGCCGAGTTGCCATTCGCGTCCGTAGGTGAGGGCCTCGATGATGTCGAGCGGCAGGTTGGGATAGAGCGCGAGGGGCAGGATCGTCCAGAGCGCGGCATGCGCCGCCGCGAGCAGCCAGAAACCCGCCCATGGCCGCTCCCCGATATTGGCAAGAAGCGCCGAGGCGAAGCCGGCCGTCGGCTGCCGGGCAGGAGAAAGTCCATCCATCACGTGAGACCGAATGCTGGGACCGGCAGGGCGTCCCCGACGGCCCTGTCAGGCATTTGCCGGGCGCCGGCTCGCCCAACCGGCTTCCACCATGGCGCGTCGACATCAGGGCGTCAATGTCAGAAGTCACAGTCTCAGATGTCAGATGTCAGATGTCAGATGTCAGATGACAAATGTCAGACGACAGACATTGGATTGACTTCCCAGGGAGGCCGGCGACATTTATGGGGTAACCGGTTTCTGATCTCTGTCATCCGTCATCTGACCTCTGACAAATGTCCTTCGATCTTCTCGATGGTTTCTCCGCCGTCGCGTCGCGCTACGACGTTGTCTTGTGCGATATTTGGGGCGTGGTTCATGATGGGATCGCGGCCCATGCGCACGCCTGCGACGCGCTCATGCGATACCGCGCCGACGGCGGGACCGTGGTTCTTATCACTAACGCACCGCGACCGTCGCCCTGGGTGGTCCGTCAGCTTGGCCGGCTTGGCGTTCCGGCCGACGCCTACGATGATGTGATGACGTCAGGCGACCTCACCCGCGAGGTGGTCGCCGGCCGCAACGGCGGCGCGGTGTTCCACATCGGGCCGCCGCGCGACATCTCGATCTTCGACGGGCTTGACGTCCGCCTCGCGCCCGTCGCAGCCGCCGACTATGTGGTGTGCTCCGGTTTGTTCGACGACCTCACGGAAACGCCTGACGACTACCGCGGCCTGATGGCGACGATCCGCGATCGCGGCTTGTTCATGGTGTGCGCGAACCCGGACCTCGTCGTCGAGCGCGGCGACGAGCGCGTCTATTGCGCGGGAGCAATTGCCGACCTCTACGCCGCCATGGGGGGAGAGGTGCTCTATGCGGGAAAACCTCACCGTCCGATTTATGACGCAGCGCTTGCAAAAGCCGCGGACGCTCGCGGCGCCGGGGCGTTGGCCGGTCGCACGCTGGCAATCGGGGATTCGTTGCGGACCGATATGACGGGGGCCCAGGCCTTAGGGATAGATGGGTTGTTCGTATCCGGCGGGATTCATGCACAGGAGCTCGGGCAAGGCAAAAGCCTGCCGCATGAGGCGCTCAGCGCCATGTTCGCCGCGGCGGGCGTAACCCCGCGATCCGTCATGCCGCGCCTCGCGTGGTGATTGGCGGGGACCGCGACTACCTGGGACCGCGGGCGTCTCGCCCGCACTTTCTTTCTTCGGGACTGCGGGCTTCCTTCAAAGAGCGGGCGGGACGCCCGCGGTCCCAGATAACGCCCGCGGTCGCCCGCGGTCCCAGGGACTTGACTTCCGCTGACCGCGACGGGCACCGTCCCGGCGTTTCTTAAAAGCAACCGGGCCCGCCATTGACGTCAGTCGATCCGCCGCCGCGACGTTTCATCGCAACTCATGACGCCCTCGATGCACCGCCCCGTGCCGGGGAGCTGCGCGGGGCCATCGTCGCCATGGGGAATTTCGAGGGCGTGCATCGCGGGCATCGCGCCGTGATCGCGGCGGCAGTCGGCCGCGCCCGCGCCCTGGGGTGCCCGGCAGCAGCGCTGACCTTTGAGCCGCATCCCCGCGCTTTCTTCAGGCCGGATGAGCCGCTGTTTCGCCTGACCGACGAGACCGCCAAGCTGCGCCTGTTCGCCGCGACCGCACTCGACGGCGCCATCGTGATGAAGTTTGATCACGCGCTTGCGGCGCTGGAGCCCCACGCATTCATCAAAGAGGTGCTGATCGATCGGCTCGCCATTGCGGGCGCCGCGGTCGGTTTCGACTTCCACTTCGGCAAGGCGCGATCGGGCACGCCGGCCTACCTTAAGGAAGAGGGCGAGCTGCGCGGCTTCCATGTGGACATTGTGCCGGCCCTGCGCGACGACGGCCGGCGCATTTCGTCAGGCGCGGTGCGTGAGGCGCTGGCGGCCGGGCGGGCCGACGAAGCGGCGGAGCTGTTGGGTTATCCCTGGTTCGTCACCGGAAAGGTGGTCCATGGCGACCGCCGTGGGCGCGAGCTCGGGTTCCCGACCGCAAACCTGCGGCTTGATCCCGGTTGCGGCCTGCGCCACGGCATCTATGCGGTGCGGGTCGCGGTCGACGGCAGGCGGTTCGACGGGGTGGCCAATTTCGGCCGGCGGCCGATGTTCGACACCGGGGTGGTGTTGCTCGAAGCGTTTCTGTTCGATTTCACCGGCGACCTCTACGACCGCAGCCTCGACGTGGCCGTGATCGCGTGGATCCGGCCGGAATTCGCATTCGACACGCTCGATGATCTGATCCGCCGCATGGAAGAGGATTGCCGGGTCGCCCAGATGGCGCTTAAGCGCGCCGGCGACGCCTTTCCGCCGCTCGGGGTGGTGGCGGGGTGAGGGCGGCTTTTTCCCTTTGGACCGCGGGCGTCCCGCCCGCTCTTGGACGAAGAGCGGGCGGGACGCCCGCGGTCCCGGGGCCCCGGCCATCGCCGCTCTTTCCGTGCCGCGATCTATATGTTAGGAACCGAGTCATGACGGCATGCGATCAGTTCGCTCACCAGTTCGGGCCGGATCCTCGGCGGATTAGCGGCCCGGCTTCCGCCTGACCGGCAGGTTGGCGGAAGACCGGGATCGTTACGCCCTGTCTGTCATCCCAATTCCCAGGTTGAGCCGTCATGCCCAAAACTGCCCGCGACTACAGCGAGACGCTGTTTCTCCCAAAGACCGACTTCCCCATGCGCGCCGGGCTGCCCCAGAAGGAGGCCGAGATCCTGGCGCATTGGCAGCGGATCGACCTCTATGGGCGCCTGCGTGCGGCCGCCACGGGACGGACCAAATTCGTGCTCCATGACGGGCCGCCTTACGCCAACGGCAACGTCCATATCGGCACCGCTCTCAATAAAATCCTCAAGGACGTGGTCACGCGCTCCCAGCAGATGCTGGGTCGCGATTCCAACTACGTGCCGGGATGGGACTGCCACGGCCTGCCGATCGAATGGAAGATCGAGGAGGAGAACTACCGCGCCAAGGGCAAGCAGAAGCCCGATCTCACCGATCCGGCCGCCATGATCGCGTTCCGCCGCGAGTGCCGCGCCTATGCGGAGCACTGGCTCAACGTCCAGCGCGACGAGTTCAAGCGCCTCGGCGTCACCGGCGACTGGGACCATCCCTACACGACGATGGCCTACCCCGCGGAAGCCCAGATCGCCCGCGAGCTGATGAAGTTCGCCGCCAACGGTACGCTTTATCGCGGCTCCAAACCGGTGATGTGGTCGGTGGTGGAGAAGACGGCCCTTGCCGAGGCCGAGGTGGAGTATGAGGATTACACCAGCGATCAGGTTTGGGTGAAGTTTAGAGTGAACGGCTATTTGGGCGAGCCCGGTACCACCCAAGACGTGCTTGGTTCGTCGGTTGTGATTTGGACAACAACGCCTTGGACATTGCCGGGCAATCGAGCAATCGCTTACTCACCAAAGATCACATATGGTCTCTATGAGGTAACAAGTGTCCCCGATCAAAACTGGGCAAAGAATGGCGACAAGTTTATTCTCGCTGATAAATTAGCTGCTGACGTCATGAAGGCGGCAAGAGTAGAAAGCTACGTCAGAATACAAAATGTTGATCCGCACCATATCAGTCATTGTTCGCATCCGCTCGCCAGATTCAATCCATCGTACGAATTCCCGGTGCCTCTCCTCGCCGGCGAGCACGTCACCGATGACACCGGCACGGGTTTCGTCCACACCGCGCCCGGTCACGGCCGCGAGGACTTCGATATCTGGACCGCGAATGCCCGCGCACTTGAAACACAGGGTATCAACACGACGATCCCCTACACGGTCGACGAAGACGGCTTCTTTACCGACCAGGCGCCGGGCTTCGGGCCGCGCGACACCGGCGGCAAGCCGAAGCGCGTCATCACCGACAAGGGCGATAAGGGCGATGCCAACGACGCCGTCATCAAGGCCCTGATCGACGCCGGCATGCTGATCGCGCGCTCCCGGCTGAAGCACCAGTACCCGCATTCGTGGCGGTCCAAGAAGCCGGTGATCTTCCGCAACACGCCGCAATGGTTCATCGCCATGGACAAGCCGATCGCGGACGAAGATGGCCAGGCGAGGGCAGGGGACACGTTGCGCCACCGGGCCCTCACCGCCATCCGGGAAACCCGCTGGGTGCCGCCGCAGGGCGAGAACCGCATCACCGGCATGATCGAGAGCAAGCCCGATTGGGTCATCTCGCGCCAGCGCGCCTGGGGCGTGCCGATCGCGGTGTTCGTGCGCGAGAAGGGCGACGGCAACGTCGATATCCTCCAGGACGAACGGGTCAACGCCCGCATCGCCGACGCCTTCGAGCGCGAGGGCGCCGACGCCTGGTATGCGAGGGGGGCGCGCGAACGCTTTCTCGGCGAACTCGCGAACGAGGACTGGCACAAGGTCGATGACATCCTCGATGTCTGGTTCGATTCGGGCTCGACTCACGCCTTCACGCTGGAAGACCCGAAACATTTTCCGGGCCTTGCCGGCATCCGCCGCCGCCGCGATGGCGGGCCGGATACTGTCATGTACCTGGAAGGCTCCGACCAGCACCGCGGCTGGTTCCATTCCTCGCTGATCGAGAGCTGCGGCACCCGTGGCGTTGCGCCGTTCGACGTGGTGCTCACCCACGGCTTCGTGCTCGATGAGCACGGCCGCAAAATGTCGAAGTCGCTCGGCAACACGGTCGCGCCGCAGGACGTCATCAAATCCTCCGGCGCCGATATCCTGCGCATGTGGGTGTGCGCCTCCGACTATGCGGACGACCTGCGCATCGGGCCGGAGATTCTCAAGACGACGGTCGACACTTACCGCAAGCTGCGCAACACCATCCGCTGGATGCTCGGCAATCTCGCCCATTTCCGCGAGGAGGATCGCGTCGCTTACGCGGACATGCCGGGCCTCGAACGATACGTTCTCCACCGGCTGAGCGAACTCGACGAGAGCGTGCGCAAGAACTACGCCGAATTCGATTTCAAGCGCATCTTCGCGACGCTCAACCACTTCATGACGGTCGATCTCTCGGCCTTCTATTTCGACATCCGCAAGGATGCGCTCTATTGCGAGCCGATCTCCTCGGTCGCCCGCAAGGCCTGCCTGACGGTGATCGAGGAAGTCTTTCGCTCAACCGTGATCTGGCTCGCCCCGATGCTATGCTTTACGGCGGAAGAGGCTTATCTGTCGCGTTACGGGAACGATGCCGGATCGGTGCATGTGGAAGGTTTTCCCCAGATTCCGGCCGCCTGGCGCGACGACGCGCTGGCGCGCGTTTGGGGCGACATCAGGCGCGTGCGCCGGGTCGTGACCGGCGCACTGGAGATCGAGCGCGCTGATAAACGAATCGGCTCGAGTCTCGAAGCGGCGCCTGCAATCTACATTTCCGATCCGGCGTTGTTGCGCACCGTCGCGACGGAGCTTGCCGGCGAGCACGGCGAGATCGGCATGGCGGAGATCGCCATTACGTCGGGTGCGACCGTCGCGCCCGGGGACGGGCCGGCGGCGGCATTTCGCCTCGATGATGTGCCGGGGGTCGCGGTTGAATTCCGCCGCGCCGAGGGCGTCAAATGCGCGCGGTCGTGGCGGATCCAGCCCGATGTCGGGGCCGACCCGGACTATCCGGACGTGACGCCGCGCGACGCCCGCGCGCTGCGCGAATGGGACGCGGCTCACCCCGCTGCCGGGTAAGGTCAATGGCGATACCGGCCTTCCTCGGCGCAGCACCCTTCCGGCTGGGCGTTATGGCCGCGGTCGCAGCGGCCGCGGTCGACCAGGCCGTAAAGCTGTGGCTGCTGTACGGGTTCGGCCTGACCGGGCGAGCCCGGGTGCCCGTCACGCCGTTTCTCGACCTGGTGCTGGCCTGGAACACCGGCATCAGCTACGGTCTGTTCCAAGAGGCCGGTCCGCTCTGGCAATGGGCGTTGCTTGGCTTCAAGGTGACCGCGGTGGCGCTTCTCCTGATCTGGCTGGCGCAAACCCGATCGCGCCTGGCGGGCGTGGCGCTGGGGCTGATCATGGGCGGCGCGATCGGGAACGCGATCGATCGCGCGATCCACGGCGCTGTGATGGATTTTGTCCTATTTCATATCACCGCGCCTACCTGGACCTTCGAGTGGTATGTCTTTAATATTGCCGATGCGGCGATCGTTGCCGGCGTGATCGGGCTTGTGTGGGAATCTTTGTTCTTGCAAGATGCCGCAAAAGTGCCCTGATATAACACGATAGACGCTTGCAGGGGCCCGAGGGGCAAAAGTCGTGGCGGTTCCTAGACGTAGCCCGGATGGAGCGCAGTATTCGCGAATCATGGCTTCGGTGCCGCCCGCATCGACGTGACGCTTCCCGCTCTTAACCCTCCCCCGCATGCGGGGGAGGGTAGGGGAGGAGGTAATCCACTATGGGAAAATGGCATGCCTCGAGAAAATCGAAACCGTAAATTCTCCCGCGCAGCATTGTGCGCGGCTTTCGGTATCGTCCTCGTGATCGCGGGCGGCACCGCCGTCTTTGCCGGCGATGACGATGACGACGACCTGGCGGACACGAAGTTTCTCAAAGGATTGTTGCGTGGCATCGGGCTTCGCAACGGCCAGGAGGCAGGCATTGAATACAAGGAGCGGCCGCCGCTGGTGGTGCCGCCGAGCCGCGATCTGCCGCCGCCGGTCGTGGCCGGTTCGCTCACGGTGAACAATCCCGCCTGGCCTGCCGATCCGGACGAAAAAAAGCGCGCTGCCGCACGCAAGGCGAAGGCGGAGCGCAAGCCTTATGACGCGTACAAAGCCGGCGATCCGCTCAAGCCGAGTGAGCTTGCCGCCGGCCGGACCAACAACCCGGCCGTGAAAACAAGCGAAGGCCCGGACCATTCTCCGGAAATGACCCCAAGCCAACTTGGTTATACCGGGGGGCTTTGGAACAGTATCCTTGGCCTCGGCAAAACCTTCACCGGGGAAAAGGAAGTCGAGACCGCCACATTTGCGCGCGAGCCGGCCCGTAATTACCTGACCGAGCCGCCACGCGGGTATCGCACGCCGTCCGCAAATCAACCCTATGGCATCAACGCCAAAGCCGAGGCCGAGAAGGCGAAGGCCCAGCAACGGGGAGCGGTAGATCGCCAAGTCGAGACGGTCGACAAATGATCGGCGCCGCGCCGTCGCGACCCGATTGCCTGTTTCATGGCGTCCGCACGAACCCCCTCCCCACAGGAGGGGGGTATCGTCGCGAAACAACCGCTTGTCATCCGCTCTTGAGCGGCTCGAGGTCCATCCGCATGATCTTCACGTTGGCCGCGATCGCGGCACGCTTCCCTCGTCGCGCAGGTCCACTGATCGGCGCCGTCGCGGCGCTCGCACTCGCATTTCAAATCGGCAACGCCTCCGCGGCAGGGCCCGAGGTCGCCAACTTCACGCTGCCGAATGGGCTTGAGGTCGTGGTGATCCCGGATCACCGCACGCCCGTCGTGACCCACATGATCTGGTACAAGGTCGGATCTGCGGACGAAACGCCAGGCAAGTCGGGCCTTGCCCATTTTCTTGAACATCTGATGTTCAAGGGCACCGCAAAGAATCCGGCGGGGCGATTCTCGCAGACGCTTGCCACCATCGGGGGGCAAGAGAACGCCTTCACGACGGCGGACTACACGGCCTATTTCCAGCGCATTGCCAAGGAGTATCTGCCGCTGGTGATGGAATTCGAGGCCGACCGCATGACCGGGCTTGTTCTCACCGACGAAAATGTGCTGCCCGAGCGCGATGTCGTGCTTGAGGAATTCAACATGCGGGTCGCCAACAGCCCGGACGCGCGAATCGGCGAGCAGGTCGCGGCGGCGCTCTTCCTCAACCATCCCTATGGACGGCCGGTGATCGGATGGCACCAGGAAATCGAGAAACTCGACCGCGAAGACGCGCTGGCGTTCTATCGGCGCTTCTACACGCCGAACAATGCCGTGGTGGTGGTTGCCGGCGATGTCACCGGCGATGAGGTCAAGGCGTTCGCTGAGAAGACCTACGGAAAGGTGGCGCGCGTCGCCGAAGTCGCTGCGCGCGCGCGCCCGCAGGAGCCGATCCCGGTGGCGGTGCGCCAGCTGACGATGGCGGACGCCCGGGTCGCCCAGCCGAGCCTCCAGCGCAGCTACCTGGTGCCGTCGGCAAGCTCCGCCAAGCCCGGAGAATCGGAGGCGCTCGAAATTCTCGCCCAGGCGCTCGGCGCCGGCGAAACCAGCCGGCTCTACCGTGCGCTGGTGGTCGAGCAGCGCATCGCCACCGGCGCAGGCGGCTGGTATCAAGGGACCGCGCTGGACGAGACCCGCTTTGGGGTGTTTGCCAGCCCGCTGCCGGGCGTCACCTTCGCGACCGTCGAGGCGGCGATCGATGCCGTCATTGCCGTCATTGCCGAACGCGGCATCACGACCGCCGAGTTCGAACGTGCCAAGACGCGCTTGATCGCGGACGCAGTCTACGCAGCCGACAATCAGGCCACCATGGCGCGCTGGTATGGGGCCGCCGTGACTTCGGGCAGCAGCGTCGAAAAGGTCACCTCGTGGCCTGAGCGGCTGCGCGCCGTAACGCCCGAGGCCGTGCAAAATGCCGCCCGCATGTGGCTTGACAAGCGTCGCTCGGTGACGGGCTATCTCGTCAAGGAGCTGCCCGGAAATCAGGAGAAGCGCTCGTGAGCCTCCCTCTTCGACATTGTCTGCAGCGCGCCAGAGCGCGTTCCGCTGAGATTCGTCCACCGTCATTGCCGGGCTTGACCCGGCAATTCCTTTTTATGCCAAGAAGATGGACCCGCGGATCAAGCCCGCGGGTGACGCGCGAAGGGTGGGTCGATCTTATCGGGACGCGTTCTATTTTGAGCGCGCTTGTCCTTGTGGGAGCGCTGGCGTTTCCGCTTCCTGCCGGCGCCACCAAGATCGAACGCGTCGTCAGCCCGGGCGGAATCACGGCTTGGCTGGTGCGGGAACCTTCGGTGCCTTTGATCGCATTTGATTTCGCTTTCAAGGGCGGCGCAACCCAGGATCCGCCCGAAAAGCCGGGCGTCGCCACCATGGCGGCGGCGTTGTTGGACGAAGGCGCCGGCGACATCGATTCAAAGGACTTCCACGAACGGCTCGAAGCCAAGGCGATCGAGTTCGGCTTGACGGCGACTCGCGACTACGTGTCCGGCTCGCTGCGCACGCTGACCGAGAACCAGGATGAGGCGTTCGACTTGCTCAAGCTTGCGCTGACGGCGCCCCGCTTCGAGGCCGAGGACGTAGAGCGCATACGCGAGCAGACTTTGTCGGGGTTGCGACGAGCGACCACGAGCCCGAACGAGCTCGCCAGCCAGCGCTGGTGGGCAACCGCCTTCGCGGGCCATCCCTATGCGCGTCCGCCGCGCGGCACCTTGGAATCGGTCCCGGCCATTACGGCCCAGGATCTCAAAGCCTTCGTACGGAAGGTATTCGCCCGCGACAACCTCAAGATCGCCATCGTCGGCAACATCGATGCCGTGGCTGCCGGTACGCTGATTGATCGCGTGTTCGGCAGTCTGCCGGCGCAGAGTGCGCTGTCGCCGGTCGCCAGCGCGAGCCCGCAAGGACTGGGACAAAAAATCGCGATCGATCTCGACGTGCCACAATCCGTGCTGTTCATCGGGGGGGCCGGCATCCTGCGCAAGGACCCGGATTTCATGGCGGCCTTCGTGCTGAACCATGTCCTCGGAGGCAGCGCATTTTCCTCCCGTCTCTATAAGGAGGTGCGCGAGGCGCGCGGTCTTGCATATTCGGTCTACAGCGCGGTGCTGCCGCTCGATTACACGTCGCTGTTCCTGAGCGGCACCGCGACCCGGTCCGATCGCACCGACCAGGCCCTTGAGGTGATGCAGGCGGAGATCCGAAAGCTGGCGGAAACCGGCCCGACCGAGGAAGAACTTGCCAAGGCGAAATCGTTCCTCACCGGGTCGTATGCGTTGCGCTTCGACACGTCGACGAAGATCGCCGAGCAACTCGTGCAGATCCAGCTTGATGACCTCGGCATCGACTACATCGACAAGCGTAACGGTCTCATCGACGCCGTGACCATGGCGGACGTCAAGCGGGCGGCCAAGCGTTTGCTTGAGGCAAACATGCTCGTCACCGTGGTCGGCAAGCCGCAAGTGCTGCCCGCCATCGGCAAGTCGCAGCCGCCGCCCGCCAAGGGAGGTTGACGATTCGAAGAAAAGTCATCCCGCTCTAGGCCGCGCAAGGTGGGCGGATTACGCTTTGCTAATGCGCCGCCATCGGCGGTGCCGCGGCGGCGCGCGCGGCCGGCGTTTCCATGGCGGCGACGCGGTTCTTGACGGCCTTCTGGACCTTCTCGAACGCTCGCACCTCGATCTGGCGCACGCGTTCGCGCGATACGCCGAATTCCAC
>Ga0257161_1000036_pt1 | contig 30461 bp, 28 predicted proteins | sample NR01A_FD_185954 | JGI IMG/M metagenome (GOLD analysis project Ga0257161, IMG submission 185954) | Soil microbial communities from H.J. Andrews Experimental Forest, Oregon, United States - NR-01-A | ecosystem: Environmental > Terrestrial > Soil > Temperate forest > Bulk soil | place: USA: Oregon... | reverse complement strand
GTCCACGCATAGACTTAGCGCCTCTCCTATCTAGGCCCGTGTCGCTATAGTGCCACTACCGGCCGCCGTCTTGCGATCGATTCCGGCGAGTTGGTGCCGCCGCTAGAGGGCCCTACGCGTACTCGTCGCGCAGCCGCACCCAATCCATGTGATATTTGAGCTTCTCCTCGTCGCGACCTTTAGGAACGATATCGAGATAGTGATAGGCGCCGTTGAACATGTCGAGGCCGCGCGAATAGGTCGAGTAGGTGTGATAGAGGCCGCCGTCCTGATCCTTGAAAAATACGCTGATGGCCGGGATGTCCTCGATGGTGAAGCGAACGGTACCGTAGTTGGTGTTGTTGCCTTCCCTGGCGAGGTCTTCCTTGGTGAGATAGGCGCCGAAATCGTGATTGAAGACGCCGTCGACGCCGCACGAGACCCATTCGAAGGTCCAGCCCATGCGCTTGCGGAACGCCTCGATCTTGGCGAGCGGGGCGCGCGACACCGCCACCAGGTTGGTGTCGCGGGCACGCAGGTGGACCACGACCCGCTCGTAATTGTCGGCCCAGTACGAGCAGCTCTTGCACCCCGCGTCCCAGTCGGGATGGAACATGAAGTGATAGACGATGAGCTGCGCCCTGCCGCGGAACAGATCGGACAGCCGCACCTTGCCGCTAGTGCTTTCGAAGCCATAGTCCTCGATCCTCACCCACGGCAGTTCGCGGCAATGGCGGGTCAGCGCATCGCGGCGGCGCGTGAATTCCTTTTCCTCGGCGAGCAGCTTGCCGCGGGCGGCGAGCCATTCCTCGCGGGAGACGACCTGATGATCCGGCATGACGGGTTTTCCTCCAGCTTGAGCTTGCCTAGAGCATGATCCCGAAAAGTGGAACGGTTTTCGGAAAAGATCACGCTCCAACAATAAGGTAGAGCGGGATGACGATTCGAAGAAAAGTCATCCCGCTCTACGAAGCCTTCGCCTGCTGCTGCGGCATCGCCGGCGGCGCCGTCTTCTTGAAGCTCTCGCGGGCGGCCAGCCGGTCGTAATAGCTGCAAAGCGCCCTTCCGGCCGCAATGGCGGCGGCACCCTCGGGGAATTTGCGGACGTAATAGAGGATCGGCACCAGGTTGATATCCGCATAGGTGAAATAGTCGCCCGCCAGATACCCGCCTTTCGCCACGGTGCGGTCGATGAGGCCGATCTCATCGGCGAGCATCGGCGCCACGGCGTCGATCGTCTTGCGATCCGGCGTGCCGTCTTCGGTTTTGGGAAACACATAGGCGAACAGGTAGGTGCGGATCATGGTGCCGTCTATTCGCGTATTGACCAGCGACACCCACTGCTCGGTAAGCGCGGCATGGCGGGGCTCGGTTGGAAACACCCGTGGGCCCGGGAAGGCAAGATCGAGATAGGTGGCGATCGCCTTCGATTCGCACAATTCGAAATCGCCGTGGCGCATCACCGGGATTTTCCCAAACGGATGTATGGCCGCAACCTCCGGCTCACGCGGCCGCGCGGGCTTGTGCAGGTAGGGAATGCCTTTCTCCTCGCACACGACGCGCGCCGTCCGCGTATAAGTCGATAGCGCACCACCGATGATCTCGACGCTCGACATCTCAAGCCTCCTTTTGCGGATATCCTCGAATGAACTCTCAACCGACAAACGCCGCGAGCCGGTCGAGCGAACCGGTCCAGCCGTGGTGGTGGCGGTCGCGGGCAGCCTCGTCGGCGAAGTGCTCGTGGGTGAGCGTCAGCGCGGTCACCTCGCCTGCGGGCACGAACTCGACCGTCACCACGGACTGCCGCTCCGGCGTGCTGCGCCAGGCCCAGGTGAAAACCAGCTTGCGGTTTGCCACCACTTCGCGAAACTCGCCACTGACCTCGTGCTCCTCGCCGCTCGGGAAGCGCAACACCACACGATAGCGTCCGCCCACGCGCGGATCCGTTTCCGCCAGCACGACTTCGTTGGTGCCGGGACCGAACCAGCGCTTCAGCGCTTCCGGGCTGGTCCAGGCGCGGAAGCAGCTCTCCGGCGGCGCCCGGAGCTCGCGCCTGATGGCGAGGCTGGGCTTTGAGCGTGCGGCGGTTTGAGTGTCGGGGGACATGGTTGAGGCTCCACGTTTGGTGTTGGGCTCGTTGTTGCATCCTGCGCGCGGGGGAGGGTGGGGAGGGGACCGTCGGACGCTTCCTCCGCGAGGTAGCGTGCGAGAGCGTCGAGACGGTCGGACCAGAACCGCTCGTAGTGAGCGAGCCAGCGCTGCGCCTCCTGCAGCGGCGCGGCGTTGAGCCGGCACGACACCGTGCGTCCGCTCTTGCTGCGCCGGATCAGGTCGGCGACTTCAAGCACGTCGAGATGTTTCAGCACCGCCGGCAGCGACATGGCAAAAGGCGCCGCTAAGGCCGTGACGGAGAGTTCCGGCGCCTCGCTGAGGCGAGCCAGCACCGCGCGCCGGGTCGGATCGGACAAAGCCGCAAAGATGCCGTCCAGGTGATGGGACTTATAGTTAACCATGAGGTTAAGTTAAGACCAGAAGATCCGTGCCGTCAATAGTCCCCTGCCATGCTCCCTGGGAGCGCGGGCGTCACGCCCGCTCTTCGACACCGAACAAGAAAAAGGCGGGCGAGACGCCCGCGCTCCTAGGGGAGGGTGGGGGAGGGGCCGTTCCGTGCGGCTACGGCGGAATGACCGGATGGGGATGAAGCGTCAGTGCCGCAACATTAGGGCGGTATCCGGCACTTGGTTCGCATAACCGCCGTCACCCGTTTGACCGGGCATTCATTCCCAATATATCGTTCACAAAGCTTGATACGGGAGGAGACCCTCAATGAGGCAACAGAGCTCGAAGTGGATGCTGCCCCTTGCCGCGATGGCGTCCATCGGGATTTTGCCGATCCAGCCCCTTCAGGCGGACGTACTCGAGAAAATGACCAAGGTGAGCGGCATGACCGTTCACTATAAGATCGTCCTTCCAAGCGCTTATGATCCGGCAAGGGCGTACCCGGCAATTCTCGCCCTGGGTGGCGGCCCGCAAACGATGAACACGGTGGACAACATTCTCAATCGCAACTTCCGTGCCGAGGCGGAAAAGCGCGGCTATATCGTTGTCGCCCCCGCGGCGCCGGAAGGTGAGTTGTTCTTTGACGAAGGCGACCGCATCTTTCCTGACTTTCTGCAAATGATTCTGGCGGACTACAAAATTCAGGACAACAAGTTTCACATCGCAGGACCGTCGAACGGCGGGATCGCGGCGTTTCATGTCGCGGCGGCCAATCCGCAATACTTCCTGTCCGTGACGGCTTTCCCCGGATACATGTGGAGACCCAGCGCGGCAAAGCTTCAGGCGATCTCGAAGATGTGCGTTTTCATGTACGTCGGCGAGTTCGACCCATACATGTGGCACGGCGAGATGAAGACCGAAGCCGCAGTCCTTCGTGCCTACGGCGCGGTTGCACGCTATAGCGTCGAGGAAGGCCAGCCGCACCGGCTGGAGACGCTTGCGGGCGACAACGCCCGGCGTCTGTTCGAGGGGTTTGAGGAGGCCGGCAAGGGCTGCGGCAAGTGAGGGCGCGCCCCTCGATTTTCGACTGCGCTACCCAATGATCTACCACGCGCGGTTCAAAAAAATCGGCAGCCCGCGCTTGTTGGCGTAGCTCGGACGATAGCGCTCAGTGTTGTAGGTTGAGGCAACCTCCAATTTACGTGGCCCGAGCTGCGCGTCAGGGATGGGTACCAGATCGTAGCGGCCGTCCACCAACGCCGACATGACGCCCGTCTTGCCTTCCAGGATGGCATCGTACGCCATGTTGCCGAAGGTCAGAGCGACGAGCTTGTCGATGAAGTCTGGATCACCAGATCGCAGGTCGTATGTGAGGTCGGAGACGATCGTCTCCTCGCCGACGTGCCGGTTGATCTCGTCAGCAAGCGACTCGGCGACGCTCGCCTTCTTGCGATGGCCGTAGGCGTCAGGCTCGCCATATTCTTGTACCTTGTAGCCCTCCCACTCGGCGCCCTCGCTGAGCAGGACGAGCGCGTAGTTGCTCGGGTTGGCCCGCTTGTCCTCGAGGAGCAGCCGGATGAGCTTGTCGAGATTGACCTTGTACTCGGGTATGACGCATCGGATAGAGGTGGCATATGCCGTGTAGAGCGCCGTAAATCCGGCATCGCGCCCAAAGACACGGAAAATGCCGATCCGCTCATGCGAGCCAACGGTGGTGCGCTGGCGTTGAATGGCGTCGCTGGCCCGCGTAATCGCTGTCGAGAAGCCGATGCAGTACTCGGTGTTGTGGACGTCGTTGTCCATCGTCTTCGGAATCGCAACGATCTTGACGCCGAGCGCATTGAGCTTGGCCGCGTAACTCAGCGTGTCGTCTCCGCCGATGGCGATCAGATGTTCGATGCCGAGGGCCGAGAGGTTCGCCAGCACTTGGCTCGTGACGTCCCACGTCTCGGTTGCGGCGCTGCCCTTGGTGCTCGCGGAGACAGGAAAGTCCTTGCCGAAGAGATGGTTGGGCAGCCTTTTCATCTTGGACGGGTTGGTGCGGCTGGAGTGCAGCATGGTTCCGCCGCGTCGATCGATGGTGCGGGTATTTTCACGGTTCAAAGGGATAATGTAGTTGGACCTGCTGGCCGGATCTTCGACGTTCAGGTGCGTGAGGGCCTCCCAGCCACGGCGAAGACCAATAACCTCAATATCGTTCTCGCTGCCACGGTAAGTCACACTCTTGATGACCGCGTTGAGGCCTGGCACGTCACCGCCGCCAGTGAGGATACCGATGCGCCTTTTCGCCATGCCGACCCCTCTTGGTGTGTCGTGATAACGACTGCCGCAGGCGGCGGTTTCCTCCCTGCCACCGACGGATAGATTCCGTGCCCAGCGAAAAAATTTCGCTGCCCTGAACGTGCAGGGAATTGGCAAGTGCAACGTTGGAATCGCTGAGCAAATCGACGCCAGGAAGCGTCGAACTGCGCCAAAATGACGAAATTCCCTTTCAAATTCCCTGCGGCAGGGAAACTCTGATCGTCCGCGGATCGCCGACGGAATTCGCACGGTGCGAACGCCCGGGCTACCGCCCGAGCGCCGCGCTGAGAGGCCGGCAAAGGTTGCGGCAAGCAATGATATCGGTGAGAGTAATATATCCTTGCGTCGTTTGAAAGGCACTGCCCCATGAACCAATCATCGGTCGTTCGCTCTGACCCCCACATCCTGGGTGGCACCCCGGTGTTTGTTGGCACGCGGGTCCCCGTGCAAGCGCTTATCGACTACGTCGAAGGCGGTCATTCGCTCAGTGAGTTTCTTGAAGACTTCCCCACCGTCCCTCGAGAAATTGTCATTGCCGCGCTTGAGCAGGCGAAGGCCCATTTGATCGCCGATGCGCGTCCTGCTTGACGAGTGCGTTCCACGCGCCCTGCGTAAGGAGCTTCCTGGCCACGAAGTCAAGACCGTTGCCGAGGCGGGCTGGGCCGGTGTGCGAAATGGTGAACTTCTGCAACTGGCCGCGAAGCAGTTTGACCTTCTCCTCACGGTTGACCGCAACCTCGAATATCAGCGAACTTTGCAGGCCTTACGCTGGCAGTAATTGTCGTTCACGCTCCAAGCAACGACGTCACGGTGCTTCGGCCTTTGATGCCGGCGGTGCTCGCCGCTATCCCCACGACCAAGCCTGGACTGGTGACGCATATCCATGCCTGATGGCTTGGAAACCGGCTGCATACGCAATGGGCTATACGGGCGACCTCGGAGCGGAACCTACCGCCCGAGCGCCGCGCCCACCAGCTTCAGGCCGTCATTGCTCGCCCATTCGGCCGGCCCCGCGAGGGAAGCGATCTCACATCCGTTCGGGTCGACAAGCAGCGTGGTCGGCATCCCGATCGCCTTGCCGACCGCCTTGAGGTCCTGGAAAACCTTGGCGTTGGCGTCCGAGTAGTACGCCAGATGGTCGACCCCGACCTCGCGCAGCCAGTCTTTCGGCTTCTCCAGATTGCGGGTATCGATGTTGACCGCAACCACCTCGAAGTCCAGTCCGCCGAGCTTGTCCTGCAGGGCATTGAGCGCCGGCATTTCCTTGCGGCATGGCACGCACCAGGTCGCCCACAAATTCAGGAGAACGGTGCGGCCGCGCCAGTCAGCGAGCGATTTTGTCTGGCCGGCAGCGTCGCGGAACGTCAACTCCGGCAGCTTGCGGGCCTCGTCGGCAACCTTGACGGCCGCGACCTCGCCATGGGCGAGCGGTTCCAAACGCCGCGCAAGGTCGAGCGCCGAGCGGCACGCGGGCTCGCCCACGTTGCGCGCAGCGCCCACAACGCCGTATACCGCCGCCAGGGTGCCGAGTCCCACGATTGCGGCAACCAATGCCAACGGCCCCTTGCGGGCCCCCTCCCTACCCTCACCCGCAAGCGGGGGAGGGTCAATCGATATACCCTGCCCCGCTTGCGGGGCAGGGTGTTCGGAATGATCCGTCATGATCTTAGCCGTTTCTATACAAAGCCCGATGGTCCCGTCATGAGCAACAAGATGTGGGGCGGCCGCTTTGGTGCCGGGCCCGACGCCATTATGGCGGATATAAACACCTCCATCGACGTGGACCGCAAGCTGTTTCGCCAGGACATCAGGGCAAGCCGCGCGCACGCCGAAATGCTCAAGGAACAGGGCATCATCACGGCGCAGGATGCGCAAAAGATCGTTCACGGTCTAGACACGATCCTATCAGAGATCGAAACGGGCAAGTTCGAATTCAAGCGCGAGCTTGAAGACATTCACATGAACGTCGAGGCGCGCCTCGCCGAGCTGATCGGCCCGGCGGCCGGGCGGCTGCATACGGCACGCTCGCGCAACGACCAGGTCGCGACCGATTTCCGCCTGTGGATGCGCGACGCCATCGACGATATGGACGCAGGCCTTGCGTCCTATCAGCGCGCGCTCGCCGAACAGGCCTTGGCGCATGCCGCGACCGTGATGCCGGGGTTTACCCATCTGCAGACCGCGCAGCCCGTCACCTTCGGTCACCATCTGCTGGCCTATGTGGAGATGGCGGCGCGGGACCGCGGACGCTTCGCGGATGCCCGCAAGCGCCTCAATGAATGCCCGCTCGGCGCCGCGGCGCTCGCCGGCACCTCGTTTCCGCTCGACCGCGCCATGACGGCGAAAAAGCTCGATTTCGACAGGCCGGCGGCGAATTCGCTCGACGCGGTGTCGGATCGAGACTTCGTACTGGAGACGCTTGCGGCGGCCGCCATTGCGGCGGTTCACCTGTCGCGTTTCGCCGAAGAGATCGTGATGTGGACGTCGCCGCTGATCGGCTTTCTCAAGCTGTCCGATAAATTCACCACCGGCTCCTCGATCATGCCGCAGAAACGCAATCCAGATGCCGCCGAACTGGTGCGGGCCAAGGCCGGCCGCATCACCGGCGCGCTCGATGCGCTGCTCATCGTGATGAAGGGCCTGCCGCTCGCCTACCAGAAGGACATGCAAGAGGACAAGGAGGGCGCCATGGATGCGCTCGCGTCGCTCTCGCTCTGCCTTGCCGCCATGACCGGCATGGTTCGCGACATGACCCCCGACGCCGACCGCATGCGCGCCGCCGCTGGCCTCGGCTACGCAACCGCGACCGATCTTGCCGACTGGCTGGTGCAGAACCTGAAAATGCCGTTCCGCGACGCGCACCATGTCACCGGCCGCATCGTCGCGGCAGCCGAGAAGGCGGGGGTGACGCTGGATCGGCTGCCGCTTCCGGCCATGCAAGCAATCGAGCCGCGAATCACCATGGCGGTGTTCCGGGTATTGTCGGTCGAGCGCTCCGTTGCGAGCCGTACCAGCTTCGGCGGCACGGCGCCGAAAAATGTCCGAAGTCAGGCAAGGAGGTGGTTGTCCCGACTCGCCGAGAGGAAAAAATAGGAGAAAACAGAAAGGCTTGTGAGTTCAAGCGAGCAGCACTCGCGTCAGGCTGCCGATCTGGTATGGTGCGCCGTGTTGCGGTGGAGTCGTAAGAGGGCAAAGGGCGTGGCGGTTCCTGGTTGGTCATGGCCGGGCGTGTCCCGGCCAGCCCGATCGTTGGGCGCGGTGCAGCCCCCACCCTACCCTCTCCCGCTTGCGGGGCAGAGTAGGGTGGGGGCTGGGACAAGCCCGGCGACGACGAGTTGGATGCACGATTAATATCTCGGTCACGCAATCTGGGGAACAGGTGGGGTGCAAGTGAAACAATCCGTCGACCGATGGAGCCGGCTGACCTTGGTGGCCGCCATGACGGCGGCGCTCGGGCTCGCCGCATGCGGGCGCAAAGGTCCGCTCGACCCGCCGCCGAGTGCCGGGCTCGCCCCGCCTCCGGCTTATGCACCGCGCCCGTCGCTGGGCGAGGAAAATTACGGTCCCGTGTCTCCGCCGGCCGGTGAACGCCCGCGTACGGCGGCGGCGCCGGCTGCCGCGGTCGAGCCGCCGCCGCCGAAGACCTTCTTTCTCGATTTCCTGCTCGGCAAGTGACGGCGTAGGCTGGGCAAAGCGAAGCATGCCCACTGCTGCCCCCTCCCTACCCCTCCCTGCAAGCGGCGGAGGGTAGGGAGGGGGTGGGCAGCGCGCTCAAGAGCGCCTCTGCCCACCCTGCGCATCTGAGGGGTAGGAGAAATCCATGACCTACACGAATTTCGAGCTCGCTATCGACAGCGACGGCATCGCGCTCCTGAGCTGGAATGTGCCGGATCGATCGATGAACGTGATCACGCTGCAAGGGATCGAGGAGTTATCGGCAATCGTCGAGCGGCTCGTGGCCGATGCCGCCGTCAAAGGCGTCGTGATTACTTCGGCCAAGGACACGTTCTGCGCCGGCGCCGACCTGACCCTCCTGGAGTCGCTTGTCCGCACATTTGCGGCGCTCGCCAAGGAGCAGGGCGAGGAGCAAGCGGCGCTCCGCCTTTTCGAAGAAAGCCGCAAGCTGTCGCTGCTCTTCAGGCAGATCGAGACCTGCGGCAAGCCCTGGGTCGCGGCCCTCAACGGCACCGCGGTCGGCGGCGGCTTCGAGCTTGCGCTCGCCTGCCACCATCGGGTTGCGGCGCAGAACCCGAAGACCCGCCTCGGCCTGCCCGAAGTCAAGGTCGGATTGTTCCCGGGCGCCGGCGGCACCATCCGCATCTCACGGATGCTGGCCCCGGTTGACGCGCTGCAATTTCTGCTCAAAGGCGATCAGCTTCGCGTCGAGCGCGCCAAGGCGATGAAACTGATCGACGCCGTGGTGCCGCCGGACGAACTCGTCAAGGCCGCCAAGGACTGGATCAAGGCCGGCGGCAAGGCCAAGAATCCGTGGGACGTGGATGGTTTTCGCCTGCCAGGCGGGCCCGTCTATTCCAAGGCCGGCATGATGACATTCCCGGCCGCCAACGCGATCTACCGGCGCGAGACCTACGATAACTACCCGGCCGCGCGCGCCATCCTGCAGGTGGTGTACGAAGGGCTGCAGTTGCCGATGGACCTCGCGCTCAAGGTCGAGTCGCGCTGGTTCGCGAAGATCCTGCGCACCCCTGAGGCGGCCGCCATGATGCGGTCGCTGTTCGTGTCGATGCAGGACCTCAACAAGGGGGCGCGGCGTCCTGCTGCGATTGCGCCGGGCAAGCTCAAACGCGTCGGCATCATCGGAGCCGGCTTCATGGGGGCAAGCATCGGCTACGTGACGGCCCAGGCCGGCATCGACGCGGTGCTGATCGACCGCGACCAGGAGGCTGCCGACAAGGGCAAGGCGCAGTCCGAGAAGCTTATCGCCGAGCAGGTCAACAAGGGCCGCGCAACCGCGGCCGACCGCGACGCCCTGCTGGCGCGTATCACCTCGACACCGGACTATGCGGCCTTGCGCGACTGCGATCTCATCATCGAGGCGGTGTTCGAGGATCGCGCCGTGAAGAATGAGACCTATGCGCGGGCGCAAGCCGCCGTGGCGGATCACGTCATATTCGGCTCCAACACCTCGACTTTGCCGATCACGTCGCTGGCGCGGGAGTTCAGGGATCCGTCGCGCTTCATCGGCATTCATTTCTTTTCGCCCGTCGAGCGAATGATGCTGGTCGAAATCATTCTCGGGCGGGACACCGGCGACGCCGCGCTGGCGGCGGCGCTCGACTATGTGCGGGCGATTCGCAAGACTCCGATCGTGGTCAACGATTCCCGCGGTTTCTACACCTCGCGCGTGGTCGGCACCTATCTGCGCGAAGGCCACCTGATGCTGACCGAAGGCGTGCCGGCCGCGATGATCGAGAATGTCGGCCGCATGGCCGGCATGCCGGTCGGTCCGCTGTCGCTCAATGACGAAGTCGCGGTGGATCTCGCCTGGAAGATTCTCAAAGCCACCGAAGCCGATCTCGGCGCGGCGGCAATCGACACCCGCCAGAAGGCGTTGCTCGGCGAGATGGTCGAGAAGCTCGGCCGCTTCGGCCGCAAGAACCGGAAGGGCTTTTACGATTATCCGGAACGCGGCCCGAAGAAGCTGTGGCCCGGCCTCGCCGACCTGCAAGCCGTAAAGCTCGATCCCGACACCATCGATGTGCAGGAGCTGAAAGACCGCCTGCTCGGCATCCAGGCGCTAGAAACCGCGCGATGCTTCGAGGAGAACGTGCTCACCGACGTGCGCGAGGCCGATGTCGGCGCGATCCTGGGCTTCGGATTCGCCCCGTTCACGGGCGGCACCCTGTCCTACATCGACATGATGGGGACGAAACGCTTTGTGGCGCTGTGCGAACGCCTCGCCGCGAAGCACGGTCCGCGCTTCGCGCCGTCCCGGTTGCTTGTCGACATGGCGGCGCGGAATGAGAGCTTCTACGGCCGGTTCGCGCCGGGGCGGAGCGAGAAGGCGGCGTGATAAATCGCGATATGTTGCGCGTGTGTTCACGCGAGTTACTTCAACTAAGCCAGGGGCAGGCCGTTCTCATCCATCCGGGAAGCGAGCTTCTTCATGAAGCCTCGAACCGCCATGAAAACGTGTTCGGCTTCCCCGTTCGTGTACTTGTTTTCAACATGCATCGTTGCGTTACGCCAAGGATTCTTGACGGCATCCAGTGAGGCGTAAAGCGCCTCGAATATCTGGCCATCACCTGTCATGCGGTGGGCCGCGGTCGGCCATTTTGCCTCTATACCGACCCAGACCGCTTTCAGGATGATGGCCCAGTTTTTTTCTGCCGGCTTTGTCGGATTGGGTATTTGCAGGGAGCGCGCAACCGCTCTGATGCCGATCTCTAACACGCGCATCAAATGAAATGTCGATGCCGTTGATCGCCCAAGCGCCAAGCATTTCGCCGCCTCGTCGACCTCGAATGCTGCCGCTTGGAATTTGGAGGCCACTTCCATACCGAAGTGCGGCTCTTTCGGAGTAAAGTAGGACTGTTCTTTTGCTTCCAATACGAGAAGGGTTTGTAGTGAGAGCTCTCTTTTTAAGGTATTGCTGATCTCGTTTAATTGAGTTCTCGCAGTTCCCCATGTCGCCGTGGGCTGACCAAGAATGGTTCTGGCATCTTGAACAGCCAGCGAGGTAATGCGAGCGCCAAGTGTGTCGATATGTTCTGACAATTCTTCTAGCCTTTGGACAACAAATTTTGATCGATTGAGTCAAGCCTTGTCTCTGCATGAAAGGGTTCATCCTTCACTTCAGAATTGCGTTCAGTGCTTCTTGCGTCAATCCATGAAGCGGTTGACGTGAGGCGGACAATTGCCTGGTAAAAGGCGCCAGCCTTGAGTTCCAACATGTCCTACGGGCTCCAGGGCGGGTCGTGACCGGAATGAACCGGCGACGCGAATCGACGTCTCTCATTAATCATACCCATAGCGGGCTGGGCCCTTGAAGTGAAACATCGTCTTTCAATCTCCGTCCGGATATGGCCGAGTCGGATGAGCGGATTCTTGCTGGCCATCAAAAAATGCGCACAGCCTGATTCTCGATCTCGTCCTTGATCGATCGATCGAGCCCTTCGCGCGTCCCAAAGCTGATTTTGATGCCGGGAACGGCATCTTTGAGGGCAAAATAGCCCCCCATGAGTTCGTCAAAACCGAACCTGCGGCCGGGAACCTTGTCTATGAATACGTCCACGTCGGAGTCGGGCTGAGCCTCATCACGTGCGTAGGAGCCAAACAGATATAGCCCTGCGATGCCGTGTGCCCTCAATTGCGGCTCGGCTGCTTTGATCTTGTTAATTATTTCGGCGCGATTCATCGAGATAACGTACCGTAGATTTGCCCTATCTGGCACAGGTGACAGCAAACTCCCGACACATAGGGCGGGTTAGCCGAAGGCGTAACCCCGCCGCCTTCCATGGCCGATTCGCCCCGGGGCGACGCGACAAGGCGGCGTAACGCGGCCATTTTGGCAAAACGAAATACCCCTAAAAATAGCGTTCAATCAATCGCTTGCACGCACCTCCAAAATGACGGCCGTGGCAAGGGCCGCGCCACCGCAATCCGGGGACGTCAATCCAGGGGCATTTCCTTCCGCGCCTCGCCCTGGTAAATCCCGTCGCAGGCCTGCCGGTCGGCGGTGGGCCACCCACGCGATCACGCGGCATGTCCGGTACGCTCCCCACAATTCACGACTTCCGCCGTATCGTCGTCAAGGTCGGCTCCTCGCTCCTTATCGACGCTGCGGCGGGCCAGGTGAAGCAGGCTTGGCTCGCTTCATTGATCGAAGATATCGCGGCCCTGCACCGGGAAAAGCGCGATCTCCTGGTGGTGTCCTCAGGCGCGATCGCGCTCGGCCGCGCGGTGCTCCGTCTCCCTCCAGGGCCGCTCAAGCTCGAAGAAAGCCAGGCGGCGGCAGCAGTCGGGCAGATCGAACTGGCGCGCACCTGGTCGGAAGCTCTTGGCCGGCACGGCATCGGCGCCGGCCAGATCCTGGTGACCCTTGGGGATACCGAGGAGCGGCGGCGCTATCTCAATGCCCGGTCCACCATCGCCAAGCTGCTCGAATGGCGCGCCGTGCCGGTGATCAACGAGAACGACACCGTCGCCACCAACGAAATTCGTTACGGCGACAATGATCGCCTGGCCGCGCGCGTCGCCACCATGGTGAGCGCCGACCTCCTGGTCCTGCTGTCCGACGTGGACGGGCTCTACGATGCGCCGCCCGCCCGCAGCGCGACCGCAAAGCTCATTCCGACGATCGAGCGCATCACGCCGGAAATCGAGGCGATGGCGGGCGCAGCGCCTTCGGAGCTGTCGCGCGGCGGCATGCAGACCAAGATCGAGGCGGCCAAGATCGCGACCACGGCCGGAACTCACATGGTGATCGGCTCGGGCCGCGTCGATCATCCGCTGCGAGCGATCGCATCCGCTGCGCCCTCGACGTGGTTTCTCACGCCTGGCAATCCGGTCACGTCACGCAAGAAATGGATCGCCGGCTCGCTGGAGCCGAAGGGCACGCTCACAATCGACGCCGGCGCGGTGGCCGCCTTGCGGCGCGGCAATAGCCTGCTGCCGGTCGGCGTTATTCGCGTCGAGGGACAGTTCGCCCGCGGCGACGCCGTCATCGTGCGCGGTCCTGACGGCGCCGAGATCGGCCGCGGTCTTGTCGCCTACGACGCACCGGATGCCGACAAGGTCAAGGGCCGACCGTCCAGTGATATTTTGCTTGTGCTTGGCATAGAAGGTCGGGCGGAGATGATTCACCGGGACGATCTTGCGCTGGGCCGGCAGTAGTTTGCGCACCTCGTCTGTACCAATGAAGTGGGTGGATAAACAAAATTTAATTATCCGTCTCCGACTGTAAAAAATGCCAGTATCCGCGCGTTTTCCTGACCGCAATAGGTCGGCGTGACCGCTTCGGCGATCGATGGAACTGTCTCGGTGGGTTGTGAAACGGGTAAATTTGCGACATACGGAATGCTATTCTTTGGAGATCCCTTGGCAACTAGGCGTACTTTCGGTGGCGCGCACCTCGTTCATCATCCTGGTGTTCCTTGGTGTTCTAACCGGGATCATTTTTGCCGCCGCTCCATCGCTCGATCTGCAAGTGGCGTCATTTTTTCACGATCTCGCGGCCCAACCGGGAGGTCGCCGATTCGATCGGGCCATCGATATCCTGCGTCAAGTCGGTCCGCTCGTCATTATTGCGGCAATCGCACCGGCGGTGATCGCATTGGTCATGAAGACATTCTGGCCGCTGCGCCAGACCCTGATTTCGACTCGCGCGGCGCTGTTTTTGATCATGTCACTCGCGCTCGGGCCCGGATTGCTCGTCAATGTGGTTCTCAAGGAAGGGTGGGCGCGGCCGCGTCCCGGGATGGTGACCGAATTCGGCGGCGACTATGCGTTCATGCCGTGGTGGGATCCGCGGGGCGGTTGCGACTCGAACTGCTCGTTCGTTTCCGGCGAAACCTCGGCGGCGGTGTGGATGGCGGCCCCGGCCATGTTGGCGCCGCCTCCTTGGCGCTATGTCGCGCTCGGAGCCGCGGGAGTGTACAGCATTGCCTTCGCGTCCGTACGCATGCTGACCGGCGGGCATTTCCTGTCCGACGTCATCTTCGCCGCCATCTTTACCAGCCTGGTGACATGGACGGTGCATGGGTTTGTGTTCCGCTGGCCCGCCGCCCGGTTGGAAGAAGATGCGCTCAACGCCATGCTCGAAAAGTTGGGTCGCAGCGTGACGCGGATTTTTGTCCCCGTGGCGCAGTCCCGCGGCGCGCGGTCCGACAAGCCAACCCCGCCGGTCTGACCTTCCAGGGAGCGCAAAAGAATGCGGTTGTGCTTTGCGCGCACCTGGCGTAACGGTGCGGCCGTCATCGAAACCGCTACGTCGCATTTCCGCCGTTACGGCCAATTAGCCGTAACGCCCTCCTTCATCTGAAACGAACCAGCATAATGACGTAACGAAACCGCGCCCGCAGCGGCGCCACTGGAGGACCTGCCATGTCTGCATCTCACGGCCGTTTCGTCTGGTACGAGCTGATGACGACCGACACCGCAGCCGCAAAGGATTACTACACCAAGGTGGTCGGATGGGGCGCGCAGCCCGCCCCGAATGCGAGCATGCCCTACACCCTGTTCAACGTCGGCGACACTCCGGTGGGCGGAATGATGGATCAGCCCGAGGACGCCAAGAAGATGGGCGCGCCTCCAAGCTGGCTCGGCTACGTCGGGGTTGACGACGTGGACGCCACGACCGATCACGCAAGGCGCCTCGGCGGCGCCGTCTATGTCGAGCCGCGGGACATTCCCGATGTGGGCCGCTTCTCGGTCATTGCCGACCCGCAGCAGGCCGTCATAGGACTGTTCAAGTGGTCGATCCCCATGCCGGACGCGCCCGTCGAGCCCGGGACACCGGGACGCATCGGCTGGCACGAGCTGGCGAGCACCGACTGGGAGAAGGGCTATGCGTTCTACAACGCGCTGTTCGGATGGCAGAAAGCCGACGCGATGGACATGGGCGCCATGGGCACCTATCAGATCTTCTCCATCGGCGGGGCGGCGGCCGGCGGAATGTTCAACAAACCGCCGGTGGTGCCGGCCACTTTCTGGCTTTACTACTTCAATGTCGGCGACTTCGACGCCGCGGTGGAACGCGCAAAGGCGAGCGGCGGCGTGATCATCAACGGTCCGATGCAAGTGCCGGGCGGCAGTTGGATCGTCCAGGCCAAGGACCCACAGGGCGCGATGTTCGCGCTCGTCGGGAGGCGCGGATAGCGGCCCCTTAGTGTCCCGTTTCCGGCGTTCAGAGCGGATTTCGGCTGCTTTGAATCACTTACCGCGTCGTCGCCGGGCTCGTCCCGGCGACGACGCATTTGAAGGCACAGAGCAACAACAATCGTGGTGGCCGGGACAACCCGGCTACGACGCGGAGAGAGGGCAGTGCTCAGTGGGGAGGCCCTTGATGCGGGCTCGGTGCCCCAGCGGCCTTCGGAATGATCGCCAGAAAATCCAGGCTGTGGTCGCTGAGATTCTCGCCCATGTGCCGGCGCGGCGTAACCCAATCAATTGAGCCGGCAGACCGGATGTATTCGCTCACGAGTCCGTCCGCGCCGGTATCCCTCAGGCGCACATCGGTGAGCCAGATCACCAGCCGTGGGCTCCCGATGTCGTGCATCGGCGTCCTTTCATGGGCCGCCATGTGCATGCGAACGACGGTGATCGCCTCGTTCTCGAATTCGACACGGCCGAATTCCGGTGTCTGAGCGAAGCCGGGGACCGCACTTGACGTCAGCCAGACGATGCCGGCGAGGATTAGGACCTTGTGGCGGAGGTAGCGCATGGGCAAATTCCTTATCTTGCGACGCCGCATGTTGGCGGCAATGCCCAGCGACGCTACGGTTTGAAGTCGGCTTTAAGTCAAGGAGCTTTTGATGCCGGATCTGAGCATCGGCGAGGTTGCGCGCCGCGCCGGCCTGCGCACGTCGGCGATTCGATACTATGAGAAAGTCGGCCTCTTGCCCCGCGCTCCAAGGGTCGGCCGTCAGCGCCGCTATGAGCCACGGGTTCTCGAGCGATTAGCGGTCGTGCGGTTTGCCCAATTCGTCGGGCTGCGATTGAGCGAAATCAAGTGGCTTCTCAATGACGTTCCGGGCCGTCCGCCGCCCGAGCGCTGGCGCCGGCTCGCGCGGCAGAGGCTGACCCAGCTCGATGCCCTGATGGTCGAAGTCGGCACCATCCGGGAGTTGTTGCAGATGACGCTCGACCGCAAATGCCCCAAGCTTGTGGAGCACGGATCACGCCTTCCAAAAGGGCGGCAGCACGTCGCGCGCCACGGCTCAATGGTCGCCTCCCTTTGACAATGCGTCCGTCTTCATCGGATGGAACTGCCAGGCCCCCGCGCTGCATTCACCAACTCAACGATCCGCGCCGGGCTGATCGGCGCCTCGTTGATCTTGATCCCGAACGGTGCGAGCGCGTTCTCCACGGCCCCGATGATGGCGCCGATCGCCGCGATGGTGCCGCCCTCGCCGGCGCCCTTGACGCCGAGCGGGTTGAGCGGCGAGGCGGTTTCGCTGTGGAGGATCGCAATTGGCGGCATGTCGGTCGCCGCGGGCAGCAGGTATTCGCCGAAATTGGTGGTCTGCGGCTGTGCGCCGCCGTCATGGTGCAACCGCTCAAACAAGGCGTTGCCGATACCGTGGCCGATGCCGCCGACCACCTGGCCCTCTACCACCATCGGGTTGATGACGGCGCCGCAGTCATGGAGCACCGTATAGCGAAGGATCTTCACGCCGCCCGTCTCGATGTCGACCTCGACTTCGGCCACGTGCGTGCCATTGGCATAAGTCGACTGGTCGGGCTGGAAATAAGCGGTGTTCTCGAGTCCCGGCGACAGGCCGCCCGGCATGGAAAAGCCCGGCATGCCGATCGATTTCACCGCGATGTCGCGAAAGCTCTTCCTCAAGCCCGGCACGCCGCGCACCTCCGCGAAGCCGTTGCGCAATTCGAGGTCGTCGGGCGAGACCTCCATCATGTCGGCGGCAATCAGCTTGATCTTGCGGGCCACTTCGACTGCCGCGAGGTGGGCGGAGGAGCCGGCATTCACGGCCGTGCGCGCTGCGAAAGTACCGACCCCAAAGGCGATGTCCCTGGTGTCGGCGGTCGCCACCGTCACGTCCTCGTAGGAGACGCCGAGCTGGTCCGCGGCGATCTGCGCCAGCGTCGTCTTGTGCGACTGTCCCTGCGGGGTGGCGCCGGTGTAGAGCACGATCTTGCCGGTCGTGGCGACGCGCACCGTTGCGCCTTCGTAAGGGCCGAGACCGGTGCTCTCGACCGCATTGCTGATGCCGATGCCGATGTAGCGTCCGTCCCGCAGCGCCTGCGCCTGCCGCGCCGGAAAGCCCGCATAGTCCGCAGCCGCGAGCGCGCGCGCCTGGGAGCCCGGATAATCGCCGCTGTCGTAGGTGACCGGCCTGCCGTCGCGAGAAATGATGCCGACTTTGTAAGGCATCTGCGCGGGCGTGATGAAATTGCGCCGTCGCACTTCGGCGCGGTCAAGCCCCACGGCGCCGGCGAGGCGATCCATCATCCGTTCCATCACGAACACGCCCTGCGGACGGCCGGCGCCGCGCACGGGCGTCGTCGAGATCATGTTGGTGTAGACCGCGTTGAGCTCGATCTTCAAATTCGGAATCACATAGGGCCCCGGCACCGTGGTGGCGGCGATCCAGGGCAACACCAGGCCCCACGGCACGAAGGCGCCGGTGTCGTGCACCAGCCGTCCGCGCAGCGCGAGAATCCTGCCGTCGCGGTCGGCGGCAAGCTCCAGGTCCCAGAATTGGTCGCGTTCCTGATGGGTGCAGAGAAAATTCTCGCGCCGGTCCTCGACCCATTTCACGGGCCGGCCAAGGATTTTTGCGCACGCCGCGACGCACGGATATTCCGGATAGATCGCTCCCTTCGGGCCAAAACCGCCGCCCACGTCGGGCGTGATGACGTGCATCTGGTTGTCGTTGAGGTCGAGCACGTCAAGAAGCCCGCGCTTGATGCGATGCGAGCCCTGGGAGGAAACGTAAACCGTATAGGAGTCCGCGACGGCGTCGTGGCTCGCCACCACTCCGCGGCACTCCATGAAGAACGGCCCGCCGCGATGAATGAACGATCGCTCGCGCACCACATGGGCGGCGCCTGCAAATGCCGTGTCGGCGTCGCCGACAGTTATTGGCACCCGCGCCGCGATATTGGAGCTGCTCCCGGTGTGGGCCAGAGGACTGCCGGGCATCATCGCGGCGGCGCAATCCGACACCGCAGGGAGCGGCTCGTAATCCACCTCGACGAGCGCGGCGGCATCCTCCGCGACGTGGCGGCTGTCGGCCACCACGATCGCGACCGGCTCCCCCACATAGACGGTTTCCCCGCGGGCGAGCGCATACGGCAAGTGAAGCTCCCTGATGGCCGGCGTCGGGACGAACAGCGGCAGTGCGTTCCTTTGCAGCGCCTCCGGCAGGTCCGTAAAGCCGAGCACCAGGTGCACACCCTTTAGGGCTGTTGCGGCGGACGTATCGATGCCGCGGATCTTGGCGTGGGGGTGCGGGCTGCGGACGAACGCTGCGTGAAGAACGCCGGGCAGCCGCACGTCATCGACGAATCGTCCCTTCCCGGCGAGAAGCGCCGGGTCCTCCTTTCGCTTGACGGCAGCCCCGAACCATTTCGCTCCCATAATTTCTCCGACGAATTGCAACTGCGCCAATCCATTATCACGCGACGCCCGGAATTGTCTTGGCGTCAACCCGAATTCCTGATTTGCTCCCCCGATGCTCGATAAGCCCGCCGATGCCGCCACTCACGCGAATCAATCCGAGCCAGCCGCAGATCTGCAGTCGCACCTCGCTGATCTCGAAGCGCGCGGTCTTCTCGTGCGCATCGACCGTCCGATCGACAAGGACACCGAGCTGCACCCGCTGGTGCGCTGGCAGTTTCTCGGCGGCATTGCGGAGAACAAGCGGCGCGCCTTTCTGTTCACCAACGTGACTGACCGCACGGGCCGGCGCTACGACATGCCGGTGGCGGTCGGGGCGCTGGCGGCGTCGCCCGACATCTATGCCGTGGGCATGGGCCAGCCGGTGGCGAGCATCGGTCAAGCGTGGATGAAGGCCATCGCCAATCCGATCGCTCCGGTTGAGGGTGCGTCTGCACCGTGCCACGACGTGGTCGTTGTGGGCGACGACTTACGACGACCGGGTTGCGGCCTCGCCAGCCTCCCGGTGCCGGTGTCGACGCCCGGGTTCGATGCCGCGCCGTATCTTACGGCTACGCTATGCATCACCCGCGACCCCGACAGCGGCATCCAGAACATGGGCATGTACCGGGCCGCCCTGAAGGCGACCGACCGGCTGGCGGTGCGCATGGTGGCGCGCCCTTCAGGCGGCGCCGGCGGGTACTATCACTGGCTCAAGTACAGAGAGCGCCGCGCCCCGATGCCGATCGCGATCGTGATCGGCGCCGCGCCGGTCGTGGTTTTCGCAAGCCCGCAGAAGCTCGCGATCGACCTCGACGAGCTCGCGGTGGCAGGGGGGCTCGCCGGCAGGGCAGTGAGGATCGTCAAAGCCAAGACCGTCGATCTCATGGTGCCGGCCGACGCTGAGATCGTCATCGAGGGCTTCATCGACACGGAGCGGCTCGAGCCCGAGGCGCCGTTCGGCGAGAGCAACGGCTATGTGGCGCTGGAGGCCTACAACATGCCGATGCGGGTGACCGCGATCACCCGCCGCCGCGCTCCGGTGTTCTGCTCGATCATCAGCCAGGTGACGCCCAGCGAATCGAGCGTAATCAAGAAAGTGGCCTATGAGCCGCTGTTTCTCAATCACCTGCGGAGCGATCTGTCCATCAAGGGTATCCGCCGCGTCGTCATGCACGAACGGCTCACCAACCTGCGGCCGGTGATCTTCCTGCAATATGCCGCGGAGACGCCGAAGAGTGAGGTGTGGCGCGGCCTTTCAGGCGCCGCGACCTTCATGGCGGGTTGCGGCAAGATCGTTGTTGCGGTGAGCGAAGACGTCGACCCGGAGTCGCTCGATGCGGTGCTGTGGTCGCTGGCCTACCGGTCGAACCCGATCGAGGACGTCCACATAGAGCCCTACCGGAGCAACTTGCAGGGCGCCCAATACGGCCCGCGCAGCGCCGATTCCAGCATGCTGATCGACGCCACCCGCAAGCGGCCGATGCCCCCGCTGGCGCTGCCGGCGCGGCAGTTCATGGAGCACGCGCGTGCGATCTGGGAGGAGCTGGGCCTGCCGGCGCTTGCGGCGCAATCGCCCTGGCACGGCTACACGCTCGGCGACTGGACCGACACCTTCGAAACCTTCGCGCGCCGCGCCACCATGGGCGACTGGGAGACGACCGGCCGTGAAACTTTGGCGCGCCAGCGAACGGGAGTGATGCCGGAGACGCCGACCCGGGAGGGGCTGGCGGGATGGGGGAGTGGGGAATCGCAAGGTCCGGATTTGTGAGCCCGCCGTCTCGCTAGAGGCCCATTAACGCCATCGCGATAACACAGCCCATTAGGCACCAGCCAACGTGCCGGCCTCGGCTGGCCACCGCGTTCCCGATAGCACCGTACCCGTACACGGCGACCGCCACGGCAATGACCCATCGGCGAGCCCCCTCCGAGCCGAGCGTGGGCGCGGCAATCAGCAGAACACCAATGCCGATCCAGTCGATGGTGCTGGCTTGCCAGACCATCCGCAGCAGAGTCTGCGTCCTCCGCGGTTCGATACGCGACTTGGGGAACACACGCAGCTCGGCAATGGCGCCGTGGGCGATTGCAACAAAAATGGCCAGCACGCCCGCGGCCTGAAGCGCCAAGTCTCGCATGTCGCTCTCCATACATATGTGTATGGTGAGGATATAGCACGTCTTGCCGAAGTCAATACAGTACTGTACGGTTGCCTTGCATGACTAAACGGCTGACGGCACAGGACTGGATCGATTTCGCGCTGAAAACGTTGGCGCGCGAGGGCTTCGCGGCTCTGAAGGCGGATGTCCTCGCGCGCAAGCTCGGCGTCTCGCGCGGCAGCTTCTATTGGCACTTCGCAGAGCTCGGAACATTTCATGCTCGGGTCATCGAACATTGGAGACTGGTGGCGACGGAAGCGATCATCGCGGGCCTCGAGCGCTATGACACGCGCGAACAGCGTCTCGATATGCTGCTGCGCGGTGCGTTCGGACACAGCGCCCTCATGGAAATCCGCATGCGAGCCTGGGCTGACGAGAACGCTCAGGCCGCGCGGGTGATGAACGACATCGACCGGAGACGAAGAGCGTACATCGAGCAGCTGCTCGTGCAGGCGGGCGTCGCGCCGTCGCTGGCAGCAACGCGCTCTCAGCTCCTGTATTGGGCCTACCTCGGTGCTGCATTGAACCGGAGCAGGCTCACGGGCGCGCAGCTAGATCGGATTGTGACCGAACTCAAACTGATCGGACTGGGTCCGCCCGCTGGCAAGTCTGCCGCCATCGAGAACAGTCGTCAGCGTCGGCCGTCCAGGCGTCGGCGCGGATAGGGAAGCCGGCAAAGGCCGCATTGTCGAATTGAAGCAAAAAAACAAGGCAGTGCAGTAGGGCGCAATAAGCGTAGCGCATTGCGCCGCGCCGTCGCGCGCGAAGACACGGCGATAATTCAGCATGACGGCAACAACGGCTGGCATTGATCTGGGCAGAGAAGGCGAGGCGGGATTTTGACAGCGGCGACAGCGTCGGCGCCACCCGCTTTCATAGCGGTGCGGCGCAATGCGCTACGCTTATTGCGCCCTACAGCTGATCACCGCGCCTTACGCCCTGTCGTCCGGCGGATTGGCCAGCACTACCGAGGCCTCGATCTGTCGATCCGGGATGGTCCAATAGGTCTTGAGGAGCATGGACTTGCGCGCGGGTGAGACCAATTCGAAGCCGTGGCGCCTATAGAATCGGATCGCCCATTCTGCAGCGTCCCAAGTGCCGACCAGCATAAGTCGCGCGCCCATGCGCCGCAGATGCCAAACCAGCGCGCCGCCAACGCCGCGCCGCTGGCTGCCAGGCAGAACATAAGCGTGACGAATAAGATCGACGTCGCGCACCGGCTGGAAGCCCATCACGCCCGCGAGCGCGCCATCCTTCTCATAGCACCAAAACGCAACTCCGGTCGCAATCTCTTTATCGAGTTCGTCCCGTGGCATGTAGGGCTCGTGCCACTGGTCAGCCGGAATTACGCCCCGGTAGGCCTCGGCTGCCGCGTTGATGATTGCGAGAATGGCGGCGCGATCGTCATCGCGGCAGAGGCGGATATTGCTCATGGCGAATCTTGTTCTTGGTGCTGCATCAGTTTGACCTTAAGCTTTGAGCTTGCTGTCGCGTGCACTGCCGAAGTTGCGCGACAAGAAGCTCGGCGCGGAGGGGCTTTGTCAGGAACGCGCCGCCGCTAAATCCACTCGGCCGTTGGTCTTGAGAATAGCCTGACACCGTAACGAAGGGAGTGCCGTTATCCGACAGCAGCCGGGCGATCGGTTCTGAAGTTTCGGCGCCAAGATTGATGTCAAGCACAGCGGCATCACAGCCGTACTCCTTTAAAAGCCCGAGCGCTTCGGCGACGCGTGCGGCCGGACCCACGACCTCAAAGCCGGCGTCTTGAAGATTTTGCTCGATCTCCAGGGCTACGATCGCTTCATCCTCGACAACAAGCACGCGAAGGCGTCGCTCGGACGCTTCCTGCTGCTCCGGCGCTTTCTGCTTCGGCACCGCACTGGCGGTGGCTCTCTCTTCGACAACGCCGCGCGGGCATTGAAGACGCCAGGTCAGGCCCGTGCGGGGATAGTTGAGTTCGACTTTGGCGTCGAGACTTCGTTCCGCCAGACGGCAGATCACGGTCGAACCGAAACCGCTGGTTGACGGCGCGGCAACGGGCGGCCCGCCGCTCTCGGTCCACTCGATGACAAAAACCTCCTCGCCCTCGGCGCTTTGCACAGTCTTCCAGCCGAGTTCGACACGGCCACTTTCGCCCGAAAGCGCCCCATATTTGGTCGCGTTTGTCGCAAGCTCATGGAAGGCCATTCCGAGGGCCTGCGCGGCGGAGGCGTTGGCAAAGACCCGCGGCCCCGTAAGCTCGATGCGCTTGTCCATGAGATCGCGGAAGTGCGCAAGCTGCGACCTCGCCAGCTCATGGAGATCTGCTCCCTTCCATTTATTTCCGACAAGGATGTCATGACTCGCAGCCAGCGCCTGGACACGCGCCTGGAACCGGGGAAGGAAGTCATCCGGCCTGGTGTTGACGGTCTGCTGCGCAATCGCCTGCACAAGCGAGAGCAAGTTCTTGGAGCGATGATTGACTTCACGCAGGAGAAGGTCGATATGCTCCTCATGCTGCTTGCGTTCGGTTACGTTGGTGGCAAGCGTGATGATGTTTGCCGCCCGTCCCGCCCCATCGCGCAGCAGCGACACATGCTTGTGTACCCACGAGACCTTTCCCTCCTTGGAAAGGCACCGGTTCTCGATCTCGAACGAAGGTATTTTTTGCGAAATCAGCTTCTTGACCTCGCACGCATGCCTGTCGCGATCCTCCGGATGCACAATCGCCTCGAAGCTTGACCCACGAAGTTCATCTTCCGAGTACCCGCGCATATCGGAATAGGCGGGGTTGCAAGACACCAACCGGCCATCCAGATCCCAGATGGCAATGCCCATGCTGGCGTGCTGATAGATGCCCTTGTAGCGTTCCTCGCTCTCGCGCAGCGCTTCATCGCTCCGATGCCGTTCGATAAAAGCTGCAGCTTGCCGGGCATAAAGATCGAGGAGATCTAATTCGTGCGTGGTGGGTCGGTGCACATTGCCGAAATATGTCGACAGCATCCCCACGGGTCTTCCATCCCGTCCGAACAGCGGGGTGGATTGCACGGCCCGGACGCGTGCCGCGGAAATCATGGCGCGAAACGGAGCGAAGCCCTCATCGGCCTCGAGATCCTCCACGAACGTGCGCCGGCCCGCGCGCAACGCTCGGCCGCAAGACGTATCAAACTCCGCCGAGACCTCTTTGAAGAAATCCAGGAAGGGCTGTTCGAATCCCTGGTGGGCCGCGATCACCAGGACTTTGCGGGCGGGATCAAAGAGCTGAACGTTACCTTTGTCCGCTCCAAGCAGTTCGATGGCAACTCCGAGTATCTCATTCAACCCGGCATGGAGGTCGCGTGCTTGCCAGAGCCGCGAGCTCGCCTCATTGAGCTGTTTCAACGCCGATGAATCACTTGCCAGTTGCGCTTCGACCGCCTGCAAGTCGGCGAGGTGAGCGCGGTTGCGTGCTTCACTCGCCCGCAGAGCCTTCAAGGAATCCGCCAGACCAGTCTGGGTTCTGTCGAGAAGCCCCTTGATGTCGATGGCGTCCTGGATATCGGTCAGCGCGCCCAGCCACTCTTCGATTTGGCCTCTTTTGTCCTTGACGGGAATCCCGCGCGTCTGAAACGCGCGGTAGCCATTGTGTCTGGCGCTCCAAATACGTCCCTGGGTAAAGTACTGCGAGCCGGAGGCCAGCGCCGATGCCCAATCCGCCATAATGGATTGGCGATCATCGGGGTGCAGGCAGGATACCCAGCGCGAGCCCTTGTGCTGGTCGAAGGTCTGCCCTGTGTATTCTTGCCAGTAAGGTTGCTCCTCAACGAATTCGCCTGCAGCATCCGTCCACCACACGATGGAAGCTGATGCGAGGAGCAGCGCATCGAATCTTCTATCCGCCCGCGTTACCCGCGACTTTCCAAGAAAAATCAGCTGCTTATCCATGGAGCGAGTTCGCTGTTCGAGGGGTATCGCCGCGCCCGTGCGCGGCTCCTGATTATTGAACTCACGGCTTCCTCGCCCGCGGCGAAGACGTCCCCAGCCACCGACGCCGGAAACCAAGGCTGCAATCGCTAATTGGTATAATGTTGCACCGACCTGACGGTAAATTGCGAATCTTTTTTTTGGCACGCGATTCCATCCCGTGCCCGGTATTCTTTGGATTTGCAGGACATGACGCCAACGCGCCGCTGTGGCCGGCGTCCCCCTTGTGTGTGAAGCCTCGAGCCCCGGGCGCTTTTACGCGGACCTGGCCTCCTGCTCAGAAGGGATTCAACGCCCTGAGGGCGGCGCGCGGCAATCGGCGGGCAGTCTTGCCGTGTACGTCCCAATACGAATTGGCGGCAACATCGTCGTCCCCGAACAGACGACCTCGAGCATGGTCCCGAAAAGTGGGAACCGGTTTTCGGAAAAGATCATGCTCCGACAATAAGCTGGAGCGGGATGACGATTCGAAGAAAAGTCATCCCGCTCTAGGAACGTCACACCCCGAAGGAAAACGGCGTCCAGTGCTTGCTGAGGCGGCCGAGAAAAAGGATATATGATGGTGCTGTAAAGACTAAATCATGGCTGACGCCAAGCCTAAACATTGACTTCAATGGCTGAGCCACTGAAATGAAACGAATACCGCGGCCCGAATGGTACCAGGGTAGACAGTGATCATTTTTTAGTCTTACTACCGCCGTGGATGGGGGGTGCTTGGAAAGTCGACACCCTATGAAGGCAGTTGTTCAAACTATGGTCGGTACCGCAATAGTTGCCGTGCTGGGTCTGACAGCGTTACCGGCACTCTCACAGACTCCGCCACCGCCGCCGGGAGCGGGAGGAGGAGGGTATAACCCGGCACCCGGTCCGATCGCAGGTGCCGGCCTTCCAGTTCTTGCGGTTGGCTTTGGCGTCTACTGGTTAGTCAGGCGTTTCCGTCGCTAGCTTTCGCGACCGTTATCTTTCTCGCGCATCGGCTCACCGCTCTACCGCCGCGGCCTTTCGCTCTCTGCGAATGTCTTCCAGCCGCTTCGCGGCGTGTCCGACCATGCACGCATTGGCAAAATCCCAGTCTATCAGGCTGAGGATCTGCTGGGCCTCGGATGGCGTGGTCAAATGGCCGAAGCGCTCGCGAGGAAGGTGAATAGCCACCCTCCCCCTGATGCGGGAGGGTGCGCGGTAAACGCGGTGGATGTGGTTGCATGGTGGTGCCCGTGATCGGCCGCGCCGGCCCGCGGCATGATGGCCGGGACTTGCACGACCATGACCGTGGCGAGGATCGCTGCCAGCCGACGGAATACCGGCGCAAAATGCCGCCCCGTCACACTGACCAGGATAGCCCACCGCTACCAGGTCGCTCCATCAACGTCTGCTTTGACGCAAAACCTCTTTTGTCGTGTCGATAAAGGCCTTTAGCTTCGGCGCCATGGAAGCCCGCCGTGGGTAGTAGAGAAATAAACCGGGGATCTCGATTGCCGACTTTGGCAAAACCTCAGTCAGCCGGCCCGCCGCTATGTCGGCACGCACCCGGGGGCTCGAACTGATAAGCGAGCCCGACGCCGGCAAGCCCCAGTTCCCGCGCATAGAGTGCATCGTTGACCACAATGCTACCGCTGCTTTCGATGGCGACCTCTCGACCGTCGTCAAGCAGGTCCCAGCGATAAAGCGCGCCCGACCTGATCAGCCGGTAGCCGATGCAATTGTGGTTTTTCAGATCGGCGACATCCTTGGGCCGGCCGCGGTCCGACAGATAAGCGGGAGAAGCGACGATAATCGCCCTGAGAGGCTGGGTCAGCCTGACGGTTATCATGTCTTCGGCAATCATCTCGCCTAACCGGATGCCGGCGTCGAATCCGTCCGCCACGATGTCGGCGATCGCGTCATCGGCATAGATCTCGACGGTCACGTCGGCGAAGCGTTTTGCCATTTCGCGCACGACGGGCGTCATAATGATTGGCAACGCAACGCGCGGCACGTTCAGTCGCAGAAGTCCGCTCACGCGCCCCTTGGCGGCGCGGATGCGCTCGAGACGATCCCCAATGTCCTGCAAGGCCGGCGTTGCGCTCGCCACCAGTGCGGCGCCGGCCTCGGTCAGCGAAACGCTGCGCGTCGTGCGCGCGAACAGCGGCACGCCCAGGCGCTCCTCGACCAGCCGGACGGCGTGACTGACCGCTGACGGACTCATACCGAGTTCGGCTGCTGCTGTCGCAAAGCCCCGGCGCCTCGCAACCGCAAGAACGACCGGCAAATGGCTCAGGAGGTCGCGGTCCATTCATGAATAATATCGCATAGTGTATCAGGAATAAACGATATTATCGCATGCCGCTTTTTCCGCGATGGTCTCGCCTGACGGCGCGCGCAGCGCCTGACCGACAGGAGACCATCCCATGACCAGTTCCTCGACTTTGAACAGTTACTACACCCTCGGCCACTCGGGCCTCCGCGTAAGCCGCCTGGCTCTTGGCACCATGACGTTCGGCACCGAATGGGGCTGGGGCACGGACAAAGACACGGCGCGGGCGCTGGTGAACGCGTACGCGGATGCCGGAGGCAATTTCTTCGACACGGCTGACCTGTACACGAATGGCACATCGGAGACCTGGCTTGGCGAGTTCATCGCCGAAGCCGGGCTGCGCGACAAGGCGGTGATTTCCACGAAATTCACCTTCAATGCTCAACCCGGAAACCCGAACGCAGGCGGCAACGGGCGCAAGAATATCCTGCGCGCGGTCGAAACATCGCTCAAGCGCCTGGGCACCGACTACATCGACCTCTACCTCCTCCACGCTTGGGACCGTGTGACGCCGGCCGAAGAGGTGATGCGCACGCTCGACGACCTCGTGCGCTCCGGGAAAGTCCGCTATGTCGGGCTCTCCGATGTTCCCGCCTGGTATGCCTCCCGCGCCCAGACGATTGCCGAGCTTCGCGGCTACGAGCCGCTGGCGGCATTGCAGCTCGAATACTCGCTTGCCGAGCGCAATATCGAAAATGAATTTGTCTCGCTTGGCACCGAGCACGGCATGGGCATCATGGCCTGGAGTCCGCTGGCCCACGGGTTGCTCTCGGGCAAGTATCGCCCGAGCGGGGACAGCGGCGCGGGGGCAGGGCGGCTCGAGGTGCTCAAAGGCTCGTCAAACCCCACGCTGACGAAATTCTCGCCCCGTAATTTCTCGATAGTGGCGGAGCTCGAAGCCGTCGCGAAATTACTCGACCGCAGCATGGCGGAGGTCGCGCTGAATTGGGTCGCAAACCGGCCGGGCGTGGCGTCCGTGATCGTTGGGGCAACGAAGCTCAGTCAGCTCGAGCAGAACATCGCCGCATTGTCGTTCGACATCCCGGAGGAACTGCAGGCCCGCCTTGACGCAGCGAGCGCACCGGAGGGGACCTTCCCCTACACGTTCTTCGGCAGCGAAATTCAGGGCATGGTGCACGGCGGCGCAAACGTCGGAACAAAGCGCCGGGGCTATTTTCCGGAGGTTGCAATTTCCGGCCCCGGTACGCCGGTTGCCGGGTAGTGTAGCCCGGGTTGAGCGCAAGCGAAACCCGGGAGCCGCCGTTGCCAAGTTGATACCGCAGTCCCGGATTTCGCTGCGCTCAATCCGGGCTACCGACTCGGTGCCAAGGGTCAGCCCGCGGGCGAGTTACTCTCGGTCCTCTTGGCCTTTGCCGCCGATCTGTTTGAGCCTGGCGAATACGGCCTGGACGTCGAGCTCTCCGCCTTCCTTCGGGGTGGCCGCCGGCTGGAGTTCCGGCGCCGGGCGTGCGGTCGTAATCTCGGCCGGAAGCAGGGTCGCCCCGGTTTCCGGCTCGACGGGCTTTTCCTTGGCGGCGCGCTGGACCTCGAAATCGAGATCGATCTGGGAGCAAAGGCCGAGCGTCACCGGATCCATGGGGGCAAGGTTGGGAGCGTTCCAATGGGTGCGTTCGCGGATCGCCTCGATGGTCGACTTGGTGGTGCCGACGAGGCGCATGATCTGGCTGTCTTTCAGCTCGGGGTGGTTGCGCACCAGCCACAGGATGGCGTTCGGGCGATCCTGCCGGCGCGAAACCGGGGTGTATCGTGGTCCCTTTTTTCGCTTCGGCTCGGGCAAATGAACCTTCGCTTCCGCGAGCCGGAGCCGATAGTTCGGGTCAGCCTCGCCCTTGGCAAGCTCATCACGGGTGAGTTGCCCGGTTACGACCGGATCGCGTCCAATGATGCTTTGAACCCCCTCATCGTCTGCGATCGCCTTCACCTCGAGCGGGTGGAGCTTGCAGAAATCGGCAATCTGGTCGAACGTCAAAGCCGTATTTTCAACCAGCCAGACTGCGGTCGCCTTCGGCATAAGGGGCTGGGCCATCATGATAAATTCTCCTTGCGCTCCAGCCGCCCGCGGGGCGGAGCCTATTGCCATCGAAGATGACGAGGATCATCGTATATAGGCGCGCCGCACCGACTTGCGCAACCCCCGATGCCGAGAACATGTTGGGAATATGAATAAATTCAAGGGCACTATGGCGCGCCCCTCCTGGGTCGGGGCGGGCAAAGCCGTCGAGGGCCGGCGGAGCCTGCCATCGGGCCCGGCCCAACGGTTCCGGCCTCTGGCCGGCCTGATGACAGGCTCCGTGCCCAACGGCAAGGTGGTGGGCACGGCGCTTTGCGCCTCGCCCACCCTGGCGGGAAGGATTAAGGCAGGCGCGTCTGGCGGTTCCGGTCGCCCGTTGTTCATCGTGTTACGATTCAACTTTTGCCTTTTAGCGGGCGCAGTCTTGACATGGGTATGCGCAAAAAACCAAATCCTGCCGGTCGCGACGCTGACCGTTAGCATGAACCACGGATCCTCAACATGACGTCTGCCCGTCCTTCCGAAAAACCGCAGTTGAAAGTGATGTTGTGTTCGCCGCGCGGCTTTTGCGCCGGCGTGGTCCGGGCGATCGACACGGTCGAGCGGGCGCTCGCCATCTACGGCAAGCCGGTCTATGTGCGCCACGAGATCGTCCATAACCGCTATGTGGTCGAATGCCTGCGGCAAAAGGGCGCCGTTTTCGTCGAGGAACTCGACGAAATCCCCGACACTGATGTGCCGGTGATCTTCTCGGCCCACGGTGTGCCGAAATCGGTGCCGGTCGAGGCCGGCAACCGTAAGCTGCTGGCCATCGATGCGACCTGTCCGCTCGTCACCAAGGTTCATCGGGAGGCCGAAATTCATTTTCGGCGCGGGCGCGAGATTGTGCTCATCGGGCACGAAGGTCATCCCGAAGTCACCGGGACCATGGGGCAGCTTCCGCCCGGTGCCGTCCGC
>Ga0257161_1000035_pt1 | contig 30631 bp, 28 predicted proteins | sample NR01A_FD_185954 | JGI IMG/M metagenome (GOLD analysis project Ga0257161, IMG submission 185954) | Soil microbial communities from H.J. Andrews Experimental Forest, Oregon, United States - NR-01-A | ecosystem: Environmental > Terrestrial > Soil > Temperate forest > Bulk soil | place: USA: Oregon... | reverse complement strand
GGAGCGCAAAACGCTTTCACGCCGGCGGTCCGGGTGACGGGCGTCGGTTCCACGCGAAATTACAGCTGGGCCACGTCGGGAACTTGGACCGGCAAGCTGACATTCCAGCGCAGCTATGATTCCGCCGCCTCCGGTTTTATCGACGTGTCGACCGCGATCGCGAACGGCACGCCGACGTTTTCGTCCTCGACGGGCGGCACCACCGGCTCGCCCGACCTTGACAACGTGATCGCCTGGGAGCGAGTGGGCTTCAAGGGCGGCGACTACACCGGTGGCAACGTCACCGTGTCTTCGACCTATGCAGGCGGTGGCGGCTACGGCATATTCCGCGTCACGGGCTACAATTCGCCCACCTCGGTCAATATCCAGGTGCTCTCCGCTTTCTCCACGCTCCAGGCAACTACGGATTGGGTCGAGGGCGATTGGTCGGCGTTCAAGGGGTTCCCGACCTCTGTCGCGTTCCACGAGGGCCGGCTGTGCTGGTTCGGCGGCAACCAGGCATGGCTGTCCGCCTCCGACGATTTCGCCAATTACGCCGATATCAACCTGGACGGTACGGTGACCGGAGATGGCGGCGCCATCAACGTGACTTTAGGCTCCGGCCCGGTCGACACCATCTCTTGGGGCCTATCGCTGACCCGACTCATGCTCGGCCGCGAGCAATCGATCATGTCGGCGCGGTCATCGAACTTCGACCAACCGGTGACTCCCACCCAGATCGTAATCCGGGACTGCTCGGACCAGGGCGCCCAGCGGCTGGCCGCCATCAAGGCCGGCAAGCGCGGCATCTTCGTGCAGCAGTCGGGTCGTCGCGTCTACGAACTCTATTTCAACGCCCAGGAGATGGACTACGACGACCGCGATTTGACTCGGCTCAACCTCGATATCGGATCGCAACGCTTCGTCGACATCGACAAGACGACCCAGCCCGACAAGATGATCCTGCTGCCGCGCGGCGATGGCCAGGCGGCGTGTCTGCTGTACGACGTCAAGGACGAGGTCGAGGCGTGGTGGCGTCTGCAGACACTGGGAGTGATCGAAAATGTCGCCGTATTGCCGCAGGACGGTATCGAGGATTTGGTGTATTTCGTAGTGCGACGCGTCGTCAATGGGGTAACCCGTCGCTTCATCGAGCGGCTCGCGCCGCGCACCAATTGCGTTGGCGGCGCCATCAACCAGCAACTCGACTGCCACGTGGTCTATCAGGGCGCGCCGGTCTCGACCATCACGCTGTCGCATTTGCCGAACACGCCGGTTTCGGTGTGGGCGGACGGCCAGGCGATCGGTTCCGGCATGACGAACCTTTCCGGCGGGCTGACGCTGCCGGACGGCCAGGCCCATTCCAATATCGTGGCGGGTCTCGCCGGCGTCGTCATCTCGAATACCGCTGCAACTGCAACCGGAACACTCACGGTCGGCGCACAATACAACGGGTATCCGGCAGAGGTCTTCGCCGATATCGGCTCGACCGGCGATCCGGTTCATGTCGGTGCGATTGTCGGTGCGAACGGCACGATAACGCTTCCCAACGGGCAGACCGCCCTCACCATCATCGCGTGTCTTGGCTATGTGGCGCCGTTCATGTCGGCGAAGCTTGCCTATGCGGCGCAATTGGGGTCCGCGCTGACGCAGCGGAAGCGGATCGATCATGTCGGCCTGGTGTTGTACGACGCCAACTACCAGGGCATTCAGTTCGGGCAAAGATTCGACGCGCTCGACAATCTGCCGCTCTGCGAAGCCGCGATGGCGACGCCAGCCGGAACAACCTGGAGCGAGTACGACGAACCTATGATCGAAGCGCCCGGCAGCTGGCAAACCGACGCGCGCCTGTGCCTGTTGGCACAAGCCCCCAATCCTTGCACGGTCGGCGGTGTGGTGATCGGGCTGACCACGAACGAGAAATCGTGACGGTGAAAGCCTGCGAAGCGCTCGCGCGATCCTCTCTTGTTTGATCGCAATCGAGCGGTTGCCGATGTCAGACCGCAAGCCGAAGAACCGGTCCGATTCCCGAGGCGGTGCGCAATGCCAAAGGTAACGCTGCGTCCGACGATTGCGGCTGACCTGCCTCACGTCATCGGCGAGCCCCTGCCCTATCGCATCCGCGCCATCACGGGCCTCGTCGATGATCGCGTCATCGGCATGGGCGGAATCGCGTTTCCCCCTCAGGGGCCCGCGATCGCGTTCGTGCAGCTTGCGCCTTCGTCATCAAACCAGGACGGCACCATTTGTCACGATCGCCCCGCCAAAAGCATTCCGGAGGCCCGACGTTATCCGGTCGCATTTCACCGCGCCGGCCTGATGGCCATGGAGATGATTTGGATGTCCGAAGCCAGGCAGGTGGTTGCGACCGCGGATGCCGACAGCGATGTCGCCGTGCGATGGTTGAAACGACTGGGGTTCAAACCGGCGGGCGGCCAACCGATCGAAGGCAAGCTCCTGTTCGTCTGGAATCGAGACCATGCGACTGACGCAAGACTTTCGCCATCCGCCAGGAATTTTCGGCCGCAGCCGAGGCAATCGTTGAACGCCAACGGCTGATCAGCCCGAGGACGGCATGACCATCCGCAGCGGCCAACAAAAGCGACCAGACTTGTGCGCAACGTCTTGCGCCGCCCACACCCAAGCCATCAGCGCAAACTGACCTCGGAGAAATGCTCCATGGCCACCATCGACCGCCGCGGCGCAACCGTATCCGCGGCCGATCCGCCGATCGGCACGAATCCGAATCCCGACCTCGCCATCAAGGCGCCGGTGCGCGTGGCGACGACCGGGAGCAACATTGTGCTGTCGGGACTGCAGACGATCGACGGGGTTGCTCTGGCGGCCGGCGACCGGGTGTTGGTGAAGGATCAGACGAACGCGATTACGAACGGGCTCTACAACGCCAGCACGGGAAACTGGACGCGCACGATCGACGCGAACAACAATTCGCAGTGGACGACCGGAACGCTGGTAAATGTGACAGCGGGTGCCGCCAATGCGGGCAAAACGTATGAACTGACCGCGGCCGTTCCGATCGTGCTTGGCGCATCAAGCCTCGCTTTCGCGCCTCCCCCCAGCTTTGCTTTCGGTGCGGCGCGCATGTTCCCCGCGCAGGGGCAGGGCCCCGGCCCCTGGAATGTGTACGATCCATGGGGCAACGCGATCAACACAAGCGGCACGACCACACAAGGGCTGCAGGAAGCCGTCAACGCCGCTACCACCAATAAATGGCCGCTAGTGGTTTATGGCAACGGCACCATCAATGCCAGCACGGCAATTACGATCGCGCCGACGTTCCTCGGGCATATCGTGATTTCAAACGAGATCACGATATCATTCGGTGCGCTCGGCTCCGCGGCGCTCATTGCCATAGATAGCCAGGAAAATTCGGTCGTCCGGCTGCTATGCCAAGTGGTGCAGCATGCCGGTGATACCGGCCCCGTTATAAGTGTTGTGCCGACGAACCCCGATATAGTCGGCAATACCGTCATTGCAGCCAGTGTTCTTGAGTTCTTTACGGTCGCACCGGCGAGTGGTGGCATCGGAGTTCGGATCGATCCGACGCACGGCAGCGTCATAGGAAACGAATTTTATGTGCGCGACATCAACGGCGGCACGACCGGATTTCAGGTCCTCAATCCCGGCGACGCCTTCAAGGTGGTGGAACACAACAAGTTCATCACCGGCTATCTCCACGGTCAGACCGGTCGCGTCGTCCAGGTCGGCAATAGCAGTACGAACCAGGCGGGTATTCGGGCGAACGCCTGGTACGCGTCGCGTATTGATCCGAACGGTACGTTCATTGCATGGGAGCATTGGGGCAGATTCGATACCATCCTCGGCCTCGCGATAGATAACGAGACCGCGACGGCAACGAATGGCCTTGAATTTGCCAGCGGCGCAAACGCAAATACGGTCATCGGCGGAAGCATCCTGGCCACGACGCCTGTGGTCGATTCCGGCTCCGGGAACGTCTACCTCAACGTAAACGGATTTTCCGCAACAGGTCTCGTGCCCGTGCAATCCGGTGCCGTTACTCCTGGGCACGTCGCCACTTGGAACGCGTCCGGCATTCTGCAAGACGGCGGCCCTGGCAATGTGGCCGGTCCCGGCTCGTCGACCACGGGTGATGTGGCGACTTTCGCCGACGCTACCGGCAGGGTGCTTCAGGATACCGCCGTCACCGGCACCGGATCGGTGGTGAAGGCGACTTCGCCGAGCCTCATCACGCCGTCGCTCGGCGCTGCGACTGCGACCACGATCAACAAGATCACTCTCACTTCGCCAGCGACCGGCTCAACGCTCACGATCGCGGACGGCAAAACGCTGACGGCTAGCAATTCCATCACCATTGCCGGTGTGGACGGCAAGACCGCGACTATCAATAATTCCCTGACGCTCACCGGCACGGATGGAACGACGATCACCTTCCAGGGCACCGATACTTACGTCGGCCGCGCCACGACCGACACGCTTACCAACAAAACGCTGACGAGCCCGGTGATTAGTAGCGGCACCATCGACAATGCCGTGGTGGGAGGCACTACGCCAGCTGCCGGCACCTTCACGACATTGAGCGGCAAAGCCGGCAACAGCACGTCAAATGTACGCATCGCCGGGCAGATCACGGCGCAGCTTAGCGCGACCGGCACGGGTGCAGACACGACCGAGGATACGCTGCAGACGTTCACGCTGCCGGCGAACACACTCGACGCCAACGGACGATGCTTGCGCATCAGGGCGTGGGGCACCTATGGCGCGACGGCGACGAACAAGACCATCAGGCTCTATTTCGGTGTCACAATCTACAATTCGACGGCTCTCGCGCAAAATGGTACGTCGTGGATATTGGAAGCGGAGGTCTACAAGACCGGTTCCAATACCCAAACTTCCTGGGCAACGATATTGGCCGGTAATAGCGATTCTGGCGCCCAGGTGAATACGCCAAATCAGACTGATTCCTCCGGCATTGTGATCAAGGTGACCGGGCAGAACGGTACGGCGAACGCCAATGACATCGTCTGCAATGGCATGTCGGTGCTCATGATCAACTAGCGCGCCATGGTGGCTAGATAGAAGCGGATCGCTTCATCGTCACCGCACTGCGTGAGGCCGCAAATGGTCCGGTCCAGAGCGAACAAGAGAGATAGCAATAGCGCCGCAGCCAACAGCGGTCGGATCAGTATCTGAGACATCGCGCACTCCTTATCTCCCACACGTACCAAGGTCGTCCATGTCCATCAACTCCATCACCGGCAATACGCTGCTCACTTCCGGCTCGTTCCCGCCGGTGCGGGTGGCTTCGACCGGCTCGCCGCTCACGCCTACGACCGGCGGCCTTCTCGTGGTCGACGGCATCCAGCTAGTGGCCGGCGACCGCGTACTATGCAAGGACGAAGTAAGCGCCATCAACAACGGCATCTATGCGGCTTCGACCGGCCCGTGGGTGCGCACCTCCGACGCTGCCGGAAACCAGCAATTCTTTTCCGGCCTAGCCGTCACGGTCGCGCTCGGCGCCATCAATGCCGGATTGACCTTTATCTGCACCTGCACCGACGATCCGGTCGTCGTTGGAACTTCGTTAATTACCTTTTCGGCCCAATCGATTGTCGCGACAGCAATGCAATCGGCGACCTCCATCACAAGTTTTGCGATCGGCGTCGGATCAAAGACTTTCACGATCCAGTCCGGCAAGGCGTTCCAGATCGGTCAATGGGTTTTGATCCAGGAAACCTCGAACAGCGCCAATCAGATGCTGGGCCAGGTTATCGCATATAGCGGCACATCGTTGACCGTGAATGTGATCGCGGTAGGCGGGTCAGGGACCTACGCGGACTGGACAATCGTGCTTACCAATTCGCCAGCGGCGGCCGGCACGCAGCCGCCGATTGGTACCGGGAATGTGACCGGGCCTGGATCATCGACAGCGGGACATATTGCGGCCTTCGCGGATGCAACCGGCAAGGTGCTTGCGGACGGCGGCGCTCCGATCGGCGCGGCCAATACCATCACGCCGTCGATGTTCGCAGGGGCTGCGATCTCGCTCGGCGCTACCATGCTCAACGGCACCGTAGCGCCTCTGGTTGCGTCGAATGCGTTGACACTTGCGATCAAGACGCTCGCCGGCAATGATCCGTCCGCCAACGATCCTGTATTTTTCGTGTTCCGCTCGGCGACGCCGTCGAGCGGGAGCTATTCCGTCGTCGAGGTGACCACGCCCTTTTCGATGACGGTGCCGGCCGGGTCGACACTTGGCTTCCAGAATGCCACGCCTGGACGCATCTGGCTTCTCGCGGTCAATAACGGCGGCGCGGTGTCGCTAGCGGTGATCAACTGTCTAGCCTTCAACGCCAACTCCGCCAGCATCTTCCCGCTCGCCGGCCAAGGCATCGCCAACATCACAGCGTTTGGCAGTGGCGCCAACTCGCCGCAGGTACTCTTCGGCGCTTCATCGCTATCGAACGTACCCTATGCGGTGCTCGGCTTCGTTACCTGGGAAATCGGCGGAACGCTTGGCACGGCCGGAACATGGAATCTTACACCAACGCGCGTTGAACTCTACCGGCCGGGGGTTCCACTACCGGGGGCCGAACTGCAGCGTTCACTTAGCGCCTTCGGTACCAATACGACCAACGCCACCGGCACGCCGACGAATTCCGTCGTGACCCTACCGATTACGCCGAGTTCCTCGGTTAATCTGGTCGAAGTCTATGCACAGGGCCTGCTGTCGAACTCAATCGATACCGATGGTGGTCTGATCCGCCTGGTGCGCGGGTCGACGCCGATTGGCATGGGAAACTGTCAAATGATCGCGGCCGCCGCCAATGGTGGCGTATCGATTCCAATTTCGTGGCTGGACGTGCCGCAATCGTTATCAGCGGTGACCTATACGGTGCAGGTGTGGGCATCGGTAGGTGGCACAGCCGGATATCCCAACGGTAACGGAATCATTGGACTCAAGGAGCTGATGGCGTGACCGATGTCGGCACCGGTGGCTGTGATGGATGGAAGTCGTAGCAGCTCGCGGTGGTATACGGGCATCGTTGGGAATTTCGGGTTTGCGGACGTCGTCCGAAATGTCAGCGCGTGCAGGGCGCGAAATCTTTTAATGAAACTTCTGCCATTTATTCGCCATATCGGTGCCGATCGTCTTTAACGCGACCAAGGATCATCGCTTCGACCGCGCCGTGGGGGAACTCTCGTATCCTCTTTACCTGGCGCACGGAATTGTCCAAGGCGCCATCTTCTTCAAGTTCGGCGCACCGCAGGGCCATATTGGATGGGCGATCGCGGCGGTATCGGCCTCGGTGATCGCGGCGATCGTCCTGCGCGTTGCCGTCGAGCTTCCGGTCGAAAACCGTCGCAAGCACCGTAACGGCGCCGCCCTTGCACTGCGTTCCGCGGCCTAGTCGATCGATTCCACAAAACCCGTCAGGATGAGTTAGCCCAACTTCGCTCGGCGAGGTCGGGGTAAGCGCGACGAAACTCATCGGCGCGGCGCGCCTCCATGGGTTTCGCGCTGGCACGCCCAAGGCCCGGGGCACGAAGATTCCGGCACCAAGCGACAAGATCAATACGACGCCGGCAACCCGATCGGACAACAGATCATCTTCATCGGCTCGCAAGGCCGAGCGTTTTGTTGCGTCATCCAAAGTGGAACTCAGGAGGAAATGAATGAATCTCACCTTCGATGCGCTGCGGCCCGAATACGAAGAGCTTTGGGGCATCGTCAACAAGCCCGGCGGTCTCACGCGCATTCCCGAGACCATGCGCGAAGCCAGCGCCATCTTCGCACCCGCCGCAAAGGCGCGCTTCCAGGCCGTCGAGAAACGCACGGACGTCCCATGGTTCGTCACCGGAATCGTGCTCACCCGCGAGGCCGGGAGCCCGCCGAACTTCCATGCCTGGCTACACAACGGCGACCCGATGTTCGATCACGACGGGAGCCCCCGGCAGACCGTGAATGTGCCGGCGCGCCGGCCGCCGAATCCCGCGGTTTCGTGGGAAGACGGCGCCGTCGACGCCTATTCGATCGAGGGACTGTTGCAGAAGAACGATTGGTCCCCCGCCTTTGTGGCGTGGCTCTTGGAGAAGTTCAACGGCTGGGGCTATCGCCTCTATCACCATGTTCGATCGCCCTATGTGTGGGGTGCGACGGTGGCTCAACAGATCGGAAAGTATACCTCCGATCGTGTGTGGGACGCGACCGTCACGGACACCCAGATCGGCGGCATGGCGTTGCTGTCGGCGCTGATGCAGATCGATTCCGAGATCAGGTTCGGAGTGACGGAATGATCCGAGAAAAGCAGGAGACGGACATGAACGAATTCAAGGCTCTTACGCAGTCAAAAACCTTCTGGGGCGCCGTCGTCGCGGTCGGCGGTTCGGCCCTGACGCTCGGGCATTACTCGCTGTCACCCGCCGATGCCGCTCACGCCGTCGATCTCCTCAGCGGAATCGCCAGCGCGGTCGGCGGGCTCGTTGCCATCTATGGCCGGGTCGTGGCCAGCAAGAAGATCAGGAGCGCGTGATGCGTATTCTCCTTGCAACTTTGCTTGCGCTGGCCGTCTCGGCCGCGCAGGCACAGCAGGCGCCGCGAGCCCGGCCGCAGATCACCGGCAATATCGTGGAGGATGCCAAGGCGAACCTCGGACTCCCGGGCAAGCCGGCGGCGAGCGTCAACCCGGCCGAAAGCGTCTTCGACAATCTGCATGCGCAATTGCAGAAAACGACCAAGGACATCGCCGACAAGGCGATCGTGGATCTTAACGCGGCCATCACCGACGCCACCAATCGCAACGACGCGATCTCGCTGCCGTGCTGGCAAGCCAACCTCGCCTTTGTGCAGATGCTGCCGGTGGAATGGCCGACGCCGCCGACGGAAATCGGGGTCGCTCTCGGGCTGCAGATCAAGCGCGACTTGCTCAACGCCGTCACCGGGTCACAGCCGGGCTCGATCAAGGTTGCTTGCGCCGCCCTGTTCGGCGACGAGTTGAAGATTTTCTTGAACATCGGCGCGCTGTTCGGCCTACGGGTGGCGACCGGCGGCGCGCTGTAGCCCGAAAGCCGGATTTGGAGTGTCATCATGACCGACGCCAGCCGCGACTATGACCTGCAATGGCATCTCGACAAGAAGGTGCCGCTCGCCCTCATCATGACGATCGTCTGCCAGACGATCGTAGCCGCCTGGGGCGCGTCGAACCTATGGACCCGTGTTGGCGAGCTGGAGCGCCAAATGCAGATCGCAGCGCCCCAGTTCGAGCGAATCATCCGGCTCGAGGCCAAGGTGGATGGAATCACGGGAGGCCTGTCCGAGATCAAGGCGCTGATCAATCGGCGGACAGACCAGAAACCCTAAGCGCTCGAATTTTGGCCTCGTGGCATCTCGGCTCGTAGCCGGCACAACCGATAGAAGGAACCTTCAGCATGCAGCCATAGCGATTCTTGCGGTAGGTGAATTCATTTTGGTTGGCGCTCCGTCCTCGCTGGCATTAGGCCAGCGAGGTTTTTTTGCGTTTCGTTCCCCTGGCCAAAATTGGGCCGACGTCTCGCCCGCCCGCCGCGGGCCGATCATACGAATCGGCCAGGATGTTGCTGCAAAAACATAGCCGCCCAAGTCACGCATTGGGATATGTTTGCCGCTTAGAATTTGCAGTAGACTTTTAATCGATCTGGCTTTCTCATTGAGCAGAACAAGCGAAGAGCGCGAAACATGTTGACCCGTCGCACCATCCTGGCTGCCTCAACCGTTGCCGCGCTCGGCGCCGGTCCGCCGCATACACGCGCGCAAACATTGAAAAAGACCGCCCACATGATTGTCGGATTTCCGGCCGGCGGTGCGACCGATCTCATCGCCCGCATCTTGGCCGATCGGTTGCGCGGTCGATATGCGGCGTCGGTGATCGTCGAGAACAAGCCCGGAGGCGCCGCACGCGTTGCGGTCGATTACATCAAGAATGCGGAGCCTGATGGAAGCGAGATTCTGTTCACGCCAGATTTTCCGATCACCCTTTACCCGCACAGCTTCCGCACGCTGAGCTACGATCCGATGCGCGACCTTGTGCCGGTTGCCCCGGCATCGCGATCCACTTTGACATTCGTAGTCGGCCCTGCGGTACCGGATCAGATCACGTCGCTTGTCGAGTACGTGGCATGGTGCCGAGCCTATCCCGAAAAGGCCATCTTTGCCACCACGGCAGCCGGCGGCACTCCCCATTTCGTCGGCGTCATGCTGGCGAACGAAGCTCGCGTCAAATTGACTCCGGTCCACTACCGAGGCGGCGCACCGGCATTGCAGGATCTCTTCGGCGGCCATGTTCCGGCGAGCGTCAACCCGGTTGGTGAAACGCTACCGCACGCGGCATCTGGAAAAATCCGTATCTTGGCGGTGGCGAGTGGCGGGCGTTCGAAATTCATGCCGAACGTTCCGACCATGCGCGAAGCCGGATATAATATCGCCGTCGAAACTTGGCTCGGCGCCTTTGCGCCGGCCAAAACGCCGCCCGAGGCCGTGCGTGCGCTGAACGCCGCGATCGGTGAGGCGGTCAGGTCGCCCGAGATGATCGAAAGTCTTGCCAAAATCGGCAACGACACGAGATTCGAGTCGCCCGATCAATTCGCCGCCACCATCAGGGCTGATTTAGAGCGCTGGGGCCCGATCGTAAAAGCGTCAGGTTTCGTCGCCGAGGAATAAATCATTTTACAATTCGAGTAATCCCACCAGTGTCATTGCCCGGCTTGACCGGGCAATCCAGTATCCACGGTCCGTGTTTACTGGATCGCCCGGTCAAGCCGGGCGATGACAGTCGCGGTCGGGACGATAATGGGTTTCGCAAGAGCTCAACCCATCGCCGGCGGCAGCACGTCTAGCGTTACCGCGCGGCCCGTGCCTCCTCGATCAGTTTGAGAATCTTGGGCGGTGACATCGGCAACGAACGCGGCCTCACGCCGATCACAGCGCCGATGGCATTTGCGATCGCCGCCATGGTGGGCGTGACCGGCACCTCGCCGACACCGCGCAATCCATAAGGATGTCGCGGATTGGGCACTTCGACGATCTCGGTGTCGATCATAGGCACATCGGACGCGACCGGCATGCGATAGTCGAGGAAACTCGGGTTCTGCAACCGCCCGTCCTCGCCATAAACGTATTCCTCGTTGAGCGCCCAGCCGATACCCTGCACCGCTCCGCCCTGATATTGCCCCTCGACCTGGAGGCGATGGATCGCCTTGCCGGCATCCTCCACCACTGTGTAGCGCTTGATATCGACACGGCCGAGTTCCTGATCCACGTCCACATCGACGATATGGACGCCGAAGCCGGGCCCTGCGCCGGTGACGTTCATTTCCGAGTGCCCGGCGATGGCGCCTAGCGTCAAGGTGGTCTTGCCGGCGATCTCGGCAATCGAAAGCGGCGGGAATTCGCCTACATTCGAGCTTGCCGGCCGGCAATACCCGTCCTCGAACACCACGCCTTCCTCCGGCACGCCCCAAATCAGCGCGGCGCGGCGACACACCTCGGTGATCGCCTTGCGGGCGGAATCGATGATCACCATGCCGCTCGAATACGTGGTGCGGCTGCCGGCTGTAATCCGGTTCCATCCGAGTGCATGGGTGTCGGCCATCACGGCGCGCACTTTGTCGACCGGGATGCCAAGTTCCTCCGCCGCCATCATGCTGATGGAGATGCGCGACCCCGCCACGTCGGTGGTGCCGAGAATGATGGTCACCGACCCATCGGTCGCAATGTTGAGCGTTCCTGTGGTCTCGCCACCGCGATTGAACCAAAAGCCGGCGGCGACGCCACGGCCCTGTCCTTTCGGCACCGGCGATTTGTAGTGATCGCAGTTCTTGGCCGCGATCAGCGTCTCCAGAAAGCCGATCGGCCCGAAGGTCTCGCCATAGATCGTCTTATAGCCTTCCGTCGCGGCATTCTTGATGCGCAGGTCGAGCGGATCCATGCCGATCTTCTGCGCCAGTTCGTTGACGACACCTTCGACTCCGAACACCACCTGCGGCACGCACGGCGCGCGGAACGAATTCACCTTGGGCCGGTTCGACACCACTTCGTAGGACACCGTCTTCACGTTCTTCAGGTCGTAGCGGGTGAACATCGCCTGCGGCGCATTGAAGAACATCGACCCCGTGAAGGCGCCGGTCTGGAAAACCAGATCAGCATCCGCGGCTGTGATCTTTCCGTCTCTGGTCACGCCCATCTTGATCCGCGACCGCGTGCCGGACACTGGCCCGGTGCCACGAAAGACCTCGCCGCGCGTAAGCACTATCTTGACCGGGCGTTTTGATTTTCGCGCCAGCAGGACGGCGATGGGCTCGGCGTAAAAGCCCGTCTTACCGCCGAAGCCGCCGCCGAGCTCTGACTGGGTGACGCGGATTTTTGACGACTCGATCTTGAGGATTTCGGTAAGACGATCGCGAAACACCCACGGTCCCTGCGTGCAACACCACAGTTCCACCTGGCCGTCCTCGGTGCAAGTGGCAACGCAACCTTGCGGCTCGATATAGCCCTGGTGCATGGGCTTGGTGTCGTATTCGTGCTCGACGATCACATCGGCTTGTGCAAAGCCCGCCTCCACATCGCCCATCTTGAGCTCAAGCCGTTCGACCACGTTGGTCTTCTTCTCAGCGGCGTCCTTGACGCCTTTGGTACGAATGTGGTCGTGCAGGATCGGGGCCGCCGGCTTCATGGCGTCGATTGGGTCGATAACATGAGGCAATGCTTCATAATCGACCTTGATCAGCTTGAGAGCCTGCTTCGCGATCGACTCGGATGTTGCAGCGACCGCAGCCACCGGATGGCCGTCATAGAGGGCCTTTTCGCGCGCCATGGCATTACGGCTCATGTCGCCTGCGACCGACCCTTTCGGCAATTCCGGAAAATCCACGCGCGTCACCACGGCTTTGACGCCCGGCAGTGACTCAGCCGCCGTGGTATCGATCGACCTTATGATCGCGTGAGGATGCGGGCTGCGCAATATCTTGCCGATCAGCATGCCCGGCAGAAACAAGTCGGCGCCAAACTTGGCACGGCCCGTCACCTTGTCGATGCCGTCATGCTTGACCGGCGAGGACCCGACGATCTTAAGCTTCTTGTCGGGATTGAAACCGCTTTTGTCGAGAATCGTGGACATGTCATGCCCCTCTCATTTCCTTGCCGGCGGCAAGCACCGAGCGAATGATCTTGTCGTAGCCGGTGCAGCGGCACAGGTTGCCGGCGAGCCAATAACGTACTTCGGTTTCGGTAGGATCGGGATTGCGATCAAGCAACGCCCTCGCGGCTATCAGAATTCCGGGGGTGCAGATGCCACATTGAGATCCATTGAGTTCGAGGAAATTGCGCTGCAGCGGATGCAGTTCCTCGCCCTGCGCCATGCCTTCGATGGTTTCGATTTTTTTGCCGTCGGCCTCGACCGCAAGCATCAGGCATGAGCAGATCATGGTGTCGTCGACCATGACGGTGCAGGCGCCGCAATCGCCGGTGGCGCACCCTTCCTTGGTGCCGGTCAGCATCAATGCGTCGCGTAGCGCGTCGAGGAGCGTCTGCTGCGGTTCACACAGATATTCGTATTCATCTCCGTTCACCGTCGTGGTGACGTGGTATTTCCTGCTCATGTGTTCTGCCTCGCGCGTTCCAATGCCAATAGGGCAGTGCGTTTCGCCAGCACCTCAGCCACCTTGACGCGATATTCCTTGGTGCCGCGCTTGTCGTCGATCGGCCGACATGCCGCTCCTGCCGCCTGCGCAAGTTTGTCGAGCGCCGGCGCATCAAGGCGCGAGCCCATGAGTGCCGCGCCGGCCTCCGCGACGAGTAATGGGGTCGGTGCAACCGCGCCGAGCGAAACCCGCGCCGCCGTACATATACCGCCCGCATCGAGCGTGATATTGACGCCGACACCAACCACCGCAATGTCCATTTCGGTGCGAGGCGTCATGCGCAGATAGGCGTCGCCGGAATGTGCGGGCCGCGACGGGAAGAGGAAGGATACGATGATCTCGCCTTTATCGAGCGAGGTCTTGCCGGGGCCGATCGGGATGTTTTCGACCGGAACGTCCCTGGTGCCGTTCGAGCCGGCAATGCGCGCGATTGCCCGGGCCGCGATCAAGGCCGGCACGCTGTCGGCGGCCGGAGAGGCATTGCAAAGATTACCGCCCATGGTGGCGCGGCCTTTGATCTGCATGGATCCGATTAACTTCACGCCATCGACCACGCCGGGCCAAGCTTTGCAGAACGCCTCATGGTCCGTCAGCTCCATGCCGGTCACGCCGGCGCCAACCTTGAAGGCGCCGTTCTCGATGGCGATCCCGCGGAGTTCGGGTATCTTTTTGATATCGATCAAGAGATCGGGCTCGATCAGGTCCGTTTCCATCTGAACGATAATGTCGGTGCCGCCAGCCAGAATGCGACTCGTCCCCGACGCCCCGGCGAGCAACGCAATCGCATCGCCGAGCGAGGATGGAGCCTCGTATCTGAGTGAATTCATTTCTCTCCCCGAAGTGCCGTCCGTATGATTGTTGCTGCGCAAAACTGCACATGCGCTCCCGGACGCTTTCACCACAGCAGAGTGCTTCATTTCAGTCAGCGTCGCAAGGACACCCGGTTGTGCGGCACGGAGTAAAAACCCTCAGAATTTAGGATCATTGTCAGTCGCGTTTTTCACCCTCCCAAGGGAGCGACATGCTAAATGATCTGCCTCGTTTGGAAACAGTGCGATTGATCGCCTCTCATAATAACTCGGCCGTCTTCTCTGGCACCGACTCGCCCTACGCGTGGGTACGGCTCGCTGCGTCCGTCGCATTTGGCACGGTTGGGGGCGTCGGCATGTGGTCGATGCCCGTGGTCTTGCCCTCTGTCCAAGCGGAGTTCGGTGTCCTGCGGGCCGATGCCTCCCTACCTTTTACACTCACCATGCTCGGCTTTGCGTTCGGCGGCGTTGCCATGGGGCGACTGCAGGACCGGTTCGGCATATTGGTGCCCGCCCTGTTGGGCGTCGGCGCCCTCTCGCTCGGGTTTTTTGCCGCCTCGATATCGCCCGGCCTGTGGACCTTCGCGCTGAGCTACATGCTTATCGGCATCGGCGTCTCTGCGACTTTCGGGCCGATCATGACCGATGTCTCGTTCTGGTTCACGACGCGTCGCGGCATTGCGGTCGCAATCGCGGCGGCCGGCAACTATGTCGCCGGGACGATCTGGCCGCCGGTGATCCAGCACGCCGTCGCGGCCGAGGGCTGGCGCCCGGCCCATGCAGGCATCAGCCTCGCTTGCCTCGCGATCATGCTGCCTTTGCTCCTCTTGTTGTGGCGGCCCGCGCCGCGCAACGCCCCAGCTAAGACTGCGTCCGCGGGCACGGGTAAACTCGACGTACCGCCCAGCGTGCTACAGGCATTGCTTTGCATCGCAGGATTCGCTTGCTGCGTCGCAATGGCAATGCCCCAGGTCCATATCGTGGCCTATTGCGGCGACCTCGGCTACGGCGTCGCGCGCGGCGCCGAGATGCTGTCGCTGATGCTGGGATTTGGCATTGTCAGCCGCGTCGGGTCGGGCTTCGTCGCCGACCGTATTGGCTCGCTGCCAACGCTCTTGCTCAGTTCGGCCTCGCAAGGCGTGGCGCTGCTGCTTTACGTCATGTTCGACGGGCTCATGTCGCTTTACGTCATCTCGGCCCTGTTCGGCCTGTTCCAGGGCGGCATCGTGCCGAGTTATGCCTTCATCGTGCGCGAGTACTTTCCGCCGTCCGAAGTCGGGACCCGATTGGGTATCATCCTGATGATGACGCTGTTCGGCATGGCGATGGGTGGCTGGATGTCGGGTGCCGTATTCGACTATTTCGGGTCCTATCAGGCCGCATTCCTGAACGGCCTTGCATGGAATCTCCTCAACCTCGTCATTGCCACTTGGCTGGTCACCCGCGGCAGGCGACGCCTGGCGCCGGCGTGAGATGCCGCGAGGGCGTCGCGCATTCCGGCAAACTGGCGGAAACTGCCTGCAATTTACCTATCGTTATATCTACTAGGCTATAACGCGTTGCCGCCGCGGAGCCAGCCGCGGGCGCGGTCGCCGTAGACGTCGTAGCCTGTTTCGGTGACCGCCACGGTATCCTTCAGCTTGATGAAGCCGCGGCGTGGGTGCAGCAGCGTCGTTTCCACGGAAATAACCATGCCGGCCTCGAGCGGACGATGGGCGTCATCGTCCGTATATGGCACCGGGCCGCTGTTGGTGAGCCGGGGCGCTTCGTGACTGACGAGGCCCATGCCGTGGGCGAGAAAATGCAGGTGGTTGTGCTGCCGGGAGCGGCGCACCAACGGCTCCGCCGCCGCATAGATATCGCCACCCATAGCGCCGGCCTTGATCGACTTGAAGGCGGCCTGCTGAATCTGTTCGATTTCGGCGAGCAGCTCGCCGAGTTCGGTGTCGGGCTCGCCAAGTATCGCCATACGGGCGACGTCGCCGATATAGCCGTGGTAATTGCCGCCGGAATCGAGCGACAAGACATCACCCTCCTCCCATTTTTGCTCGGAAGGCGCGCGATTGTGACTCGTGCCAGCGGCAATCAAACAATATTCGAAGGTGAGGCCGCGGTTGGTCTCCTCCCGGCGCAGTGCCTCCGCCAGTTCGAGTTTGCTGGTTCCGGGGCCGTGATTTGCGACCACCGCCAGCATGGAATCGATGACACGGTCCGACGCGATACGCAGCTTTTCGAGCTCATCGGCGCTTTTGTGAGCGCGCTGCCGCTCCAGCACGACAAGTGCGTCGGCGATTTCGACGTCCGGGAAGGCGCTACGCAGCGCCGTACCGGCATCAAGCGGCAGAAACGCCATCTCGACACCGATGCGGCGCGGCCGAAGACCGAGCTGGCGGATATGGTCGATCGCCTTCTGCATGGCATCGACAGAGCCCGAAGAAGCGGTCTGCGCGGTCGCAACCCAGAACGGCTTGACCTCCCTTTGATAACCTTCCAGCCGATGGCCGAAATAGGCGGCCTTGTCCACGGCGCCCTTGACGTAGACGAAAACCGGCAGATAGCGGCTGACCCCCATGGCATCCATGTAGTCGAAGAAAAGGGCGCGGTGGCCGCCGAGCAGGTATTGGACGTTGTGTTTGGACGTCGCGACAAGCACGTTCAGGCTGGCCTCATCCATGAGGCGATCGAGCCGGTCGGCATCAAACGGGACGTGGGATCGGAGATCCGACGGCTTGGCTTGCGTGAGCATGTTCGCTGTTCCCTGGGGCTCATCGTTATCACCGGAGCGTGCTTACGGCTGGTCGGTGCTGGACCCAGGATACATCACGGCAGGTAAGTACGGAAACAAGGTGCTGAGCCAAGTATGTCTCTGATCGATCGAACCACCATGCGCGTCCCGTTGCTGAAGAACGTGAACGGCGTAAAATAGCCAAATATCCTGAGTGGATCGATCGCCGGAACGTGCACCCATGAGTAATTTCTTCGAAGATGCGTTGAACGGCCGCGTCCAGGAAATGGTCGACGCGTGCACGCGTTGCGGGAAATGCGTCGAGGCCTGCCCGGTCAAGACCCCGGCTGGTGTTATGGCACCGGCTCAGGAGGTGGTCTCCGGGATCATCGATATCCTGCGTACCGGCGACGGCCCCGCCGCATCGCAGCGTTGGGCGTCGACCTGTATGCTCACCGGGGACTGCATCAAGGCTTGCGATTACGGGGTCAATCCGCGTTTCATGCTCACTTTGGCCCGTCTGGCCATGGCGAAGGCGAAGACGGAGCCGCGCGAGCAGCGTCGCCAGGGCGTGGAGACATTCCGTAAGCTCAATCTTGAGGTCACGGTGCAGTCGCGCATGCAGCTTGACGACGACATTCTGGCGCGGCTCGGCCAGAAGCCCCCTCCCTACCCTCCCCCGCTTGCGGGGGAGGGTAGGGAGGGGGCAGGCGGCGGCAAGGATGCGGGCGGGGGGCCGACGCCGGACTTTGTCTTTTATACCGGCTGCAATTTGTTAAAGACGCCACACATCGCTTTGTTGGCTCTTGATATTATGGATGCCCTTGGCGTCAGCTATCAGGTCATGGGAGGGCCGACCCACTGTTGCGGAGTCGGCCAATTGCGGACCGGCGACACTGCGGTGTCAGCCAACATGGCAGAAACCACCATGAAGAAGCTCGCCCGTTCCGGGCAAGTGCTGACATGGTGTGCGAGTTGTCAGGTTCAGTTTACCGAAGTGATGCTGCCAGCCTATGAACGGCAGGCGGGTAGCCGCCCCTTTGAGATGACGCCCTTCATGCGGTATCTCGGTGAGCGGTTCGAAGATCTGCGGCCATTGCTACGCCTGCCGGTGCCCATGCGTGTGGCACTGCACCGCCATCCGGGCATTCCGGGCGTGCTCGAGGCCGCCGCCAAGCTCCTCGTTGCGGTCCCGGGCATTGAGTTCGTTGACCTGGGCCAACCCGCAATCGGGCTGATGAGCAATGCCTTGCGCACCTTGCCGGACTACAAGAAGAAGCTTCAGCTTCAAGAACTTGAGGCGGCGCGCGACGCCGGCATCGATGCGTTGATCGCCGTATATCACGTCGATCACCGCGAGCTGTGCGCCCATGAGCGAGATTGGCCGTTCCAGATTCTCAATCTGCTTGAGGTGGTTGGCGCCAGCATGGGCCTCGCCTATCCGGACCACTACAAGCGGCTGAAACTTCTCCAGGACGTCGACCTCATCATGGCAGAATGTCGCGCGCTCCTCACCCATCACGGCATCGCGGACGAGGCCGCAAGAGCGTCCATCACGGCGATGTTGGACGACCAGCCGCTACCGCTGCAGCGCAAGCCCGCCGCATACCCGGCCGTCTGATCGCAGTGCATCGCGCCACCCGCTGAGCTGTGCCCTGCGGCGGCGCGCAAGGAAGACTGCTTTCGTTGCACGCGGAAAAATACTAATAGGTTCGCCTCCGATCCTTGAATAGGGCCCGGTTGAACGCCCAGATTGAAAGCATCATGCAGATTCGCGACGGAATCGCCGAAGCCATCGGCAATACCCCCCTCATCAAGCTCAAGCGGGCATCGGAGGAAACCGGTTGCACCATTCTCGGCAAGGCCGAATTCATGAATCCTGGCCAATCGGTCAAGGATCGGGCGGCGTTGTTCATCATTGAGGACGCGGTAAAAAGCGGCCGTCTGCGCCCCGGCGGCGTGATCGTCGAGGGCACCGCCGGCAACACCGGCATCGGCCTTGCGCTGGTCGGCAATGCGCTCGGCTTCCGCAGCGTGATCGTAATTCCGGACACACAGAGCCAGGAAAAGAAAGACGCCTTGCGTCTGTGCGGCGCCGAACTCGTCGAGGTACCGGCGGTTCCCTACTCGAACCCCAACAACTACGTGAAATTGTCAGGCCGGCTTGCCGACGAGTTGGCAAAGACCGAGCCGAATGGCGCGATCTGGGCCAATCAGTTCGACAACACCGCTAACCGCGACGGTCACGTGCAAACAACTGGCCCCGAAATCTGGAGCCAGACCGAGGGCAAGGTCGACGGATTCGCCTGCGCGGTCGGGACCGGCGGAACACTCGCGGGTGTCGGCATTGCCCTCAAGGAGCGTAACAAAGCCATCAAGATCGCACTTGCCGATCCGTTCGGTGCCGCACTTTACAGCTACTACACCACTGGCGTGCTTAAATCCGAGGGTTCCTCGATTACCGAAGGAATTGGGCAGGGCCGCATCACCAAGAACCTGGAAGGCGCGCCGATCGATATCGCCTATCGGATTCCCGACGAGGAGGCGGTGGCGCTGATATTCGACCTGCTCGAACACGAGGGCCTGTGCCTGGGGGAATCATCGGGAATCAACGTCGCCGGCGCGATCCGGCTCGCCCGCGAGCTTGGGCCGGGGCACACTGTGGTTACGGTGCTCGCGGATTACGGCACGCGCTACCAGACCAAGCTGTTCAATCCGGAATTCCTGCGCACGAAGGGGTTGCCAGTCCCCTCCTGGCTGGAGCGCAAATCGAGCCTCAAGGTACCGTTCGAGCAGGCATAACGAGCGCCCCGAACGACGTGACCTGATCGATTGATCTGTCGGAGAAGCACAATTGGTAGTCCCTCCCCCGCATCCGATCTCAAAATGGCTGGTGACGACAGATTGGCTCGGCGCCAATCTTGGGGCACCCGGCGTCGTCGTGCTCGACGGCTCGTTTTATCTGCCCCCTCCCTACCCTCCCCCGCTTGCGGGGGAGGGTAGGGAGGGGGCGCGGGACGCGGCGGCGGAATATCTTGCCGGGCATATTCCCGGCGCAATCCGCTTCGACATCGACGAGATCGCCGATCACTCAACCGATCTGCCTCACATGCTGCCCTCACCTGGGGACTTCGCGGCTGCAGTTGGCAACCTGGGGATCGGCGATCAAGACACGATCGTCGCGTATGATGGTCATGGCATGTTTTCATCGCCGCGTGTGTGGTTCACGTTCCGCTTGTTCGGCGCCGACAACGTCTTCATCCTCGAAGGTGGACTTCCGAAGTGGAAAGCGGAAGGCCGGGTGCTCGAAAGCGGACCGGTTACACGTCCGATCAAGACATTTGCGGCCCGAAAGCGGGGCGATGTCGTTGCCTCGCTGGCCCGAGTCCAGCAGGCATTGGCTTCGCCCAGCGCCCAAATCGTCGATGCGCGCTCCGCTGAGCGCTTTCGCGGCGAAGCGCCGGAACCGCGACCGGGGGTTCGCTCCGGCCGCATGCCGGGATCATATAACGTACCCTCCACTTCGGTGGTGAAAGATGGTTTGCTGCTGCCGCCGAGCCAGCTCAGGCAAGCCTTTGTTGCCGGCGGGATCGACCTCGATAAACCGATCATAACAAGCTGCGGTTCGGGCGTGTCCGCCGCGATCCTGTGGCTCGCCCTTGACGCGATCGGCAGGGCGCCAGCGGCGCTTTATGACGGTTCCTGGTCGGAATGGGGTGCGCGGGCGGATCTGCCCGTGGCGACCGGACCGGCCTGACGGTCTAATGCAATATCTGGCTGAGAAACAGCTTCGTGCGTTCGTGCTGTGGGTTGGCGAAAAACGGCGCCGGCGCATTGATTTCGATGATTTGGCCGGCATCCATGAACACGATGCGGTTGGCGACCTGCCGGGCGAATGTCATTTCATGGGTAACGACCAGCATGGTCATGCCGTCGAGCGCGAGCGCCACCATGGTATCGAGCACTTCTTTGACCATTTCGGGGTCGAGCGCAGAGGTCGGTTCATCGAACATCATGAGCTTCGGGCTCATGCACAGCGCCCGGGCGATGGCAACGCGCTGCTGCTGACCGCCTGAAAGCTGGTTTGGATATTTTCCTGCCTGCTCGGGAATTTTCACGCGTTCAAGAAAGTGCATCGCCCGTTGTTCAGCTTCGCGCTTGGGCATCCCCCGCACCTGAATCGGCGCCAGCGTGCAATTCTCAAGTACGGTCAAGTGCGGAAACAGGTTGAAATGCTGGAACACCATGCCGACTTCGCGCCGGATCGCGTCGACGCGTCGGACGTCTTGGGTGAGCAGCATGCCGTCGACGACGATCTCGCCGCGCTGAAAGTCCTCGAGCCGATTGATGCAGCGTAGCAGCGTCGACTTGCCCGACCCGGACGGACCGCAAATCACGATGCGCTCGCTTCGGCCAACCGTGAGATTGATGTCGGCAAGCACATGAAACTCGCCGAACCATTTGTGCAAACCGGTGATCCCTACGGCCGGGGTATCGGCTGCTGTACCGGCGCTCATGCTCATCGTTTTTCTCCGGCAGCGAGCCTTTTCTCAATGCGACCTGCATAGCGCGACATCGCATAGCAGAAGACGAAGTAGACGAGCGCGGCGAAGATATAACCCGTCGCGCTGGTCACCGAGGTCGACCATTTGGGGTCCGCGCGCGCTGCCTCGATGGTCTTGAGGAAGTCGAAAATACCGACAACAAATACGAGCGTTGTGTCCTTGAACAGCGCGATGTAGCTGTTGACGATATTGGGGATCGTCACCTTGAGCGCCTGGGGCAGAATAATGAGGCGCAGGGCCTGCCAATAGGACAGACCGAGCACATGAGCGGCCTCGTATTGGCCCTTGGCGATGGATTGCAGGCCGGCGCGCACCACCTCGGCCATGTAGGCGGAGGAGAACAGCGCCACGCCGACCAGCGCGCGCATCAGCTTGTCCGGAGACCAAGTGTCCGGGAGGAACAGGGGCAGCATCACGCTCGCCATGAACAACACGGTGATCAATGGCACGCCCCGAACGATTTCGATGAACAATGTACACAGCAAGCGGACAGCCGGCATCTTGGACCGCCTCCCCAGTGCCAGCACGATGCCGATCGGCAACGACGCCACAATGCCGACCGCCGCGACCACAATGGTCACCATCATGCCGCCCCACAATGCTGTATCGACGTTCACCAGCCCCACTGGGGTGAACCCATGCAACAGCGCAAAGGATGCAACCGGCAGCACGACGAAAAAATACACTGCACCAATATCGCGACGCGGAGCTTCGAGCCACAACAGCCACGCAGTCCCAAACGTCAGCATGGCAAAGAACGCATCGACCCGCCAGCGTAAGGCGATCGGATAGGAACCGTAGGTAATATATGCCAAACGATCGCCGATGAAGGGCCAGCAAGCGCCGATCTCGGGCCGCGCCGGGGACGGTAGGCAGGCCTCACGATCGGAGCCGGTCCAGGTCGCGTCAACAATAAGAAAATCGATCAGGGGCGGTACGCTCCACATAAGCAGCAACGCGACCAATATCGTCATCGATGTGCTGCCGGCGCTTGAAAACAGGCGATCCTTGAACCAGGCGAGCACGCCGGCGGTCGCAAGCGGCGGCGAGACGGCGGCAGGCGGCGCCGTGCGCACGTAGGCGACCGAAGCCATGTTCATGGTCGGCGCAGCGGCGGTCGGCGCGTCCATTGCGATCACCGTTCCACTAACGCGTAGCGCGCATTGTAAAGATTCATCACCAGCGAAGTGACGAGGCTGAAACTAAGATACACCAGCATGGTGATGACAACGACCTCGACCGGCTGGTTGGTTTGATTAGCCACTGTCCCGGTGAATATCTGCACGAGGTCAGGATAGCCGATGGCGACCGCAAGCGAGGAATTCTTCGTGAGATTCAAATACTGATTGGTGAGCGGCGGGATAATCACGCGCATGGCCTGAGGAATGACGATGAGGCGCAGTGTCTGCATGCGGGTCAAGCCGAGCGCTTGGGCCGCTTCGGTCTGCCCGCGTGAGACCGACCTGAGGCCGGCTCGCACAACTTCGGCAATGAAGGCAGCAGTATAGATGACGAGGCCGAGCACCAAGGCGACAAATTCGGGAAGCACTTCCAACCCGCCTCTGACATTGAAGCGACCGACTTGCGGATAATCGAAATCGAGCGGCGCACTGGTCACAATAACGACGGCAATCGGGAGCGCCACCACGATCAACAACGTGAATGCTGCTCGAACGCTAATCGCTCCCCAAAAGCCTTTGCTGCGCCCCGCTATCTTGTTAAATACCACAGCCAACAGAACGACCGCCGCAAGCATGGCAAGGATATGCGTACCGTTGGCGAATAACGGCCGCGGCATGAACAGGCCACGATTGTTAAGAAGAACACCGCCGGGCAGGATAACACTCGCGGCGAATTCCGGCAGCGCTTTGAGAACGGCGTTATACCAGAACAGAAGCTGCAGCAGCAGCGGCACATTGCGGAACAGTTCGACGTAGCAAGTTGCAAGCCGCTCCACCAGAAAGTTCTTCGACAGGCGGGCGATACCAACCGTGAAGCCGAGAATCGTTGCAAGCACAATGCCCAGCACGGCGACAACAAGCGTGTTGACGAGGCCAACCCAGAACGCCTGGCCGTAGGTCGAGCTCTGCGGGGAATAGGCGATCAACGTCTGGCTGATGTCGAACCCTGCGGTAACATTCCAGAAGCCGAATCCAGAAGCCACATGTGAGCGGGCAAGGTTGTCCGCCGCAGTTTGGACCGCGGCGTACGCCAAATAGCCGAGCGCTGCGCAAAGTCCGATCTGCAGAGCAATGCCACGATATTTCGGATCGCGGTAGATGGGGACGCCAGGGGCGCTTTCCCATGGCCGTGCCATTGCTCGCCCCGCGCCGGTGTGAAATCAACGGATCGGCGGTGCGTACTGCACGCCGCCCTTGGTCCACAGCGCATTGAGGCCACGTGCAATCTTGAGCGGAGAACCCTGTCCGACATTGCGCTCGAATACTTCGCCATAGTTGCCGACCAGCTTGACGATGCGGTAGACCCAGTCCTTAGTAAGCCCCAGTTGTTCCCCGAAATTGTTCTCGGCCCCAAGCAGCCGTTTGATTTCAGGATTGTCGGATTTCAACTGTTCGTCCACATTCGCCTTGTTGACGTTGAGCTCTTCGGCATTGATCATCGCGAAATGCACCCATTTGACGATGTCGAACCATTGGTCGTCGCCCTGGCGCACGAACGGACCGAGCGGCTCCTTGGAGATGATCTCCGGCAGCACCACATGGTCGTCGGCCTTTGCGAGCTGGAGCCGCGTGCTATAGAGTCCCGACGCATCGGTCGTGAAAGCGTCGCAGCGGCTGGTTTCATACGCCTTTAGGGCCTCGGGGAGGCTTGCAAAGGTGACGGTCTTGAGCCGCATGCGATTGGCGCGAAAATAATCCGCGAGGTTGAGCTCGGTGGTGGTTCCTTGCTGCACGCAGATTGCCGCATCGTTGAGTTCAAGCGCTGAATTCACCTTCAATGCCTTGCGGACGATAAAGCCCTGCCCGTCGTAGTAGTTGATGCCGGTGGCGTTGAGCCCTTGAGCATCGCGCGACAGGGTCCACGTCGTATTGCGCGCCAGGACATCGACGTCGCTTGTCTGCAACGCCGCGAAGCGGTTGGTGGCCGTCAGCGCAACGAATTTGACCTTGGTGGCATCGTTGAAGATCGCGGCCGCAATGGCGCGGCAGAAATCGACGTCCAACCCGGTCCAATTGCCCTGGGAATCGGGCAGGCCGAAACCCGGCAGTTGGCCGTTGGCGCCGCAGTTGAGAACGCCGCGCTGCTTGACTGTATCCAGAGTTGCGGCATCGGCGGTGCCGGCGGCCACGAACGCCACGGCGGCCGCGAACAGCGCCTGGGCAATATGCTTCATCTTGAACCTCCCTGATTTGACCTGATCGCCACTGATTTGGAAGCCTGACCCGCTGCGGAAGAAGCCTGAGCGACCGCGGCGGCCGGCAATGAAGCACTTTGCACACGGTTTTTCATGCCCGCATGCTGCCGCACCTTCCGATTTTTGCAATCGCGCATGCTATCTAGAGGCCGGTCGCCCCGTAAGGTCAAGGGCTTGTAAGGTCAAGGGGTTGACGTCGGCGCGTTCACCCGACCTAAATGCTCCGCTTTTTTTGTCGCGACCATGACTTGCCCACGCGTGCGCAATCCCGCTGCATAAGGACTGAGCAATGATAAACAAGAGCGGAGGCGACAATGATCGCGATCATAAGGTGGCGACTCGGCTTGCCAATTCGGGGCGCGATCCCTTCGCCCATCATGGCTATGTGAACACGCCCGTCTATCATGCTTCGACATTACTCTATCCAAGCGCGGAGGACTACATCGCGCACCGCGGCCGCTATCAATACGGTCGACGGGGAACTCCGACCTCCGAAGCCCTGGAAACTGCGCTCGCCGACATCGAGGGATCGCAATGCGAGGCGGTCGCGCTGTTGCCGTCAGGGCTCGCAGCCATCTCGGCGGCGCTGTTGTCGGTCGTCCGAGCCGGCGACCATATTCTCGTGACCGACAGCGCTTACGGCCCGACGCGTAAATTCTGCGACACCATCCTCCCCCGCTATGGTGTGACGACAACATATTATGATCCTACCGTCGGCGCCGGCATCGCGGCACTCATGCATCCCAACACTGTCGCGGTTTTCCTCGAAAGCCCGGGTTCGTTGTCATTCGAAATCCAGGACGTTCCAGCAATTGCAACCGCCGCACATGCGCGTGACGCCGTGGTGCTGATGGACAATACCTGGGCGAGCCCGATCCATTTCCGCGCCCTTGAGAAAGGCGTGGACCTTTCGATCCAGTCTGGTACCAAATATATCGGCGGCCATTCGGACGTGATGCTTGGCGCGGTCGCGTCTAAAAAGTCGGCCTGGAAGCATCTCAAGGAAACGGTCTTTGAAATGGGGCTCTGCGTCGGGCCGGACGACATGTTTCTCGGCTTGCGCGGATTGCGCACCATGGGCGTGCGTCTCACCCAACACTATGCCGCCGGAATGAAAGTCGCGCGCTGGCTGGAAGCACGCCCGGAAATAATGCGCGTGCTGCACCCGGCGATCGAGAGCCATCCGGGCCACGCGATCTGGAAACGAGATTTTACCGGCGCCTGCGGGCTATTCAGCGTCGTGTTCAAGCCGGCTCCCGTTGAGGCGGTGCATGCGTTTCTGAACAAGCTCACGTTGTTCGGCATCGGCGCTTCATGGGGCGGCTTCGAAAGCCTCGCGATCCCATTCGACTGCGCGCCGGTCCGCTCCGCGACGCGGTGGGCGCCCGGCGGCCCGACGGTCCGCTTCCACATCGGGCTTGAGGATGTTTCCGACCTCATCGCCGATCTTGAGGAAGGTCTTGCGGCCTTCGCGGCAAAAGTATCACAGCACGATACTTCGAAGAGTTCCAGATTCTTCGGGGAAAATCATTCGTAGATCAAATAGCTTCCATATTGCGAAAGCAGGCGAGCCGCCGGGGGACGACACCGGCGACTCGCCGCCAGGCGCGGATAGGGAGGGAGCGCGCCCAACTTTACGTTCAGCGCGGAGACCGAAACTCGCCGCGATCACCGCCACGCCAGAAGGCGGCGCGATCACCCCCGTGCCAGAAAGTGAAGTCGCGGAAACGCGGCCGTTCCATCCGCGAAAGGATTCCGAAACGCCGCTTCTGGTTGTCGTCAAGATTTTGATAAAGCGGCGCTACGGCGTCAGCATAGCGCTTGAGCGCGGTGCTGCGGTTCGCCAGCGCATCGGCATTGCGCTGAGCGCGCTGGCCCGGATCAAGCGACTGTTCCGTGCGAGGACCGGCCGATCGATCGCCACGCGTCGCGGCGAGATCGCGGTAGGCTTGTTCGAACACGGGCCACGCCTTCTCCTGCTCGGGAGTCAATCGCAGTCCGGCATGCAGCGCGGCAATGCGCGCATCGAGGAATGCAGCACGATCTTCGGCACCGAACTGCTGCCGCCTCCCAAAGTCCGGGCCTACCGACGACTCCTGGGCATAGGCGGACGCTCCCGCTACGAGCGCCAGTGCGGTTGCGCCGGCGGCGATTATCTTTACCATTCTGATCTCCTACGGAAGAAGGAATTACGTTAATGAGATAATTATTCGCAAGAGAATACAAGTTACGTTTGCATTACAAATTCATTACAGCCAAGCAATAATTGCAGCAATACTAACCTTATAAATTGAATTTCTAGTCGAGGCGCGCATGGTCCCGCGAGGCCGGATCGGTCAACCGATAGCCGACGCCGAGCTCCGTCAACAGGATCTTGGGTCGATTTGGATCAACCTCGATTTTCTGTCGCAGCTTGCGCACGAAGATTCGCAAGTACTGGGTATTGTTGACGTGAGCTTGCCCCCACACCGATTTGAGCAGGTTCTGGTGAGTTATGACTTTTCCTGGGTGCTGGGCGAGCACTTGGAGCAAACGATACTCTTTGGGCGTAAGATTAAGGCGTTTACCGTCCAGTTCCACCGTTCGAGCTGCGAAGTCGATGACGAGTCGATCCAATCGCAACGCACTTTCACCGTCCTTGCGCTCGCTTTGACGCCGCAACACAACCTTCGCCCGCGCCAGCAATTCCGACATGAAAAACGGCTTCACGACATAATCGTCCGCGCCGAGTTCAAGCAACTTGACCTTCTCGGTCTCGCCCGCCCGTACCGACAGAATGATAACCGGAACCCCGGACCAGCCGCGAATCCGCTCCAGCAACTCCGATCCGTCGATGTCGGGTAGCGCCAGGTCGAGAATCACAAGGTCGATCGGATGCAGCGTAATCTCGCGCAACGCATCGTTGCCGTTCGCCGCCTCGGTTACTCGGTAGCCGCCGAGTTCCATGCCGGCCCGTACAAATTGGCGAATTTGCGCCTCGTCGTCGACAATAAGTACGTGTTGATCGCCGTCCGTCATGTCACTCCTTATGATTGTCCTTCATCGGCAAGGGTAACCGAACTGTAACTGTCATACCCTTGTTTACGCCGTCGCTAGTAGCCTCAATGGTCCCGTCATTGGCGCCCACGAAAGCGCTGGCGATCCAGAATCCCAACCCGAGACCCGAAGTTACCTGCGAGTGCCGGTTTCCGCGAAAGAATTTCTGCCCCAGCAGCGTCCGGTCGTCGGCGTCAAGGCCGACCCCCTGGTCGACGACTGAAATTACGAATTGGCCGGATTCAAGGTGCCCGCGGACGCTAATGGCAGACTCCGGCGGCGAATATTTTGCCGCATTGTCGAGAATCTGCCCCAGCGCGCGCTCCATCAACACCGAATCTATGCGCAGCAGGACGAGTTCCTCTGGAAGCGTGACATCAACCGCGCGGCCCGTCAGACGGTTGCGACAACGCTGAAGCGCTGCATTGATGAAGTCGGCAGGTTCTGCCCATTCGAGCTTCGCCTGCAAACCGTTGCTGCTGATACGCGAAGCATCAAGAATATTCTGGATTTCAACATTAAGCCGTTCCGATTCCTGGTGAATCAGCGCTGTAAGCCTTTTCAGGCGGGCATTGCCGGTAATCTCGGGTGCTAATGACAACACCGTTGATGCACCGAGGATCGAAGACAATGGCGTGCGCAATTCGTGCGACACCGAACCGATCAGGGCCTCGCGAAACTGCTCAGTCTCGGCGCGGGTGCGCGCCTCCGAAATCGTGCGGGCGAGTCCCAGCCGTTCGAGCGACAGACCAGCGTCACCGATCAAGGCGACGACGCGTGCATGCAACTCGTCAAGCACCTCGGAGCGTTGACCGAGATCGACCGCAATGACGCCGAAGTCCGCGGTATTGGTCGAGACCGGTCGCACCAGCCAGGCGCTGCCACGACGATCGTCGACCACGATGTCTCTCAAGGCGTCGGTCCCGGCGGCCGGCATCCTGCCCACGGCCTCCATCACCTCCTTGGGAATTTCTACATCGCCGAGTCGCTCCGATTGCGCCTCCAAAGTTCCAAGCGAATCGAACAGCAGAACCTTGCGGCCCACCAGCGTTCCCAAATGCTGCTGCACGGCCTCGAAGATTCCTGCCGGCGAATGGGCAGAGGAAAGCCGCTGCGAGAACGTATAGAGGTCGCGGATCTCGTTTTCACGCTTGAGCGCGCGGGCGGCGTCGCGGCGCGTCCTTGCCGCGAGATAGGCAAGCACCAACGAGACAATGAGGAAGACGATGATGCCAAGGACGCGCGATCGATCTCCTCCGGAGGTGTTTGCATAGAACGGGCTGTAGAAGAAATACGTCAGCGACACCGCGCCGCCGACGGCCGTTATGACCGCCGACAGCGTGCCCCACCGGATGGCGGCCACAACGATCGGGATCAGGAATGTCAGCGAGACCGGCGGCAGTTCCTGAATATACCGCATCACCAAGAGAAAGGCGCAGGTGGCGATCACGAAAATGAACGCCATGATGACCCCGGTAACGCCGCCAGGGGCCATTGCCTTGCGAATCCAGATGCGTCCGAAGTCGAAATATCTTTTGGCGAGAGACAGCGTCAGAAGCTCGCCATCGGACCGCAATGGGGCTCGATCGTCCCCCAAAGGCAGTGCTGATCGCTCAATGCTCATGGGGATATGAGAACGCATTGCGAACAATAGTCAATTGGGAATTTCCTGCTCGCTTCGGCCGCCGCCGAGGCAACCTTTGGTCGGATCATGATACCGACACCGCTTTACGCTCGCGAAAAACGAAATAGAGATTGCGCAAATACACGAACAAGCCAAGCCCTTGGCCGATGATGAAAACGGGATCGCGTATGTAAAGCGCATAGACGAACAACACCATGCCGCCGCCGATCGAAAAAAACCAGAACGCGACCGGGATCACGCTGCGGCCGACGCGTTCGGACGCCACCCATTGGACGATGAAGCGCATCGCGAACAGCGACTGTCCGACATAGCCGAGCAACACCCACCAGTTTAGCTGCAGAAAGAAAACATTTTGTAAATAGTCGCCGACCGCGTGAGACAGACTAACCAACATCGCGAACAACCTCCGAAACGAGCGGCACGCGTTTTCGGCGCCGGATCAGCCACCACACGCCCGCGACGTCGAGAATGCCGACCCATAGCCGATCCCATAGACCATAATTCGAGGTGCCGTGCAGGCGCGGCCGGTCGACCACATCCACATAGGCGATGTGATGCCCCTCGCGTTGCACCAATGCCGGCAGAAACCGATGCAAACCGTCGAAATAGGGAAGCGCCAAAAAGACCTCGCGGCGGAACGCCTTGAGCCCGCATCCGGTATCGCGGGTGCCGTCGCGCAAAATGGCCTTGCGCGCAGCATTTGCGATCCACGATTGCAGCCGTTTGAAGCCGGTGGCCTTGCGGCCGACACGCTGACCGGCCACAAGCCCCACCATTGGGCTGCGCTCCAGCGCTGCCACCAGGGCAGGGAGAAAGGCTGGA
>Ga0257161_1000034_pt1 | contig 30871 bp, 25 predicted proteins | sample NR01A_FD_185954 | JGI IMG/M metagenome (GOLD analysis project Ga0257161, IMG submission 185954) | Soil microbial communities from H.J. Andrews Experimental Forest, Oregon, United States - NR-01-A | ecosystem: Environmental > Terrestrial > Soil > Temperate forest > Bulk soil | place: USA: Oregon... | reverse complement strand
GGTCCTCGATCTTCGTGGTGATCGGTTCGATGTCGGTGCCATCCGACGATTCAATGGCAAAGGCTTTGCTGATCTATTCGCCGAGCTTGGTCCGGCTGATGTCGGACGGCGGCACCACGAGGTAGAGCGTTGCCGGCCGGTCGCCCGCGATCAGATCGACGATGCGCCAATCGCACCGGCGGGTCACCCGCGCCACCACGGGGTCGCGATAGAGTCCCAGGAACGACATGGCGGTGGAGAGAACGCCGGAACGCTCGTTGTCGGACTTGTTCAAGAGCTCCCGCGCCGCCGATGCGATGACCGGATGCGATCCCGCTTCGCCGAGATGCGGCGTCGTCATCATTGCCTTCAGGGAGGCCTCGATCGGACGCCGGGGATCGGACAGGAAGGCCGCGACGCCGGCCAGAGTCTTGTCGGGTTCGGCGTAGAGGACGTGCAGGATGGCGCCGACCAGCAGCGAATGGCTGGTCTTTTCCAGTGGTTGCGGCGTTCGAGCGATCCTTCGGGATCGACAAGGATGTCGGCGATGTTCTGAACGTCACGAACCTCCCACTCGCCCCTTCGCACTTCTAGTGGAGCGATTCGATGAAACCGATCATATGCGCGGGCTGGTCATTCCGGGGCGACACCGAAGGTGGCGAGCCCGGAATCCATAGCCCTCGGCCGGTGGTTATGGATTCCGGGCTCGCCGCTTCGCGGCGCCCCGGAATGACCAGCATATGATTCGAACTTCGAAATCGCTCGACTAGCAGGGGATTGTAGGCCGCGGAGGCCCGGTTGGTCGGGTCGAACAGAAGCACACGACCATGCCGGGCCCGAAACCCCGCGGTCAGCGTCCAGTTCTCGCCCTTGATGTCGTGGACGATGCCCCCTGATCCGGCTCGTCCTCAACCAGATCGGCCGCCGGTTGACCGAAGAGCTGCATGCGAAGACCCGAGCCGGGCCAGGTCAAGAGCGTGGGGACCACCAGCCCGACACCCTTGCCGGAACGCGTCGGAGCGAAGCAGAGCACGTGCTCAGGTCCGTCATGGCGCAAATACGCGCGCCCGTGGCGTCCGAGCACCACACCGTCCGGCCCGAGTAGCCCGGCGCGCCTGACCTCGCGCGGTGTTGCCCAGCGGGCCGAGCCGTACGTCTCGATTGTCCTGGTCTCCCGCGCCCGCCACACCGACATGCCGATCGCGACCGCGATGGCCCGATGCCGCGATTGAGGCGCCTTCGAGAAAGATCCGTGGGGCATAGGCATCGTAGGCGTACCACCAAACCGCCGGCATCGCCTGCTGCTGATGCTCGACGAATTCCCCGCCCTCGGCCGCCTCGACTTCTTCGAATCGGCGCTCGCCTTCATGGCCGGTTACGGCCTGAAGAGTTTCCTGATCGCCCAATCGCTTAATCAGATCGAGAAGGCTTACGGGTCCAACCACTCGATCCTCGACAACTGTCATGTGCGCGTATGTTTCGCGACCAACGACGAACGCACCGCCAAACGCGTATCGGATGCGCTCGGCATCGCTACCGAACTGAGGGCGATGAAGAATTATGCCGGTCACCGGCTGTCGCCCTGGCTCGGCCACCTTATGGTCTCGCACCAGGAGACGGCACGACCCCTTCTCACCGCCGGTGAGGTCATGCAGCTTCCGCCGAGCGATGAACTGGTGCTGATATCCGGATGCGCTCCGGTCCGCGCTAAGAAAGCCCGGTATTTCGAAGACAGGCGCTTCGCCGAGCGCGTATTACCGCCGCCGACGCTTGGCCGGACGTCGGATCCAGCAGCGCCCGACGAGTGGTCTTCGCTCCCGCTCCGCAGACCGTCAGCCACTCTGCTCACCGCAATCGACAAAGGTCAGGATGCCGCCAACAGCGGTCTGCGCCGCGAACCCGACCTGCCCGACTATCTGGCGATTGCCAAGGAAACTACGGTGTCGGCGCCGAGCAAGGAGTTTGCCGTCACTGATGACACCGATGACAGCGCCCTGGAGGCGCGGGTCCTCAGCCAGCAGATGCGCCGCCTGGCCCGGCAGGTGGCGCTCGATCCCGGCGACGGCCTTGGGCTTTGAGGTAGCCCGATGCGTCACCGGATGAACGTCTACTTCCCGCCTGAGCTGTTGAAGCAGATCGCCGATCTCGCCGACCGTAAGAAGCTATCTCGCTCGGCAATCGTGGAGGCGGCGGTCGCGTCGTTCCTGTCGCCGGACGGCACAGACCGCCGTGAGGCCGCTTTTGCCCGGCACCTGGATCGGCTGTCGCGGCAGGTCCACCGCCTCGAACGCAATGTCGGCATTACGATCGAGACATTGGCGCTATTCATCCGCTTCTGGCTGACCATCACGCCGCCGCTCCCAGCTGATGCGCAGGCGGCAGCCCACCTGAAGGGCCGTCAGCGGTACGAAGGTTTCGTGGAAGCCCTGGGGCGGCGGCTTCAGAAGGGGCAGAGTCTTCTGCACGAGATTCCCGAGGATATCGATCGTCATGCTCCGCCGGACGCTGACGAACCGGATAGCGAACCCATCAGTTCAGTCCTGGCGGTCCCGTGATCGGCGAAGTCTGACAAAACAGCGACATAGCTTGCCCCGTGCCTCAGCGGTCACCCCTTCTTTCGGGAACATTGCGCTCGAGACTTACGCTGAAACGGTGGTGCGCCTCAAAGTGCGTTTTAGGCGAGCACGATCTGAGACAGACGGGCTGCTACGCCCGCTCAGCATTGCCGGGTCAGACCCCGCGGTACCATTCGTTCCCAAACACGGCATGGCCATTGCCAAATACATTACAGCGGCGCGATACACATTTGCGACCTCGCCAGTTTCTGCGCGCCAATCTACGCCGCTCCACGACAGGCCCATTTCTCTGGTTGATTCGATCCGCCTCGTGCTTTTCTAATCGTCCCCGTTGGCCGCAATGGGGACACCATTGATCGCCATCAAAATTGATCGGGACAAAACCCGCGCCGATTTCGCGAGTGTTCTGGCAGGTCCGCGGCTCGCAATAGAGCGCGCAAGCGACGAGCGTGCGCGTGATCATTCGTTCGCCCACATCGAACAAGTTGCCCGCCAAGGGATTTTGCCGCTCGGCGATTGCCAGCCTCCACCCGCGCTGACGCCCCCCAGCGCGGGCACTTCCGGCGACCGGCCCGACTTGCCGGCCGATGACTGAACAGCTCCATCCACCACGGCGTCAGTCGCAGCGGTTGCAATCGGGTCGGTCGTCGGTTCTTTGGCGGGCGCGGGGACCGACATGTGGAGCAACAAGGTCGTCCGAAAACGAGAGCAGAACAGCTGATGTCCGCCCCCCGCCAGCTCGGGGCGGCAGTGAGCCCCAAGATCAGTGTTACTGAGCCCATTACCGGACCGTTGGCCACGGCACCTGCTTGTTTTGCGCCAGCCAGCCTATCAGTCTTACAGCAATCAGGCGGAACCCGATTACAAAGCTGGCGCCTCATCCTCCGCGTATTCCTTCCTTTCACCGCAGCTTTCTTCCTTTCCTACCTGTTTCGATCCATCAATGCGCTGATTTCCTCAGAGCTGAGTTCCGAGCTGGCGCTTGATCCCGCGGATCTCGGTTTTCTTACGTCGGTTTATTTCCTGACCTTTGCGGCGGTTCAGCTGCCGGTCGGCATATGGCTCGATCGCTATGGACCCCGGCGCGTCCAAGGCGCGCTGCTGTTGTTCGCGGCGGCCGGCGCTGCGCTATTCAGTATGTCGAAAGGATTTGCAGGGCTCGCTCTGGGCCGCGCTCTGATCGGGCTCGGAGTCGCAGCGGCGTTCACTGGCGGACTCAAAGCCATCGTCCTCTGGTTCCCGAAAGACCGCGTCGCTGTCATGAACGGTTGCATGGTCATGCTCGGCACTCTGGGGGCGTTGAGCGCCAGCTCTCCAGCCGGGCTGTTGCTCGATTGGAGCGGAGGCTGGCGCGGACTGTTCGGGATCCTCGCTGCCGTAACGATAGCGTCCGCGCTGATGATCTGGGTTGTCGTCCCCGAAGCGACATCCGCCAGGCCATCATCAAATGAGCACGCACCCATCAGCCTGAAGACCGTCTATGGCGATCCGCGCTTCTGGGGCCTCGCGCCGCTGTCGGCGACTTGTGCGGGAACCGCCTGGGCGTTGCAGGGACTGTGGGCGGCGCCGTGGCTGACCGATGTCGATGGTCTCCCGCAAGCGGATGTCACGCGGCACCTCTTCATCATAGCGGTCGCGCTCAGCTTTGCGGCGCTGCTGCTGGGCACAGCGGCCGATCGACTGCGCCGGCGCGGTGTCGGCCCCCAAGTCCTTTTGGGGTTCGTGGCAACAACCTTTATCGCGGCACAGCTTGCGTTGGTCCTGCGATTGCCCGTGTCGTCCTATCTGCCCTGGTCGATCGCGGCCGCGGCGGGGTCCGGCACCATTCTGAGCTACGCCATCCTCGCGGAGTATTTCCCGAAGGAGATCGCCGGACGTGCAAACGGCGCGCTCAACCTTTTCCACTTCGGCGCCGCCTTTGTCATTCAATACATCATCGGCGTGGTCCTTGCACAATGGCCGAGCCAGGACGGGCACTATCCCGCAATCGCGTATCAGGTCGCATTCGGCCTCAATTTGGCTATGCAAACTGCAGCACGGGCCTGGTTCGCGTTATCTCGCGTGCGAACACGCGCATTGATACCGGTCTCTGCGTTTCGTTGCGGCGCATCTGGGCGTACCTGGATTGCGCTCGGCTCGAACACGCCCAGCCGCCATCCGGCGACGGGCTGGGATCGGCTCAACTCGGCACACCGGCAAGTCGCTTGTTGGCGGCTCGCGGCTATGGGATCGGTCAGCCTCGCCGCGCTGCTCGCTTTGGCACTTGCGGCATCGGTCGTTCGGGCGGATGTCACACCCTACGCCGTTGCGGCGGCTCGCGGTGACGAACGCCCGGCTATCCTCCCGAAGAAGGAGGCCACCGCGCCCTCCGACGCCGAGATTGCATACGTCCTCGCCGGGTTCATCAAAAACGTCAGATCCCTATCTGTCGATCCAGTTGTTGTGCGGGCAAATTGGATCGATGCCCTCGATCACGTGACCGCCCGCGGAGCGCGAACGCTCGATGCCTATGCCCGCGATGAAAGTCCCTTCGCAAAAATCGGACGGCGCACCGTCACCGTCGTGGTGACCAAAGTCGTGCGGGCAGCCGGTGATGCCTTCGAGATTCGCTGGGAAGAACGGATCTCGGAAACCGACGCGGCCGTCAAACGCGAGCGCTTCATGGGGGCGGTCTCCATCGTGTTCAAATCCCCGAATGTGGCTGGGGCGATCAGCAGCAATCCGCTCGGGGTCTACGTCGACAGCTTCACGTGGCAACGCGATCCCATTGCAGGCGCCACCTGATGAAGCCGCGCCGTCGTGATCACCATTTCGCGACGTTGCCGCCCTCAGAACGGCCCTGTGCGCGGACGAGTCCGTGAATGGGCATCTCTCGTATTCGTCGTCTATCTCCTGATGAGTGGGAGCAGCTTGTGGATACGGCGGTGACGGTGAACGACGACCTCCGGTTCACAGGAGCCGCCGTAGCTATCTGGGCAGTTTTCAGATAAGCGTCGCCGCTTTGTGGTCGGCCAAGGGACTAAGCTGGGCAAGTAATGACGAAAATCGGCGCGCCTTTTATGGCTTGTCGAAAACCATCACCTTGGACACGAAGGCGTTGACATCCCGGATATGCTTCAGCCCGCAAGCTGCTGCTACCGCGCCAAAGCCCTCCTTGAGGTAACTGACGTAGTAGGGTTCGTGATAGCTCTGAGGAAACAGCTCCAGCATGCCGTCGTAATCCGGCTCATCACCTGTCTGGAGCGAATCCACGAGAACGAGGCGTCCGCCGCGTTTCAATACGCGTGCGAACTCGCCAAAGACAGTGCGCCGCACCTCGGGCGGCAGCTCGTGGAACATGAAAATGCTCGTCACCGCATCCTGGCTTTGATCTTCCAGGGGAATGGCCTCGCCATTCGCAATAATGAAATCGATCCAGCACCATCGCTTCAGATGACGTCTTGCCTCTGCGACATAAGCCTCGGACATGTCGATACCGAGGGCGGGGAGCCGGGGCCAAGCTTGTTTGAAAAAGTCGAGAGCACGTCCGGTACCGCAGCCCACGTCGAGAAGCCTTAGGCGGCGCTGGTCACGCCCGGCAAATATCTCGTGGAGCGGCCGCAGCGCCTGTCGCCGAGTCGCATTCGCCGTTCCGTTGAGAAGCACTTCGACCTGCGTATCGTAGCGCTGCGCCGATTGATGCGTCATCCAGCCGCCCGACTGGAAATGAAAATTCTGCAGATAGTAGCTGGGCCGCTTGCCGCGTGTTTCCTCGCTCAGCACTTGAAAGTATTGGCCGTTTTCGCGACGGTGGTGGATGCTGGGCAGATCCTCGAAGAACATGCGCGATCTTTGGAGCAGCATCAGCAACGAACCGTCATGATCAGCCGGCAAAGGATAGATTCCGGCTTCGACGTTGGCGAGGTCTTGCAGGAACAGGTTCGCCATGTCCGCGTAAAGACGCCGGCGTTCAGACACCGGCGCACCGGTGAAGGCCCGGGGCCGCGTGCTCTCGGCAGGGCGCCCACGGACTATCTCGGACAGTTGCCGCATGACCACGCTGTGACCGAGATACCAGGCAACCCGTGGCAGCTGACTGGCACCATAGGCGAGTCGTGTAGCGAAGCGAGAGACGGGATTGGCTATGGTGTTGCTCGGCGTTTGGGGCCTCAGCCTCTCTATCATTGCCATTTCGGTCCTTGCACTTCCTGACGGCTGAGGGTCAAATCGACCCTAGCGACGCCCTCTCAAAATGGGGCGCGACCGGGGAAACGTGCCATGAAGAGGCTGTTGCTGGCCACGCTTTTGATGGCTGCTGCCGGCTTCGGCTATTACTACCGGGACTATTTCTTCGCAACCGCAACAGAAACCCGACCCGCTCGACCTCCCCCGGCTCAGCCCGTGGTGGCCGACGTTGCCGCGGAAATCTCGGCGCCGATTGAGGTCGCTGCCATCGGCAACGTCCAGTCCATCGCGACGGTGATGATCAAATCTCGGGTCGACGGAGAGATCGCCCAGGTTCATTTCGAAGAAGGGCAGGAGGTCAAGGCCGGGGACCTTCTATTCAGTCTCGATGATCGCGTGGCTCGCGCGCAGCTGCAACAGAGCGAGGCCAATCTGGAGCGCGACCGGGCTCAACTTCGGCGCTTCCAGTTGGAAGTTGCGCGCCAGACCGGGCTGGCGAACCGAGGCATTGCGCCGGCGCAAAAGCTCGAAGACGTGATGACAAGCGAGGCGGTTTTCGAAGCGACGGTGCGGGCAAGCGAAGCCGCGGCAGAAGCCGCGCGCATCAACCTAAACTTCACGACCATTCGGGCGCCGATCACGGGGCGAACCGGATCCGTCGCCCTCAAGCGAGGCAATGTCGTCAAGGCGGTCGATACGCTGCCGACGGTGATGCCCATGGTCACCATCACCCAGTTGCGGCCGATCTACGTTACGTTCACGGTACCCGAAAGGCACCTCGGCGATCTCCGCGGCGCCCTGGTGTCGGGACGCCTGCCCGTTGTTGTGACTGTCCCCAGCTCTCCGCTAAATCCGATAGCCGGACAACTGACCTTCATCGACAATCAGGTCGATGCCGCGACCGGCACGATCTCCCTCAAGGCGACGTTCGCCAATGACGATGCGCGGCTGTGGCCTGGCCAGTTCGTCAACGTGACCGTCACCCTTGGCGTCCAGAGGAACGCTCTCGCCGTGCCGGGCACGGCCATCCAGGTCGGGCAGAACGGCCCGTACGTGTTTGTGATCAAACCGGACTCGACCGTCGAGCTGCGGCTGGTCCGTGTCGATCGGAGCGTGACCAACAAAACAGTGATTGCCGAGGGACTTGCGGCCGGAGAGCGTGTCGTCGTCGACGGCCAACTGCGGCTCACCAATGGAACGCGAATTGCCGTTCAGCGATCTGAGGAGGCCCCGCCGCCGAAGGCGCAGCCCCTCCCGGTGGCGGAGCGCTAGCCGTGGCGCTCCCGACGCTATGCATCGAACGTCCGGTCATGACGACCCTCTTGACGATGGCGATCGTGGCTGTCGGCAGCGTCGGCTATTTCTTTCTGCCGGTGGCGGCCCTGCCGCAAGTCGACTTCCCGACCATCGCGGTATCGACCACCTTGCCGGGCGCCAGTCCCGCGACCATGGCAGCCTCGATCTCAACGCCGCTTGAACGAGAATTTTCCGCCATTGCGGGCATCGACTCGATCACATCGGTTAGCGGGCTCGGTATCGGCCGCATCACCGTGCAGTTCAACCTCAATCGAAGCATCGATGCCGCGGCTCAGGATATTCAAGCTGCGATCGGGAATGCGGCACGCAAGCTCCCGGCTGAAATGACGACCCCGCCGTCCTATCGAAAGGTCAATCCGGGCGCTTCGGCGGTGCTGCAGTTGACCCTCGTGTCCAAGAATCTTCCGCTTTCGACCGTCAACGAATTTGCGGAAATCAACATCGGCCAGCGGCTTTCCACGCTGCCCGGCGTGGCCCAGGTCTCGATCTTTGGCCCGCAAAAATATGCCGTACGGGTCCAGGTTGATCCCGACTTGCTTGCCGCCCGCGGCATCTCAATGGATGAGATTCAACGCGCGATCGCGGCCGCGAGTTCGACGACGCCGGTTGGAGCGCTGAGCGGCCCGCAAAAGGCCGCCACTTTACAGGCAGACACCCAGCTGACGCAGGCGTCCGGATATCTGCCGCTCATTATCGCTTATCGCAACGGCGCGTCGGTGCAGCTCAGCGATGTCGCCCGGGTCATCGACAGCGTCCAGGTTCGCGAATCATGGAACTGGTACAACGGCTCGCGCGCCATTACGGTCGCGGTATTTCGCCAGCCCGACGCAAATACGGTCGATGTCGTAAATCAGGTCAAGGCCCTGATCCCTGTGTTTCGCGCCGAACTCCCGGGTGCCATCGACATCAATGTCCTGCAGGATCGTGCCGCACCGGTACGGGCGGCGGTCGCGGACGTGCAGCGTACGTTGATGCTCACCGTCATTCTGGTCGTACTCGTCATCTATCTGTTCGTTCGACGCCTGTCGGCAACCATCATTCCAGCGCTTGCGCTGCCGGTATCCATCATCGGCACGTTTGGCGCCATGTATGTCGGCGGATATTCGCTTAACAATGTTTCGCTGCTCGCCCTAACGCTCGCGGTCGGGTTCGTGGTCGACGATGCCATCGTGATGCTCGAAAACATCGTTCGCCATACCGAAGCTGGTTTGCAACCGATGGAAGCGGCTCTCAAAGGCTCGCGCGAGATCACCTTCACGATCATGTCGATGACTATCTCTCTGGTGGCCGTCTTCATTCCGGTTTTCTTCATGGGTGGTGTGGTCGGGCGGGTATTTCATGAATTTGCCATTGTAATCGGCATCGCGATTCTGGCGTCGGGATTGGTGTCGTTAACGTTGACGCCAATGCTATGCAGCCGATTCCTACGCCCGCACCTTCATGATGGTCCTGATGGCCCAATCGCGCGCGTCCTCGAGCGGGGTTTCGCCGGCATGCTTCGAGGCTATGAAATCTCGCTCGGCTGGGTGCTGCGCCATCAGCGCCTCACGACCGTTGTGACGCTGTTGACCATCGGGATCACCGGATATCTATTTTACACTATTCCCAAGGGTTTCTTCCCCATCGAGGACACCGGATACATCATCGGCGGCACTGAAACGGCGGAGGATACCTCGTTTGCCGGCATGCTCGACAAGCAAATGAAACTCGAAGCCGTCTTGCGAGCCAGTCCCCATGTCGTGTCGTACAATTTGGAGGTCAGCCTTGGCGGCAGCAGATTTGGAATAAACAGCGGCGACTTGTACATCCAGCTCAAACCGCGCGGGGAGCGACCGCCAATCGGCGAGGTGATTCAGGAATTGCGCCGGCAGGCCGGCACGATCGCTGGATTGAACGTATTCTTGAATCCCGCCCAAAATCTTCAGATCGGCGCCCGCCCGAGCAAAAGCCTGTACCAGTACACCCTGCAGGCTGGCAATCTCGAAGAGCTTTACCGCTTTGCACCGCTCGTCGACACAGAAATCCGCAAGCTCGCCGTGCTACAGGACATATCTGCGGATCTGCAGATCAAGAGCCCGCAAGCCATCCTCAACGTCGACCGTCGGAAAGCAGCGGCCCTCGGCCTGACGGCAGAGCAGATTCGCACCACGCTTTACGACTCGTTTGGATCGCGGCAAGTCGCGACCATCTATACTGCGAGCAACGACTACGCGGTGATCCTGGAAGTCGATCCATCACTCCAGCAGCGTCCAGAGGACTTGTCGAAGGTGTTTGTCCGGTCGAGCACAGGCCAGCTCATACCGCTCGGCACCGTCGCAACTTTGACTCAGGGCGCCGGTCCCTTGACGGTCAACCACCAGGGACAACTCCCGGCCGTGACGATTTCATTCAATCTGGCGCCGGGCGTCGCGCTCGGCGATGCGATCGACCGCATTCAGGAGATGGAGCGGCGGCTGGTGTTCCCACCCACCATTACGGCCGGATTCGCGGGCACCGCCCAGGTGTTCCAGCAATCGTTACGAGGACAGGGTTGGCTGTTGCTGACGACCGTCTTAGTCATCTACGTGGTTCTCGGCATTCTTTATGAGAGCTTTATCCACCCGATCACGATCCTTTCCGGCCTCCCGGCGGCCGGCGTGGGTGCGCTGTTGACGCTGATGCTCTTCAAGATGGACCTCAGCGTCATCGCGATCATCGGCATCATCATGCTGGTCGGCATCGTCAAGAAAAACGCGATCATGATGGTCGATTTCGCGATCGACGCACAGCGTAACCATGGCGAACCGCCCGAACGGGCGATTCATCGCGCATGCTTGTTACGCTTCCGCCCCATCATGATGACGACGGTCGCGGCGATCATGGGAGGCCTGCCCATTGCGCTTGGTCTTGGCGTCGGGGCTGAGCTTCGGCAGCCCTTGGGGGTTGCCGTCGTCGGTGGGCTCCTGACTTCGCAACTCCTCACGCTGTATATCACCCCCGTCATCTATCTCTTCTTGGAGAGCATACACCGCAACCTGTCGGGCTCACAAAAGCGCGGTCGGAGCGTTCGACCGGTAGCCGCCCAGGCAGCGGAATAAATCCGCGTCGGCTTCGGGATCGTCTGCAGGGCCCTCCGGCGCGTGAGGCGAGCGCACTCTGAGCCTTGGGCTGTCCTCCAGGGGTAAAGCTTACCGGGACGAAGCCGGTCCGTAGCTCTGTTCCGTGAATCCCGGCGTGATGCGAGTCCGATGCGGGTCGATGCTGTCGAAAGAGATTTTTTGGGATCGGCGCATCAGGCTCCAACCTTCCAGCCGTCCCTTTTGCCTGTCATTCTACGCTACACCCCTACGCTCCGATTCTTGTTGTTGCGCTCGGCCGGTCCTGGGCCTCTTTAATCGTCCCCGACATTCGACCGCGTCGGTCGCGAGCAACGGGGGCGACGATGGGGACAGTTTCTCCTAAGTCGGAAGCAGCTTCTCGCAGCGTCAGGATGTTGCGCACTGCAATGGGACCTGCGATTGCGGCTTGGCTGGAAGACCGGGCCGTTGTCGAGGTCATGCTCAACCCTGATGGTCGCCTGTGGATCGATCGCCTGGCCGAGGGCTTGGCTGACACCGGGAAGCGATTGTCGGCGGCGGACGGCGAGCGCATCGTACGTCTCGTCGCCCACCATGTCGGCGCCGAGGTGCATCCGGGATCGCCGCGTGTTTCGGCCGAGCTGCCGGAGACTGGAGAGCGTTTCGAGGGCCTGATCCCGCCGATCGTCGCAGCGCCTGCCTTTGCGATCCGCAAGCCGGCCGTCGCGATCTTCACCCTCAAGGACTATGCCTCCGTCGGCATCATGACGGCCGAGCAGGCCAAAATCCTCCGTGATGCCGTTGCCCAGCGCCAAAACGTCCTGGTTGCCGGCGGTACGTCGACCGGCAAGACGACGCTCGTCAACGCGCTCCTCGCCGAGGTGGCGTGGACCGCCGACCGCGTCGTTCTGATCGAGGATACCCGCGAGCTTCAGTGCGAGGCGCCCAACCTCGTCGCGCTGCGCACCAAGGACGGCGTCGCTTCGCTGTCCGATCTGGTGCGCTCATCGCTGCGGCTGCGGCCTGATCGCATTCCCGTAGGTGAAGTCCGCGGCGCCGAGGCCTTGGATCTCCTGAAAGCGTGGCGGACCGGCCATCCGGGTGGGATCGGTACGATCCATGCCGGATCGGCCATCGGCGCGTTGCGGCGGCTCGAACAGCTCATCCAGGAGGCAGTCGTCACCGTGCCGCGGGCGCTGATTGCAGAAACGATCAACCTCATTGCGGTTCTGGCGGGGCGCGGCGCCGAACGCAAGTTGGTCGAGCTCGCGGTCGTCAAAGGTCTGGATGCTGGCGGGGACTACGGCCTCGCGCCGGCGATCAAGCGCATATGCGAGGGAGGCTGCTCATGATGCCGGGGACAGCCCGCGACCGCACCAAAATCGTGGCCGTGGTGGCGGTCGCCGGTCTTTTGGTGGCAACGGCTCCGGCACGGGCAGCGGGCTCCAACATGCCGTGGGAACAGCCACTGGCAAGGCCGTTGAAGTTGCCGATCAGGAAGGCGAAGAAGCCGACGTAGAGGGTTTTCTTGATGAGGTGGGCGAGCACATCCTCGTCAGCGCCCCAGGCCCAGAACAGACCCGCGATCGTCACGTCGAGGACGATGAGGTCGAGGCCAGAAACGCGACCTCGCCGCCGAGCAGGCCGAAGCCCGAATCGATGTAGCGCGTGAAGACCTCGGTGAACCGATCGATGACCCCGGTATTTGGTCATGAATACTCAATGCTCGACGGCGGATCGCGAGGCATGAAGCCGGCCGCGGTCAAGCCCTGCTATGGCGCGCCCGCTAAAGATACCACGCCGTTATGGCTTTCAACTTTCCGGCCTCGATGAAAGGCATCGCGATGACAGCGCCTCGGCCAACGGGGTCAGCGGCGAGAATTGGCCGCAAGGCTGGAATGCCGGTAAACCACACCTGTCCAAGAAGACCTTCATGCTTTTGAAGCTTTGAATGCGCGTATTCGGTCGCCAGTGCGCCGCCCTCGGCGCAGTCACCTGAATGAAACACTAAGGTCCCACTGCTTTCCTCCGGCACCCAAATCTCGACGCGACGCGCGATTGGCGTGTTCCGCCCGCACAGAAAGGTGACGACGTAGGTGTGCCCCGTCACCAGCGAGTAGGGAATGCCGAGACCCCAGTTGATGCCAATCTCGATGGCTTGGTTCGCCCGAAGGAATTCCCTGGATTCAAGCAAATCCTTCATGATGAGCGGCATATGCGCCCGCCACGCCCGACCTGGCAGGCCGTAGCCGCGCGGAAACTTGGCGTATCCGGCGTTGAACTCGAACGTGTCGGCGGCCCCGTAATAACCATCCGCAAACCGGAGATCGTTGGTAATGCCCGGATCGTGATGCCAAAGCTCAATGGCGCCCACGTGCGTGTCGTCGTCGCCGCAACAAAATACGACCACCCCCATGAGGAATTCGCCGGCGAACACGGGCAAAGCTACTGCGCAGGTGAGCCCCGCGGCCTTACCGGCGGCGGGCTCGGAGTCCGAGCCAGTCAAATCTCGCAAGATGATCGGTCGGCCCGTGGCCCAGGCTTCGGCCGCCAGTCCCTCAGCGAAACCGAAGCATGAAATGTCGTTCACGGCGCCGAACGCATCGAGCCCGCTGGCAAATTCGAGCCGCGTCCGATCCTTCGAAGGCACCCAGATCTCCGCTGCCCTAACAAAGGTCTTCATCTCCGTGCACCAATCAACCGCTCAAGTTCTTGCCTGGGATCCGTCGCAAAACAGACGCGCCGCAGCCGACGCGCCGTGAGGCTCAGGCTGGCACGGTGACCCATATCTTTCCGTCTCCTCCAAGGGATGCCGGATAGATTTTGAGGCTTGTGCATTCTCCGCTTAGTCCGAGCCCAGTACGCAGATCGTACGCGCGCTCGTGAAGGGGGCAGACCACAGTCGCCCCGCCGGTCAATCCGTCAGCAAGTGGGCCCCGCAGGTGCGGACACTCGGCCTGCGTCGCGAACACCTCGCCGGAATGGGTGTGGAAGATTGCGATGCGACGGCCCGTAATCTCGAAGGTACGGCCTTCGCCCTTCGGGATTTGCGCGGCGTTCCCGATTAAAATCCCGTTATCCATTTCAGTCACCTCCTGCGGGAATGAGCGAGGCGAATTGATTGGCAGTCTTAGGCGCTGCGGCCTCTGTCCAGGGGTCGTAAGTCGCCTCGATCGAAGCCTGCATGGCTGCATCAAGCGCTTGGGCGATGCCTTCGCTGTCATCGACCACGACCGCGCGAATGCGCTCGATCCCGACGCGCTCGACAAACGTATACGTGCGTTCCTTGTACTTCGCATTTTCACGATAAAACTGCGTGAATCTCCCGGTGTAGAGCAGGACTTCATCCTCATTATCGACGACGCAAAGGATATCGCCCTTGCGAACATGAGAACCACCGGCGCCACCGATATAGATCTCCCACTTGCCGTCTCCGATTGCGACCGCGCCGACGTCCTTGATCAGCGCCTCAGAGCAGTTGCGCGGGCAGCCGGCGGTCGCGAGCTTGAGTTTGCCGGGGGTGTCGATGCCACGAAAACGTCGCTCGATCTTGACCGCGAGACCCATGCTGTCGCCCAGCCCGAAGCGGCAGAAGTCCGCCCCGATGCAGCTCTTGCAGGTGCGATAGCTCTTACCCCAGGCATAGCCGGCTGCCATGCCGAGATCGCGCCAGATATCGGGAAGTTCGTGTTTAGGCACGCCGACGAGATCAATGCGTTGGCCACCAGTCAGCTTGACAAGAGGCACCTTGTATTTGACAGCAACCTCTGCAATGCGCTTCAGCTCCGCCGGCGTGCAGACGCCGCCAGCAATCTCGGGAATAACGGAGAATGTGCCATCCTTCTGTATGTTGGCATGCACGCGATCGTTGATGAAGCGCGCGTCGCGTTCGTCCTCGTAGTCTTTGTGCCACAGCGTAATGAGGAGAGACGCCAAGGCCGGCTTACTCGGCGCATCCTCGACACCACCGGCCAGAGCCTTGAATACCGCGGACACCGATTTGAGGTTTTGCTCCCGGATTGCCTTAGCGAGATCGGGTTTGCGCAAAGGAATCGTCGGCACGTAGTAGTGGACCGACGGATCCTCTTCGACTTCGCCGCCGCACAGCCATTCGACAAGTTCGCCGACCAAAGTCTTGCATGAGCCGCAGCCCTTACCGGCCCGGGTCGCGTCCATGACTGCCTTGGTGCTCCGCTTGCCGGAACTCACACAGGCTGCGATGGCCGACTTGGTGACGCCGTTGCAGTTGCAGACCTGCATGCCGGCGGGCATTTCGTCGATTGTGATCTTCTGGCTCGGTGTCCCAATGTCGAACATCAGCGATAACCGCTCGTCCGGCAGCGGCGCGTCACGATCGAAGCACTGCATCAGATAGGCGGCTTTGCTGATGTCGCCCATGAGGATCCCGCCGACCAGGCGTCCATCGCGCACAATCAACTTCTTGTAGGTGCCTTTCTTGGGTCGGTGAATTGGATGATTTCATCGCGATCTTCGGCGGGCTCGGTGATCCCCATGGACGCGAGCTCGACGCCCATGACCTTCAGCTTGGTGGCAAGCTTGGAGCCGTGATAGGCCGCATCGGGGTTGCGGCTGGTAATGTGCTCGGCAAAGACCTTGGCCTGTTCCCACAGCGGTGCCACCAAGCCGTAGACCCGTCCACGGTGCTGCGCACATTCGCCAACTGCGTAAACATTGCGATCATCCACCGACCGCATGTGATTGTCGACCACGATGGCGCGCTCTACTGTGAGCCCACAGCGCAATCCGATCTCGGCGTTGGGCTTGATGCCGGCCGCGACCACGACCATGTCGCAATCAAGCGTGCTTCCGTCCTTGAAGGTCAGGCCCGTGACGTTGTCGTCGCCGAGGATCCCAACTGTCAGCTTCCGTAGATGGACATGGATGCCCATGGTTTCCATGCTGGACTTCAGGATTGCGCCACCGGTTCCGTCAAGCTGCATCTCCATGAGATGCCCAGCCAAGTGAACAACGTGTACTTCGCAGTCGTGGTTGATCAGCCCCCTTGCCGCTTCGAGACCCAAGAGGCCGCCACCGATCACTGCGGCGCGTTGGCTCCGCTTCGCCATCGCGATGATGCCGTTACAGTCGTCGATGGTACGGAAGCCAAAGATACCCGGCTTGATTTTGCCTTCGGCTGTATTCAATCCCGCCATGTGCGGAATGAAGGAGCGGCTGCCGGTCGCGATCAGGAGCTTGTCGTAGTCTTCCCGCGTGCCGTTCTCGGAAATGACGACCCTTGCAGCGCGGTCAATCTCGGTCACCCGGGCGCCAGCATGCAGTTTGATACCGTTCTCGCCGTACCAGGACAGCGGATTGATGAAGATCTCGCTCGCGTCCTGAGCGCCGGAAAGAATATTCGACAGCATGATCCGATTGTAGTTGCCGTACGGTTCATCGCCGAACATCGCGATATCGAACTGATCCGCTCCGCCGCGGGCCAGCACTTCCTCGACAGCGCGGGCGCCGGCCATGCCATTGCCCACTACGACGAGTTTCATTTTCGGCATCTGTCAGCTCCTTGAGCACACACTTTCGACGCCTCAGTCAAATTTCATGCAACCCGATGTCCACCACCAGGTACCCAGTGGCTCCCGCAGGAGCGGCCAGCAAGAGTTCGAGCTTCGTCTCGGGCGAAAGGTCTTCAACGACGACAAGCGGCACGTGCTGGCTCGATTTGGCGCCGATCGGGAAGTAGCGCATGATCTTGCCGTCGCGCAGCAGCACGAGATTGATCAGTTCAGCGCTCGAATTGCCGGCGCGTAGATAGATGAGTTGCGCCCGTTTGTCGGACGGTACGACGTACGTGAGCTCGGAATCCATGGGAACCGGCTTGTCGTAACCCATGCCCTTGAAGGAGTGCACACCGCGTAGAAACCGTGGCGTCGCTTCCATTGTTTTCGGTCCTCAGTGCAGAAGGATTGCGGCGGACGTTTCTCCGCGCTCGGGAGACGGGGCGGCGATCTTCTCGACTCGCACGGCGCAAACTTTAAACTCGGGGATACGCGACACCGGATCGAGCGCCGCGTTGGTCAGGGCGTTGGCACTGGCGGCGCCTCCCCAGTGGAACGGCGCAAAAAGCGTGTCGAACCGTATGTCTCGTGAGAGACGCGCCTTCATCACCGCGCGTCCGCGCCGCGTGATCAAGCGCACATTGTCTCCAGACGCGATGCCGAGACTGCGCGCCGTGTCCGGATGGATCTCCACGAAGGGGTCCGGCTCAGCGGAAACAAGCTCCTTCACGCGCCGGGTCTGCGTACCTGATTGATACTGCGCCAGGACGCGGCCAGTCGTCAGGAAATACGGATACTCGGAGTCCGGAACTTCGGCCGCATCCTGGTATTCGACCGGATGGAACCGCGCACGTCCGTCCTCGGTCGCAAATCGTTTGTGGAACAGACGAGGGCTGCCCGGGTGATTTTCAGCAGGGCACGGCCAGAATACGCCATCTTCCCTGACAATGCGGTTGTAGGTAATCCCGCTGTAGTCCGCAGCACCGCCAGCGGTAGCGCGTCGAAACTCCTCGAATGTGGTCGGCGTATCTGCGGTGAAGCACCGTCCGGCGCCCAAGCGGTCGGCGAGGGCCTTGAGGATCTCTGCGTCCGTCCACACGCCCTCCGGCGGCGGCCTCACGCGCCGGCGAAGCAGCACCCGCCCCTCCAGATTGGTCATTGTGCCCTGTTCCTCCGCCCATTGCGCGATCGGCAAAACCACGTCCGCGCGCGCAGCAGTCTCGGACAGAAACATGTCCGCCACGACCAGCAGATCGAGGTTGTCGAGGCGCGTTGTGACCGCCGTCGCGTCGGGGGCTGACACAACGATATTCGATGCAAAAACGAGCAGTCCGCGGATGGTGGTTCCAAGCGCAGCCAGTATCTCGCACGCGGTAAGGCCGGATCGCGGCAGCTCGGCCGGGTCGATGCCCCAGACCTTGGCAACGTCTGCGCGATGGTTCGGATTGTCGAGTTGACGATAGCCGGGGAGTTGGTCCGACTTCTGGCCGTGCTCACGGCCGCCCTGACCATTGCCCTGTCCGGTCAGACAACCGTAACCGCAGAATGGCTTGCCGGCCTTGCCGAGAGCCAGCACCAAATTGATGAAGGCAAGCACGTTGCCGACGCCGTGACTCTGCTGCTCTGGTCCGCGCCCGGTGAGCACCATCGCGGTCGCGGCCTCTCCCATGATATGGGCTGCGGCTATGATGTTTCGCGCCGGTACACCAGTGATCCGCTCAACGCGATCCGGCCAATAGGAGGTAACGACGCGGCGCACGGGCTCAAAGCCGGATGTCCTAGTCGCAATGAAGTCGCCGTCGATCAGTCGGTCTTGGATCGCGACATGCACGAGGCCGTTCGCCAGTGCGGCGTCGGTTCCCGGCGTCAGTTGCAGATGCAGCGACGCGTGTTTGGCGGTCATTGATGCGCGAGGATCGACGACGATCAGCTGGCCGCCGCGGCGGCGTTGCTCCTCAAAATATTGCATGATTGGCGGCATCGTTTCGGCCGGATTTCCCCCAGCGAGAAGGATGGCTGCGGCCCATGGTATGTCCGCCAGCGGGAACGGCAGCCCGCGGTCGATCCCGAATGCTCGGAGGCCGGCTGCGGCGGCAGACGCCATGCAGAAGCGGCCGTTATAGTCGATATTGGCGGTCCGCAGCGCGACGCGAGCGAACTTTCCCAGCATGTACGCCTTTTCGTTCGTCAACCCGCCACCGCCAAAAACCCCGACGGCATCCGCACCATGCGATATCCGGATGGCGCGCAACCCTTCCGCGATGCGATCGAGCGCCTTCGGCCAGCTTACCGGGAGGAGCGCGCTGCCCTTACGCTCTCGCATCAATGGCGTCATCAGCCGGTCTGGAGCATCGAGCAACTCGGCTGCGGTAAATCCTTTGCGGCACAGACCGCCCTTGTTGGTCGGGAAATCGCGCGGGGCGACCACTAGGCGACCGTGGTGGGGAACCACGCTCATGCCGCATTGCAGGGCGCAGTAGGGGCAGTGAGTGTCTGGGCCGTCCAAGTGAACGCCGCTCGTCATCCCCTTCACCCGAGATCAAATCCGTGCTGAGACAAGCGCCGCCCCCCAAGTGGTGCGCCAGCGCGTCTTGACGCTGAAGAGTCCCGCCAGCGCGACCGCCGCCAAGCCGGCAAACAGCAAGAGGCCCGCCTGATAGCTACCGGTAAATTGTTTCGAATAGCCGAGGCTTGAAGCGAGATAGAAACCGCCAATGCCGCCCGTCATCCCGACGAGGCCTGTCATAACCCCGATTTCCGACCGGAAACGCTGCGGGACCAGCTGGAACACCGAGCCGTTCCCCATGCCGAGCGCCAACATGCCGGCCGCAAACAGCACGAGCGCCATCCATGCCTGCGGAAGGTGGGAACTTACGATCGCGAGCATCACCGCGGCGACGATGTACATGATTGTGAGCGCGCGGATGCCACCGATGCGATCCGCAAGGGCGCCCCCAACAGGCCGCACGAAAGATCCCGCGAATACGGCCGCCGCAGTGAAGTATCCAGCCGTGACGGGGCTGAGGCCGTATTCGGCATTGAAGTAGATCGTCAGCGAAGAGGCGAGGCCGCTGAACCCACCGAATGTTACGGCATAGAAGAACATGAACCACCAAGCGTCCCCGATGCTCAGGACCGAAAGATAGGCAAGCAAGCCCTTCGCGGGCGGAGGTTTCGGTGCGTCCTTCGCGCAGATGATGTAGACGATGAGCGCAACCGCCAACGGAACGGCCGCCAATCCGAGCACATTCTTCCAGCCATACGCCGCCGCAAGACTCGGACCAAAGAGCGCTGCCAGCACCGTGCCGGAGTTTCCCGCGCCTGCGATACCAAGCGCGATCCCCTGATATTCAGGAGGATACCACCGCGAAGCCAGCGGCAAGGCCACAGCAAACGAGGCTCCAGCGACGCCGAGTACAACGCCGAGCGCAATAATTTGACCGAACGAATTGATCTCGACATACCAAGCTGAGACCAGCCCCACGATGACAATGAGTTGACCGACGAGTCCCGTGGACTTTGGGCCGATCCGGTCAACCAGGACACCGTTCACCACGCGTAGCAAGGCGCCGGCGAGCAGCGGAACTGCCACCATCAGTCCTTTTTGGGCCGCATCCAGATGGAGATCGTCGGATATCTGCACGCCGAGTGGGCCGAGCATCACCCACACCATGAAGCTCATGTCGAAGTAGAAGAACGATGCCAACAGCGTTGGCATATGGCCTGCGCGGAAGAACGACTTGTCGATCATAAGGTGCAAATGCCTCGCTTATGTATCGACGGATTCGGCCCGGCAGTCGTATCCGTTATCCTGACCAAAATGCGAGCGTGTGACGCGAAAGGCAATTAGCAACGCTGCCGTACTTTTTTGCAGCGCAAGAGCTTGGAGACTCTGGTAATCATGAGATAATCGCGGCCCGTCGGGCGCTTACCGCGCTGGAGACCTCTGCACTGTAATCTGCCGTCGCGCGCAAATATTAGACGGAGTGCGCGAACGCCGTTCAAAGCACGTCGAACAACGCGAATTCCTAACAGATGAACACGTCCGCTCTCACAGCACACGAACAGGCTGGTCGATCCGATCGACTGGAGTTCCGCTTCGGGGTTGCGAGCGAGCGGGGTGCGCGTGACCGCAACGAAGATTGCGTGGCTTGTTATCCTGGCCGCCACAACCAGCGTGAGCAGTTTGGTTCGGTCGCCGTGATCGCCGACGGCGTGGGTGGTGCCAAGGGCGGACGCGTCGCCGCTGAGCTGGCTGTAAGCACCTTCATCGATGGCCATTTGAGCCAAAATGCGACCGTCGGCGTACAGCGCAATTGCGCCCGTGCGATTGAGGCAATCAACCGCTGGATCCATTCGATCGGCCGCCGCGACAGCAACCTCGCCGGGATGGCATGCACGTTGACAGCCCTCATCCTGCGCGGACGCCAAGTCCACGTCATCCATGTGGGAGACTGCCGCGCCTACCGGTTGCGCGACAACCGGCTCGATCAACTTACGACAGACCACACCATGACGGGCGCGGGATTGCGGCACATTCTCACCCGCGCGGTGGGCGTCGAGGAAAGCATCAGGATCGACTATTCAGTCGGTGCCATGCGGATCTACGACCGCTATCTATTGTGCAGCGACGGCGTGCATGCCGGCGTGCCAGACCGGCAGATCGCCGAAATATTGGCACGACAGGGTGCACCACAGGAAGCTGCCCGCGACCTCGTCGAGGCGGGGCTCGCTTCGCGGGTCGGCGACAACGCAACTGCTCTTGTGATCGACGTCATCGCCCTGGCACGTCCGAACCAGATCGACCTCGAAGTCGCGACAGCCAGTTTGCCGCTTCTCCAGGTACCCAAGCCGGGTGCGGTTATTGATGGGTTCGCGTTGCAGTCGATACTGGCCGACGGGCGGTACACGCGGGTTTTCGTTGCGGAGGATCAGTTAGAACGCCGACGCGTGATTGCCAAATTTCCCAAGGCCATCACTGAGGGAGAAGACTTGCTGCGCGCGGCCTTTTTGCGCGAGACATGGATTGCATCCCGCGTGAACAACCCGTTCGTAGGCGAAGCGCTCGAACTCTCCCCCAATCGACAGACCGGCCTCTACGCGGTGATGCCTTTCTACGAAGGCGAAACTTTGGAAGCCCGGTTGCTCCGCCCACCACCACTGTCTGCGATCACCGGCCTTGATTATGCGATCAAGCTGGCCAAGGGAGTGGCGGCCTTGCACCGGGCCGGCATTATTCATCGCGACATCAAGCCTGAGAACGTCATCCTGGAGGCAATCCGCGAGCATCACCCGCCCGGTCTCAAGCTCATCGATCTTGGGGTCGCGCGGCTGCCGAACATGGAGGACATTCCGCTCGAGCGTGCGCCCGGGACGGCGAGCTACATGGCGCCGGAGCTTTTCACCGGCGAGTCCGGCGACGAGCGCTCCGATCAATTTGCGCTCGGTGTCACGATCTTTCGGATGTTCACGCGCGAGTATCCGTATGGCGAGATCGAGCCGTTTTCCCATCCGCGCTTCAAGAAGTCGAAGTCACTGTTAGCTTACCGGCCGGACCTGCCGGCATGGCTCGACCAGGCGATTGCCCGGGCCACGGCGGTCAATCCTGACGATCGCTTTCAAGATGTGTTCGAGTTCATCTTTGAACTCGAACACGGGGCTTTCCGGGCCGTGCCGGCTGCTCCTACGCGGCAGCCACTCTATGAACGCAATCCGTTGCTGTTCTGGAAGATCGTTTCCGCGTTGCTCGCACTTGCGCTTGTTGGCTCTTTGGCCCTGCACTTCCCCCACGGTCCCACCATTCAAAGCCGGACAAATTCGACTCAACGCTAAATACAGTCACGGGCAGTTCGACCGAGCTTACGCCGCGCCACTCGAATGACGGCCATGGCACGCGAAGAGAGGCCAGCTATTCGCCGGCGAGGAAGCGCATTCGGGTCTGATATGGCAAGTCCACTCCGGCAACAGGATGGATGCGCTCAGGGAGACCGGACAATCTGCGCAAAGAATTCGGGGTCGTTCTGCGTCAGAAATGCCAAGCCATGACTGCTTTCAATTCTTGGTTATTCATGAACGGCACAGCTACCACCGCATTTAGCCCCATCCCTCCCATAAGAGATTGGTCGCCAACAGTTGCGTGAACCGTCGGAATTTTCGTCGCCCAGGCTTGACCGATTGCTCCGTTACCCTGGTCGATCTTGACTACGTCGTGCTTGGTTGCGAATTCAACCTCTTGATCACAATCGTTTGCGTGAAGAATCAGGAAATCCTGCTCCTGAGTTGGAACCCAAATTTCGAAGCGACGTGCGATTGGCGTATCGCGCGCCGATAAAAAAGTCATGACCCACGTCTGACCGGATGGATGAGGATAGGGAATACCGAGGCCCCTGTTGACGCCAATCTCAAGCGCTTCCTTCCACCTCAGAAACACTTTTGAATCGCGCAAATCCTTGACGATAAGCGGCATGTTCGATTTCCAGACGCGTCCAGGCAGACCGTATCCGCACGGAAATCCCGAGTGGCGCGAATTAAATTCGAACATAAGCGCGGGACCGTAGCAGCCGTCGACCAGCCTCAGCTCAAAGAACTTACCAGGATCGTTGTGCCACAATTCCATCGCGCCAGCACCGACCTTGCCGTCACCGCAAAGGAATACGACAACCGCGTTGAGAAGATCGCCGGCAAATACCGGAAGCGCGACTCCACACGTCAGCCCAAACGCCCTTGCAGCCTCAATGCGCTTGAAATCCGAGTCCTCCAGCTCTCTGAAAATCACTGGGTGCCGGGCTGCCCAGGCCTTTCCCGGTAGCCCTTCGTTGTAGCGAAATCGCATCTGCTGGCTTAGCGCGCGGAATTCATTGTGGGAGCCGTAAAAACCATCATAGTACCGGAGCTCGGTGCGATCCTCATCGGGTACCCAAATCTCAGTAATACGGATGAAGGTCTTCATGGCCACGTCCCGCGAATTAGGTGTTGCGTCGACCAGTATCGGAGGTCTCGTTTTTCCCTTTCACTCCCGGCGCCATGCGTGAGATCGCCCTTCCGAACGCCGAACTGCGGGCACCTCCGATGCCGCCCGACGTACCGTTGGGAGGGTTCGCAGTGCCCCAAAAGGGACCGCTCTACCGTCTACGTTGCGTTCTTTGACCAAATCTTAGCGCGCGCCACGTGTTGGGGCGCGCCCATGTTTTCCTCAGCGCAGTCGAATTACTGAGCAGAAAGGCGAGCCAAGACGACTTCACCGCAGGGTCAAGAGGCTTGCGGTGATGTAAGGCTAAGATCTTGCAAACCGACAGGAAAGCTGACTAGGCTCACATCAACCGAGCTCGTTCCCGCCGCCGAGTCTGGACGAGTTCGCGGCCGCTACGGTCGAGGCCGATATGCTTTTGGCCTTTTGATCTGTTCGACCGTACCTCGGTATGTGCGTAGGGTGTCGTCTTGGGGTGGCAGCCCTCGAACTGCGGATAGGGAAGGGAGATGCTCAACAAGAGAGGGGCATTTTCGGACGCGCTTAGCGGTTCAAGCAGCGCGCCGCCAATAGCAAAAAAGTGGCTCATTCGCAGTGGGTAATGCGATGTAGCGGACCTCCGCTACCCACCCCCGACCTGGCAATTTGCGAGCCCACCGTCGTCGCCGCTGAATTTACCAACCACAAAATCCACATTGTGTTTCAATGGTAACTTTGAAAGCGCGGAAATTGGCAACTCATCAACGGCAAGGGCTTGTGGGCTTCTCACTGTTGGGAGCGACAGTCTCCTGACGAGTCAGAGCTTTTATCCGCCGCGCCCTGCTACGCTGCCTGTTTGAACTCTTCTGTGACGGCCGCATCCACCTTCGCTGAGACGAGCCAAGACAAGCATGGGCTGCCATCGCTATGACGGGCCCTCTCGATCACGATCGCGGATACGCGCTCCTGCTGCTTGCGGAGGTGATCACGAAGCAATTTGTCACGCGTGATGTAACCAGCATTTACGCCGGGCAACGAGTGGTTCATTAGAAGATGGACGTCAAGCTCCGATACTCCCGCCGCTTGAGCAAGCGTACGGTAGCTCTGCCGCAGGTCGTTGCCCCATTTCGAGAGCACACCGCGCTCCTCCTTGTGCTCCACGAGGCGTCCCGTCTCGCTTTCAGCCGGAAATAACCAAATCTTCGCCTGTTCGGGATAGAGGATCCGTCCCAATCTGATCGCCCGGATGACGCAGAGGATCATCGGTCGCGACAGAGGAATGTCGAATGCCTTCTCTTCGCCTCCCTTGGGTCTTGGGATATTCACTAACCTCCGCCGCAATCGATATGCTCGATGCGAACGTTCTTCAGCGCCGTTGGCCGTGATCCGCTGAGCAGCGTCAGAAGATGAAATTCCCGGCGCAACGGATTTGGGAGCGCATGGAGTTCCTTGAGCCAGCCGTCAACGTCGTTCATCCCCATTCCGGTATTGCGTCGACGCTCCTTGTTCCAGTCGATCGCTGTGACTGGGTTCACGGGCGGAAGATCCGTATTGCTTTTCCGGGCATGGTTATAGACCGCTCTGAGGCTACGCATTGAACCGTTGGCGATGTAAGGCCCGTTCTCCTCGGTGATCTTGTCATGTCGCTCGAGGACGAGATTCGGCTGGCGACCGAGCCGGGCGAGAGGTTTGTCGAGCCAATCCTCGAACAGACGTTCCATATGATCACGATAGTTCTCGATGGTACCGGCGTTTCGCCCCTTTCGCTTCATATGCGCATCGCGATATCGCTCCCATGCTTGGCGGAGTGTGACGCTGCCGATGATTGCTCTCGGGCTCTCACCAGGCCTCTGCCCACGCGCAATTGATCCGAGCGCATTCTTCGCCTTGCTTCGAGCCTCCCGCGTAGTGAGGTCCCCGAATTCGCCCAGCTTGACTTGTGCGGCGAATTCACGAATGCCGTCCCGCCAGAATTCGCCCTGCGCCATGAAACTCTTCCTGCGCTTGCCGATGAGTACAAAGAAGCCGGCCACCTCCGTGTCGCGCACCTTGTATTGCTTCTCCTTGGCGTACGGCAGGCGCGCGATGGCTTTATCGGTAAGAATCTGGCGCAGGTCATCCATGGTGGTCCAGCATTTAGTCTGGGCTAGCAGCCGCGGTCGCGGTGCTCAATGGGTTTCTCATTTGGAGCATGCGAGCGACCTCCGCGTCGTTCTTCCGGGGCGTGCTCGCGGGTAATGGCCTCGTACTCAGCGTCGATATCATCTGGGTCCATTGGATCTTCGGCCTTCATCATCTGACCAACACACAAATGGACCTCGTCCTTGAGCCCCTGCTTGTCCTCGTCGGTCTCGTCTTCTTGTGGTTTGCGATCACGCGCGAGCGCCGCCAAGCCAGATAGCGGTCGTCATCTTCTTGTCGTTCGGTGCGCGCATTGAACGAACCCGCTGAGCGGGAGTAGTGGCGCGGCGCTACAGCGCGGTCAGTATTCGCGTGGGCAAACCCATCGCGCGTCTCTCAACCCTGCTTTCTGAACGTTGCCTCCGGCTACGGCGAGTGGAAGCCGTCTATCTCGACATCGTGAAAGATCATCGAAGCCGTGAAAGGCAAATGCTGCATAGTTGGCGCTACCTGTCTCGGCCGCGTCATCCGCGAGATCACCCGGCAAAATCGACGGCGATCGCTGGTCGGAGACCAAGTTCGCGTGGCTGCTGAACCTCGCTCGCAACCGGGCTACATTCAAGCTGAGACGCGACTCCTCGCCCACCAGAACGCGACTGACGGTATGATGAGCCACTGTGCCAGCGGCGCCAAGCCCGATCCAAGCGGCCCAGGCGGAATTAGGCGCCTACATCGCTTCGATCAATCTCAGTTCCGGAGAAACGTGGCCCTACCAATTGAAAACCCAGCCCCGACCGACCGGCAAATCAACGCAGGCCATCATCACGACCTACGATCTTCCCGATGACGCCGCGCCCCATGACACGCTGCTCGACAAAGCGGGCAACATTTGGTTCTCCGATTTCCAGCACCAATTCATCTCGAAACTGGACCCCAAGACCGGCAAGGTTACGCGCTATCCGGTTCCCGTGTCGAAGCCCGGCTTTCCGACGGGGCAGCCTTATGATCACGATGGATAAGGATGGAAACATCTGGGAAGCCATGATGGGGCAGGCGTCGCGACGTTTATTGGGGCATTTTCCGATAACGTTGAGCTGGCGTTTCTTCACCTCTCCCCTGTGGGGAGAGGTGGTCAGGGCCGAGTCATCGGAAACTGCGCTAGGCATGCGCGCCGCGATCGAGTGGGGAAAAGGTTGTATAGATGGGGCACCAGCCGAAGGCGCTGATCTCCCCCTCGACCAGAGCGCAACTCTTGGGAAATACGAAATAGGGACAACTCCCGCAGCTTTCGTTCTCCCTCGGGTGGTCTTGATACCGGGCGGTGGCCTGTGTGAGTTTCTTCTGATCCTGAGGTTTGTAATCCTGGGCTTTAGCAGCGGCAGCACGGCCACAGGTCACGGCGGCGACAACGCCCACTGTTTTGATAAATGCCCTTCGCGATGATCCGAAAGTCGGCATGGCTGTCCTCCCTCGCTCGTTGGCTCAATGATATCCAAAGTACCGTGACGAGCCAATGCTCGAACACCGCGACACCGCATTCGATGAACGCATCTCCGTAGATCGTTGGCCGGATACCCTGCGGGCTTCGATCCGATACCGAGGGCTTGCTTCACGCGCAACTGCGCCGCCGCCTTGGCAATGCTGCCTGATTGCACCACATCAAAAATACATGGAGGTCGCGCATTCAAATGGCGCATATATCGCTTGGCGGTGGTATGGTAAGCGCGCGTGAAACGGAGCCGCGGAATCATGGCTGAGACCACACTCCCGCATTGGACGATCGGCGCCGCGTTGGCGCTCGTTGCCACCGCCGTCGCTGCCGAGCCAATGGGTGAAGCGACGCGCCACGTTAGTACGGTGAGAGGCCGCGAGCGAACTTTCATCGAATATGTTCCCAAGACCTTGAAGCCCGGCGCACCGCTATTGTTCGTGCTGCATCCTTCAGGGGGCGATGCCGCGAGTATGCGCCAATATTCCAATTACGAATTCGACGAGCTGGCGGACAAACACGGATTCCTGGTCGTGTATCCGGATGGGTTCGACAACACCTGGAACGATTGCCGCGACGGCTCGCCATTTTCCTCCAAGCGGCTGAAGATCGACGACGCCGGTTTCATCAAAAGCCTTCTCAACCATGAGGTAACGGCGCACGCGGTCAACAGGAAGCGCGTCTTCGCCGCCGGCTGGTCCAATGGCGCACAGCTCGCCTACCGCCTGGCGCTGGAATATCCCGAGGACTTCGCCGGCGTCGCCGCGATCTCGGCAAGCATGCCCGTGAAGGAAAATCTCGATTGCGGCCAAGTCGACAACCCGATTCCCGTGATGATCGTCAACGGCACCGCCGACCCGATCAATCCCTTTCGCGGCGGCATGGTGAATTTGGGCGGCGCAAAGCTCGGCAACGTGCTCTCCAGCGAAGACACCGCGAAATATTGGGCAAAGCTGTTGGACGTAACGGCCCCGCCGCAAATTGCGACGCTGCCGCATAAAGGCGGGCGCACCTCGGTCGACAGCATGGCCTGGGTGAAAGACGGTACCCCCGTGGTCATTTTGTATTCGGTGCAGAACGGCGGGCACGCCATGCCGCTCGAAGGCGAGGACTTGGATTCGCCCGTCGTGATCTGGGATTTCTTCTCCAAATTGCCGAGCCGCTGACGTCCCGCGATCGCGCTCTCCCCAAGGGCTTTGGCGACTGCCAACCCTCGTTTTTCGCTCGCATCTCTGCGACGGACCCAGTATCAGGACGTCTCTTCTCCAAGACAACTTTCGATGACATAATCGTTCGACGCCCGATATGCCTTTGGCCCCCGGAACCCGCCTATCGAGCAACGCTGGTTTCAAGCTCCGGCGCACTCAGAGGAGGAAACATGAGAATCCTGGTGACTGGCTTGATCGCGTTGGGAGCGGTGGCGGCTTCCATCCCGCAGGCACAGAGTCAGAGCAGTGCGCGCCCGACCATGGCTAATGAAGCGGACTTCCGCCGCGCGATGAAAGAACTCTCGAACTGGGGACGATGGGGAAATGACGACGAACTCGGCGCGGCCAACCTGATCACTCCGGCGAAGCGGAAACAGGCCTTGGCTTTAGCCACAGAAGGCCTGCCGGTTTCGCTCGCGCACGATGTCGTGCAGGAACGTGCCGCGGACGCACCCAATATCTTGGAGCGCACCCTGGGTCCGGTGGCTCCAACAGGCACCGCCGATAGATACCAGTACACGGGTACATATCACGGCATCGTCCACAGCCATCTCGACTCCTTGGACTGCCACATGATGGTCGACGGCAAAGGCTACAACGGAGTGGCGATGGAAGACATCACGGCCGCAGGCGGTTGCCCGAAAGGAAGTATCAATGCATTGAAAGATGGTATTGTCACACGAGCCATTCTGTTCGATGCGACACTCCTGCCGGGGAAGGCGACTGCTCAAGGGTGGCTGGAGCCGGGAACGGCGATCCATCGGGAAGACCTCGAGGCCCTGGAAAAGCTGGAGCACGTGACGGTGTCGGCAGGCGACGTCATCCTTCTTTATACAGGGCGTTGGAAGCGGCGCGCCGCGCTCGGCGCTTGGCCAAGGGAAACCGGGTTCGCCGGATATCACGCCGACGTTGCGTATTTCCTGAAAGAGCGGGGCGTGTCCTTCATCGGAGGCGACGGGCCAAACGACGTCGTGCCCACAGGTTTGCCGGCATCAGTCCCAAATCCGCTACATCGGCTGGCGCTGGTCGCGATGGGCATAAACATTTTCGATAATCTCGATTTCGAGCGAGCGGTCGAGCAGGCGAGGCGGCTGAACCGCTACGAATTTCTGTTCACGGCTGCGCCGCTGCGCATCGAAAAAGGAACAGGATCGCCGCTCAATCCATTGGCGATTTTCTGAACTGGCAGAAGAGTCACAGCCGTCACGAAAGGGACGTGGTGGGACTTCTGCGATGCACAGTCGGAGGCAGGTTCCGGTCACGAACGGCTGTGCAGGTCGCCCGCCCGGCACGTGCTCAGTACCTCCGCTAGCCGAAGACCCGTGGGCTTGCTTAGGGCCGCCGAGCTGCACGGCCGCCGAGTGGGGCACATGGCGGCGCAATTGTATCTTGAACTTGTGGAGTTCGCCGGCTGCAAAGCTGTGGCATAGCGATGTGCGAGCTCGCGGCACGATCGATTCCTTCGTCAATCACTCTCAAAAAAACGTCCAACAAAGCGTCCAACATTACGTCCAACATGCCCCGTCGCCGAGCTTGCGAGTCATTTGATTCTCTTGCAAATTTCTTGAATGCGATGCCCTCCGAGCGCGCCAAGTAATACAGCGACTATCTCCAGCGACCCGTTCCGGCTCACCCGCTCGAGGCCGCCCTCTTCCTCTCGAAGCACGCGTCGGCCGGCGCCAGGCTACGCGCGTGCCGGGGTCCGCTTGCGCCTATTCATCAAGGTCCTCCCTTTCCGAACATCGACGACGGGTGTAACCTTTATCACAAGGTGCGAGCGGAGCGTCCTGCGCCTTGCGGACGATGCAAGCAGCAATTGCTGTTCTCTGTCGCCGGACAATTGACGCAATGCTTATCAAAGCACTGCAACGGATGAGGGAGGCGACGATGAGAAGACGCGAGTTCATGGCTTTTCTCGGCAGCGCAGCGGCCGCCTTGCCGCTGACAGCATCCGCACAGCAGCCGGCGCCCCCAAGCCCAGTGCGCCAGGATTGGCTGGACCGGCGCAAGGAGCCCGCCCTCGAACCCGAGCTGCCCATCGTAGACCCTCATCACCACCTCTGGGTCCGGCCCGGATGGCGCTACATGCTGGACGACTTCCTGGCCGATACGAACAGCGGCCACAACATTGTTGCAACGGTGTTTGTGCAGGCGAACTCGATGTACCGGGACACCGGTCCGATCGAGATGCGCCCGGTCGGCGAAACCGAATTCGTGAACGGGATGGCGGCGATATGCGCCAGCGGATACTGCAGCAAGACCAAGGTCGCCGCCGGTATTGTCGGATACGCTGATCTGAGGTTAACCGGGATTATGCATCAGCTGTAGAAATTTTGCGGCGGCTGTAGCGCGAAGTGGCCGATTCACGTAGCAAATCGGTGTTCCGACGAATTGCATCGCGTATCAGCCGAGCGCCACAGCCGCCATGACCGACAATACGCCGCTTCCCTTCGACCTTCCAAGTGTGCGCCGCAAGAAACTCAC
>Ga0257161_1000033_pt1 | contig 30984 bp, 33 predicted proteins | sample NR01A_FD_185954 | JGI IMG/M metagenome (GOLD analysis project Ga0257161, IMG submission 185954) | Soil microbial communities from H.J. Andrews Experimental Forest, Oregon, United States - NR-01-A | ecosystem: Environmental > Terrestrial > Soil > Temperate forest > Bulk soil | place: USA: Oregon... | reverse complement strand
CCCGTGACTTGTACGGTAGGTCTTCCGCAGATCGACGACATTAACCAAAGCATCACTACGGCTGAAACGCGGCGTTGCCGCGGTACCTTTCGCTGCGACTGGCCAGTCGCCTACACCCGCAGCCTTCCAACATCGCACGCGACGCTGACTTGCGATATCCAGCAGAGCCTGCCCTTCGGTCTTGCAGCGCGCCTCTGCATAGGGGCAGCGCGACTCAAAGAAGCATCCTTGCGGTGGCTGAGCGACATTCGCCATCTGGCCTGGAATGGATGGCAACCGGTTAGCGCGCCCTGACACGACCACGCGCGGCAGAGAGGCCAACAGACCTTTGGTATAGGGATGTTTCGGGCGTACCAGCACGTCGCCGGCTGGTCCCTGCTCCACTGCCTGACTTGCATAAAGCACGACGAGATCGTCGCACACTTGACGCACCACGCCGAGACTATGGCTGATGAAGAGCAGGCTGACATCCTTGCGCCGGCGCAGATCGGCAAGCAGAGCCAGGATTTGTGCTTCGACGGTAACATCCAACGCAGTGGTCGGCTCGTCGAGAATCAGCAAAGGCGGTTCGCAGGCCAACGCAGCGGCTATGAGAGAGCGTTGTCGCATCCCGCCGCTCAACTGGTGCGGATAGGCGGCGGCGACGTCGCGCACGCGGGGCACGCTCATGTCGGCCAGCAAGTGGCAGGCGCGGTCCAGTGCCGCCTTGGGCGAAAGCCCAAGATGATGAATTAAGGGCTCTGCGATGTGGCGGCCTATGGTCATTGCCGGATTGAGCGCCGTAAACGGATCCTGGAAGACGGTACCAATCCTTCGCCCCAGCAATTTTCGCCGCTGTTTGGAGTTGAGCCGGCAGAGATCGACGCCTTCGAACAAAATCTCTCCGCTGATCGCGGCATCGCCGTGGAGCAGATCGAGAATCGCGCCGGCAATCGTGCTCTTGCCGGAACCCGATTCGCCGACCACGCCGATGGCGCGCCCCGGAGCCAATTCGAAAGACACGTCGCGGACCGCCGTTACCGGAGCGCCATCGGTTGCGTAGCGGACCGTAAGATTGCGTACCTCCAAAAGCGGTTTCATCTTGTGCTGTGGAATTTTGGATCAAGGTGCTCGCGCAATCCGTCGCCGAGAAGGCTGACCGCGATCACCGTGAGACTCATGGCGAGCCCTGGAGTAATCGCCATCCACGGGGCAACGTCGACGAAATCACGCGAGGTACTGATCATCAGGCCCCAATCGGCTGCGGGCGGCTGTACGCCGAAACCGAGAAAGCTCAGCACCGCGCCAAGCAATATGGCGAACGCCACGCGCAGGCTGCCTTCGACGACGATGGCAGGCCAAGCGTTGGGAAGAATTTCGCGCAGTAGAATATATGGCGCGCGTTCACCGCGCGCGCGTGCGGCGACGATGAATTCTCCCGTCATCAGATCAAGGGTCACGCTTCTCGTGACGCGAGCGACCGGGGGGGCAAACAGGATTCCAATGACAAGAGCGGTCTTCACCAGGCCCGGCGGCGTGATCGCCAGGATCAGCATCACGAACAGCAGCGACGGAAACGACATCACCACATCGAGTGCGCGCATCAGCAACTCGTCGACAAGCCCTCGATAGTATCCTGCCACCAACCCGATCGGCACGCCGAGAAGAAGAGCGATCGAGGTTGCCGCAAACCCAAGAAACAAGGAAAGCCGCGAGCCGAACAGGGTACGGCTGAGCACATCGCGACCATATTCGTCGGTGCCCGCCCAGTAGGCCAGACTGGGACCGGTCAGTCGGTCGCGGACATGAAGCTGGTCGAAGGGATAGGGCGCCAGCCAGTTCGCCATCACGGCGGCGAGGATCATAACAATAAGAATGGTGCCGCCGAAAATGACTGCACGGGGAAGACGCCGTCGCCGGGCGACCGAAGTCGCGGGGGCACCTTCAATCGACGGCGCGGCCATATCGAATTCTCGGGTTGAAGACCCCGTAGAGCAGATCGGCAGCAAGATTGGCAAGGCAATAGACCGCGGTAATCACCAAGACCGCCGCCTGCATCAAAGGCAGGTCATGACGCGACAGCGAATAGACCAGCAGGCGACCGACTCCGGGATAGGCGAAAATCGTCTCGACTGCCACGATGCCGCCGATGAGGAAGCCGAAATCCTGTGCCAGCACCGTGATGGTCGGCAACATGGCATTGCGCAAAGCATGGCGAAAGATGACGATCCTCTCGGGCATGCCGCGCGCACGAGCCGCCCTTACATAATTGCTGTCGAGCGCCTCCAGCATGCTCGATCGTGTGAGGCGCGAAACATGGGCCTGCAATCCTATCGTCAACGTAATGACCGGCAGGGCCAAGTGCGCCAAGAAAACACCGATTCCGTCCGCGGGTGCGCTATATCCCGAAGTCGGGAACCATTGGAAATAGGAGCCGAACACCAGGATGAGGATCAGGCCCCAGAAGAATTCCGGGACCGAGAGGCCAACATAGGTGAGAGCGGAGGCAATGTAATCGAAGGGTCGCTTATAGTTGACGGCCGCAGCGACACCCAGCGCGATCCCGACGATGGAAATCATGATCATGGCGGCGACCGCTATGATCGCCGACTTGGCGAGAGCCGCCCATAGAATCGGTGCGATCGGCTGCTCGAGAATGAGCGACCGGCCGAAATCGCCGTGCAGCAGGCCACCGGCCCACTCGCCGTATTGGACTTCGAGCGGACGGTTCAGCCCCAGCTTCGCTTCAAGCGCCGCCTGGGTCTCCGGAGTCGCATAGTCGCCCAGGATCACTTGCGCGATGTTTTCCGGCAGCGCGTGTGTGGACAGAAACACAAGCCCGGACATGATCGCCATGATGGCGACGATGTAAGCGAGGCGTTTCAGGACGTAGACCGTCATGGCGTCATATGCTCAGGCGTTTTGCACGCGCCAGGGTGTGGAAGCAAATATATCAGTCCCTCTGCTGCGGTCGTCGGTGATTCGGGAGCCACGACCTTCTCCGTCCCGCATATCGCCAACATGCGGGGATTTCGCCATCGATCAGTTCGACAAGGTGACATTCTTGAGGTTCAGGACTCCGATCGGCGAAGCGGTGAAGCCCTGGACCTTGTTGCTGACTCCCTCCGCATGATTGGAGACGAATACGACAACCCCGGGCCCGTCCGTCGAGGCGATCTCCTGGAAGCGCGTGTACAGGCGCTTCTGCTCATTGGCGTCGGACGTCTGGCGCGCAGCGTCCAGTATCTGATCGATCTCGGGATTCTTGTAATGCCAATTCGACGCGTTCCAGGATCCAGTGCTGTGATACCACTCGTAGAGCATGGTATCGGGCGTCGTACGCGCCGAGAAATTGTTGATGGTCATCTGCCGGGGCGCCGCGCGGAACTGATCCTCGGGCACCGAATGGATTTCGATGGTTACGTTCGCGAGCTTTGCTGTGTCGCGGAACGCGACACCCATGCGCTCAAGAAGCGTCTGCTGGGCCGGCATCCAGAGCGCCACCGTCAGTCCTTTCGGAAAGCCGGCCTCCGCCAGCAATTTCTTCGCCCCCTCCGGGTCCGCCTTTTGAATCGGGATTGCCTTGTCGTAGAAGGGATGGAAGGGCGGAAGCGGCGTGTTGGTCGGCGTGCCATGACCGAACAGGGCCACATCTGTCACCGTCGGCTTGTCGACCAGCTTGAAGATCGCTTGGCGCACCTTCGGGTTTTCGAACGGCGGAATCTGTTCGTTCATTCCGAACATCATCCAAGTGCCGGTCGGCACTTCACTTACCTTCGCGACCTTGCTGGTCGCCAGCTTGTCCATATATTCCGGCGGCAAACCCCAGACGATGTCGAGTTCACCTCGTTCAAGCGCCGCGACCGCGGTGCTGAAATCGGGGATGATCCGGAATTCGATCCTGTCGATCTTGGGGAGACCCGGTTCGAAATAGTCGGGATTCTTCGTCAGAATCATCGAGCCGTTCGGATCATAGCTGACGAATTTGTAGGGACCGCTGCCGATAGGCTTAGTGGTCATCGTATCGAAGCCGTCGCGCGGAAGAATCGCGGCCTGGAAGCTTGCGGTGATCGCGGGCCAGGCGGAATAGGGGATCGAGAGCGTGAAGCGGACCGTGTATTTGTCGAGCGCCTCTATCTTTGCGGCGATCCTGATGCTGGCGAGGATCAACGACCCGTTGGCGGGATCGGCGATCCGCTTGTAGACGTCGATCACATCCTGCGCCTCGACCTCGCGGCCATTGTGAAATTTGACGCCCTTGCGCAGATGGAACGTCCAGACTTTCTGGTCGGGGCTCGATTCCCAGCTTTCCGCTAGATCCGGTATGACGTTGAGCTTGTCGTCGAAATAGGTGAGCCGGCTATAGACCAGAAGGGAGTAGTTGTATTCGATAGCTCCCAGGCTGTATTTGGCCGGATCAAGGCTGCGTACCGGCGTATTCGCCGAGACACGCAGAACCGTTTCAGCCGCGGCCGGCGACAAGGTGAAGCCAAGAGCGATAACCGGAGCCAGTATCGCCGATCGCCAATGAAGCACTCGACCCCTCAGCCAATTCTTCATGACTTCCTCCTAGAACTGCGCAAGCACCAGAAGCTGGGTAGTTTTCACTTGCCCTCCCGCACAACCGCGAGCGTGCGTCCCATCGTCTTCCGCTGATGTCGCTCCTCGAATATGTAACCGAGGAAATTTAGCAATATCTGCGCCGCGAGAAATCCGGTGATGCCCGATGGATCGTAGGGCGGCGAAACTTCGACAAGATCGATGCCGACGATGTCGCCCCGCGTCACCAGCCCCTGCAGAATTTCCATGACCTCGTAATAGAGGAAGCCACCATGACTGGGCGTTCCCGTGCCCGGCGCAATCGACGGATCGAAGCCGTCGATGTCGATCGTGACGTAATAGCGCTTGCCGGCCGGGATCCGTTGAAGCACCCCGGCACTACCCAGACGTCTTGCCTGCCTGACGGAAATGATCGTCGAATTCCTGGAGATAGCGTCCTCATAGCCTTCGCGCGCGGTCGATGAAACGTTGCGAATTCCGATTTGCGTCAGGCCGGTCACGTAATCCCGCTCGGCAGCGCGGCGCATGGGATTGCCGTGCCCTTCGCGGACACCGTGGCGGACGTCGACAAAATCCATGTGAGCGTCGATCTGCACGATATGGATCGGCCCGTGGTGCTCGAAGGCCCGCACGCACGGGATGTTCACTGCGTGATCGCCGCCCAGGATGACAGGCAAGGCACCGCTCTTCAGTATCTTGCGAACAGCAAATTCGGCGTTGACGTGGCTGGCGGCGGTATCGGTGTGGATAACGTCGGAATCACCGATATCGGCGATCCTTACTTTCTCGCGCGGAAGATAGACGACGCCGTCCTCATGGTCGTAGGCACCGGAATGACCAAAGGAAAATAGCGTCGAGGCCTCTCGGATCGCGCGCGGACCGAAGCGGGCGCCCGAGCGATACTGCGTGCCCATGTCATAGGGAATGCCGAGGATCGCGACATCGGCGTCGATAGTGTCCCAGTCCGTGCAGATTGGTCGCTTGGCGAAGGTGCAAAAGCCAACGAACGGCAGGTCAAGTCGGCCTTGCTCATAACCGTGACCCACACCCGCCTCCTTACCTCATGGTTGCGTTTGGATCGATAGTCTCGATATGACGATGCAAGTCTACACTTTTTTCCATCGGTCAAACGAGGATCGTGTCTCGCGCCGGTCCTGTCCGCGATCCGCGTCGCGCCTGCGATTGAATCGGCCATTGAGGGGAAGCTTATGAAATATAAGGTCTTTGTGGGACAGCCGATTGCCGAGGTAGCGCTTGAGATTCTGCGTCGGGAGGCGGAGGTGACGGTCTATCCCCACCTCGACCGTCAGATCACGGAAGACGAGTTGACCGCGAACGCGAAGCGCAATGATTGGCTCTTCCTGGCAAGCGACAATATGGTCCCTGCTGCCGTCGTCAGCGCCAACCCCGCACTGCAAGGCATCGCCACGGTTTCGAGGATCGGGCTTCATATCGACCTCACCGCCGCTACCGCCCGCAAAATACCGGTGGTGACGGCGGATCCCGCCGATTTCACGCGTGATGGGATCAGTCCCGCGGTCCGCGGGGGCGTCAGTCTCGCGACCGCCGACCTCACGATGGGGATGCTGGTGAGCTTGGCCTATCGGCTGGTCGACGCCGACCGCTATACGCGTGCCGGACATTTCAAGCAGGAACAGACCTTGGCGCTGATGGGCATCGGGTGCCCCAGCAAGACCGTCGGGTTGATCGGGCTCGGCAAGGTGGCACGGTATATGGTTCCGCGCCTGCGCGCCTTCGAGATGAAGATACTTTATACCAAGCGCACTAGACTGTCGGCGGAGCAGGAGCGGGAACAAGGGCTTGAATGGGCCCCTAGCCTTGACGAGCTGCTCGGGCGCAGCGACTTCGTCTGCGTCGAATGCGACTACAATCCGGCCACGCACAAGCTGATCGGCGCCCGCGAACTGGGGCTCATGAAGCCAACCGCCTATTTCATCAATACCGCGCGCGGCCGCATCGTGGATGAGACTGCACTCATCCGCGCCTTGCAGACTGGCACCATCGCCGGCGCGGCGCTCGACGTCTTCTGGAATGAGCCTCCCGCGACCTACGACCCCTTCGTTCCCGAGGAACTGCGCAAGCTCGAGAACGTCATCCTGGCTCCCCACAATGGCGGCGCGACCTGGGAGGTACGCGGGGCGCGCGTCGCCTCGGTCGCGCGCGGCATCGTAACAACAATGAAGGGCGGTCGCGCCCCGGGCCTCCTGAACCCGGAAATCTATTCCTGAACGCCGGTCAGAACATGCGTGCAAATCGTAGAGTGGCGCGCCCGAAGAGATTCGAACTCCTGACCCCCAGATTCGTAGTCTGGAGTTCTGCGAAAGCGCGCCATGCGGGTCTGACGGGCCCTTAGCTACGCGACCAGCTTCAGCCGCCGCTTCTTGGCCAGCATCGCGCGAACGAATTTATCCCATTTCGCCATCCCGGCCCGTTTTTCGCGCATGTAGTTCCAGCGGTCATAACTCTTCGAACTCACGTCGTGCAGGGCGTGGTTTTGGATACGGTCTCGAATCTCCTTGGGGACACCTGCTTGGCCAGCGAGGGTCTTCCACGTGCGACGCAAATCGCGATTGGTCACGACGGGAATGACACCACGGTCTCTTTGGCGCCACATGAAGCTGTAGAGCGTGCCATGGCTAACAGGCCGCTTTGGGTCTTTTGCCGAAGGGAAGAACCACCCGTATTCGTTCGGCTTAATCGACTCGATCAACTCCGCAGCGGTAGGCGGCACGGGAATGGCGTGGGGCGCTCCGTTCTTCGTCTTTGACCAGTCGATGATGCTCTCTTCTGCATCCCAGTTGTCAACATGCAAGCGCGCAATCTCTTCGACGCGCTGACCAGTGAGCATGAGAATGCGCACGGCTCTTGTATACGGTGGATGGACGGGTGTGTCCGGACATTCAAGCCAACAGTAAAGCCGAACGAACTCGTCTTCGTCGAGCCAGCGCGTGCCAACGTTCTTCGGCTCTGTCGGAATTCCCGCGGCGGGATTATAGACGAGCCGAAAGCGCCGTTGCGAAGCGCTCCGGATAGTCGTGCTCGGACTTCAGCCCCCAGCTATAAGCGGCGTGGACGTAGCCGCGCACGTGGTCGGCCATCGACTTCTTGCCGCGCTCGTAGATCGGTCGGATCACTTCGACGATCTCGTCGGGTTCGATCTCGCGAGCAGGCCGGTTGCGGCCCAAGGTGTCGGCGATCTTGTTAAGCCCCTTCTCCGTCTCCTTCCACGATGGCTTACTCTCGTCCTTGAGGTATTTAACGTAGGCCTCAAACAGATCGGCCACGGTCCCGGGCCGTGTGTCTCCGACGATCTTGATGCTGCGTCCCTTCTGGATCATGTCAGAGAAGTCGCGTTGGAAAATCTGGCGCGCCAGGGCAAGCGACATGGATGGATAGGAACCGAGCTTCTTCTTGATTCGCTTGTCGTCGCGCCATTGCTGCGCCATCCAGTCTGCGGTGACGCGTGTTGGCATTGCTTTCACAACGAGCGCCAGGCGACCGGTGCCTCGTCCCTCACCGTCCAACAGGGTCTCTTGCTTACCGGTCTTTTCGACCCGCTTCAAAGCTTTCTGAATTTCGCCATTGGTCAAACTGGGCATGACGATCCTCGTGAGCTTTCCAGCGTGGCCGCTACAGGGTTCTGCGACTGATTTCTGCTGGGGTCGGCAGACGGGTTGCAGGGGCCGGGGAGTGGGGTCGGAAAGGCGCGCGATCCCCCCTCTAAACCGACCCCACTATGCCAACCCGCGAGGTCCGAAATCAAGTCAATAAATACTAATGATTCAAGGTGATAAAGCGTGATCGAGCGTGATTTAGGATACCAGAGTGGGATGGTTGTGGACCAGGATGATACTGGCGTCGCGAATAGAATAGCACGAGCCGCCTTCGCCGGTGACCAAGCAGAGCTGCGGGTGGCCGCCGCGCTCGACAAACCGCATCAAGCCGAAATAAATGAAAGCATCACGTGCGCGGTTGCGCGCCATCCTGATGGCCCATCATAGGCTCAGAGCACCCAAGAAGAAGAAGGCGCGCCTCCGTCGGGCCCAGAAGCCTGAGATTGGTGCCATCGGAGTTTGAACCGGAAAGCAAAACGTGGTCTGGCGTATATTTTGGCCATTCTATTCAATCCTCCCGTCATGGCACCCTGTTCGCTGCGAGCGTCCCATTACGTTCGATAATGGTCATTTCCGGGAAGCAAAAACTTCGATGATCGAACGTGAGTGACAGTACCTCGATGCCTTGGAGCCGCGTCCGCTTCCGCGGTGATCCCCGGCGACTCGCCTGCCGAGAAGGCGACGCGCCGTCGCGCGGATCATTTGAGGAGAGAGGGGTTTCGCAATTGACGAAACGGCGGTAAGCCTTGTCGGGAACCGACGCATGGATCGCGGCGACATAGAGTTGCTCACTCCGCGGCAGGCTGCAGATGCTCTGCAGGTGTCGCTGGCTACCCTGCGCGGCTTTGTCAAAGATGGCGATCTGGTTTTCATCAATAAGAGCCGCGGCAAGGAACGTCCGCGCATGGCGTTCGATCCGGCCGACATCGAGGAATTCAAGCGCCATCGGAAAAAGAGGCTCGCGCCATGCCCAGCAGTGTCCACAAGCAAAAAGACTCCAAATTCTACCAGGCCGAAATCTGGATCGACGGCCGTCGGTTTTCTCGAACGACTCGAAGAACGACGGAACGAGAGGCTAAGACAGAAGCAAACCGCATTGAAAAAGAGCTGAAGGAGAAGCTCGGGCAGCAAGGCGCAGCTGACGACTCCCTCGAAATCAACCACGTCGCCGATCGGTACATGCGGCACGTGGGCGACCACCACGCCGGGCGGGACAACACCGAACGTCTGGTCGAACTGCTGGTCAAATATTTTGGCAAGACCAAGGACCTGCGGGACATCACCCATCAGGATGCGCTCGACCTGCGGGAGTGGCGGCGCGCGCAAACCGTCGGCAAGAAGAAGCCCGTGTCGATTTCGGCCTACACGGTGAATGACACTATCGAGCAGCTCAAGAAGCTGTTCACCTATCTGAAGGCTGGGAAGAAGAAGCTTAAACTTCCCGACGAACCGACGTGGCCAGAACTGTGGCTCCCCGAACCAAAGAAACGGGCACGCGAGCTTTTAGGCGACGAACCCGACCGTCTCGACGATTCCATCATGGAGCTACGCGAGGATTATTGGCCGCTGTTCGAGTTCGCCCGCGCGACAGGCAAGCGCAAGATGAACTGCGTCGACCTTGAATGGCCGCAGGTCAAATGGGATCAAGGCGTTATCAAGATGACGGGCAAGGGCGGCAAGGAGATCGAGCTCGCTATCACGCCCTCGATCCGCGCTGTCCTGTGGCCGCTGCGTGGACACCATCCCGAACGGGTTTTCACCTTCGCCGCGAAGCGGACCACCGACAAGTTGATCCGCGGCAAGCGCTTCAAGTTCGTAAAAGGTGAGCGGTATCCGATCACGCGAGAGGGCCTCAAGCGGGTGTGGAACAACGTCAGGAAGGATGTGGGCCTTCTCGGCGAAAACCGGTTTCGCTGGCACGACTTCCGTCACGACTTTGCGTCGAAGTTGTTGCGGTCGATCCCGACGGCCGACGGCGTCAAGGTTGTCCAGATGGCCCTTGATCATGCGGATATTTCGACGACGCTCAACACGTACAGCCACATCCTCGATGGCGACACCGCGAAAGGCATCGAGCTGCTGGCAGAGCAGCGGAGGCAGCGCCGCAACAAGAACCACCGAAGAAAGCACCGAAGCGGCCACCTCAAGACGGCGTAAGGTACGACGATGACTTGCGAATTCCGCTTCGGCGCGCCATACTGGGGGACTGGGGGTCCCGAGTTCAAATCTCGGCGCTCCGACCACAATATCAAAGACTTAGAGCAAGTTTTCAGAGCCTCAGTTTCCCGAGAAACGCCGCTGGGAAGCGCCTGGGAAACGAGATAATGCCGCAGTGGGCGGCCGGGCGCGCCGACACGTCGGCGGCTTGATGGATTTTAGGACGATGGGACAGACACCGAAAAACGAAATTCCTTCACCGCCGCTTCGGTCACCACACTCACAATCGCTTATGGGCGCCGACCCGTCATATTCATTTGTGAGCGACACTCCGTTGGCCCTGAAGGTCGCGTCTGAACAACAGGCATTGCACAAGGAGGAGCCCTCCAAGGACGCCGGCGGTTCCCCGCAACCCGATGTGCCAGACCCGCGCTCACGGCAACCGACGCTTCCTTGGGTCCCACAGTCCGACACTTGGGACGACGCGGCGCAGATCGCAGCCTCCCAGCGCCTGAATCGCGCGGCCGTCCTGGCGACATCAGGCGCGACCGGGCCACCGTTTCCCACGCACGTGGCCGCAAATGCTAGCAACGCCACCCAAGAGATGGCGTCTTTTGTCGCTTCACAGACGCCGATGGTAGGCCCTCCTCAGATTTCTGTCGGGCACGGTTTTGCGTCTGCTTTCAATCCAGCTGCGTTCGATAGCCCATCAACTCCGCCTGAACCTCTCGTGGCGCCCCTCGAAGGCCGACTATCTGCTGGCCGGGCTAGCGGGCGCGCCTCGATGTCCGTGAGACCCGGCGCCATCAAACCGCGTACCAAGGTCGGCAGGGCTGTCATCAAAAACAGTGCCGAGATCGATCTAATCGGTGTGTCGTTAATTGCTCTGATTGACGACAAGATCGAATCGCTTCGGCGGGAACAAGAGCGACTAAACTCAGAAGAGTCACGGGCTGCTTTAGATCGCGCGATCTTGGATTGGTCGGACCTCAAACGTAAGGTCGAAGCGTTCCTCGAGTCGGTATCGCAGTTTGCCGCGAAACAGACCGGTGAAAGCGCCGTCACCGAGAAAACGTATTCTTTGGTTGATGGAGTTCGCGATTGGTGGTCAAGGCGTCACGTTCAAATTTGCGATAAATTATTCGACAAAGCGCTCCAAGCAAGCGATGTCGCCCTATTTGGAACAGTTCTTGGCTTGTGCGGGCTGGCGGGCGTGGAGCCAAATCTCACAGTTGCCATTTCCGGCACCTGGTTCGGCGGAAAGGGTGTCGCTGACGTGATCAAGGCGACATTGACAGGCGGCAAGGTGACGACCCCGCGAAGCAAAAAGGGCCGGCGGTGACCGGCCCTCTCCCCACCCGGCGTGGACCGGCGATCAGGGCGGCGGCGCGCCCGGGGTCTTGCGGCATGGCCACGCTTCGAGCAACGCCTCGAAAGCCAACCCCACGAACGCGTCATCCATTCTCTGCGGATGCGCCTCGATGAAGTGGACGACGACCAGCAATATTTGCAAGAACGTGACCCCATCCGGGATCTCGACGCACTCGGTGGGTGCCAGGAAAGCCAGTGCGTTGATCGCTCCCACACAATAGCCCGTGTCCTGGCGGCCTAAGCCCCGACCTTCCTCGAACACGGCTTTGCAACCCGGCAGGACAGAATTTGCCGAGAATAAGCTTTGCTGCGCGCTCGCCGTCGTGATTGCCAGCGCCAACGCGCCGCAGATGATGGCTATTCGCACGGTTCCCTCCCCCTTCAGAATTGCGGCCAGTGTAGCAGAAAGGGCCGGCGTGACCGGCCCTGTTCGACGATCAGCAGCAAAATGGGCCCCGCCTTCGGGTGGGGAAAGCGAGGCCCAAGTTGCCTCCGCTGGAATGCTCTGGAGGACGGTCCCTCCTAGCGACTTGAGCGCTGACCCGAAACTGTACGAAGGTCGCTGCGGATCGGCTGCATGAGAAAAGGACGACGGCTAGATTTCTTGGAAGCTGCGTGACCTATCTCACATTGCGATCTCCCTCCGCAGAGGCATGATGGGTTGGGGGCTGCATGATCGGAGGGGGAAATGCACAAAATTGGGTTTGGAATAGCTCTTGCAGCCTTAATCGCTGGGCCGGCGTTGGCGCAAGACTACAATAGGAACCTCATCGAGTGCTTGAACGAGCTCGGGTTACATCCCGACCCCAGTTATGCTCAGAAGCTGCAATCTGATCCGGGTCACCGTACGCTACGCATGTGGTATCCTCAAAGCGAGGCTCAATTCGCAGTCGTCAATGACTGTGTCGTCAGAAAAGCAAATCTCGCACCGAAGCCATCTGCCAAAAGGCCGCCGCGCGGCTCCCGGTGAATGATTCCCATGAGGAAAGGTCCGGCAGTGCACCGGCCCTATCATTCATCAGGTATGGCCCGGCGATCAGGTCGGCGCGCACTTCCCAACGATATGACCTACGATGGCATGGCACGTCGGCCACGTCGCCCGCGAGAGCTTCATCACCTCGTCCGGGTCTGGCTTAAAGTGCGTAACGTACCAATTCGCATCATCCCAGCGCACGAGTCTGCCGATCGCGCGTCGATTACCATCGGCCGAATAGAACGGGTGGTCCTTGTCGACCCCTGGCGGCAGGTGTGAATTTCATTGTGATTCCCCCAGGCTGGGAAGGTCATGGGAAGATTGCAGCAGAGAGCACCTGGCGGCCGGCGACATTGCTCATCATTTCAACCCGCTTCTCACTACCAGCCCGAAAGTATACCCTTGGCTACAATATCAAGTTGGCAGATGATTTGAGGCGGTGGGGATCGTGCTTTCATGGTCGGCCGGCCGCGAGTGAGGCACACACGCACGCTCCGAACCGGAGCGGCGGGGGGGGGCCGCCCGCGGCCGGCTTCGCCGATAGCGCGTCCGCAGCTCCGGATGCGATCCTGCGGCGAGCTGCTTCATGCTCGCCGGCTTGTCGTGCTCTGCAAAGCGGGATAACAGGGTGAACAAGACAAACACCGCGGAGAAACCACCGAGTTTTCAGCGGGGACAGAGCAGAGCAGGAGAGATAACGGTCCCATGACCGTCCGATGGCAGCCGTCCGGCACTCATGAAGCGTTATGCGGGGAAGCAGGAACGCGCAAACCAGCGCCCGCGTCCCGGGCCATCGGGGTGTGGCTGTGGTGCGTGGCTTCGCTGGTGTTCGCCATGGTGTTGGTGGGCGGCGCAACGCGGCTGACCGAGTCCGGACTTTCGATCGTCGAATGGAAGCCCGTGACGGGCGCCGTTCCGCCGCTCGGCGAGGCCGATTGGCAGGCGGAATTCGCGAAATACAAGACCATCCCGCAATATGAGCGGCTCAACCGCGGCATGAGCCTTGACGAATTCAAGACCATCTATTGGTGGGAGTGGGGACACCGGCTGCTTGGGCGGCTGATCGGTGCGGCATTCCTGCTGCCGTTTCTGTGGTTCCTGTGGCGCCGATCATTCGACCGCCGGACCGGGTTCGCCCTCGCCGGAATCTTTGCGCTCGGCGCCGTGCAGGGCGCGGTCGGCTGGTGGATGGTGGCATCGGGGCTCACCGAACGGGTGAGCGTGTCGCAATACCGCCTCGCATTCCACCTCACGCTGGCCTGCATGATCTATGTGGCGCTCTTGTGGACGGCTGATCGCACGTCCCCTCCTTACCCTCTCCCGTTTGCTGGGGAGGGTAGGGAGGGGGCAGCCGCATCGGCAGCCCGGCGCATCATGGTCCCGCGGCGCCTGCGTTGGAGCGCCGGCGCGCTTCTCGCGCTCGCGATCGTGCAAATCTATCTCGGCGCTCTGGTGGCCGGATTGCGGGCCGGGTTGATCTTCAACACCTGGCCATTGATCGACGGCAGCTTCATTCCGAGAACCGCGGACCTGTTCTTCGCCCACCCGCTGTGGCGGAATTTTTTCGAGAACACCCTGACGGTGCAGTTCGACCACCGCATGGTGGCCTATGGATTGTGCGCGCTTGCGCTCGTCCATGCGGTCGATGCCCGGCTCCAGGGGCGCGACAAACGGCTCGCGACGGGCGCCGGCTTCGTGGCGGTGGCGGTGCTCGCGCAAGCCGGCATCGGGATCATGACGCTGATCCGTGGCGCGCCGATCGAGCTTGCGCTGCTGCATCAGGCCGTGGCGCTCGTCGTGCTCACCGCCACAACGCTTCATGCCGCGCGCACCGTAGGCCGGAGCGCTGGGACCGCGGGCGTCTCGCCCGCTCTTTCCCCCACCCTACCCTCGCCCGCTTGCGGGGGAGGGTAGGGTGGGGGTGCGGGCGGGACGCCCGCGGTCCGCGATCGGTTGACATCAACACGCTCGTTATCGTCAGCAATTCTCTTTCAAGGAGGTTCTCGTGAGCGACATATTCGGAAGCATCTTGGGAAGCGCTCTGAGGGGGCTGGCCGGGCAGGGCGGGACCGGGGGCATCTCCGACATCCTGTCGCAAGTGCTTGGCAAGACCAATCTCGGCAGTATCGGCGGATTGCTGCAGCAGCTGCAGCAGTCGGGTCTCGGACCGCAGGTCGCGTCATGGCTCGGCAACGGGGCGAACCTGCCGGTCTCGGTCGATCAGCTGAAAGATGCGATGGGCGACCAGCATCTGCGTCAGCTTGCAACGCAGCTCGGCCTTCCGGTCGACCAATTGCTCAACCAGCTATCACAGCATTTGCCGGGCGCTGTCGATCACATGAGCCCGCACGGCACGCTGGAGGAGCAGCTCGGGCCGTAGGGTGGGCAACGCGCCCCCACATGCGTAGCAACGCGGCACGGCGTGTGCGGCGCGTTGCCCACGCCGTCGAGCTTGCCGAGCAACAGCGTGGGCAAAAATTGCGCCCGGCCTCGCGCGATTACGATCACCTCGTCAGGCAATTTTGCCCACCCTACCAGGCCGCGAGCGCCTGTTCCAGATCCGCGATGATGTCCTCCGGCTCCTCGATGCCGACCGACAGGCGCACCACGTCAGGCCCGGCGCCGGCTTGCACCTTCTGGGCGTCGGATAATTGGCGATGCGTCGTCGATGCCGGATGGATGATCAGCGAGCGGGTGTCGCCGATATTGGCGAGGTGGGAAAACAACTTTACGTTCGACACCAATTTGACGCCGGCGTCGTAGCCGCCCTTGAGCCCGAAGGTGAACACGGCGCCGGCGCCTTTGGGCACGTATTTCTTCGCGAGGCCATGGTAACGGTCGCCCGGCAGGCCCGGGTAGCTGACCCTGGCCACCTTGTCGTGGCCTGAGAGCCACGTGGCGACCGTGGTGGCGTTGTCGCAATGGCGCTGCATGCGCAGCGGCAGCGTCTCGATTCCGGTGAGGATCAGGAACGCGTTGAACGGCGACAGGGCCGGGCCGAGATCGCGCAAGCTCAGCACGCGGCACGCGATCGCAAACGCGAAGTTGCCGAATGTCTCGTGCAGGACGATGCCCTGATATTCGGGGCGCGGCTCGGACAGCATCGGATAGCGGCCTTCGCGCGACCAGTTGAATGTGCCGGCGTCGACGATCAGTCCGCCGATCGAATTGCCGTGACCGCCGAGAAATTTGGTCAGCGAATGCACCACGATATCGGCGCCGTGTTCGATCGGGCGGCACAGATAAGGCGTCGCCAGCGTGTTGTCGACGATGAACGGCACGCCGGCGCGGCGCGCCACTTTGCCGATCGCTTCCATGTCGGTGATGATCCCGCCGGGATTCGCAATCGATTCCACGAAGACCGCCTTGGTCTTCGGCGAGATCGCGCGCTCGAAGCTGTCGAGGTCGTCGGGGTCCGCCCACACCACGTTCCAGCCGAAATTGCGGAAGGCGTGGTTGAATTGGTTGATCGAGCCGCCGTAGAGCTTCTTCGACGCAACAAGCTCGTCGCCGGGCGTCATCAATACGTGCATCACCAGCACCTGCGCCGCATGCCCCGACGCGACCGCAAGCCCGGCAGTGCCGCCTTCGAGCGCGGCGACGCGCTCTTCCAGCACCGCGTTGGTCGGGTTGCCGATGCGGGTATAGATGTTGCCGAACGTCTGCAGGCCGAACAGCGAGGCGGCGTGATCGACGTCCTCGAATACGAATGACGTGGTCTGGTAGATCGGGGTGGCGCGCGCGCCCGTCGTCGGATCAGGCTGGCTTCCCGCATGGACCGCAAGCGTAGCGAAACCGGGCGTGCGTTCGGTCATGGCTGTTCCTTAAAGTTCAAGAGGATCACTACTGGAGGGCGTTCCAGTAACATGTAGGCACTGTAGGGTGGGCAAAGCCAACGGGTCCGGGCGGAGCCTGCCATCGGGCCGGCCAGAGGCCGGACCCGGTGGGCCGGCCCGATGACAGGTTCCGCGTGCCCACCCTTGGCCTTGCCCGGTGGGCACGGCGCGAAGATCGCGCCTTTGCCCACCCTACTTTAACGGCGCTAGCCGTCGTCACGTCGAGCGGCACGATCCGCGGCGTCGGTGACGCCGCCCGTCATGGTGACCCGGTCAAGCGACAGGCGCTGGATGCCGCGAGCGGGCAGCTTCGTCCGCTTCGCACTCAGCGTGCGCGAATTGACGCCCATCCAGGAAATCTCCGCGGAAAGCCGGCCGTATTCAATCTTGGGACAGCGGTTCATCACGACCTTAAGGCCGTTCGCCTCGGCGAGTTCCGCCGCCTCTTCATTGCGGATGCCGAGTTGCATCCAAATGACGCGCGGCCGCGGCCGCATCTCGAGCGCTTCAACCACCGCCGGAAGCACATGCTGGGAGGCGCGAAACACGTCCACCATGTCGACCGGCTCCGAAACGTCAACGAGGGTGGCGTAAGCCATGCGGCCGAGCAAGGGCTGCCCCGCCAATCCGGGGTTGACGGGAATCATGCGGTAACCGCGCTCCAGGAGATACTTGAAGACGAAATAGCTGGGGCGGCTCGTATTGGCCGATACCCCGACCACGGCGATCGTTTTCACGGTATTGAGAATGCCGCGAATATAGGCGTCGTCATAGCGGTCGTGGTTCATGGAAAAACGACTGTAGCCCGGGTTGAGCGACAGCGAAACCCGGGGGTGGCATTGCCGTATCGATAGGGCAGTCCCGGATTTCGCTGCGCTCAATCCGGGCTACAGGTGCTCCCCATCTCCTCTTTTACTTCTTTTGCGGCTTGGCTGGTGCGATGGAAGCGCCGATGATCTTTCTGCACGCCGGGCTCAGCTGGTTCACCTTGCGGACCAGACATCCGTAGACGCGCTCGCGATCCGGAATCTCGTCGAAGCACAGGCTCTGGGCGTCGGGCGTGCAGGCTTGCCGCTCCTCCAGCGTCTCGGCGGGCGCCCGCAACGTAGTGGCGGATGCCACTATGGCGAAGGCGAGTACGACGCGGTAAAACATAGGTCCTCCTTGCGTGTGAAGCTTTGCCCCTTCCTAGCCGCCCTGGGAGCGGGGGCGTCCCGCCGCCCCCACCCTACCCTCCCTCGCAAGCGGGGGAGGGTAGGGTGGGGCAAGGGCGGGCGGGACGCCCGCGCTCCCAGGGAAGGGGAATCGGATTTCAGCCCGAACGAGACGTTCAATGCGGCCGCCAACATGGCGGTCACGACGCTTCGGCCGGAGTTGAAAATTGATTCGCACCCCCAACTTCCATCAATCACCCCATTGCGGCGGCCGCTTGGCAAGAAAGGCCCCGATGCCTTCCTTGGCGTCGGCGTCGAGCAGGTTTTCCACCATGACGCGGGAGGCGTGGTCGTAGGCATCCGCCAAGCCCATCGCCAGTTGAGCGTGGAACGCCTGCTTGCCGAAGCGAATAGCATGCGCAGATTTTGACGCGATGCGCCGCGCCAGCCGCATGGCCTCGGGCCGCTCCTGTCCGGCCGGCACCACGCGGTTGACAAGCCCGATGCGACGGGCCTCGGCGGCTGACATGGCGTCACCGGTGAGAAGCATTTCCATGGCATGTTTCGGCGCTACATTGCGAGACAGCGCCACCATGGGGGTGGTGCAGAACAGGCCGATGTTGACGCCCGGGGTCGCAAAGGTTGCGTCCGACGCCGCAACTGCAAGATCGCAACTGGCGACGAGTTGGCAACCGGCCGCGGACGCTGCGCCCTGCACGCAGGCAATCACCGGCTGCGGCAGCTCAACCACAGACATCATCATGGTGCTGCACAGCCGCCAAATCCGGGTGAAGTAGCCGCGGCCACCATCGGGATCGATGCGCCGCGCGGTGAGTTCGCGCAGATCGTGCCCGGAGCAGAACGCCGGGCCTTCGGCCGCAATGACGACGGCACGAACGGAGGTGTCGCGGCCGAGCGCGACGAGTGCGTCGATCAGCGCGGTGAGCAGTTCCTCCGATAAGCTGTTGCGCGAGGCTTGGCGGTTAAGGATGAGCCATGCCACCGCATCCTCGGTCTCGCGGCGGAGAACCGGGTCGTCAGGAATTGTTCTGGCGGCGGTCGCGCTCAAATCTCGTCCTTCATTTGCCTTTCATTTGCCCAACGCAGTCCCTTTTAGCTTTCCCGTCGACGCGCTCCGCCGCCTTTCCGGCTTGCGCGGGGCAAGCTGCTCGCGTCCGGTCGTCAATGCAACCCGGGCCTCCCGCACCGCTGAAGAATCGCCAAAGAGCTAGCACGGAGCGCCCGGAAAATCCGCCAACGGATTGACATGGACTGATGTAATCCCCTGACCTTTCAGACACAATGTTCTTGGAGAGCTGGAAATGGAACTCTGGCGAGACCCAATGCACACGCCCGAGCGACGCGGCGAGCCGGCGCTTACGCACAGCGAGCTGGAGCGTTTCCTGCGCAACGAGTTTCCCCAGGTGTTCAACGCCGGCAGCGGCCTCACCATCGAGGAGATTTGGCACGGCGCCGCGCGGGTTCGCCAAGCGTACCGGGAGGATTTCATTCGTCCGGGCGGCACCATATCGGGGCCCACCATGATGGCGCTCGCCGACTTCGCCATGTACGTCGCGGTGCTCGCCTCAATAGGGCCGGTGCCGCTCGCCGTCACGACCAATCTCAGCATCAATTTCTTGCGCAAGCCGGGCGCCGCCGACCTTCTGGCGGAAGCGAAATTGATGAAGCTCGGCAAACGCTTAGCGGTCGGTGAGGTGGCGATCCGGTCGGCCGGCGGCGTGGAACTGGTGGCCCACGCGACGTCCACATATTCCATTCCCAGTCCGCAAGATGCTTGAAGGTATTTTTATACCTCTACATTAAGAGGATGAAATTATTCGAAAATTATGCTACGGCAGCATTGACCCCGGCAGGCGGGTCGGCTAGACAGCCACCTCAAAGCGCCAAACGGGAAAGATCCTATGAGCACCTATTCGGCCAAGCCCGCCGACGTCGTCAAGAAATGGGTGGTGATCGACGGCACCGGCCTGGTTGTCGGCCGTCTCGCGACCATTATCGCCATGCGATTGCGCGGCAAGCACAAGCCGACCTACACGCCCCATGTGGACTGTGGCGACAACATCATCGTCATCAATGCCGAGAAGGTGGTTCTCACCGGCCGCAAGGTGGAGAAGAAGATCTACTACCACCACACCGGCTTCATCGGCGGCATCAAAGAGCGCTCGGCGAAGTTCTACCTTGAAGGGCGGTTCCCGGAGCGGATCGTCGAGAAGGCAGTCGAGCGCATGCTGCCGCGCGGTCCGCTGGGCCGGCGTCAGCTTGGCAATCTTCGCGTTTACAAGGGCGCCGAGCATCCCCACGCGGCGCAGACTCCCGAACCTTTGGATGTTGCAGCAATGAACCGCAAGAACGCGAGGAGCGCCTGATCATGGCCGAGACGATGCAATCGCTTGATCAGTTGTCGGCACTCAGGCCAGCAGTTCCGGAATCCCCCAAATACGTCCAGAAGGTCGACAATCTCGGTCGCGCCTACGCCACCGGCAAGCGCAAGAACGCCGTCGCCCGCGTCTGGATCAAGCGCGGCACCGGCAAGATCACCGTCAACAACCGCGAGATCGAAGTGTTTTTCGCCCGGCCGGTGTTGCGCATGATGATCTCGCAGCCTCTGGTTTTGTCCAATCGCAACGGCCAATACGATGTCATCTGCCGGGTGTCGGGCGGCGGATTGTCCGGCCAGGCCGGCGCGGTGCGCCATGGCCTTTCCAAGGCGCTGACGAATTTCGAGCCGGAGTTGCGCGGCGTCCTCAAGCGCGGCGGCTTCCTGACCCGCGACAGCCGCGTGGTCGAGCGCAAGAAGTACGGCAAGGCCAAGGCGCGGCGGTCGTTCCAGTTCTCGAAGCGGTGAGAGGGCGCCCCGATCGTCTTCGCCCCGACACAGAACAAGACCAATGCCGACGCGACGCACCGCACTTTTGATTGTCGCCAGTACGCTCGGCATGCCCTGCGTCGTCGGCGTGATCCCGGCGGTGGCCGCCGAGGCATCGGCTACAGCCTTTGTGACCAAGATCTACGACGCCTACAAGGGCGAGAACAGCAAGGGTATTCTAATCGATACCGATGCCGCCATCCGGCGCTATTTCGAACCGTCGCTCGCCGCGCTGATCAGCAAGGACCAGAAGGACGCTGCGCGGCGCGACGACGCGCCAACGCTGGATGGCGATCCCTTCATCGACGCCCAAGACTGGGACATTTCGGCGGTCGACATTATGGTGCGCGACGCTTCGCCTGACAAAGCGGTCGCGACCGTCAGTTTCAAAAACATCGATCACGCGACGACGGTCGTGCTCGACCTCATCAAGATCAAGAGTGACTGGCGGATCGCCAACATCACCTGGCAGCGGGACGGCGGCAAGAAGGAAACATTGCGCGGACTATACCGCCATTGAGCGGGGTCAGGGCCATTGAAGGTCGACCGACAAGCAGTTATGCCGGATATGCCTCCGAGAGGGAGGCTGTGCTATGATGGTGCTGCCATGACCAAGCTTTTCGAGCATGCGGTGGACGTTGCGCGCGGGCTGCCGCCTGAAGTGCAGGACGACCTTGCTCGCGTGCTGTTGGAATTGGCCGGTGAGAATCAGCCCGTCGTCGAACCGACATCGGAGGAAGAGGCTTCGTTCCGCGAATCGCTTGCCCAGGCTGATCGCCGAGAGTTCGCGACGGATGAAGAAGTGCGGACTGTCTGGGCGAAGTACGGGCTTTGAAACTCCGTTACACGCCTCGCGCGATAGCCGATCTTCGCGAGGTGCTCGCTTATCGAGGTGCTCGCTTATATCGAGAAGCAATCGCCCCAAGGCGCGCGCAAGGTGCATGCCCGCATTCAGCGGCTCATCAACCTCACGCTTGACCACCCCCACGTGGGTGCCCGAACCAGCAGCAAGCGCTTGCGCCGTCTCGTCGCTCGCCCGTATCCAAACCTGATCTTCTACGAAGTGGGCGACGATGAAATCGTCATTCATGGTGTGAGGCATAGCACGCGCAGACCGTCGTCGGTGCCCGGCTGACGGTGCGGTGTCGTCCCGGTCCGCGCCCAATGCCGGAACCGGAACATTGCGCAACAGCTTTACCGGATTGGCAGTTGCGTATGGAATACTTGTGTGTGAATGACACCGCGGGTGGAGGACCTGCGCCTTCCGCCCTTATCCCGCCCAATTTCGCCTCCTTGTATACCGTTCAGAGCAGGCCATGTCCTATTCGTATCTCGCCGTCAGCGATCGAACCGACAGGCCTTTGCAGCCGGCGGTCGAGGGCGCCGTCGCGCGGCGCATTCTTTGCGTGTTTCCCCGTTACGAACCATCCCTGGGTTCGTTCGACTATGCCTATGACATCACCGGCAATCTGCGCGCCTTCATGCCGCCGCAAGGGTTGCTGGTCATTGCGGCGTCGGTGCCGGCGGGCTGGCAGGTCAGATTCGTCGACCAGAACATAGACCCGGCCAGCTCCGAGGACTTTGCCTGGGCTGACGCCGTGTTCGTCAGCGGGATGCATGTCCAGCGCCACAGGATGATCGACATCTGCCGCCGCGCCCATGCGGCCGGAAAGCCCGCCGTGCTGGGCGGCCCCTCGGTCTCGGCGAGCCCGGAGCTTTACGCGGAATTCGACTATCTCCACATCGGCGAGATCGGCGACGCCACCACGGAACTGTTCGCCATGCTGGCGCGCGATTGTACGCGCCCGCGCGTCCAGATCAGGCTTGAGACGCGTGAGCGCCTGCCGCTCGAGAAGTTTCCGCTCCCGGCCTATGAGCTGGTGAGCTTCGAATATTATTTCCTCGGCTCGATCCAGTTTTCCTCGGGCTGCCCCTTCACGTGCGAGTTCTGCGATATCCCGGGCCTCTATGGCCGGGTGCCGCGCATGAAGCGGCCGGAGCAGATCATCGCGGAACTCGACAAGCTGCGAGCTTGCGGGCTTTCGACCTCGGTCTATTTCGTCGATGACAATTTCATCGCCAACCGCCGCGCCTTGCGCGAGCTGATCCCGCATCTTATCGCCTGGCAGGAACGCCATTCGTTCCCGCTTTCGTTCGCGTTCGAGGCGACCCTCAACATCGCCAAGTACGATGACCTTCTGGCCAATCTGCGTGACGCGAATTTCACCGGCATCTTCTGCGGCATCGAGACGCCCGAGCCCGAGGCTCTGCGGCAGATGTCGAAGAAACAGAACATGATGATGCCGATCCTGGAAGCGGTCGATCGGCTGAACGGCTACGGCATGGAAGTCGTCGCCGGCATGATCATCGGCCTCGATACCGACAATCCTGAGACGGTGGCGCGCGTAACGGCTTTCATCGAACAGTCGAATATCCCGATGCTGACCGTGAATTTGCTGCAGGCGTTGCCGCGCACCCCGCTGTGGGATCGCCTCGAACGCGAGCACCGGCTCAGCGATGACCCGGAGCGCGAATCGAACGTCGTCTTCAAGATGCCCTACGAACAGACGGTCGCGATTTGGCGCGCATGCCTGGAATATGCCTACGATCCGGCGCGGCTGTTCCGCCGCTACGACTACCAGATCCAGCGCACCTATCCGCATCGCCGCAAGCTCCCGCCACGGCCCGGCCAGCTCACCATGGCGAACCTGAGACGCGGCCTCACCATGCTGGTCAAAGTGTGCTGGAAGCTTGGCGTGCGCGCTGACTATCGCCGGGCTTTCTGGGGCTATGCCTGGCCGCGCCTGAAGGAAGGCCGAATCGAGCAAGTCATCGCCACCGGGATCATTGCCAAGCATTTGATCACGTTCGCCCGCAAGGCCTGCGCCGGCGAACTGAATGCCTCGCACTATTCGAGCAAGGTGCGCTAGCGAGCCACAGCGTTTCGAACGTCACTTCAAGTGCGCTTCGATGAATCTGGCAACATCCGGTCCCCAGACGTTCACCCCGCGCACACAAAAACGGTGACCGTCCTGAGCGCTGATGCCGTGAGCCGGGTACACTCTCGACTCCGTGCGTTGGCCGCTCGCCCTGACCTGCTCGCTCAGGACGCGGTTCGGCGTCAGGTCATAGTCGTTCTGGGCCTGCAGGAAAAAGACGGGCATCGCCGCCCCGCGGGCAGCTGTGATCAATCGACGCTGCAGATCCGGCGAGCTGCTCCATGTTTGAGCGGCTCCCGAACAGTTCACGGCAACGCGATAGCCGGGGCCTCGCCCCACAGCCAACATGGTTTGAATGCCGCCGAAAGAGAATCCCATCACCGTCAGCCTGCGCTGATCGACAGAAGGGAGACCCCTGAGATAAGTCAGTGCCGCCAGCTGGTCGCTGAAATGTGCCTCATGCAGCCTGACCAGCATCAGGCTGCGTTGTGCAGCTGAGCCGGCTGTTTTCAATTGATCCATGATGTAGGGCCCCGGCGAGCGTCCTTGACCACGCCGATGGGGCACAAAGAATACATAACCGCGGGTCACAAAAAAAACGGCAACAGAATCAACGGCCCCAGGGCTCTTCTCACTGCCGTGATTCCAAAGAATCGCCGGAAATGGACCGGCCCCCGCCGGTTTCCAGATAAAACCCTTGAGATCAAGATCGCCACTTCGGAATTCAATCAGCTCGGGTTGGCGCAGTGCATCCTCGGCGGCGCTGGCTGCAACCAGTATCGAGAGCCACGGGATTGTAAGCACAACGCGGAGCGCGATGCATATTCCGGTGCAGGTGACGCCCATGCTCTCGTCTATATTAGAACCCGGAGCGCCGGCTTTTGACGGCCGCGGCGCCGGGTAACATGGCCAAGCCATGGAGCGGCGAGACGGCTGCTCAAACCGGCTGGTCGATTTTGTTCACTTCGGGGTCTTGCGCTTGCCGGGTCGCGAGTTGAGCGACACATTCAATGTCAGAGCCTTTTGGCGGGTTGCCCCTTCGGTCCGCTTGAGCTTGCGGGCGATCCGGGCGGCCGGCGTCTTCTGCCGCGCAAGCGACTTGAGATCGCGCACGTCTTGCGCCGTCCACTCTCGCCTTTTCGACTTCTTGACCACCATGTCCTCCCGGGGTGCCATCGAGGGCGCCTATGTCCGTCGGAGTCTGTCATCGGGCCCGCTGAATGCGGACCCGATGGACGGGCTATGAGCGCCAAGCGCCAACGCTGCCAACAGCAACCGTCACCTGTCGCCCAAGTCAAGCAGCTTTTGCCCCCCGTCCCGTTCCTTTTATTGCCTGCAAGTAGATGTCGAGAAGGGTTTCGTGTTCCTCGCGCTCCTTCTGGTCCTGTTTGCGCAGGCGAATCACTTCTCGAAGGACCCTAACGTCGAAGCCGTTGTCCTTGGCTTCAAGATAGATTTCCTTCCTCGCCTCGCTAAGTTCTTTGATCTCTTCCTCGACATGCTCGATGCGTTCGACGATCGTGCGTAATTGATCACCCGCAACCCTGCCCGGTTCGCTCATGGTTTGCTCCTGGTCAATGTGACCGCGCAAATTCGATTATTTACGGAGCTGCATCAACACGAGCCAGCGAATGTCGTAAGCAATGTCTTAACAGACATGTCCGCATTTTCACGATGGCCCGAAATTGGCCGCGAGGAGGTAATATTTTCTTGGCGTCCTCAGAAAACCATCTTCCCGCCACTATACGGTCTTTTTGAAAACGGAATATTTGCGCGCGGCGGAGGGCTTGGCGTCCGTCCGGTAATGTTCCGAGGGGATGTACAGCGTACCGGGGTGGAAATGTTGGCGGATTTGTCGCCGGCTCCCGCCGCGAAATACGCAAGTCAGGCGGCGAATTTGCAGGCCGCGCCATCAAGCGGGAGTGGGGCTGCGGCGCGCGAGCCGGGCGGAATCGCCTTTCGCGGCTAGCGCAAATATCTCACGAACTCCTTCGCAAAACTCCTTTCACATCACTGATCTTCCCCACGTCGTCACGTTGTCATCCACAAGGTGCAGATGGCGAGTTGGGCGATTTCGCGATTTCGAATCACATGCGGCGTCACCGAATCGCTCCGCTGGTTTGCGTCGTGGAAGCGCGCGCCGTGTGCGCTGGCATGCAATGCCACGACGCTGAGCGGCCGGGTTGCCCGCCTCCAGTCGTGGTTATCGGCTGCCGTGCCGCTCATCGGGGCCTTTACCGGACAATCGAGGAAACGCGGATTCAAAATCCGCCGGAGGCGTTGTAGGCTTGCTCCGCCGCCCCCTCCCTGGCCATGCAAGTGGAAGATCATCAGAGACCCTCCCGCGCACGCGGGGGGAGGGTAGGGAGGGGCAAGGCAATAGGGCTTACGAGGAGACTCCGCATGTTTCACCAAACCTGGATCGGCGCAGCGCTGGTCGCGACGTTGTGCCTGTCCATTCCCGGCGCGAAAGCCGAAGACGCCAAGTATCCCAATTGGGAGGGGCTCTGGAAGCGCGGCAGCCCGGTGGGTGTCTGGGATCCGACCAAACCGGGGGGGCTCGGGCAGCAGCCACCGCTGACGCCTGAATACCTGAAGGTGTTCGAGGCGAATCTCGCCAAGGGCAAGGCCGGCGTCGTCTTCGACATCAAGGGCACCTGCGGGCCGGTCGGCATGCCACGGGTTATGATTCTCTATGAGCCGATGGAAATCGTAATCCGGCCCAAGACAACCTACATGCTGCTGGAGTCCATGAGTCCGATCCGGCGCATCTATACGGACGGACGGGATTGGCCCAAAGAATCCGATCCGCAGTTCACAGGCTATTCCATCGGCACGTGGGTCGATGCCGACGGCGACGGCATTTACGACACGCTCGAGGTCGAAACCCGCAACATGCGCGGCCCGCGCCTGTTCGACTCCACCGGCATTCCGCTCCACGCGGATAACGAGACGGTGGTGAAAGAGAAAATTTATCTCGATAAGAATGATCCCGACATTCTGCGCAACGAGATCACCACCTACGATCACGCGTTGACCCGCCCCTGGACGGTGTCGCGGTTTTATCGGCGCGAGCACAACCCGATCTATGAGGAATATCCCTGCACCGAGGACAATCGCTGGGTCGCGATTGGTGGCGAACTCTATCTCGCGGATGGGGAGGGCTATCTGATGCCGATCCAAAAGGGCCAGGGCGCGCCTGACCCGAAATATCTGCAGAAATATTTTCAGCCGAAGAAGTGATTTTCCGGCACGGCGCAGCCGTGGGAACACGCGGGCGTGCCCAGCCACGCCCGCGTCGAGGCGAGGTCGCAAGAAGGAAGGCGCGTTGCTTTGGAACATTACGGCTCAAGATCACGCACACCAAGGCGCCGGAAATCGCCGTCATCTTGCGGCATGGCCAGCAGCAAATCGGCAAAGGATGGCGCCCGTGCGCGTTCGAGTCGCCGCAGACGCTCGTACTCAGCGATATCGATCACCACTATGACAGGCTTGCCGCGCTTGGTGACCGTCTGCGGGCTTCGCCGCGCGGCCTTGACAACCTCGCTGAAGCGGTTCTTTGCGTCCTGCACGGACCAACTACGCTGGGCCATAGGCTCAGTCTCTTCTGGCTAGAATTTCTAGCTATTATGATGCCGCCCCGCCATCAAGAGCGGCCAGGGATGTCGCGGCTGGAGATGAGATCAAGCGCTTCTGCCTTGCTTAGCATGCTTTCACCACGCAAACGGAGAGGGTAGTGGCTGCGCGCACTACCATGCATACTCGCGGCCGTCGTAATGGAAGAACTTTCCGGAATGGGCCAATCCGAATGTGGCGATCAGACCCTTGAGGGCTGCGACGCTCTCGGACGGCGTGAGCGGGGCGCCCGGGCCGCCCATGTCGGTCTTGACCCAGCCTGGATTGACGAGGACGCACGCGATGCCGCGCGGCGCGAGATCGATTGCGGCGCTGCGCATCGCCATGTTCACCGCGGCCTTTGAGCTGCGGTAGGGAATTGAGCCTCCCGATGTGTTGTCCGTGAGCGAGCCCAATCCGCTGGTGATCGTGACGATGAGCTTGCGCTCGCCGCGCGCGACGTGTTCGACAAAGGCCTCGGTGACGCGCAGCGGGCCCAGCGTGTTGACGTTGAGAACCTGTTCCCACGATTCATAGTCGATATGGCCGGTTCTCTGGCCCGGCTTGCCGATAATTCCCGCGCTGTTGAGGAGCACATCAATCGACTCGTCATTGAGGCCTTCGGCCGCGTGCCGGACGCTTGACAGGTCGGTTACGTCCATCGGAAAGACGGTGACCGAGCCGGTGCGCGTGAGCTCATGGAGGTCATCGGCGGCATCCGGATTGCGGCAAGCCGCGAAGATCCTCCAGCCGTCGGCCGCATATTGCCGCGCGAATTCCAGGCCCAAGCCGCGGTTGGCGCTCGTTATCATCATCGAGGGCATTTCGACTCACCTCACCCAGGACTTGGTCTCCCGCCGGCGCCTTGGCTGAGCAGCGCAGCCATAACCTCTCGCCTTCGGCGGGTTTCGCGATAAGGCAAATACCGCGATATGGTCAAATCGATGAAATCGACGACGGCTATCGCGGTCGACGGTTCGATTGCTATTGACGCGCTTGCTCTCGGATTTGTTCCCGAAAGCTTCTCCGTTAGCACAAGCGCCGCGCGCATCAAGAAAATGTCCGCAAAGCCGTCGGTCGATCGTCCTGTCTTGGCAGACCCTCAGGTGTGGAGCAGCACAATGGCGGAGTTTCTCTTTCTCTATCGCGGCGCCGATGCGGCTACTGCCGCGCTGTCGCCGAAAGAAATGCAAGACTACATGCAGCGCTTCCAGAACTGGATCGTGTCTCTGACCAAAACCGGCAAGCTCACAAGCTGCGGCCCCCTGGAAAAGGGCGGCAAAACGCTGGTTGGCCCGAACGGGCTCGTCACCGACGGCCCCTTTGCTGAGACGAAGGACCTCATTGGCGGCTACTCGGTGGTGTTGGCGAAGGACCTGGACGAGGCGACCGAACTAGCGCGCGATTGCCCATTCCTTGCGATTGGCGGCACGGTTGAGATCCGGGCGGTGCTTGACGTGAAGTAAGCCGCCGCCGCTTCCTGATAGACAGGGCGCGGCGCGCCGCCGGCCGACGGTCCGTGACGAAGCCAGGACGAACGGCCGCGACGAGCGATAACTTTGCTGGCGCGGGGAATGGCTGTTGGATCGTCGGCGGTCAAAAAAGTGTCCGCAGCGGCCTTTTCAAACGTCATAGACGCGTCAATCAGATGCGAGGAGCGAGCACCATGAGCGAATTTACCTTTTTCTTTCGCGGCAGAGATCGATCCCAATCCCAGGACCAGATGCAGAAGACCACGCAGAGATGGGTCGCATGGTTCAAAGAGCTCGGCGAGAAGGGCCACATCAAGTACGCCGGACATCCACTTGAGCATACGGGCAAGGTTGTGAGCGGCAAACAGAAGAGCGTGCACGACGGGCCGTTTGCGGAAGCTAAAGATGTCGTCGGCGGCTATATGCTCATCGAGGCCAGGGACATCACGCACGCCGTAGAACTCTCAAAGGGCTGTCCTATTCTGGAGGCCGGAGGTTCCGTGGAGGTGCGCCCGGTCGAAAAGTTCAACATGTAGCAAACGCTGAACATATGGAACCGAGCGATCTTCTCTTTCGGCGTGAAGCAGGGCGGATGATCGCCGCCCTGACGCGGATCTTCGGCATGCACAACCTCGCGCTGGCGGAAGATGTCGTGCAAGATGCCTTCTGCCGCGCGGTGGAAGTGTGGAAATTCCGCGGCATGCCGGAAAATCCGTCCGCTTGGCTTATGGCCACGGCAAAAAATCGGGCGCTGGACGTTCTGCGGCGCCAGCGCACGGCGCACACCTTCGCCCCCGAACTTGGCCGGCTCCTCGAGAGCGAGTGGACGCTCGCTCCGGTCGTTGACGAAGTCTTCGCGCCCGACGCCATCAAAGATGACCTGCTTCGCATGATGTTCTCGTGCTGCCATCCGCGGCTGGCCGAGGAGGCGCGGGTCGCCTTGATTCTCCACGTCTTGTGCGGCTTCAGCATGGGTGAGGTGGCGAGCGCCTTCATGAGCGGCCACGCGGCAATCGAGAAGCGCATCTCAAGGGGGAAGAAAGTCTTGGCGGGGTCAAAACGGCTTTTTGACGTGACAGTCCCGGCCGACTTCTCGGTTCGCCTTCCAGCCGTCCACCGCGCGTTGTATCTGCTCTTCAGCGAAGGCTATCACGGCGCTTCCACTCACGCAGCGATCCGGGCAGAGCTCTGTCATGAGGCGATGCGGCTTGCCGCAGTAATTCTGGAACACCCGCTGGGGGCGACGCCTGCGACCTTCGCACTTTGTGCGCTCATGTGCCTGACCGCGGCGCGCCTGCCGGCGCGCCTCGATGCCGCAGGCAATCTGAACTCGCTCATCGATCAGGACCGCTCGCTGTGGGATCGAAGGCTTGTGCTCGAAGGCATGAGATTCCTGGAGCTATCGGCAACCGGTTCCGAGCTTACCGGGTATCATATCGAGGCGGCCATCGCATCGATCCATTCCACGGCTCCCGACGTGACTGCCACGGATTGGAAAACCATCGTGTCGCTGTATGACACGTTAATGGTGATCCAACCTTCCCCGATTGTCGCGCTCAACCGCGCCATCGCGGTCGCCCAGCACGAAGGATCCGCGCGGGGGCTCGATGAGATCGAGGCGATCGCGCACCGCGATCGCCTCGCCGCATATCCTTTTTACTCGGCTGCGCTTGGCGAGCTTGAGCTTCGCCGCGGAAGCCGCGCGACCGCACGCGAACACTTTCGGGCCGCGCTCGCGCTGGCGCGCAACCCGATGGAGCGCCGGTTCCTCGAACAGCGTGCGAATGCGTGCGAGCGAGGCGATACGACGCCCGTGGGACAGTAGAAGAATTTCAGAAACCGACCGCTCGCGGCGTCCATCTTTTCGCTGTTCAGCACCGTCGGCCTCGCCCCGGGAAGGCCCTGATCGCCCTCGTAGAAGCGTGATCGTCCGCCGCGAAAAAAGTGTCCGGCGAAGCGCCGCTCAGCCGTCTAACCGGTCGGAGCATGCAGCATGGCCTTCGCGGCGATGGCGGGAACTCATGTGCAGGACTCCGGCGCGCCAATCCCCGCGCCGCATGCTCGGGCAGACGAAATTCGCCAACCTGAAAGATCTATGGAGGACAAATGACGACCGACGTGGCTGTGCTAGCCGTTTCGACATCGCGCGCAACGCGCTGCTTCCTGCTGGTGCTGACCGCACAGTTCGCTGTGAGCGCGTCCGCTATGGCGCAATCACCCCAAGCTGCCGCAAACCAGCCGGCGCTTCCCGACCAGGAGAAGGAGATCGCGCTGGCTCTCAGCGCCTGCCCGGCGTCCGTGGCGAACAAGGCGGCCGTCTACGTTCTCGGCAAGTCCGGATACGTCAAGAGCCGGGACAGTCAGAACGGGTTCACGGCGATTGTTCAGCACTCGCTGCCCACCAGC
>Ga0257161_1000032_pt1 | contig 31352 bp, 24 predicted proteins | sample NR01A_FD_185954 | JGI IMG/M metagenome (GOLD analysis project Ga0257161, IMG submission 185954) | Soil microbial communities from H.J. Andrews Experimental Forest, Oregon, United States - NR-01-A | ecosystem: Environmental > Terrestrial > Soil > Temperate forest > Bulk soil | place: USA: Oregon... | reverse complement strand
CGCTGGCGCCGGCGATGTCGACCGACGAGCCGCCGAGGAAATGCAGGATGCGCACCCCGCGCTCGTAGCCCTCCTGGCTCACCTTGATGAATTCATCCGCCGTGCCCTGAAACCAGGTCGCCATCATGCACCCATCGTCGTGCCAGACGGTGCGGAAGCGGTCCCACATGAGCGCGTCACGCCAAACGGCCCAGTTCTCAATCAAGTCGCGGATGACGCGCCGGTCTTCGACTTCGCTGGCACTCATGCTGTCCTCGGCTTCGCCGATATGCGATATCGGGAGCGTCGATTTAGCGAGGCGAAAGCGGCGCTGGCAAGTTGCGCGCCGGCATGGCTGCAGGACGCCGCTATTCCCGCATGGCCGTGCGGCCGCTATATAGGGCGCAGCAAGACGGAGGGCGCAAAGCCATTCGGACCCGGAGGACATCATGGCGCTGGTCGAGGACACGGCCGACCCCAAGCACAATCTGCATGCAGCGCGACAGGCCTACTATGAGCGGATTTCCCGGTACGACATGGCCCCGCTGTGGGAGAGGCTGCGCGAGCTCGTCGGCAGCGAACCGAAGACCCAATGTGCGCCGGCCATCTGGCGATTCCGCGACGTCAAGGCGATGGTGATGGAAGCGGCCGAGCTGATCTCCGCCAAGGAGGCGGAGCGGCGGGTGCTGGTGCTGGAAAATCCGGCGCTGCGCGGTCAATCGCGGATTACCCAGACGCTCTATGCGGGTCTGCAGCTTATCATGCCAGGCGAGATCGCGCCGGCCCATCGCCACACCGCCTCCGCGATCCGCTTCATCGTCGACGGTGATGGCGCCTATACGTCGGTTGAGGGCGAGCGCACCTATATGTCGCCGGGCGACTTCGTGCTGACCGCCAACTGGACGGCGCACGACCACGGCAATACGAGCGGCCGGCCGATGATCTGGCTCGATGTGCTCGATCTGCCGACGGTCAACTTCTTCGAGACGATGTTCGCCGAGCATCTTGATGACGAGAGTCAGGTGGTGCAGCTTGCCGACGGCGATTCGGCCGCCTTCTTCGCCTCCGGCGTGCTCCCCGACGGCGCCCAAGTGAGTGCTTTGCACGCGGGCAAGCTCAGTCCTGTCGTCAACTACACCTATGCGCGGACGCGGCCGATCCTGGCGCGCCTTTACAAGGCCGGCAAAGTCGACCGCCGCCACGGCGCCCGGGTGCGCTATGCCAACCCAGCAACCGGAGGGTGGGTGATGCCCACCATGGGGGCGCAGCTTGCGCTGCTGCCGGCCGGTTTCGCGGGCGAACGCTATCGCGCTACCGACGGCACGATTTTCGTGTGCGTCGAGGGGGAGGGCGCAACGCGGATCGGCGACAAGGAATTCGCCTGGAGCGCAGGCGACGTCTTCGTCGCGCCATCATGGCAGTACTATTCGCACGCGGCGGAGCGTGAGTCGGTGCTGTTCTCGATCTCCGACCGGCCTGCGCAGGAGGCGCTCGGGATCTGGCGGGAGATCAATTGAGCCAAGCCGCTTAGCCCGCATGGAGCGCAGCGCAATGCCGGGTTGCTTTCTGGTTGCTGCATTGTCTCTCCCGGATTCGCTTTCGTCCTGAGGCTACTCTGAGCCGCGCCGAGGCTTGCCCTGAATAGCCGTTGAGGGACAACATTACCCAGCGATGAGTGAAGGGAGGCGAACCTTTATCTCCCCCTGAACGACCAATCACTGAACCACGTAGGCGATGATGTCGCCCCTCGAACAAGCGATTTTCGAACATGACCAAGAGCGTGACCGACGGCAGCGGAACGACCCATTTCTACGACGTCTTCAACGGAACGAGCGTTATCGGCAAGGCCATGGTGTTCGTGCCGGCCGCGGTTTCTACGGTCGAGTCCGTTCCGATGGTGGTCTACTATCATGGCCACAATTCGCAAGGTTCAATCGAAGACTACATCAAGGCCATGAAGCAGCGCGATTTCAGGCCGCTGCTCGCCGCCAACAGGGTGGTTCTGGTCGAGCCATGGGGAGGTACCCGCTCAAAGTTCGGTGCGATGGCGACCGCCGACGGCTTGTCTACACTGATTGACTCGGCGATGTTCACCGCCATCTCCAACGGCACGCCGAGCCGCCCGTGCCCGGTGAAACCGCCGCCGCCGCCATCGCTCATCCTCGCGGGTTTTTCGGGCGGCGGCGCGCCGCTCAATGCTGTCGTCAAATCCGGTTCGTCCAGCCTGAGCCTGCTGACGGAGGTCTGGGCCTTCGACTGCCTCTATTCGGAGGAGGGCCAAAAGTGGGTTGACTGGGCCAGGGCGAGCACCGGCAAGACGCTCCGCGTCCGCGTTACAACGGGGGAGAGCTCGGGCTCGCCGCGCAGGCAGAATAAGATCATTCGGGCCGCATCCGTTCCAAATATCGATTCCGCCGACCCGGTGACCCTCGGACATGAAGACTGTCCAGGCACCTTTATCCCGAAGTGGATATGATTCACGCGATCCGCCGAGGACGGCGCCAGGCCCTGCATCGATGGGGGCCTCACAGGCCGGTTGTCAGTCCGCCATCCGGATCGACGAAGGCGTCGGATTTCGTCCTACCCCAATCCCTCCAACTCGTCGATCATCCCCTCGATCATGCGCAGACCGCCCTGCCAGAACGCCGGCTCGCGGGCGTCAAGTCCGAACGGTTTCAACAGCTCCGCGTGATGCTTGGTGCCGCCGGCTGCCAGCATCGCAAGGTAGCGCTCCGCAAAACCCTCGTGGGCCTTTTCGTAGACAGCGTAGAGCGCGTTCACCAGGCAGTCGCCGAACGCATAGGCGTAGACGTAGAACGGCGAATGAATGAAGTGGCCGATATAGACCCAGAAGGACTCGTAGCCTGCCTTCAAGCCGACGGCCGGCCCCAGGCTCTCGCGCTGGACCTCCAGCCAGATCTGGCACAGCCGTTCCGCCGTCAACTCGCCATTGCGGCGCTCGCTGTGAACGGCGCGCTCGAACGTATAGAACGCGATCTGCCGGACCACCGTGTTGATCATGTCCTCGACTTTTGACGCCAGCATCGCCTTGCGTTGCCCGGCATTGGTGGTGGCCGCAAGGAGGCGGCGGAAGGTCAGCATCTCGCCGAACACGCTCGCGGTTTCCGCGAGCGTTAGCGGCGTCGGCGCCATCAGGGCGCCGTTCGGCGCCGCCAACACCTGGTGCACTCCATGGCCGAGCTCGTGGGCGAGCGTCATCACGTCTCGGGGCTTGCCCTGGTAATTGAGCAGAATGAAGGGATGCAGCGATGGCACCGTGGGATGCGAGAACGCGCCGGGGGCCTTGCCGGGGCGCACCGGGGCGTCGATCCAGCGCTTCGAAAAGAAGTGCTCGGCGATGTCCGCCATGACAGGCGAAAACGCCCGATAGGCCGACAACACCGTGTCCTCGGCTTCGAGCCAGGGAATCGGACGCGACGGCACGTCCGGCAACGGAGCATTGCGGTCCCAAAAGGGCAACCGCTTCTTGCCGAACCAGCGCGCCTTGAGGGCGTAGTAGCGGTGCGACAGCCGCGGGTAGGCGGCGCGCACCGCCTTAACCAGCGCCTCGACCACGTCGCGCTCGACCCGGTTCGCAAGGTGCCGCGCATCGGCGATGTCGGCGAAGCCGCGCCAGCGATCGGAGATTTCCTTGTCCTTGGCCAGCGTGTTGGTGATCAGCGTGAAAGTGCGCAGATGCTGGGTGAAAGTCCGGCCGAGTGCTGCTGCGGCGGCCTTGCGGGTCGCCGCCTTGCGGTCCTGCAGCAGGTTGAGCGCCGGCTCGATGGGCAGCATCTTGGCGCCGATCTTGAAGCGCAGGCCGGCGACGGTGTCGTCGAACAGCCGGTTCCAGGCGCCTTGTCCGGTGACGGATTTTTCGTGGAAGAGTTGCTCGACGCGATCCTCGAGCTGATAGGGCTTCTCCCTGCGGACGTCCTCGATCCACGGCCGGTAATGGCCGAGCGCCGGGTGCGCCATGGCGCTTTCAAGCACGCCGTCGTCGATCTTGTTGAGTTCGAGGGCAAAGAACAACAGATGCGAGGACGACGTGGTGATGCGTTCCTGAACATCGCCAAAGAACTTCGCGCGGACCGGATCCGTTGTGTCGGCGCTATGGATCAGGCCCGCGAATGATGCGATCCGGCCAATGAGATCGTCGATCGATTCGAACTCTTCGACCGCGGCTGCAAGCGCCTTGCCGCCGTCCGGACTGCTCGCGAGCGCCGCGAGCTTTCCCTTGTAGCGCTCCTCGAATGCAAGACATAAGGCATCCGAGCGCGCCAGATCGCGCGCGATCTCAGGTGAATCGAGGCCGGCGTAAAGGTCGGACAGGTCCCATGCGGGCAGCGCTCCGATGCCGCCTTTTGGGTTGCGCCTCTGTTTCGCTCGCGAGTCTCGCATCTTTGCGCGCTTTGTGGCCGCGCGACCGGATCGGTTCGGCATGGAAGAACGCGCTCATGAATCAGTCGGCGAAGTACCGCTGCTTCGTAGACGGTTGTTGCGGCGAAGGAATGACCACCTTCTCACCCTCCCCGGCATGCGTTGAGGGACCTCGCGTATCCTTTACAGCTCGTTAACATCGGCCGGAGATAATGACCAATTCGCGGGCAACTTGCCCGGTCGCCACTTGGAGCTCAAATGGTCGATGCCCCTGCACTTGGTCGATGACGATCCAGTGCAGCTTACAGCCGGCGAAGTCATTACTTGTGGCGCGCCCGCGGATTTCGTGACTTGGGGGCCACGTCCGATGCAGGCAAGCCGACCAATGATGTAGGCGCGGAGCAGCTATGTGCGTCCTCGCAACAAGGCCGCGCGTATCTCCTTAAGGTTGGCGATCGCGCCCGCGACCGCCGGTAGTGTCGTGCTGAAACTTCTCAATGCTGGAGGCGAAATTCGTCCATTTGGGGAAATCGAGGCGGATGCGATCGGGTTCAGGCTCGTCTGCCACGGCCGAAGTGTCCAAGGTGCACGCCAGCTTTGCACGGGCCGCTCAAGCCTTCATCGCAAACTGCGCATCCTGGGATTGACCACGGCCGATGTTGCCCGTGCTTGAGTTGCGTTGTGGTGACACTTGCGGCAAAAATGCTATGATTTGACAACAAAAACGTGCGAGTGCGCGAAATGGTCGGTACATTCCGGTCTAGGTTCTGAAATGAACCTCAGGGCGGTCTCCGGCGACAAACAGTTTCTGTCGACGAAGTTACTTGCAGACCACTAAAAAAACACTTGCGTTACCCGGTGTGGAGCTAGGAATCGCCATGCGCGGAATGCGTTTCGAACTCTGGCTTGCTACGACTGCGATTGCCTTGGTAGCAGCCGGAGTGAGTCTGCCTGTCCAATCGGCTCCGCTGACCGAGGACGAGATTTCGGCGGCTGTTCCGATGCCTGAGCCCGCGAACCTGCCGCCCCCGACCGTGTCGGATATCGCTCCCCGACCTTCGACCGACCAGCCCGCGGCAACTCCGGGGCAAGCTGCCTCGCCCGCACCCGCTCGCGATTCGACTCAGCCGGCCGCTGCCCCGACAGTCGCGACGCCCCAGACCGCGACGCCCGAAACCGCGACGCCCGCCGTTGCCGCGCCGCCGGCGGTTGCTCCGGCCGAGGCCCCGGTGCTGACGACAGACCAGCGCGTTGGCGAGAAACTGCGCGAGATGTTCGGCGGCAGGAGCGACCGGATCATCGACCGCAAGGCCAAGGCCCCTGTTGAGGCCTTTTATGCGGCCCGCAATTATGCGCCGATCTGGGTCGAGAACGGGGCTGCGAACGCGCGCGGCAAGGCCGCGGCGACTTACCTTGCCAGTGTCAGCGCCGACGGCCTCGATCCGAACGACTATTCGGTTCCAAGTTTTGCGAACCCGGACGCGGGCGCGTTGGCCGAATCGGAACTCAAGCTCACCGCAACTGTCCTGACTTATGCGCGCCATGCCCAGATCGGCCGCGTGCACTATTCGCGGGTGAGCGCGGACATTGTCTATGACCTGGTGGCGCCGGAGCCCGGCGCGGTGCTGACGAAGCTCGCCGACGCCAAAGACGTGGCCGCGGCGCTCGACAGCTTCAACCCGCCTCACGCCGGCTATAAAGCCCTCAAAGCAAAGCTCGCCGAGGCGCGCGGCCGCACGGGCGAACCGGGCCGCGTACGAATTTCCTCGGGCAAAACCCTAAAGCCCGGGATGGAAGACCCGCGGGTCCCGCTGCTGCGCCAACGGTTCGGCGTTGCGGACGACAACGCCTCCACCACTTACGACAAAGTGCTGAGCGAAGCCGTCAAGACATTCCAGGGCCAACGCGACTTGGCGCCGACTGGCGTGTTGAACAATGCGACCATCGACGCACTCAACGGCCCCCGCCGCGACCGTGATGCCGATATCATCATCGCCAACATGGAGAGATGGCGATGGCTCCCCCGCGATCTCGGCCGGGCCTATGTGGTGGTGAACATCCCGGACTACACCTTGAAGGTGATGGATCATGGCGCGATGGTCTGGACGACAAAGATCGTCGCCGGCCAGCCGGGCGAGAAGGCAACGCCGCTGCTCAGCGAGACGATGAAATACATCACCGTCAACCCGACCTGGAACGTGCCGCCGTCGATCATCAACAATGAGTATCTTCCGGCCTTGGCGCAGGATCCCACGGCGCTCGAGCGCATCGGGCTCAAGCTCGAGCACAATCGGGACGGTTCCGTGCGAATCTATCAGCCGCCGGGTGAGGGCAATGCGCTCGGTCGCATTCGCTTCAATTTCCCGAACAAGTTCCTGGTCTATCAGCACGACACACCGGACAAGCACCTGTTCGCGAAGGACAAGCGTGCCTTCAGCCATGGCTGCATGCGAGTTCAATTCCCCGACAAATATGCCGAAGTGCTGTTTAACATCGCCAATCCGAAGGACGGTTATACGATCGAGAAGATCCACCGGATGTACGGCACTGGCGAGCGCGACATCCACCTCACGACCCCTATTCCGGTGCACCTCACCTACCAGACGGCGTTCGTGGACGACGCAGGTCATCTGGCGATCCGGGAAGATGTCTATGGTCGTGACTCGCGGCTGTTGGCGGCGCTAAAGGGCGAAGACAGGCGAATTGCGGACGTGCCGGTCGAGCGCCGGGAAGCCAGCATTTCGACGAAACGCCAGGCTTCCCGCGCGCCACTGCCGTTCACCGCCCCGAGTTCATTCTTCGGCGGCTTTTTTCGGTAGGGCTCCGTTCTGAACCTCCAACATTGCCCGCTGCAGGGGCGACCCTTGTGGTCGCCCCTGATCGGACTGTCCACTACGTCCGTCGGGAACCGGGCGACCACAAGGGTCGCCCTACATCATCGCTTGGCTGAAGCGAGCAACGGCCCGACCCGGATATCCGGGTCGGCTTTTTTTTGCCATACTCCCCGAATAGTAGTGCCTTGGTGTGGTTGGGGAAATTGGGGGGCGCCCATTCGCGCCCACTCGAATCCCAGTAAAATTCTGCTTCCTCTGGACCGCCGTCATTCTTGACGGCGGTACGTCGGCCGGTGCGGGCTGCCGATGTACGAGAGGGGTGCGTAACGATATGGGATCGCGAGTGCCTGCAAGCTCGGCAAGCGAATGTTTAGCGTCGATTTTTTCCCCGCGGACCGGGCCGTGTGCGGGGCTTGTCGCCCTGATCATATTGCTTAGCAACAACGGGCTCGAGAATGCGGTCGCGAACGGCGACACCCGCACGTTCTCCCTTCATCACATTCACACCGACGAAGACATCACGATCACCTACAAGCGCGACGGCCGCTACGACGAGGAGGCCCTCAAGAGACTGGACCGGTTCCTCCGCGACTGGCGCAAGGAAGAAGACGTTCATATGGATCCGCGTCTGTTCGACGTGATCTGGGAAGTGTCTCGTGAGGTCGGGGGCGACAGGGCCATCCACGTGGTCTGCGGCTACCGCTCCCCGACAACCAACGCCATGCTGCGGCGGCGCAGCAGCGGGGTGGCGCAGTTCAGCCAGCATACCCTGGGCAAGGCGATGGATTTCTTTATCCCGGGCGCGCCTCTGGAGGAGTTGCGGGATGCGGGCCTGCGTTTGCAGCGCGGGGGCGTGGGCTACTATCCTGCCTCCGGATCGCCGTTCGTGCACCTTGATGTCGGCAGTGTGCGGCACTGGCCGCGCATGAGTCACGATCAACTCGCCCGCGTGTTCCCGAACGGGCGGACCGTTCATGTTCCGTCCGATGGCCATCCGCTTTCCGGCTATGCACTGGCTTTGGCGGACATCGAGAAGCGCGGCTCGTCGCCTCCTTCGCAAACGTCGCTTAGCGCTGCACAAACGGCGGGAATCGATATCGCGTCGGCTGGCGGCGGCCGCAGGAAGAGCCTGCTCGCCGCTTTGTTCCATATCGACGAAGAAGAAGACGATGCGGCGCAGGCGGCCCCCGCTTCGCGCTCCGCCTCCTTCAATTTGGCCTCCGCCGAACCGAAAGCCGAGTCGGTCCGCACCGCCCTGGTGCCGGTTCCGGCGGCCCGTCCGCAGCCGTCCGCGTTGCCTCCGGTCCTCGCGCGCGCCGCCAGCAACGACGCCGCCGCGGCGTCCGCGGGCGGCCAGCGCGATCGCTGGGCGATGGCGGTTCTTGCCGAGCCCCCACGTCCGGCCGCGTCCGGGCAGGCGATCCCGCGTGCCCCGCTCTCCAACCCCGATAGCGCCCCCGCGTTGGCGCCCTGGCCCATTCGCGACGTAGATAAGGACCGCGTTCCGCTCGACATGGTGTTGGCCTATGCGGCTCAGCCACAGCGCGAGGGCGATGGCGATTTGGGCGCTCGCGCAGAGGCCGTGGACGAGAGACCGGTTCGCGCCGTCACATCCGGTCTGACCCGCGCCGTAGTGTTGCGCGAGAACAACGCGGTGGCAGGGAAAAAAGCTCGCGTCCCGGCGGCGGCCGTGCCGGTGGCGCGTGTCAAGGTGGTCCAGGCTGCAACTGCAGGCATGCGTTATGATGACCCCTGGCTGCGGGCAATGATCCTCGCCCCACGGCTGTATGGTTCGATGACCGCGACGCTCTATGGTGAACCTGATTTCACCGAGCTGCGGGCCTTGATGGACAAGCCCACCACGTCCGTTGCCATGTCGTTCACGAAGGAGCCCTATCCGGGTATCACGGCGAATAGCTTCAGCGGCGAGGCGGTGGTGTTCCTGAATACCTATGCATTTCCGCAGCGCACGGCGTGGCTGCAATAGGCTTAAGTCAGATCATGCCGAGCGCATGCAGATAGGTTTCCAGAATGGCCTCCTGCTCGGCGCGTTCGTGCTTGTCCTGCTTGCGCAGACGTATGACCGTACGTAGCGCCGCTACGTCGTAGCCGTTGCCCTTGGCCTCCGCATAGACGTCGCGGATGTCGCCCGCAAGAGCCTTCTTTTCTTCTTCGAGATGCTCGATGCGTTCGACGATCGCCTTGAGCTGATCCTTTGCGAAGCGTACTGACGCGCCGTCCTTACGTTCGTCCTTGACGTCGGCGGTGGTGGCGGTGACTGACATGGTGCGCTCCTCGCATTGGCGTAAAGGACTTGGGCCAAGGCGAGACGTTGCGCAAGCCGCCAGGTTTTCGCAAGGCAGGACCTTCGCGGTGACGCCAGTCATCCACAACAGGCTTCGCGCCGTCCACACTTCTCAGTGCTTATGCTGCGACTTCTCGAACGCGGCCTTCTGCTCCACGCTCGCCTCGCGCTGGTACTTGGCGCGCCAATCCTCGTACGGCATGCCGTAGATGGCTTCGCGGCTCATCTCCTTGGTCATCGCAAGGCCCTTGGCGTCGGCGGCCTCCTTCATCCAGTTGGACAGGCAGTTGCGGCAGAAACCGGCAAGGTTCATGAGGTCGATGTTCTGCACGTCCGTGCGTTGGCGAAGGTGTTCCACCAGGCGCCGGTAGACGGCGGCTTCAAGCTCTACGCGGGTCTTTTCGTCGATATCCATCTTACGTTGATCCTCCACGATGGGCCTAACATATGAACAACCGAGGCCGCATGCCACATTGCGCAACCGCCAGAATTCTGAGTTATCCGCGTGCGGCTTGCCCCCTTCCTGTCCTCCCGAGGGGGCGCGGGTGTACCGGAGGCGTGATGTGCCGTCAAAAGTGAAATCGCCGCGCACCTTTCTCGATGAACTCTACCGTATCGCGGTCGCTGCCGCCCATCCGGCATGCTGTCTCGTTCACCGCCTTCCGGACCCGCCGCCGCGCGGCCGCGTCGTCCTTCTTGCCGCCGGCAAGGCCGCGGGCTCGATGACCGAAATTGCGGAACGGCACTATCTCGATGATCTGGGCCTGCCGCCATCACGGCTCATCGGAACGGCGGTCACGCGGCGCGGCTATGTGCGCCCGACGCGCATCATCCCCGTAACAGAAGCGGGTCACCCAGTTCCGGATGACGCCAGCCTTGCGGCGGCGGAGCGCGCCTTGGGCTTCGCTGCAGATGCCACCGCGGATGACCTCGTGCTCGTCCTGTTATCTGGCGGCGCGTCGGCGAACTGGATTGCTCCAGCTGCCGGCGACGCTTGCCGAAAAGCAGGCGGTGAACCGGGCGCTGCTTAAATCGGGAGCTGCGATCAGCGAAATTAACGCCGTGCGCAAGCATCTGTCGCGCATCAAGGGCGGACGGCTTGGCAGACTGGCCTATCCGGCGCGGGTGGTGACGCTCGCCGTCTCCGACGTTTCCGGCGACGACCCGGCGGTGATCGGCTCGGGACCCACAGTACCGGACCCGACCACGCTTTCGGATGCCCGCGCCGTGATGGCACGGTTCGGGTTGGACATTTCGCAGTCCGTCGGCCGGGCATTGGCCGATCCGGCCAACGAAACACCGAAGCCCCAGGACCACGCCTTCGACCGTACCGCGTTTCGCCTCGTCGCCCGTCCGAAGGAAGCCTTTCGCGCCGCCGAGGCGGCGATCAGAGCCCGCGGCTATGACTGCATATTTCTCGGCGACCGGATCGAGGGCGAAGCCCGCGAGGTTGCGGTGGACCAGGCGCGGCTTGCGCAAGACTTGCAGGCACAAGGGCGGTGCGGGGTCATTGTGTCTGGCGGCGAACTCACCGTGACCCTTCGCGGCCAGGGACGCGGCGGTCCGAACCAAGAATACGCTCTGGCGCTCGCCCAGGCGCTCGGGGCCACGCCCGGAATCGCGGCGGTTGCCGGCGATACCGACGGCACCGACGGCGGCCGCGGCAGCCCCGATGATCCGGCCGGTGCTTTCGTCGACGACACCACGCTGGCGCGGGCGCGCAATCTCGGACTCGATCCTGCCGCGTTTCTTGCCGAAAACGATTCCACCGCTTTCTTCGAACGCTTAGGCGACTTGCTTCGACCTGGACCGACTTACACCAATGTCAACGATTTCCGCGCTATATTCGTTGACAGGCATTAGGGCGGGTTCCGATTATCGCGTGGCCCTGGATCAACTCCAGGTGTGACGGAAAGCCTGGTCATGCTCGGGAGGAATGGTTCAACACGACCGGGAACCACTTCTGGCTTCAGCGATGGCGTGAACTGCAAATGACGCACGGCTTTACCTTCACGAGCAGCCCATCCGCGATGATGTCCGGTATCGGTCTGCCCGCGCTATTGTGTCCTGGTCTCATCTGCGTTGGGCTTGCAACCATGGCGCCTTTGGCGGCGGCGACGCCGGCGGCTGCCGATTTTCGCATCTGCAACCTGACCAAGGGCCGAGTCGGCATCGCGCTCGGCTACAAGGACGGCGAGGGTTGGGCGACCGAGGGCTGGTGGAACGTTGTCGCCGGTAATTGCGAAACGCTGCTGCGCGGAAATCTGGCGGCGCGTTTCTATTATGTCTACGCGGTCGACTATGACCGTGGCGGCGAGTGGTCGGGCCAAGCCTTCATGTGCACGCGCGACAAGGAATTCACCATCCGGGGCACCGGAGACTGCCTCGCCCGCGGTTACGACCGGGCCGGCTTTTTCGAAGTCGACACCGGAGAGCAGCAAACCTGGACGGTACAATTGACCGAGGCCGGCGAAGCGGCGCGTCAGCAGGGCGCCGGCAAGGCGCTGGCCCCGGCGCCCGGCGCGCGGTCGTTGCAGTCGCTGCCTTCAACCGGAAGTCCTGCGCGATGAGGCGGCGCCGCCGCACCAAGATCGTCGCGACCCTTGGTCCGGCCTCTTCCGATCGTGCCGCCATTGCGGCGCTGTTCGTCGCGGGCGCCGATGTGTTCCGCATCAACATGAGCCATACCCCGCATGATCGCATGCGTGAGCTTGTGCGCATCATCCGCAACATCGAACAGGAGTATGGCCGGCCGATCGCTGCGCTTGTCGACCTGCAGGGGCCAAAACTGCGCATCGGCACCTTCAAGGACGAAGCCATCGCGCTGGTGGCGGGTGCAAATTTCGTGCTCGATGCCGATCCGGCGCCCGGTGACCTCGATCGGGTCTATCTTCCGCATCCGGAAATCCTCACCGCGCTCAAGCCCGGTCATACGTTGCTGCTCGACGACGGCAAGATCAGGCTTGCAGTGCTTGAAGCCTCGTCCGAACGCGCAGTCACGCGGGTCGAAGTCGGGGGCAAGCTGTCCGCGCGCAAGGGCGTGAGCGTGCCCAATACGGTGCTGGCGTTTTCCGCCTTGACCCGCAAGGATCATTCCGACCTCGAGGCCGCGCTCGACGCCGGCGTCGATTGGATAGCGCTGTCCTTCGTGCAACGCCCCGAGGACATCGCCGAAGCCAAAAAAATCGCGCGCGGACGCGCCGCCGTGATGGCGAAGATGGAAAAGCCGCAGGCCGTCGAGCACCTCGCCGAGATTATCGACGCAGCCGACGCCCTGATGGTGGCGCGCGGCGATCTCGGCGTCGAGTTGCCGCTGGAGAAAGTCCCGGCCCTGCAGAAGCAGATGACGCGCGCGGCGCGGCGCGCCGGCAAGCCCGTGGTGGTGGCGACGCAGATGCTCGAATCGATGATTTCAAGCCCGGTGCCCACAAGGGCCGAGGTGTCCGACGTCGCCACCGCGATCTACGAGGGTACCGATGCGGTGATGTTGTCGGCGGAATCGGCCGCCGGCCAGTTCCCGGTGGAGGCCGTCGCCACCATGGACCGCATCGCCGTGGAGGTTGAGACCGATACGACCTACCGCGACATCATCGATGCCCAGCGCACCGAGCCGGAAGCAACGGGCGCCGACGCGATAGCGGCTGCGGCGCGCGAGATCGCTGAAACCCTCGATCTCAATGCGATCGTGTGCTGGACCTCGTCCGGCGCCACTGCGTTGCGGGTCGCCCGCGAGCGGCCGCGGTCGCCGATCATGTCGATTTCGCCAAACGTTTCGGCCGGCCGCAAGCTGGCCCTGGTATGGGGCGTGCACAGCGTGGTTGCGGAGGATGTCCGCGATCAGGACGACATGGTCGACCGCGCCTGCCGCCTTGCCTTTAAGGAAGGGCTTGCGCAGGTGGGCCAGCGCATCATCGTGGTGGCGGGCGTGCCGTTCGGCACGCCCGGGGCCACCAACATGGTGCGCATTGCGGTCGTGAGTTCCAGCGCCGGCGAAGCCGATTGAACCTCCACCCGTACCCTCCCCCTGCAAGCGGGGGAGAGCGATTGCATGAGGTCGGTCCTCAAAATGTCGCGATGGGATTCGCCGGCGAACCAGTGCCGCCGCGAATCGGAAGCGGCGCCGCTGTCAGCAGGAAATCCCAGCGCTTGCGGTCCGCCGCCGCATCTGCGAGCGCCTCGAGATCGCAGTTATCGAAGAGGTGCACGCCGAGATAGAGCAGTGCGAAATCATGAACGGCTCCGCGCAGAGGAGATGGGGAGACGTATTGCGGATGATCGCTGCCAAGGATGGCGATGTCGCGTTGCTTGAGCCAGGGGATGACTGAAGGATCAAGCCCTGCCGACCTGCCCCCTTCGGCGCGGCCGCGCAGCCATGGCCCCACTTCCTTCCGCCGCGCCCACACGCCCGTGCGCACGAATAACGCGTCGCCAGCCGATACTTTGACGCCCGCCTGCTTTTCCCATGCCTCCAGATCCTCGACATAGATCGGCGTACCCGGTTCCAGATAGGGGACGCCCTTCAGCCGCGGAATGTCGATCAGGATGCCGCGCGTGAAAATCCCGTTCTTGACGTTGTGGATCGAATTTTTCGCGTGGCCCCCTTTCAACACGCTATCCGCATCGGGCTTGTAGCCGTTGTAGAACACGCCGTTGTCGTTGATGTGCGCAAGCGAATCCAGGTGCGTGTGGGGAATGCCTTGGTAGGCGACCCCAATCCGATCGTTACCGATTGCAAGCATCTTGACGTCGTAAGGATTGGGATTGTCGACCGCCTGGACGGTGTCGGCGTCGCCTGCGAGCGACACCGAAAAGCCTTCCCGGACGAGACCTGCCGCCTGCTTTCTCTTCTCCGGCGTAATCAGGTTCAAGGCTCCGATCTCGTCGTCCTTCCCCCAGCGGCCCCAATTGGAGAGTTCTTTCTTCCAGCGTTCGTACTCGGCGTCGGTGACCACGCGGGCTGGCGCTGTCTGGGATGACAACTTCCCTCCCGCCAATCCAACCATCAACAGCACCAGCAGGCTTAGCGCAAAGGCTCTCATGTTTCCCTCCTCGTGGTCCAATTATGCAAGGGACCTTCACGTCGCCGGAACAGTAGCCCGGGTTGAACGCCAGCGAAACCCGGGGTCGGGTCAGCGGTGCCCCTATTGATAGGCATTCCCGGATTTCGCTGAGTTTATCATCGGGCCGGACGAAGGCCGGACCCGTTGGCTCAATCCGGGCTACGGCGCTACGACGCTATGCCTCTACTCCCTGTTTCGGCCTGCGCGCCGCCGTCCTTTTGGCGCGGCGGACGGCTGCCCGGGTGCGGCATCCGGCGCAACGGCAGCCGCCGATCCTGATGAAGTAATCGTAATATTCCTTGCCGTAGTTGTAGGTTATTTCCTCCCCGGGTGAGATTGAGCGCAACGCCACGAATACGATCCGTCCCTTGCGCACCACCGGCTTGGCATTCGGCCAGCAGGAATGGTTCATATAACGCGCCACGTTCCATCGCGGGGAGCCATCGATCGTCCATCGGCTATTGAGTTCGAACATGTATTTTGCGCCTAGCCGCTCGCGTCGCTCAGCTTCCTCGACCGCAATGACGCGGCCACGATAGCTCGCGATATAGCCGGCCCGCTTGATCACCTTGGTGGCGAACAAGCCAAGCCCGGTCGCCGAACGGCCGACGTGGAAGGGAGGTGAAGGCATGGTCTGCGATTAGAGCATGTTTCGATGAGATCGAACTACTTCTGCGCCGTTATGCCCGCAGAGATGATTCAATATGACCAGAACGCGCTCTAGCCGCAAATTCCTTTGGTGTCATCCGCAGTCCCCGGATATCCGTAATCCCCAGATAAATGATTAAGCGCTCCCGCGGAGCGGGATTTGCCGCGGACAAATGAAGGGCGCTCTGGGTCCCATCATTCGACGCCCGTTTAATATAACCGATGGCGACATTCATCTTGGTAAGAGATCCGCGATCACGGCCTGCGCCGCGTTATGTCCAGGCGCACCGGTGACGCCGCCGCCGGGATGGGCGCCCGATCCACACAGGTAGAGCCCCGGGATCGGCATGCGGTAGTCGGCGTATCCCAGCATTGGGCGCATGGAAAACAGCTGGTCGAGTGTCAGTGCACCGTGGAAGATGTCGCCGTTAGGCAAGCCGAAGATGCGCTCCAGATCGAACGGCGAGAGACTCTGCCGGGAGATCACGCTCGCTTTGAAACCCGGCGCATAGGTCTCGACCGTATCGATCATCAGATCGGCGACGGTCTCGCGGTGCTCCTCCCACGACGAGCCGTCGGAAAATTGCGGCGTAACGTGCTGGCAGAACAGGCTCGCGACGTGCGCGCCGGGCGGGGCGAGGCTGTCGTCGAGCGTGGATGGGATAACCATTTCGATAATCGGCGCCCGGCTCCAGCCATGGCGGACGCAATCGCGATAGGCCTCGTCCATGTAGGAGAGGCTCGGCGCCAGAATGATGCCCGCGGTGTGATGGTCGCCTGCGGCAGGCAGTGCGGAAAAATCCGGCAGCTTTGACAGCGCGACGTTCATGCGGAACGTACCGGAGCCGGTTTTCCAGGTCTTCATGCGCGCCGCCATCGCAGAGGGAACCGCCTCGCGCGGCACCAGGGCCTGGAAAAGCTGTTGCGGATCGACGTTGGCAATGACCGCGCGCGCCCGGACCGGCGTGCCATCTTCGAGCACGACGCCGGCCGCGCGGCCCCGCTCCACGATGACTTCGCGGACCGCCGAGCCCACATCGATGCGCACGCCGTGCTGGCCGGCCGCGCTCGCCATCGCCTGCGTGATTGCGCCCATGCCGCCGATCGCGTGGCCCCATGCACCCTGCTTGCCGTTCACCTCGCCGAACACGTGATGCAGGAGCACATAGGCCGAGCCCTGCGTGTAAGGGCTCGCCAGGTTGCCGACCACCGCGTCGAAGCCGAGCACGGCCTTGATGGGATCGGACTCGAACCAATCGTCGAGCATGCGGCCGGCTGACTTGCGAAACAGCTGCAAGGCGGCGTTGAGGCCGTCGGCCTGCCACAGCCTCTTGCCGATGGCGGCGAGCTTGCCGAGTTCCCGCGCCGTGTCGCGTAGACTCCCGAGCACCAGGTTGGGCGGCGCCCTGAGCACGAGGCTGCGCAACACGCCGGCGACGCGGCCGATCTCGGCCTGATAGGCGGCGTAGCGAGCCGCATCGCGGGCGCTGAATTTTGCGATCTCCCGCTCGGTGCGGCCCTCCCCGGTAAGGAGGTAGCGCCCGCCGGGCAGGGGCAGGAAGTTCTGCGCGCGACGCAGCACGATGCGCAGCCCATGCTCGTTAAGCTTCAGGTCGCGGATGACCTTGGGCTGCAGCAGGCCGACCGTATAGGCGGCGGCCGAGTTGCGAAAGCCCGGATGGAATTCCTCCGTAACGCAAGCGCCGCCGACCACGCCGCGCCGTTCCAGAACGCGCACGCGCAAGTCCGCCATGCCGAGATAGGCCGCACAGGTGAGCCCGTTATGACCGGCTCCGATGATGATGGCGTCGAGATCAGACATGGGCGGTCATCATATGTCAGGAGCGGTTCCACGAACCAGATTCAGTCATTCCGAGGCGCCACCGCCAGGTGGCGAGCCCGGAATCCATAGCCCTCGGGCGGCGGTTATGGATTCCGGGCTCGCCGCTTCGCGGCGCCCCGGAATGACACGGCATATCAGTTGGATTTAAGATCGCGAAACTAGACGGACCGTCGATCGTCATCCCCATTACATGGGCCGAGCGACGCGGTCGACCGGGAGGGTACTCTCCATGCACGATATCGTCATTCGCGGCGGCACCATCATCGATGGAACCGGCCAGGCGCCCTTTACCGGGGACCTGGCCATCGAAGGCGAGCGCATTGTGGGTGTCGGCGGCCGGCAGGGTGCCGCTCGCCGCGAGATCGACGCGACCGGGCTTCTGGTGACGCCCGGATGGGTGGACGCGCACACCCATTACGACGGACAGGCGATGTGGGACCCGCTGTTGGCGCCGTCGTGCTGGCACGGCGTCACCACGGCGATATTCGGCAATTGCGGGGTCGGCTTCGCCCCGGTGCGGCCGCAGCATCGGGCGGCGTTGATGGAACTGATGGAGGGCGTCGAGGAAATCCCGGGCGTCGTCCTCGCCGACGGACTGACCTGGGATTGGGAGACCTTCCCGGAGTTCCTCGATGCGCTGGAGCGCCGGCCGCGGGCGATCGATATCGCGGCGCAGCTCGCCCATCACCCGTTGCGGGTTTACGTCATGGGCGACCGCGCCATTCGGCTCGAAGCAGCGACGCCTGAGGATATCGGCGAGATGCGCCGCCTGACCATCGAGGCATTGCGGGCCGGCGCGTTCGGGTTCACCACCTCGCGCACGGACTCTCACAAGACGCCGGTCGGCGAGATGGTGCCGTCACGCTATGCGGCAAGCGAAGAGCTGTTGGGCATCGGCTCTGCGCTCGGCGCTGTCGGCGCCGGCGCCTTCGGGATGAACAGCGATTTCGACGATGAAGCCGCCGAGCTCGCCTGGATGACGCAGCTTGCCCGCGAGACCGGACGCCCGGTGTGGTTTCTGTTGACGGATCGCTATGACGACCCGGGACGGTGGCGGCGCTTGCTGACCGGCGCGCACGCCGCACGGGCCGACGGGGCGCCATTGACAGCACAGATTGCCGGCCGGCCCATCGGCGTCATGATGGGCATCGGTACCGCGCTCAACCCGTTTTCGATACGGCCGAGCTATCGCGAAGTCGATGGCCTTGGCATCGCTGAGCAACGCCGGCGCCTGGCAGAGCCCGGCCTGCGTCGCCGGATTCTGGCCGAGAAGCCGTCCGCTGAGGAGGTGAGCCGGCTGGCACAATTCCGCCAGCTCATCACGACCCGTTGGGACAGGTTTTTCATCATGACCGATCCGCCGGACTATGAACCCGGCGGCGAGATGAGCGTAGCGGCGATCGCTGCCCGCGAAGGCCGCACGCCCGATGAGGTGGCGTATGATTACCTGACCGAGGCCGAGAACCGGTATTTGTTCTTTCCGATCGTGAACTATGTCCAGGGCGACCACGAGCCGATCCGCGAGATGCTGACCGATCCGGCGACCCTCCTCGGATTGAGCGACGGCGGCGCCCATTGCGCCTCGATCGTGGATGCGGGCGTGCCGACGTTCATGCTCGTGCATTGGGGACGCGATCGCCGCCGCGGACCTCGGCTGCCGCTTGAATTGCTGGTGAAGCGCCAGACCAGCGAAACCGCCGCTTTCTTCGGCCTCTCCGACCGCGGCCGACTCTCGCCCGGCTTGCGCGCCGACGTCAACCTGATCGATTTCGATGGCCTGAGGCTTTATCAGCCGGAACTCGTGAACGACCTTCCGGCCGGCGGACGTCGCTTCGTGCAGCGGGTCGACGGGTACAGGGCAACGCTTGTTGCCGGAGTCCCGATTTTCGAGGCCGGTGAACACACCGGCGCGTTACCCGGCCGTCTCGTGCGCGCGGGCCGGGCGTAGGTCGTAGGGCGGGTTCTCTTTAACCCGCCATCGCTCGCGGAATGGCGGGTTAAAGAGAACCCGCCCTACGCAGGTTTCATGGAACTATGAAAAGACGAAGTGCAGGAATCTTGATGTACAAAAGATCAGGACAGGAGCTTCTCCTGCTCCTCGTTCACCCCGGCGGTCCGTTCTGGGCTAAAAAGGACCTTGGGGCATGGTCGATCCCGAAAGGAGAATATGAAGACGGCGAGGAGCCGCTCGCCGCGGCAAGACGCGAGTTTTGCGAGGAGCTTGGAGCGGAGCCGAGCGGCGACTTCTGGGATTTGGGTGTGCTTGTGCAGCCGAGCAAGAAAGAGATCGTTGCATGGGCGGTCGAGGCCGACTTTCCTGTCGCGGAATTGAAGTCAAATACATTCGAGTTGGAATGGCCGCCGAAGAGCGGGCGCAAGAAACAATTTCCCGAAGTCGATCGCGCGCAATGGTTCATCCCGGCTGACGCACGCAGGAAGATACTGGCGGGGCAAGTTGAATTTATTGATCGGTTGCTGGCTCGCATCGGAACTGGAGGGCATTGATTTTGTTGATAATTCCAAAATTAGTTCGTTTCCACAAAGTCTTCCCCACTAGGTCATAGGCATGACATAGGTGTTAATATACCTATGACCTACCATCCCCGGCGCGCGGCCTTCCCGCGCCCACGTCGAACTCGCGGATGGCGCGCTTGCCGCTACAATGCCCAGTATGCGTCAGGCCTTGAAACTTCATCCGGATTCGCTTTGCTCCGCAGCGACACACATCGAGGTTGATGTCGCGCGTCCGCATGCCGGCAGCTTGGTCATGCGCTATTTCGTGATCGGCAAAATTAGCGATCTGCACATGCCGCCCGTAACGGCGGCTGCGCGCACCGACGAGCTCTGGCAGCATACTTGTTTCGAGGCATTCGTGCGGACTTCGCCGGGCGCTGGGTATTACGAGTTCAACTTTGCGCCCTCGACACAGTGGGCGGCATATTGGTTTAGCGGCTACCGAACGGGAATGCGTGTTGCGACCGAGATCAGCGCGCCACACATCGAAGTGCAATCGAGTCGGGAGTGCTACATATTGCAAGCCTCCCTGGAGTTGGATCGGCTGTCGAGCCGGCCGCTTGATGCCGGATGGCGTCTCGGTCTCTCGGCATTGATCGAAGAAACGAGCGGCCGTAAGTCATATTGGGCGTTGGCGCATCCGCCGGGCAAGGCCGACTTCCATCATCCCGATTGCTTTGTGCACGAACTCTCCCCAGCTTAGCGACTATGAAATTTGGCATTGACCGACTTGTCGCCGACCCCGCTTTGCGCGCGCCGCTTGCCGGCCGGCGCGTTGCGCTGCTCGCGCACCCGGCTTCAGTCACGCAAAACCTGACGCACGCGCTCGATGCGCTGGCCGGATGCCGCGACGTCAATGTCGCCGCGGCTTTCGGTCCGCAACATGGCCTGCGCGGCGACAAACAAGACAACATGATCGAATCGCCGGACTTCGACGATCCGGTGCATGGCATCCCGGTGTTCAGCCTGTATGGAGACGTGCGCAAGCCCACCGATGCGATGATGGATACATGCGATGTCATCCTCGTCGATCTGCAGGACCTGGGTTGCCGTATCTATACGTTCATAACGACGCTGCGCTACATCCTCGAAGCGGCTTCGAAACATGGCAAAGCGGTGTGGGTGCTGGAGCGGCCCAATCCGATCGGCCGGCCCGTCGAAGGCCTGACCCTGCGAGCCGGGTGGCAAAGCTTCGTGGGCGCCGGACCGTTGCCGATGCGTCATGGGCTGACGCTCGGCGAATTAGGTCTGTGGTTTGTCAGAACGCTCAAGCTCGATTTGGAATATCGCATCATCGAGATGCAAGGCTGGCAGCCCGATGCCGCGCCGGGATTCGGTTGGCCGCTTGGCGAGCGCCCGTGGATCAATCCCAGCCCGAACGCGCCGAATTTGTGGATGGCGCGCGCCTATGCGGGCACGGTCATGCTCGAGGGCACGACGCTCTCGGAAGGGCGCGGCACCACCCGGCCGCTCGAAGTTTTCGGCGCCCCCGATATCGATGCGCGCCGGGTCATGAAGGAAATGTATTCTCTTGCGCCGCAGTGGCTGCAGGGTTGCCGCCTGCGCGATTGCTGGTTCGAGCCCACGTTTCACAAGCACGCGGGCAAGCTTTGCAACGGCGTGCAGATTCACACCGAAGGTCCGCCCTACAACCACGAGGCATTCAAGCCCTGGCGCATCCAGGCGCTCGCCTTCAAGGCTTTACGCCGTTTGTATCCGGACTATCCGCTGTGGCGCGATTTCGCCTACGAGTACGAGCACGGCAAACGCGCCATCGATGTCATCAACGGCTCACCGCTGCTGCGGGAATGGGTAGATGATGCGCGCGCGACGCCGCAGGACCTGGATGCGCTCGCCATCCCGGATGAGGAGGCTTGGTTGAGCGAGCGTGGAGAACTGCTGCGCTATTAAGGGATGGCGGGCACAAACAGGAAGGCGGGCCGAACGTTGCCATGTCGCGGCTTGTAGGGCCGAATAGCGAAGCGTATTCCGCCGGCCGGGGTAGCGCGGCGGATTACGCCTTCGGCCAATCCGACCTGGGTTGCAGCTATGCTGCCTTGGACGGTCGCGATAGATCAGAAGCCAAAGAGCGTTTGACCCTTTCCACTATATGGAATCGGGCCAGCATGACGGTCGTCAGCGCGTGAGAGGAAAGCGCGCGGTCGATGTCGGCCGGAGTCCAAGTGCGTCCGTTCACCAAGTTCCGCACGGTCATGATCGCCTCGACGAGTTGGCCCTCGAGCCACTCCTCGACGTAGTCGACGATCTTACGCGCGATGGCAGGATCGCCGCCGGGATTGAATTCTTTCGTAAAGAACCCGACGAGATCGCGATAACCCCTGAAGTCACGGTTTGCCTTCACGATATCGCCGGTGAGCGTGTCGCCCACAATCTCAGCGGCGAGATCATCCAACTCGCCTTCCTCTCGCGTTTTGTCTGCGCGCGAGACCCACTTCACAGATGGCTCTTTCGTCGATACCACGACGGCCCTGACGGGCTCACCACCCGAATCGACAAGGTCGGCAAGATAGTCGTCGCTCGATCGACCACCACGTTGCCCGCCACCAGCGGACGACGATTCACGCTGCGTGTCACCTGACAAGCCGGCGCTGCCCGGGGCCTGTCCCAATGCCTCGAGCTTGCCCCCGTCATCACGGCGATAGCGTGTCGGCCGAAGGAGTTCGCGGATGCGTTGCAACCGCTCGAGGATGCGTTCGCGCGTCTTGCCGTCAGGGTCGCGCTCCGTCTTGGCCATGATCTCGTCGATCTTGGCCTTTATCTCGGTCGGCATCTTCTCCTTAAACTCGGTGCCCCACTTCTCGAACCAGTTCGCCTCTTGGACATCCTCGCCGTTGATGATGATCCGGCTGCGGGCGGTGTCGGCGCGGATGTCCATCGTCTTCTTCGGCTCGATGTAGATCACGACGTGATCGGCACCGAACACGATCCCGAAACCAGCGAGGATGCGCCGCGCGGTCGGTGGGGTAAGGTGAACGTACACTTCGTCCTGAAAAACGATGCCGACCTTGCAGGTCCGACCGCCGCGAGTGCTCATCTTCTTTGAGTCTTCGCGAGGGTCCGCGAACACCCACCAATGCGCCTCAGCCGTGGCGAGCGGAACCGTGCCTTTCGCCTCTGCATACTGATCGAACAGTGCCTTCGACCCGTTGACCGTCTGGAAATTGAACGTCTTCACCGATGGCGCAGGTTCCTCGGTCGGCCACTCGTCTGTGTCTTTCGTGAGTACACGGACCTGGATTTTGATGTTCTCGGGCACACGGAAGTAGCGGCCAGTCAGATAAGTGATCAGCCAGTTCATTCCGCCGCCTGCGTCCTCAGGTGGGAAGCAGGTGTTATTCTCTTCCGATGTGCCGAGCAGGGTGACCTTCGTGCCGTTGCGGCCGATAGTCTTTGGCTTGAACGCGTCTTTGATCCGCGGCGTCCAATCCGGCCCATCAGCAAGCTCAAAGGAGGCGAGGCCGTACACGCCCGCTTTGTCATCACGATGCAGCTTGACCATCGAACCCCTGCCCTCGTGCCAGGACTGATAGACTAGGCCGTGGCTATTGCGATGAAGGGCGGTGATCTTCGCGCCGACGCCGAAGTTTTGCGAAATGCCCTGTGTCTGATTCGCACCTTGAACGGCGAGCGCGTTCAGGTAATCGAGCATCTGCTGCGAGGTCATGCCGTCGCCGTTGTCAACAATCGACAACTTGTACTGACTGGTCCGCTTGAGATTGTCCCAATCGACGTCCCATCGGATGATGCCCTCCGACGGATCGCCTGTCTTTTGCCGACGCTCGATCGCCTCGATTGCGTTCTCGGTCAGCTCTCGGATTTGTTGGTTCGGTGGGGTGTCGGCGGCGAGGCGATCCAATAGGAACGCGATATTCGCCACCTGCATGGCGCGAGTGGTCATGTTCTTTCCTGACAAGGCGGCCGCAGCCGCGTGGTTCGGCGCCCATCATCACATCAAGGTCGGCGGAGCCAAGGCTCGGGCGACCAGTCAGCGACTCGAGGCAGTGCTACATAAGCGCTGGTCGTAGATTAGGCAACTCCCCTGCGAAGCATCAGGGGAAAATGAAATGGGTGCCCCCGTTTCGCGGCCCCCTAAGGTCTGGTTGAGAGTCGATTATAGATTGCGGCGAGATCAAAATGTCCTTTTCGCTCACGTGCGCGATGGGCGCGACTGTATCTCGCCGTGCTCCCCACATCTAGCCGACGTGCGCGCGATCAAAGCGTTGGAAAGCCGCCAATCCCGCCCTCAAGTCAGGTTTCGTCGGCGCCAAGGTCGCCGTCGAGCCGCATGTGAGTGCTGCCGCATCGCCGACGATCGGCGCGCATGGTGCGCGCGCAAGACGTGCTGATACTGGCGCCGCCCTACGACTTCCGGGATAGGACAAGGCCTTTCGCGCGCGCCGTTTGCGCCGATTCATCTCGTCTTGTCACGCGCTGGAAGCCCATGGGGCCTTGCCTCCTGATGGCATGGGCCTTGCACATCGCTGTCAGGTGTTGCGCTGCATGAGTGCGCGTTGATCTGCGGAGACATTCTGATGGCACTTTTCAAGATTTCGCGCCGGGAATTCCTGGAGGGGACGGCCGCCGGCTTGGTGGCGGCGGGAGCGGGAGCGGGAGGGCGCGCAGCGCTTGCGGCGGATATCACGCTCGGCATCGTCTATGTGGGACCACGGGATGATTTCGGCTGGAATCAAGCACATGCGATCGCGGTGAAATCGCTTAAGACCCTGCCGGGCGTGAAGGCTGTCGAGGAAGAGAACGTGCCGGAAACAGATGCTTGCGCCAAATCGATGGAATCGATGGTCAACCTCGATGGTGCGAATATCATTCTTGGCACTTCGTTCGGTTACTTTGATCCTTTCATGGTCGATCTGGCTAAAAAGTACGCAAAAGTCGAATTTCGCCACGCAGCGCCGCTATGGAGCGAGGCCAAGCATCCGAAGAACCTCGGCAGCTATTTTGGCTATCTCAACCAGGCCCACTACATCGATGGCGTTGCCGCGGGGCTTTCGACCAGGTCCAACAAGCTGGGCTTCGTGGCTGCGAAACCGATCGCCTCGGTGCTGAGCAACATCAATTCGTTCATGCTGGGCGCGAGGAAAACCAATCCGAATGCGGTGGTGCAGGTCATCTTCACCGGCGACTGGTCATTGCCGGTGCGCGAAGCGGAGGCGGTGAACGCCCTCGTTGACGCCGGCGCGGACGTCATCACCTGTCATGTGGACGGCCCCAAGGTCGTGGTCGAGACCGCCGAGAAGCGCGGCGTCAAGGTGTGCGGCCACAACTCCTCGCAGGCGCCGCTTGCCCCCAAGGGATTCATCACCGGCGCGGAGTACAAATGGGAGACGATCTATAAGGGCTACGCCCGGGATCTGGCGGCCGGCAAAAAATTGCCGAACATGGTGGCGGGCGGCTACGAGGCCGACATGGTGCAGAACTCGCCGTTTGGCGCCGGCGCGAGCGAGCAAGCCCGCAAAGCCGCGACGGCCGCCATCGCCGATCTGCGCGCCAAGAAGCCGATTTATGTCGGCCCGCTCAAGGACAACAAGACCGGGAAGGTCGTGATCGACAAGTCCTACGACAATCTCGATCCTTTCCTCGATCAGATGAACTATCTGCTCGAAGGGGTGGTCGGCTCGATCACCTGAACGGCCGCCAGGCGCCAAACCGGATGGCCGGGCCGGCGCGGCATTATCGGCCTGCCGTTCATAGGGCGCGTTCCGATGAAACCGAATCACCTCCACAGTCGTCATGCCCGCGCAGAGACACCCCGTCTTCGCGGGCATCCACGTCTGCCCCCTCCCTACCCTCCCCCGCATGCGGAGGAGGGTAGGGAGGGGGCAAGCAAGACGTGGATGGCCGGGACAAGCCCGGCCATGACTCCGTATAAATGGGTCATATGGCCAATATTTCCGAACCGCTGAGCCCGGCATTTATCGGCGCCGCTGCCGTGCGCGGCGACCTGTTGGTCCGAATCCGGCGCGGCGCCGAGTATGTGGCGATCCCGGTGTTCGCGCTGGTGGTGTCGTCGGTATTGTTCTCGGTATTCCTGCTTGCGCTCGGCAAGTCGCCGGTCGAGTTTTTCGAACTGGTCCATCGCGGCGGCTTCGGCACCGCCTTCTCGATCCAGAACACGCTGCAGCGCTCAGCGCCGTTGATCCTCACCGCGCTTGCGGTGGCGGTGCCGGCGCGCATCGGGCTGATCATGATCGGCGGCGAGGGCGCGCTGGTGCTGGGTGGATTCGCCGCCGCCGTCGTGGCGATCCCGCTGGTCCGTGGCCACGTGCCGCCGCCAATAACGCTGATCGTGATGGTGGTGATGGGCACGCTGGCGGGTGCACTGTGGGTCGGCCTTGCCGGCTATCTGCGCCACGCGCGCGGCGTCAACGAGACCATCTCGTCGCTGCTGCTGACCTATATCGGCATCGCAATCATGAATTTCTTCGTCGAAGGTCCGTTGCGCGACCTCACCAATCCCAACAAGCCTTCCACCATGCCGATCGGCGACGCCTACATGGTGGGCAAGATGCCGGGAACCGACGTCCATTGGGGCTTCGCCGCCGGCATTGTTCTCGCCATTGTGCTTTACGTTCTCCTCTCGCGCACCACCTTCGGCTTTGCGGTTCGGATCAGCGGCGGCAATCCGCGGGCGGCGCTCGCGCAAGGCTTGCCGGTCGGCAAGCTCATCGTGCTGTGCTGCCTGCTTGCGGGGGCCTGCGCGGGGTTCGCGGGATTCTTCGAGGTCGCCGCCATCCAGGGACGCGCCAACGCCTCGCTCGCTGCTGGCTACGGCTTCACCGGAATCCTGGTGGCGTTCCTGGCCCGCCACAATCCGCTTGCCATCATCCCGGTGGCCATCCTGTTCGGCGGCATCGTGGCCTCGGGCGGGCTCGTGCAACGGCGCATGGATCTGCCGGACGCCACCGTGCTGGTGCTGCAGGGCCTTACCTTCGTGGTGCTGCTGGTATCGGAAACGCTCTACGGCCGGTTCAAGATATTCCAGGTCTCCGGCACCGCCGACCGCACGTGAGTGACCCGCACATGACCGACAGCCCATTCCTCATCGTGCTGTTCGCGATCGTCGGCGGCGCGTTGCGCGTGTCCACGCCGTTCATGTTCGTCGCGCTTGGCGAGTGCCTGACGGAGAAATCCGGGCGCGTGAACCTCGGTCTCGAAGGCACCCTGGTGCTCGGCGCCATGACGGCCTATGCGACGTCCTATCATACCGGCTCGCCCTGGCTCGGCGTGCTGGCGGCCGGTTGTGCCGGAGTGTTCCTCGGCGGCATTCATGGCTATGTGTGCAAGCTGCCGAAGGTCAACGATATCGCCATCGGCATCGCCATGATGCTGTTCGGGACCGGCCTCGCGTTCTTTTTCGGCAAGTCCTACATCCAGCCCTCGGCGCCGCGGCTCGGATCATTCTCGCTCGGTGCTTGGACCGGCAGTCCGCAGATCGCCACGGCGCTTGAGGTCAATGGGCTGCTGATCGTCGGCGTCGTCGTCGCCGTCGTCATGGCGTGGGCGTTCGCCAATACCCGGTGGGGGTTGATCGTGCGCATGACCGGCGACAGTGCGCCGGCCGCCCGGGCCATGGGCGTATCGGTCGATCTGGTGCGCTTTCTCGCCACCGCGGCCGGCGGATTTCTGGCCGGCGTCGGCGGCGCCTTCCTGTCGCTCTACTATCCGGGTTCGTGGAACCAGGGGCTGTCCTCCGGGCAGGGCCTGATGGCGGTGGCGCTGGTCATCTTTGCGCGCTGGAAGCCGCTGCAGTGCGTGGTCGCGGCGCTGCTGTTCGGCGCCGCCGGCGCCATCGGACCGGCGTTGCAGTCGGTCGGCGTCACCCAGGGCTATTATTTCTTCAACGCCGCGCCCTACATCCTCACGCTCCTGATCATGATCGCGTCGGCCGGGTCGAAGCAGGCGATGCGCGACGTGCCGGGCGAACTCAGTATCACCAAATGACGGGAGGGCTTGAGATGAGCGCACTCGGTGGTTTGAACAAGACGCCGAATGGCGTCGTGATCGGCGTCGTGCAGTTGCAGCTTCCCGTGGTGGCGACGCCGGACCAGCTCGCCGCCCAGACCCAGCGCATCGTCGCCATGGTCGGCAAGGCGCGGCGCAACCTGCCCACCATGGATCTCGTCGTGTTTCCCGAATACGCGCTCCACGGCCTCTCCATGGACACCAATCCGGCGATCATGTGCGCGCTCGACGGACCGGAAGTGGCCGCGTTCAAGGAGGCCTGCGTCGACAACCGGATCTGGGGCTGCTTCTCGATCATGGAACGCAATCCCGGCGGCAACCCGTTCAATTCGGGGCTCATCATCGATGATCGCGGCGACCTCAAGCTCTATTACCGCAAGATGCATCCCTGGGTGCCGGTGGAACCCTGGGAGCCCGGCGATATCGGCATTCCGGTGGTCACCGGGCCTAACGGCGCCAAGATCGCGCTCATCATCTGCCATGACGGCATGTTTCCCGAGATGGCGCGCGAATGCGCCTATAAGGGCGCTGAGATCATGATCCGTACCGCAGGTTACACGGCGCCCATCCGCGAGGCGTGGCGCTTCACCAACCAGGCGAACGCGTTCTGCAACCTCATGGTCACCGCCAATGTCTGCATGGGCGGCTCTGACGGCACATTCGATTCCATGGGAGAGGGCATGATCGTCAATTTCGACGGCTCCATCGTGGCCCACGGCGCCAGCGGCCGCCCGGACGAGATCATCACCGCCGAGGTGCGTCCCGACCTGGTGCGCGAGGCGCGCGCGCACTGGTCGGTGGAGAACAACATCTACCAGCTCGGCCACCGCGGCTTCACGGCCGTCGCCGGCGGCGCCCAGGATTGCCCTTACACCTACATGCAGGACCTCGTCGCCGGCCGCTATCGCCTGCCGTGGGAGAGCGAAGTGCGGCACACCGACGGCACCTCGTGCGGCTTTCTAAAAGCCACGCGGCGTTACGGCGAGCGCCTCGACCGCGCTGCGGAGTGACCATGCCTACGATTGCGGCCGATCCCTATCCGTGGCCCTTCGACGGCGACCTGACGCCGCAGAACACCGCATTGATGATCATCGACATGCAGACGGATTTCTGCGGCAAGGGCGGCTATGTGGATTCCATGGGCTATGATCTGGCGCTCACACGCGCCCCGATTGAGCCGATCCGCAGCGTGCTGGCGGCGGCGCGCGCCAAGGGTTACCACGTCTTGCACACGCGCGAAGGCCATCGCCCGGATTTGAGCGACCTGCCCGACAACAAGCGCTGGCGCTCGCGGCGCATCGGCGCCGGCATCGGCGATGCGGGACCGTGCGGCCGCATCCTGGTGCGCGGCGAGGCCGGTTGGGAGATCATCCCGGAGCTTGCGCCAGCGCCCGGCGAGCCGGTCATCGACAAGCCCGGCAAGGGATCATTCTGCGCCACTGATCTCGAGCTGATGCTGCGCACGCGCGGTATCCGCAATATCATGCTGACCGGCATCACCACTGACGTGTGCGTGCACACGACCATGCGCGAGGCCAATGACCGCGGCTTCGAATGCCTGCTGATCGAGGACTGCTGCGGCGCCACTGATGCCGGCAATCATGCTGCGGCGGTCAAGATGATCAAGATGCAGGGCGGCGTCTTCGGCGCCGTCGCCTCGTCAACAGCGTGCCTGGAGAATATGCCGTGAGCGTCGCCGAACGCCGCGCCGTCCCGGTTCCTGCAGTCGCCGGCAAGGCGCGGGCGCCGTCGCTCGAGACCATCGGCATGACGAAAATCTTCGGGCCGCTGGCGGCGCTCGATGACGTCTCGCTTGCGGTTGAATCGGGCGCATTTCATGCGCTGCTCGGCGAGAACGGCGCCGGCAAGTCGACGCTGGTGAAATGCATCATGGGCTTCTATTCGCCCGATAAGGGGCGCGTGAGGCTCGACGGCGAGGAGGTCGCGATCCGCAATCCGCGCGACGCCCGTTCGCTGGGCATCGGCATGGTCTACCAGCACTTCACCCTGGTTCCGTCGCTGACCGGCGCGGAGAATCTCGTCATCAGCCGGGCCGATGCGCCGGCCGTGATCGACTGGAAAAAGGAGAAGCGCGCACTCGGCGAATTCCTTGATCGCATGCCGTTCCGGGTACCGCTCGACGTGCCGGTATCGACGCTCGCGGCCGGCGAGAAGCAGAAGCTGGAAATCCTGAAACTCCTTTATCTCGACCAGCGCCTGCTCATTCTCGACGAGCCCACGTCGGTGCTCACTCCGGGCGAAGCGGACGACATGCTGGGTCTCCTCAAAGGCATGGCGGCACGCAAGGAGATCACGGTGATCATGATCACCCACAAGTTCCGTGAGGTATTGGCCTTCGCGGACAGCGTCACGGTGCTGCGCCGCGGCAGACAAGTCGGCGGCGGCGCCGTCTCCGATCTCACCACCGATGCCATGGCGCGCATGATGATCGGCGACACGCCAATTCGCGATCGGGCGGTTCGCGCTGATCGCCCGCCCGGGGAAGTCGTGCTCGAGATTGCAGCGCTTTTCGCGGACGATGACGACGGATTGCCGGCGTTGGAGAGGGTCAACCTCAAGGTCCGCGCCGGCGAGATTGTCGGCATTGCGGGCGTCTCCGGCAATGGCCAGTCGCAACTCGTGGAAGTGCTGTCGGGGCAGCGGCCGCTCGCCGATGGCCGCATCCTGATCAAGAGGGAGCCGTTCGAGCCGACCCGCGAGCGCTTCTACAAGCTCAAGATTTTCGGGCTGCCGGAGGAGCCGCTGAGGAACGCCGCGGTGCCGCGCATGACGGTCGCCGAGAACATGGCGTTCCGCACCTTCGACCGCCCGCCGACCGCAAAGCTCGGCTGGTGGCTGTCGGCAGGCCCGATGCGCGCCAAGGCGCGCGAGCTGATCGCGCGCTATCGCGTCAAGACGTCGTCCCCCGAGGCGGCGATCGCCGACCTCTCCGGCGGCAATGTCCAACGCGCCGTGTTGGCCCGCGAGCTGTCCGGCGACGTCGATGTGCTGATCGTCGCCAATCCGTGCTTCGGGCTCGACTTCGCGTCGGTCGCGGAAATCCGCTCCCAGATCATGGAGCAGCGTAACCGCGGCGCAGCGGTGCTCCTCGTGTCGGAAGACCTTGACGAGATTCTCGAACTCGCGGATCGGGTCGCCGTGATGTCGGAAGGCACCATCAATTACCTGGCGCCGGTCGGCGAGACCGATCGTGCGACGATCGGCCGGCATATGGCGGGGCATTGAGCGTCTCAGTCATTCCGGGGCGCGCTCTTGCGCGAACCCGGAATGACGCAACAGTGATTTTTTGTCCGTGAGCACAAGTATGACCAATGAAGATTTCATGCAGCGCGCCCTCGACCTCGCGCTGGGATGCGTGCGCGCCAACCGGGGCGGGCCATTTGGAGCCGTGATCGTGCGTGACGGCGTCATCGTGGCGGAAGGTTGCAACGAGGTCACCTCGAGCTGCGACCCCACCGCCCACGCCGAAGTCGTCGCCATCCGCCGCGCGTGTGCCAAGTTCGGCACTTTCCATCTGTCGGATTGCGAGATCTATGCGAGTTGCGAGCCGTGTCCGATGTGCCTTGGCGCCATCTACTGGGCGCGATTTCGCGCTCTCTATTACGCGAACACCCGCGAGGAGGCGGCGGCGATCGGCTTCGACGATGAGTTCATCTATCGCGAAATGCCGCTCGCTCCGGCGGCACGCGTCATTCCGGGCGTGCATCTGCGCACGCCGCAGTCTCATCTCCCGTTCGCGGAGTGGGCGGGCAAACCGGACAAGATTA
>Ga0257161_1000031_pt1 | contig 31810 bp, 27 predicted proteins | sample NR01A_FD_185954 | JGI IMG/M metagenome (GOLD analysis project Ga0257161, IMG submission 185954) | Soil microbial communities from H.J. Andrews Experimental Forest, Oregon, United States - NR-01-A | ecosystem: Environmental > Terrestrial > Soil > Temperate forest > Bulk soil | place: USA: Oregon... | reverse complement strand
CGGCCCGCCTTTGCTGGCCACCGCGGCTTTGGCCGGCCCGCCTTTGCTGGCCGCGGCTTTGGTCGACCCGCCTTTGCTGGCCGCGGCCATTTCCTGGGACGACGTGCCTTCGCGTTCCGCGGCCGTGGATTCGACCATCGGTTTGGCTTCAATCGATTCGATCGATTTCATCGGTTCAATCGGTTTGCTTTCAATCGATTCGATCGATTTCGCCGGTTCAATCGATTCGGCTTCAATCGATTTCATCGGTTCAATCGGTTCGCCTTCAATCGATTCGATCGATTTCGTCGGTTCAATCGGTTTGGCTTCAATCGCTTCAATCGATTCGCCTTCCGTCACCCGTTCTTTGGACGTAGGTAACGCATTTTATGGAGGCGTTCCCTATGCGCACGGCTATGGCGGCTCCTGCTATCGTCGTGTGTGGACTCGCTGGGGATGGCGCCAGCGGTGGGCGTGCTACTGAGCGAACGACAAACGATGACTCGGCTCTCCGGCACGTTGTGCCGGGGAGCCAGACTCCCCGGTTTGACTCCATGGAGCGACAGCGCGCGTTCCGGTTCCCCCGGCCCGATTGCATTCATCTGGCGTTCATCGGCATTTCTTTGGGCCTCGGATTCTGAAGCCGGATACGAGCAACTGTGCCGCACTGCTGCAACTCATCGGAAACCGCTGAGTTTGATTCGGAGAGGCTGGGGTGCTCAAAACGATGGAGTGAGCATCATGATGCGCAAGATAGCGATTGGTTTGGCCGCTGCGGCGATTGCCATAGGCGGCTCGACGTTGAGTGCGTCGGCCGCTAAGGGCGGAGGCGGCGGTGGACCGCATGGCCGCACCGTCATGGCTGGTGGGCCGCACGGTGGCGGAGGCGGCTACAAACGGCCCTCCACCGGCCGCGCCTACGGCATGGGACCCCGTGCCTACGGGTTCCACGGCCGCGGGTTCGAGCATCGCCGTCCGTACCGATATGACTATCGTCGCCCGTATCGATACGGCTATTACAAGAGCTACCCTTCGTATGGCGGCTCCTGCTGGACTCGCGTGTGGACCCCCGACGGGTGGAGCAGCAAGTATGTGTGCGGCTACGGGCGCCCGTCCTACGGAGGTAGGTACAGCTACAATCGCCCGTACTCTCGCTACGGCCACTATCGCCCGTACGGCGGACCTCGGTACGGCGGCGGCCATTCTCGCCCGTCCTACGGACGTCGCTAGGGCGTACCGAGCGCGAACGACAAATGCGGCGGCTCTCCGGCACTCCGTGCCGGGGAGCCTTTACGTCGCCTGACTGCACTCACCGATGACAAGGTAATAGTCGCTGTTCCGCCGCCTCGTTGCATTGACGCTGGCGGCGCGTCCCGATATCGATCGGTGCCATGGTGGCACCATGAATGAAAAGGAACGGGTCGCGCTCGGTTCGGTCGGGGCGTCGGCAGCGTTGACGATCGCCAAAGGCGTCGTCGGCCTCTCGACCGGCTCGCTCGCGATTCTGTCGGAGGCGGCGCATTCGCTGATCGATTTCGCCGCCACGCTGATCACCTACTTCGCGGTGCGCATCGCCGACAAGCCGGCCGACGCGGAGCACCATTACGGCCACGGCAAGGTTGAGAACGTCTCGGCGCTCGCCGAAACGGCGCTTCTGTTCGTGCTTTCCGGCGTCGTTGCGTGGGAGGCGGGTCAGCGGCTGTTCGGCGGCCATGGCCATGCGGTCGAGGCCACGCTGGCGGCGTTTGCCATCATCCTCGCCTCGATCGCCATCGACTTCTGGCGCGCCCGCGTGCTGTCGCGTGTTGCCGCCACGACGTCGAGCCAGGCGCTCGAAGCCGACGCCTTGCATTTTTCCTCCGACATGTGGTCGTCCGCGGCGGTGCTCGTCGGGCTCGTCGGCATATGGTTCGGCTACAATTGGGCGGATTCCGCTGCCGCCCTGGTGGTGGCGCTGTTCGTCTGCCTGGCGGGCTGGCGGCTCGGACGCCGCACCATCGACGCCTTGACGGACACGGCGCCGGCAGGCGTCGCCGAGCGTATCTCCGCCATCGCCCGACGGGTTCGCAACGTGGTGTCGGTCGAGCGGGTGCGTGCACGGAAGGTCGGCGCCACGTTGTTCGGCGACATCGAGGTCGGCGCGAGCCGCACCTTGCCGCTCGACCGCGTCGAGAGGCTGAAATCCGACATTGAAACCGCAGTGACGACGGCGCTGCCCCATGCCCAGATCAGCGTCAGCGTCATCCCGCGTGCGCTCGACAACGAGACGGTGATGGAGCGCGTGATGGTGATCGCGCGCAATCGCGCCCTTGCGGTGCATCACGTCACGGTGCATGCGATCGCCGGCAAGCTTTCGATTTCGCTCGACCTCGAAATCGACGGGGAACTTTCGTTGACTGCCGCCCACGACATCGCAGATGACCTTGAAGCCGCGATCCGCGACGAGTTCGGCCCGACTGTCGAGGTCGAGACTCACATCGAGCCGCTGCAGATGACGGGCCTCGCCGGACGGGATGGCGCTGCAGCGCAGGTCGCCGCGATCTGCGACGCGCTCACCGAACTTGCCGGCGCGAGCGGGATGCTGCGCAACGTCCACGACGTGCGTGTACGTGAAACCCCCAATGGCGAAATCGTGAACTTTCACTGCGACGTCGACCCGGCGAGCACGGTTGCCGCCGTCCACGACCAGGTCGACGGGGTGGAGCGCGGCCTGCGCCGGCGCTTCCCGGCCATCAAGCGCGTGATCGGGCACGCGGAGCCAAGGGGGTAGAACCCGCGCACACGATAGGAACACGAGCGGTCCGTCCGGACGGTCCAAGCGCCACTCGGTCTGCATCCGTGCTTTCGGCTACGCGACTGATCGGTGAGCGACGGGCTCGACCCCGATCACCAATCGCTGTCCTAGCTCACGAAGCGCTGCCGTCAAAGTCGTCAGCTTTGTCGCGTGCCTCGGATCCAGGATGCGGCGAGCTTCTTTCTCGTCTTTCCCGATCCGGCGCGCAAATTCGCTTTTCGTGATGCCCGCCATGCGCACGGCCTCGATCACCGCAAGCTTGGCCGCAACCTCCGGCTCGACTGCTATCGGCACCAGACCGCTGCCACGCGTCTTTGCTCGCGGCAACGGCAAGCCCCGCGCAGGATAGGTGAGCAGTGCGAGACCAAGCGCTTCCTCGGCCTGTGCGTAGGCATCAGCCTCGTCATCACCTTGGGTGATCGCCTCGGGCACATCCGGAAAACTCACGACGACGCCGTGATCCTCGCCGGGCTCGAACCGGGCATGATATACAAACGTCCTCATGGCGTATCCTTCCATGGAAACGCGTAAGAGCCTGCTACGGATCGTCCAGACCGAGTGCTTTCAAGATTTTCTTTGCGGTCTTGGGATCGATCTCTCGCGACGGAAGCGTGGTGACCTTGTCGCCCACCCAGATCATCGCGTGCCCGCCCTTGCCGCGCCATTCCTCTTGCCGATGTTAGTCCCCTATCCTTGGCCAGTTGCTTGAGTTGCGCGATAAACCGCTCGCGTTTGTGCATCGGAGCGTGCTCCCCACATCTGCCCGTCTGATCCTGCTCATGAGACCCCGCTCTCCCGCGACACACTGACGGTTTCGGCCGTCCTGCCGGTCGGACTTTTTTGTCCGCACGGTCCATATCGGACAAATTTGTCCCCACGTCAAGGGGGCGCGGGTCCTTTCCCGGACGGTCACATAACCGCGGAGCGCGTGCGAGCGTTCGCGGTCTCCCACCCGGATGTAGTGCAGCAAATCCCGCAACAAGCGTCACTGCGGCGCCGGCCCCGGATTACGCGACCGAAGACGGTCGCTTCATCCGGTTACTGGCTTACCTCACAGCGCGATATCGCGCACCTGCTTCGCCTTCGCCGTGCACGCGCCCATCAGGAAGGCGAGGTCGGTACCGGTGGAGACATAGCGGGCGCCCATCCGCACGTATTCCTCGACGAGCTTCGGGCGCGTCGCAAGTCCGCCGACGCCGACGTGCTTGCCATGGCGGCGGCATGCCGCGATCGTCGTCTCGTAGGCTTCGCGCACCTTCGGATGCTCGTACTGCTCCGGAATGCCCCAGTCGCATAAGAGATCGTTGGTGCCGATCATCACCATGTCGATGCCGTCGACCGCGACGATCTCCTCAGCCTTGGCCAAGGCGGCGGCATTCTCGAACTGGACCATCACCATGGTGGCATCGTTGAGCGCAGCGTACGCCTCGGCGGTTGGAAAGGTGCGGAAATGCAGGTGCGGCAGCCCGCCCGCAACCGAGCGGGCGCCGAGCGGCAAGAACTTCGCCGCCTGGACCACGGCGCGCGCCTCCGCGGCCGAGCCGATATGGGGCGCGATCACGCCGAGCGCGCCGCCTTCGAGCACCCGCGTGATGTATTCGGGCGTGTTGGCGGGCACGCGCACGAACGGCGCGATGCCGGCTGCAAGCGCCGCCATGCATATCTGGCTGGTGGTTTCGATCGAGGCGCTGCAGTGCTCCATATCCACGTAAATGGTATCGAAGCCGGCGGTCTTGGCAATCTGGGCAATCTCGACCTGGCGGACCAGCCGGACCGTCATGGACGCCACCACCTCGCCCCGTGCGAGCTTCTCCTTGACGTTGTTGCGCAGGATATCGCCGATCATCATGCTACTCGTGCGTCGTCCCATCCGGCATGAGGGCGCCCTTGAAATTCACGCCGTCGAGCTTGGCGTCGGTCAGGATCGCGCGCGACAACCGCGACTCGGAAAGGTCGGCGCCGGTGAGATCGGCCCCTGTCAGATCGGCGCCGAACAGATCGGCGCCGGAGAGGTTCGCGCCTTTCAGGTTGGCTTCGCGCATCACCGCATCGATGAGGCCGGAATCCTCAAGGTTTGCGCCCTCCAGATTGGCGCGGCGCAGCGTCACGCCGATGAGATTGGCACGTTGCAGTTCCGCGCCCTTGAGCGAGGCATCGTCGAGCCGGGCGCCGGTCAAGATCGCCTCGGTGAGCTTGGCGTTGTCGAAGATCGTTCGCACCAGCCGCGCCTTGCCCATCTTTGCTTCGACGAGGTTCGCCCCGGTGAGGTTGGCGACGCTCAAGTCCGATTCGTAGAACATCCCGCTCGGCACATTGGCATTGGCGAAGGAAGCGTTCTTAAGATCGGTCTTGTTGAGGTTGGCGCCAGCGAGGTCCGCGCCGGTAAAATTGGCGCCGATCAACCGGCTCCGGTGGAACACTGCGCGCATCAGCTTCGCGCCGGCAAGATCGACGCCGGCAAGATCGCGCCGCTTGAGCTGGGCCTTTTCGAGCGCGCATGCGGCGCAGGACTTAGTCTTGCCGGCAAGGAAATCGGCCTCGCCATCCGCTCGGGACAACGTACTCCCCAGCACAACGGCCAGGACGGCCGCGAGCGCGCAGCCCAGAAATCGTGAATTCGACATGGCCTTTAATTCCGTTTCATCGCCCAATATGATGGCATGTTTCCATGCGCCGCCAAAGCGCGGCGTTTGCCCCGTGAAACAGGTACGCCATGAAGTCTGTCTCGCTGAACCTCGAAATGTCGAGCTACCCGGTGCGGCTTTTCGGTTTTGCCGTCGCTATCGCGAGCCTCATCGGCGCGTCCGGAATGCTCTTCGCGCAAGGCGCCGACGAGCGGCCGGTCCGCCATGAAGTCTGGGACATCCAGCTTGGCGCCAAGGTTGCCGACGTGCCGGACGATTATGTCGATTACGCCTGCGGCACCAACGGCGGCCCGCCGTCGACGCCGCTTACCGGCTGGAAGGACTACCGGCGTTGCCGTCCCGACGCGAGCGGGCTGCGCGAAGTGTATTTCCGCTATGACGACGAGCTCGAATATTGGGCCAAAGCGAACAATCTCGCCGCCCAGATGGAGCAGTATGTCGGCACCAAGACCTACGGCTTTCCGATCAACGTATCGGTTCTGATCGGCGACGACGGCCAAGGGGCTGGCGTCGTGCGCGGCATCCGCATCGTCACCGACCCGCGCGATCCGACCGGAGACCGCGAGGAGGCCTATCTGCTGCGCAACTTTCTCAATGCGCGGTTCGGGCGCGAAGGGTGGCAGTGCGAGGACCTTGCGGCAGAATCGGGCGAGACGCCCGTCACCGGTATTTTCATCAAGCAGCGCTGCGAGAAGGACATGGACGGCGGCGTGCACGGCCTCTTGATAACGCGCCATTTGCGCAAGCCGGGACAGAGCCAGTATGACCCGCAATCCGGCAAGGAGACCATGAACCAGTTCGAGAGCAACGTGCGGTTTGAATTGATGAAGATGAAATAGGGAGACCGAACCATGAAGACCGCTCTGGCATTACTGTACGGCATCGCTGTCGCGGGCCAGGCATTGGCCCAGACCTCGCCGGCGGCACAGCATCTGCCGCGAGGGACCGCAACCGACATCAGCAACGCCGAGGTTCTCGCAACGGTGCAGAAGACCGCGGCGGCGCCGGTGAGCGATCAGCAAATCCGGGTCGTGAGCATCAACGGCGAATACAATGTCGGAGTCGGCGTCGTTCATCGGGCCAAGACCGAAGGCCGCGACATCGGCTTCGGCATCGAACACAGCCAGATCACGGAAATCTACCACGTCATTTCCGGCAACGGGACGTTCGTGACCGGCGGAACGATCGAGAACATGAAGGAAACGCCTGCCGAGAGCCCGGTCGTCACCACGCTCAACGGCCCGAGTTCCGGCGGCGGCAAGGTCATCGGCGGACAGAGCCGCAACATCGGACCGGGCGACGTTGTCATCATTCCGCCGAACACCCCCCACTGGTTCACCGAGATCACGTCGGACCAGATCGTCTATCTCGTGGTGAGGGTCGACCCCCGCAAGGTGCTGCCCGCCGGTTACGGGACCAAGTAGCTACTTTCCCAAGTACCTACTTTCCTACGAACGTCTTGATGACGTAATCCGCGACGGCTTCGATTTCGCGCCGCGTCAGCGGCGTGGAATGCGGGTCGCGCGGCGCATCGTTGCCCAAATCCTTGCCCTTCAGGCCGTAGCAATCGGAATCCTCGTAGGCGTATTTGTCGAAGTGCGGCATCTCGGTGGCCGGCCGCCCGCAGGCAATGACTTCGATGAGCTGGGCGCGATTGAGGATGGTCTCGTGCAGATCGGCGGCCCGGCCCGGCGAACGCGGGTCGCCGCGTCCGTCGCCGTCCGGGCCGTGACAGAACTGGCAATCCGCCTTTTCGTGGAACAGCCGATTGCCGAAGGAGACGTCCTGGGCCGAGGCCGGGGAGAGAGGGAGGGCGGCGGCCAGAAGGGCGGCGGCGATGAAATTGCAGGTGTTCACATGAGGCTCCTTGCTCAAAGTACTTGTAGCCCGGATGGAGCCACCGGGTCCGGCCTTCGGCCGGCCCGATGGTAAACTCCGCGCAATCCGGGGCCGGCCTCACCATATTGGCAGGTCCGCTCCCGGATTACGCGGCCGCAAGAGCGGCCGCTTCATCCGGGCTACGCGCCGCCTGTGTTACAGCCCGAACACAAACAGCATGGTCTGATTGCGCTGCTCGCGCAATTCCGGCGTCAGGTCGTGGCGGCGCTTGGTGATATTGCTGATGCCGGACAGGATGGCAACGTATTGCTTGCCGCCGGCCTCGAACGTGATCGGCGGCGCATTGAAGCCGGTTCCGACGTTGATCTTCCATAGCTGGTCGAGCGTGTTGTCGTCATAAGCCGCGAATGTGCCATCGGTGTAGGCGGTGAACACGAGGCCGCCGGCAGTGCTGAGCACGCCGCTGACGTTGGGATAGACCGCGTGCACTCGCTTCTTGACCTCGCCCGTCAACGGATCGGCCATGATGAGGTCGGATTCGCTGCGCTCGATGAACTTTGAGATGCGGCTGAAATAGATGCCCTTCGTGATCGCCTCCTGGTCGAGGGTGGAGTCGTTGCACATCGTATAAGCCGGGATGTAAAGCAGCCCGGTGCGCCGGCTGTAGGAGGGCGGGAAATAGTTGTTGCCTCCGGTCAGCGCCGGGCACAGCCGCTTGGTCGGCTCCGCCAGGGTATAGTTCTGCTTGCCCGAATAGACCTGGACGTCGCGGTTGGGATCGTAGTCGACTGGCTTGCCGGTCTTCTGGTCGATACCGGCGGTCCAGTTGATGCGCTCCATGTAGGGCTTGGCCATCATGGTCTGGCCGTTGGCGCGCTCGAAGGAATAGAGGAAGCCGTTGCGCGCTGCGTGAGTGACGAGCTTGCGCGGCTGCCCGCCGATCGTGGCGTCGAACAGGATGTGGGAGCCCTCTTCGTCATAATCCCACATGTCGCCCGGCGTGTACTGGTGATACCAGTTCATCTTGCCGTTGTCCGGATCCCACGAGATCAGACTGTTGGTGTAGAGGTTGTCGCCCGGGCGATAATAGGGGTCGGACCATGGCACCGGATTTCCTGTGCCCCACAGCACCTGATTGGTGCCAGGATCGTAGGAGCCCGTCACCCACATGGCGCCGCCGCCGGTCTGCCAGGCATTGTTCTTGTCCTTCCAGGTCTCGCTGCCAGGCTCGCCGGGCGCCGGAATGACGAATTTCTTCCACAGCACTTTGCCGGTGGCGGCATCGAGCCCGAGGATGAAGGTACGCACGCCGTTGTCGCCGCCGGAAGCGCCAAGCACGATCTTGTCTTTCACGGCGAGCGGCGCCGCCGTGAACTGCAGCCCGTTCTGACCGTCGGAGATGTTGGTCTCCCACACGACCTTGCCGGTTTCCTTGTTGGTGGCGATGAGCCGCGCCGGATGATTGGCGACCGAAATGACGAAATTGCCCCACAGCGCGACGCCCCGATTGGCGTCCGGCACCTTCTCCTGTCCCGGATCCATGCGCCACACGATCCGGCCCACGTCGCCGGAGCGGGCGTCGATCTTGTAGACGACGCCCCACAGATCGACCACGTACAGGAATCCGTCCTCGGCAAGCGGCGTCGATTCCAGATTCTCGTTCACCGAAGTGCCGCCGATCGCGACCGCGTAGGCAAGCTTGAGCCCTTTGACGCTGGTCTTGTTGATCGCGTCGAGCGGCGAATAGCGCTGGGCGTCATAGGTGCGATGATTCATCAGCCAGTTGCCCGGCTCCGGGTTGGTCAGCCGTTGCGGCGTGACGTCGGCCGCGACGGCGGGCACTGCCGCCAGCGCGACGGCGCCGGCGAGCAGGATGCGGCGATGATGACGCGAATGCATGTGATCCTCCCTTTGTTGTCGTTCCAGTGATCGTAGCCCGGATGGAGCGCAAGCGTAATCCGGGTCGGGCGCCTCTCAGCGCCTCCTCAGCGTCATCGTCCGCGAAAGCGGACGATCCAGTAACCACAAGCTTCTCAATCGAAGCCTAAGGCCGGTGGTTACTGGATGCTCCGCTTCCGCGGAGCATGACAGTTTCGAGCATGTGCCCGCTACAGCCCGAACACGAACATCATGGTCTGCTGGCGCATCTCCCGCAGTTCCGGGGTCAGGACATGCCGGGTTTTCGATACCCGGCTCAGCCCCGTCAAGATGACCACATACTGCTTGCCGCCGGCCTCGAACGTCATCGGCGGCGCCGAGAAGCCGGTGCCGACATTGATCTTCCACAGTTGCTCAAGGGAGGTGTCGTCATAGGCCGCAAGCGTTCCGTCGGTGAAGCCGGTGAACACCAGGCCGCCCGCGGTCGTGACCGCGCCGCTGTTGTTCGGATAGATCGAATGCGCTCTCTTCCTGATCTCGCCGGTGAGCGGATCGACCATGATCAGATCGGACTCATTGCGCTCGATGCTGCGGAACGTCGGACTGAAATAGACGCCCCGCTTGATTGACTCCTGATCGAGCGTGACTTCGTTGCACGACGTCATCGATGGAATGTAGAGGAGCCTGGTGCGCTGGCTGTAGGACGGCGGCCAGAAATTATTGCCGCCGGACATCGACGGGCACAGCTTCCGGGTCGGGTCCTGGAGCGTGAAATTCTGCCGGCCGGAATAGACCTGGACGTCGCGGTTGGGGTCATAGTCCACCGGCTTGCCGGTCTTCTGATCGATGCCGGCCGTCCAGTTGATGACATCCACATAGGGCTTGGCCATCAGGGTCTGGCCGTTGGCGCGCTCAAAGGAATACAGGAATCCGTTGCGCGCCGTATGCATGACGATCTTGTGCATCTGGCCGGCGATCTCGCCGTCGATCAGGATGTGGGTGCCCTCCTCGTCGTAGTCCCACATGTCGCCCGGCGTGTACTGGTGATACCAGTTCATCTTGCCGCTGTCGGGATCCCATGAGATCAAGCTGTTGGTGAAGAGGTTGTCGCCCGGACGGTAGTAGGGATCGGACCATGGCACCGGATTGCCGGTGCCCCACAGCACCTGGTTGGTCGCAGGATCGAATGATCCCGTGATCCACATGGCGCCGCCGCCGGTCTGCCAGGCATTGTTCTTGTCCTTCCAGGTCTCGCTGCCGGGTTCGCCCGGAGCCGGAATGACATATTTGCGCCAAGCCAGCTTGCCGGTCGCGGCATCGACCGCCACGATGAAGTCCCGCACGCCGCGGTCGCCGCCCGAGGCGCCGATGACGATCTTGTCCTTCACGGCAAGCGGCGCCGCCGAGAAGATGACGCCGGGCTGGCCGTCGGAGAGATTGGTCTCCCATACGACCTTGCCGGTCTCCTTGTTCGTCGCGATCATGCGTGGCGGATAGTTTGCCATCGAGACGACGAAGCTGCCCCACAAGGCGGCGCCGCGGTTGGCGGCATCGAGCTTCTCCTGCCCGGGATCCATGCGCCACACGATCCGCCCGACGTCGCCCGATCGCGCGTCGATCTTCTAAAGCACGCTCCACTGATCGGTGACGTAGAGGAACCCATCCTCGGCGAGCGGCGTCGCCTGGAGGTTCTCGTTCACCGCGGTGCCGCCGAGGGCGACCGCATAGGCGAGCTTGAGGTTCTTGACGTTGGCACGATTGATCTTGTCGAGCGGCGAATAGCGCTGCGCGTCGTAGGTGCGGTGATTCATCAGCCAGTTGCCGGGCTCCCGGTCGGCGTTGACCAGCCGCTCAGGGGTGACGTCGGCTGCGAGCGCGGGAACCGAAGTCAGCAGAGCAGCGCAGGCGAGCAAAGCAATTCGCCGTGACTTTTGGAAATGGCAACGCATTGTATTCCTCCCCTTTATCTTCAACGGTGTCATCGTCCGCGAAAGCGGACGATCCAATAACCACCGGGCTCGCGACAAAAACCGAAGGCTGGTGGTTACTGGATGCTCCGCTTTCGCGGAGCATGACACTTCGTGAGGTGAAGCGGCTTTGCGCTCACAATCCGAACACGAACAGCATCGTCTGGTTGCGCATCTCGCGCAGTTCGGGCGTGAACTGGTGGCGCCGCCTCGCGATCGGGCTCAGCCCCGCCAGAACCGCAACGTACTGCTTGCCGCCGGTCTCGAACGTCATCGGCGGGGCATTGAAGCCGGTGCCGACGTTGATCTTCCACAGCGGTTCGAACGTGGCGTCGTCATAGGCGATGAATGTTCCGTCGGTGAGACCGGTGAACACCAGCCCGCCCGCGGTTGCGAGCGCCGCGCTGTTGTTGGGATAGGCGCTGTGAATACGCGCCTTGACCTCGCCGGAGAACGGATCGGCGACGACGATATCGGACTCGTTGCGCTCGATATGCCTGAACGTGGCGCCCTTCCAGTCGCCCGCCTTGTTGGACAGGCTGGTATCGAGCGAGACCTCGTTGCAGGATGACGCCGACGGAATGTAGAGGAGCTTAGTCTTCGGGCTGAAGGACGCCGACCAGAAATTATTGCCGCCCGACATCGACGGGCACAGCTTCTTGGTGCGGTCAGCCAGCGTCATGGTCTGCCCGCCGGAATAGACCTGGATGTCCCGGTCGGGGTCGTAGTCGACCGGCAGGCCGGTCTTCTGGTCGATGCCCTTCGTCCAGTTGATGGTTTCGACATAGGGCTTGGCCAGCAGGGTCTGGCCATTGGCGCGGTCGAACGTGTAGAGGAACCCGTTGCGGCCGGAGTGGGTGACGAGCTTGCGCGGCTGCCCGGCAACCTGTCCGTCGATCAGGATGTGGGTGCCGGCCGCATCGTAGTCCCACATGTCGCCCGGCGTGTATTGGTGGTACCAGTTCATCTTGCCGGAGTCGGGGGCCCACGAGATCAGGCTGTTGGTGTAGAGGTTGTCGCCCGGGCGATAATACGGATCGAACATCGGGACCGGATTGCCGGTGCCCCACAACAGCTGATCGGTGGCGGGGTCATAGGAGCCGGTGACCCACATGGCGCCGCCGCCGGTTTGCCAGGCGTTGTTCTTGTCTTTCCAGGTCTCGCTGCCCGGCTCGCCGGGCGCCGGAACGACGTACTTGCGCCACGCCACCTTGCCGGTCGCGCCGTCGAGCGCGGCGATGAAATCGCGCACCCCACGGTCGCCGCCGGCGGCGCCGATGATGATCTTGTCCTTCACGGCGAGCGGCGCCGCGGTGAGCTGCAGATCGGCCTGGCCGTCGGCGAGATTGGCCTCCCACGCGACCTTGCCGGTCTCCTTGCTGGTGGCGATCGCACGGGCCGGATAGTTCGCAACCGTGATGACGAAGTTGCCCCACAGTGCGGCGCCGCGGTTGGCAAGCGGCACCTTCTCCTGGCCCGGATCCATCCGCCACACGATCCGGCCCAGGTCGCCCGAGCGGGCATCGACTTTGTAGAGCACGCCCCACTGATCGACGACGTAGAGGAAACCGTCCTCCGCAAGTGGCGTCGCCTGTAGATTCTCGTTGGCCGACGTACCGCCGATCGCCACCGCATAGGCGAGCTTGAGGTCCTTGATGGTGGCCCTGTTGATCTTGTCGAGCGGCGAATAGCGCTGCGCATCATAGGTGCGATGATTCATCAGCCAGTTCTGCGGCTCGCGATCCGCATTGGCCAGGCGATCAGGCGTGACGTCGGCCGCCATCGCCGGAGCGATGGCAAGAAAGGCTGCGGTTGCGAGCAGAAGAGCGCGAAGGGAATGGCGATAGTGGGAACGCATGGTCTTTCCTCCCTGTAGGGTGGGCATTGCGCCCGCTCGATGACGCCGTTTGCAGACGAGGGGCCGCGCGGGCGCAATGCCCACGCGGTCCGGTCTCACCTTTTCCCAATCTTACAGCGTGGGCAAAATCGCGACTGGCTCGCGCAAATCACACCGGCCGCGGCAGGCGATTTGCCCACCCTACGTTGGCATCACGGGTTATAGATCCCCCGATTATACCAATGGAACGAATCCCAGCTCAGCACCTTCTCGGTGCCGTCGAACAGCGCCCCGATATTGCCGCCGGTCGCCTTGTAGGTGAATTCCTTCACCCGATCCTTAACCGGAACGGACGCGTTCTTCATGATGTCGAGCCCGGAATCGACCTTGAAGATCTGGTAGGCGCTCGGGTTGCTCGGGTTGAAGAACTTTACTTCGGCGGTCGGGTTACGCCGCGCGGCGCCGCGCTCGTACGTCACATGCGTCTCCAGACGCTCGCCATTGGCGCCGATGAATTCCCAGTTCTCTTCGCCATGGGTCACGCCGCTCGCGGTGTTGAACGCGCGCGAGGCTTTGACCGAAGAGGCGTGAACATAATTGCCGAATGGCCCGGGCGCCTCTTTGGCGTCGGAGACGAGGCCGTTGATGATCATCTGGCCGGCATTGTTGGTTCCGGTCTGCTTGACCGGGATCGCGATGTAGACGAGCTGGTCGGAGGTCTTCGGCGTATTGTCCGGGTTGGTGACGTCGACGCGGTCGATGAAGATCAGGCGCAAGTTGGCGTCCTTGGCGGGACCCTGGGTGGCAATCACGGTCTCCCACCCGGCCGGCAGCAGTTTTTGCAATGCCGCATCGTTGACGTGGAAATCGAGCTGGAAGCGGAATTCCGCACTGTTTTCGACCAACGTATCGGCGCCCGCAGACTGCACGGCGCCGGCCAGCAGCAATGCGCCACCGGCGCTCAATGCGATCATCCTACCCATGACTTAACTCCCATCTTGGCGTTGGTTGTCCGGCCTAATGGACAAATGCTGAATACGCATCATTATCATATCACGAAGTCCATGCCCCACCGGCTAGTCCTGGGAGCGCGGGCGTCCCGCCCGCCTGCAAAAGAGCCTACGGGACGCCAGCGCTCCCAGGCGATGACACACGGCAGGTATTATTGTAATCAGTAAATGCCCTAACCGTGCGTCCTGACCGGGATCTGGGACCGAACAAAGGTGGACGCGGCGGCGCCCACCCTAGGACCAAAGCAGATGGCGGACCGCCCGCAAGAAATTCTGATTTGCTCATGCGGAGACACGATGCCGATCGATGTCGAATCGGTGCGGCATGGCTGTCCGGGCGCGCGGGTGACGACCGCACGGGAGCTTTGCCGGGCGGAGTTGTCGAAGTTTCGCACCGCAGTCTCCGCGGGTTTGCCGCTGGTCGTGGGCTGCACGCAGGAGCAGCCGCTGTTTTCCGAAATCGCCGGCAGCCATGACCGCGGGGCCGACGTTCGCTACGTCAATCTTCGGGAAAACGCCGGATGGTCAAGCGAAGCCGCAAATGCCGGCGCCAAGATGGCGGCGCTGATCGCGGCGGCAGCAGAGCCCGTCCCCGAAATCCCCTTCATCACCCTCGACAGCAGCGGGGTCGTGCTCATTTATGGACGTGACGAGCAGGCAATCGAGGCCGCGAACCTGCTCAAGGACCATCTCGACGTGACGGTGCTGATCGCGCCGCCTGTCGACGTCATTCCGCCCCGGGTCACCGCATTCCCGGTGGTGCAAGGCCGGATACGTTCGGCGACGGGCCACCTCGGCGCATTCGAACTGACCATCGACGACTATGCGCAGCCGTTTCCGTGGTCGCGCAGCGCGCTCGGCCTGGGCTCCGCTCGCAACGGGGCGGTGTCGCGCTGCGACGTCGTGCTTGACGTTTCGGGCGGCGTACCGCTGTTCTCGGCGCCTGACCTGCGCGACGGTTATCTGCGCGCCGATCCCGGCGATCCCGCCGGCGTGCTTCGGGCAGTATTCAAGGCACGCGATCTCGTCGGCACTTTCGACAAGCCACGCTACATTGCCTTTACCGAGGATCTCTGCGTCCATTCGCGCTCGCGGATCGTCGGCTGCAATCGCTGCCTCGATCTTTGCCCCGCAGGCGCCATCGCGCCGGCGGGCGATCATGTGGCGATCGATGCGCGGATCTGCGCCGGATGCGGGCAATGCGCCGCCGTCTGTCCGACCGGCGCCGCGTCCTATGCGCTGCCGCCGGCCGACATGCTGATGCGAAAATTGCGGGCGATGCTGCGCGCCTATGGGGAAGCGGGTGGCCGCGACGCGATCGTGCTGGTGCATGACGATGCGCATGGGGCGCCGTTGATCGACGCGCTCGCCCGGTTCGGCGACGGACTGCCGGCCAACGTGCTGCCGCTCGGCGTTAACGAAGTCACGCAGGTCGGCCTCGAGGCGATTGCCGCCGCCTTCGCTTACGGAGCAGCGGCGCTCCAGTTCCTGCTGCGCGCACAGCCGCGCCACGATGTGGCGGGCCTTGCGAAAACACTGGCGCTCGCGGAGCCGATCCTGTCCGGCCTCGGCTTCGGACCGGGGCGGCTCGCGACAATCGAGACCGATGATCCCGACACGCTTGGCGCCATTCTGCGGGCGATCATCGCGCCTGCCCCAGCGCCGCGCCCGGCGAGCTTCCTGCCGTCCGGCGGCAAACGCGAGGTGCTGCGGCTCGCGCTGCGGGAATTGCAGCGCGCGGCGCCGACGCCCGCCGAGGTCATCGCGCTGCCCGCCGGCGCGCCGTTCGGCCGGGTCGAAGTCGACGTGAACGGCTGTACGCTGTGCCTCGCCTGCGTATCGGCCTGTCCGACCGGCGCGCTCAAGGACGATCCGGACCGCCCGGTGCTGCGCTTTGTCGAGGATGTCTGCGTACAATGCGGGTTGTGCAAAGCAACCTGCCCCGAGAAGGTGATCACACTCCGGCCGCAGCTTGACTTCCGCGCCGCCACCATGGCGGCGCAAGTGCTCAAAGAGGAGGAGCCGTTCGCCTGCGTCCGCTGCGGCAAGCCGTTCGGCGTGAAAAGCACGATCGAGCGCGTCGCCGCCGCCCTCTCCGGCAAGCACTGGATGTACCAGCCGGCCGATCGTCGGCTTGATGCGATCAGGATGTGTGCGGACTGCCGTGTGATTGCGGTGACGGAGGCCGAGGATCGCGCCGGAGCGCCGCCCCGCCCGGCGCCGCGCACGAGCGAAGACTACATGCGCGCCCGCAAGACGCCCCGCGCGAGTCCAAAGGACGAGCTCTGAATTTCGGCGCCACGTTGTTGCCGCCCTTGGTGCGCTCCAGTGCCGGGGCGCGAAGGCGGCCGGGCCCATTTCGAACAGCCTCGACATAGCCTCCGGCGGCCGCCGCCCCCGCCCAAAAATCGCCTCGATCGACGGCACAAGGGACCATAAAACTATATATACGGAAAATAAACAACTATTCTCAAGAAATGGTATACGTATTTTCAGATGCGCTAACGAAAATTATTAAATAATTTATATATATCGCGTTTTTATGCAGTTCTCTTCAGGAGACTGCCTGATCTGCTTGCGATCAGCAAGAGCTGATGTCGAGCCGGTGTCGGGCCTCCCTCTATCGATCGGCCGGTGATTGTGCTATCAATCAAACGGGCGCGCGTCCTCGAACGTGAGGATCGAATTCAATGGCAACGGCAAAAGCATTGATATCCCGATTTTCGTGCGTCGTGGCTTTTCTGCCTGCTGTTGGCGCCGCCGGGCCCGCCTTCTCGTATGACGCATCTTGGTACAAGGCAAGGGGTTGGAGCGGCGAATACCCGGACGGTTTCACAATGGCCACCGATGTAACTCTCAACATAAGGGGGAGCCCGGATTTGGACGGGCCAAAGTCGATGTCCTGCGCTCTTACCAAGGGCTCAACTTATCATCAGTGGAACAAGAAGCGGGCCGTCTCGGGCCGATTGGAATTTATCTCCTTCACCAAGATTAAGACATACGAGCTTAAAGCGAGTTTTACGGCTGAAGTTTCGCGCCAGTCGGACGGCCGTGACACGACCATCGAATTCAAGAGGGGCGACCGATGGTCGTATCTCGCCTATCTCGCCGAGGGGAACTTTCTCATTAAGTTCAGTGACACGGTGTATGTCGCTGGTCAGGACTTGTACGACGAATCGACTGAGGTCGAGGCGCCAGTCAAGAGCGACCGCAGCACGTATGATGAGTGGTTGAAGCTGAAATGTGCCAATGGCACGGTCGGCTGGATTTTCTTTAACGAGGTCAAGAATACTCCCGGCTTCTCTAAAGCCAATATTAGCGGATACGGCGTGGCCAGCGACCTGCAATCTCAGCCCAAGTCTCCCTCCCAACGCATGAAATTGTCATCGCCGTCACCTCGCCGCAAATAGTCGGCCTTGCGGCTCGAAGACTCTGTCAATGCCACATTGGGTGCCAACCCACTTGCGACTTCAACCGACATTTTCGCCGGAGCGCTCCTCGTTGATTTCGTTCCCCGTCCGTTCCAATGGCTCCTTGGCCCTCCATTGGGGCTAAGTCGAGCGACAGCCGGCCCAGCGTTACCTCACCCCGCAAGCGGGGCAAGGAGCAGGAAAACCTGCACACACCTTTATCGTAGCGCCAATGAGGATCGGAACGGCGCGCACAACCAATCGGGCACCTCGCGAAAAGTTTAAGCGGCTGTCCCATGAAGATTAGATTACAGTTGTTGAGTTTCCGACCGAAGGAAGGGAGGCCCGGTCGGCAGGGAGGAGACAAGTGAGTGTAGAACATTTCCGGCGGCGCGCCGATGAATGCCGCCGTCTTGCCTCTGTCGCTCGCAATCCCAGCGACAAGGCGTTTTGGTTAGGGCTGGTAGAGCGGTGGCAGACGCTAGAGAGTCAAAAGGCCCAGCAACCGCCGCGAGACAAGTCACAATCGCCACGTAGGCGACAATCTGAACCAGCCCAAGCCTTCGGTGTCACTGAGGGGTAGGCTAGCGTCGCTCGCCCTGACCAATGGGCGAGCGACCACCCCCGACCCCTGGTGGCACGCCCGAGGCGTCGCGGGGGGACCCACCAAAGAAAAAGCCCCATCGACGACTGACGGGGCTCTGGCCGTGATCGGGTCTTTGGGTCTGGGGGAGGGAGCCGATCAGGGCCATAGCAAATTTCATAGCATTTCACTTTTATGAATGCAAATTGTTTTGCCTGGGCTTCCCAGGCAGCGCTGGTGGACTCTGCCATCAAACGGAGAAGCTTTATCTAGCGCCTTCGTAATCCAATCCATATAAGCGACTGAAATATAATTAGATTGCATTCTCGTCTGCGACGCAAAAGTGATCGGCGCGAGCCCGGAACGCGACCCACAACGCAGAAGGGACGAGCCCTCAATTCGGCGTTACTTCGCTGCCGCCTTGGCGAGGAAATGCACGAGCGCGGCGCGATCGGCGGCCGAGCCGATGCGTTGCTCGGGCATCTTGGTACCGGGCGTAAGGGCGGCTGGGCCAATCTCGAACAGCCTCGATACAGTCTCCGGCGTCCACACGATATCAAGCGCCTTGAGCGCTGCGGAGAAATTGTAGCCGGGCAACGTCGCGATCCTGCGCCCGAAGATACCGGCAAGGGTCGGGCCGGCACGATTGCCCCCGTCGGGCCCCAATGCGTGGCACGCTATGCAGGCGCGAAACACTTCCGCGCCGGGATCGCCCGCATAGGCAGCGAGGGGATCGTCAATACCCCCGGCCGCAACGCCGTCCACGGGTTCGCCGGTGACCGTATCCCAACGGCGGATCATGCGATCGGCGCCGCCTGCGAGCAGCGTCCGGTTGTCAGGCAAGAACGCCACGGACCACACTGGGGTACCGGGACCGATCAACGTGCGTTCGATCCGCCGGGCGGCACGGTCCAGAACCGTTATCGACCCGCGAACGCTCGCCGCCGCGACGCGCCTCCCGTCGCCCGACAGCGCAATCGCCACGACCGGCGCGCTTTCCGCCGCGATATCGGTGCGCCTGTCTCCTGTCGCCGACAGCACGTAAATCTTGCCGTCGGCGCCGGCGGTGACGATCTCGCCGTCGGGCGCGATCGCAACGGCATTGAGGGGCGTCGGCAGGACGGCGATGAGCGGCGTATCGTCGCCAGACAGCGGCCAGATGCGCAACGTAGCATCGTAGCCGGCCGTGACCACGGCCCGCCCGTCGGGCGTAAATGCGATACCATTGACGTTCTGCGAATGGCCCGCGAGCAGGCGCGGCGGTCCGCCGCCGACCGGCCACAGACGCGCCGTGTGGTCCCAAGATGCCGAGGCCAGGAAGCGCCCGTCGCCCGACACGGCGAGAGCCACCACCGGCGCCCGATGTCCTTCGAGAACCATCCGCGGCATTCGCTCGCCCGGATTCCAGATGGCGATGCGAGCATCCTCGCCGCCGGTGGCGGCGGCGCCGTCTTTAAGCAGGACGACCGCATTGACGGCGCCGTCGTGGAAGCGCAGCACCTCTTCGGCGGCGCTGCGTGCGAGCGACCAGCGGATTGCCGAAGTATCGAAGCTGCCTGACATCAGGATTTGGCCGTCGGGCGAAACCGCGAGGGCGCGGACCGGCCCGCCGTGACCGCGCAACTGCGCATGCGCCGTGCCGATCGCCAGCAGCCAGCTCGCCACCAGCACGCAACAGCATAGTGAAGCGTGTCTCATCTCGCGCGTAGTCTTAAAGCCGGTGCAAAATTCCGCAATGCTTCGCCGTTATGGCGAATTGGCATAGCTTCGCGGGGCCCAAGCGCAGTCGCGATCTCCCAAAAAGCCGCCGGCTCGCCGTCCACGGGTGCCAAGTGCTTTCCGAATTCGACAAAGCGCGCGCTATGGCTGGTGCCCGAAATCACAAATGGCTGACACGAAAATTCCAAGGAATGTCGACATCAGGCTTCAGCGCAATTTGTCCTGGGCCGGCTGCCCGTACGGTCATGTTCTGATCAAAACGCATCGTACCGCTGCACCGGGAGGTCCGTTGCGTTCGTCATCATGGCAAAAGCGTTGATCGTCACGGCGGCGGCTTCCGGCTGGTTTTGTGAGCGGGTCGTGGCCGTGGACCATGCGATTATGGCAGCAACGGTCAGCATTGCGGCGATTCCAAACGACAGCGTCTTGCGCATCTAACGTCTCCTTAAGCGTGTCGCAACCCAGCATTGCATCACCTCCTGCGGTGGTGATGGAGCCGGCTGCCGTGCATGTGTCGCGAAGGAATGCAGAATGGTTCACGGTGCGGGGACAGCTCATCTAACTCCTAGTCGATAGGCTGCCCCAAGGGCGACAAGGCTGACCGCGGCCGCAAACATGAGGTAATAGCTTGGCGCGAGATGACTGCCGGTGACATCGACCAGCCACGTGATGATGAACGGCGCGAACCCGCCAAAAATTGCGACCGCGACCGAATAACTGGTCGAGACTGCGGTCGTGCGCACAGGTACCGGGAACAATTCTGAAATCAGCGCAGGAATCGCCCCTGCGTAAGCCGCAACAAAGACGGCGATGACCGCCTGAACAAGCATCAACGATTCAATCGTCGGCGCCGCAACCAACCGCGCGAACAACGGATGGGCAGTGATTAATATGGCGACTATCGCGGCAGTTGCGATCGGCAGCCGTCCGAGCTTGTCGGAGAGCGCCCCGACCAGCGGGATCATCACGATCTGGATTGCGCCGGCAAGCATGGTGGCCAAGAATCCTCCGACCGGCGGCAAACCAAGCTCGCGTATCGCATACGTGGGCATATACACCGCCGAGTAGGCGGCGACAGTTACGAGGACGATCGTTCCGATCGCCACCAACAGTCTCGTCTTGCCCGATAAGAACGTTTCCCAAAGCGGCGCAGAGGTTGTTTGCGCCGACCGGAATTCCGAGGTCTCATCGACCTGGCGGCGGATGTAGTAGCCGATCGGCCCGATCAACAGTCCAAACAGGAAGGGGATGCGCCATCCCCACATTCCCATCTGTTCGGCTGTCAACGCGCCACTCAGCGCCGCGCCCAAGCCGGTGGCCAGGACCGTTGACAGGCCCTGACCGGCAAATTGCCAACTCGCGTAAAGCCCCCGGCGCTTCGGATTCTGCTCAGCCAGAAACACCGTCGCGCTGCCGAATTCGCCGCCCGCCGAAAAGCCCTGCATCATGCGTGCAGTGGCGACCATGATCGGCGCGAATATCCCGACAAACGTATATGTCGGAGCAAACGCCGTGATCGCCGTTCCGGCCATCATCATCGATATGCTCAATGTCATGCCTGCTTTGCGCCCATGGCGATCCGCGAGGTGACCCAGCACGACCGCGCCGAACGGGCGGATGAGGAAGGTGGCCCCGAAGGACGCGAACGTCAGCAGCAGCGACACCGTTTCGCTTCCAGCCGGGAAGAACAGCCTGGCGATGGTCACGGCGAAAAAGCCGTAGATGATAAAATCGAACCACTCGAACACATTTCCGATCGATGCGGCAGCAACCGCACGCCAGCGCCGACCAGGGTCCGGCAACTCTGTCAACGCCATCCCGAAGCACTCATCCGATCTGAACGAGGACGACCCCAAGGGTCGCCAACCCTACGGCCATCAGTTGTAGCGTGCTGACAGGTTCTCGCAACACCAGCACGGCGAGCGCGCCGCCAAACACGATACCGCTCTCGCGCAAGGGTGCGACCAAGCCGATAGGACCGTGGACATAGGCCCACATGCCGCACAGATATGACGACAGCAGCAAGGCCGCTCCCGCATAACAGAGCTTGGCGTGGCTCCGCAAGACAGCAAACGGATTCGTGCGGGAGATGCCGGACACCACTCCCAATCCGATAGCGGTGACGACCGAGCTCGTGACCGCATAGGGAATCAAACAAGCCATTCCGCCGCCGCATGCGCGGATGCCATTTACGTCGAACAGGAGCGCGAATGCCAGCGCGCCACCGGCGTAGATCGCCGGCAGCATTCCGCCTCCCCCTCGATCCCAAATCGTGCGGCCCGAAAACGCAAACAGCAGGAGGCTCAGCACCACGAGCGCCAAACCTTCAACGGCATACAGTCCGCGCGCCTCGTTCATGAAAATCCAACCGATCAGGAATAAAACCGGCGGAATAACCGCTCTTCCGACCACGTAGGCTATGCCGAAATCGGTGCACGCATAGGCCTGTAGCATGGCTTGGGTGAAAACGACGTTGCAGGCGCTCGCCGCCGCAACCCAGAGCCAACTGCCGGAAGGGGGCACGCCCACGAACGGGAGGAGAAGGCAACACAGACTCGCGGTTGCGAAAACAATGCCGCGGAGCAAGTCCCGGGGCGCCGATTGGAGCTTCGCCAAGACATTCCAGCATGCGTGCAAAAAGGCGCTTGCAACGGCAGCAGTGAACACCGCCCAGGTCAAGGTAAGCACCCCTAGTGGTTCGATCTCGAATCATACGGAGCGTCATTGGGGGGCGGCGCGCAGTCGTGAGCCCGCAGTCCATAGCCGCGGCCTGAGCGTCATGGATTGCGGGCTCGCCGCCTGGCGGTGGCGCCCCGAAATGACTCGCCTCGCCTCGCCGCCGCCATACGACGCGTATGTCGGCAACGGCCAATGCATAAAAACGCCGCGCAATGACGCGCATATATTCGGAATTCAACGATGCCGCGCTAGCTGAGGAACGGCACGCGTCCGTTTTGAACGTTCTCGCCCGGTTCCACATGCGTCGTGTCGGCCGCGGTCGCCCTCACCTTGAAGTCCACCACGTTTGCGACCGTGCGAGTGAAACTGCGAAGCTCGTCGTGCGAAATCGCGTACAATTTTGTCTGAAGATCGAGCAAAGCCATCGCGAGCAAATGCGACGTGTCGTCGAGCGACAGCGCTCGAGCCTGTCTGGCGCTGCTCGAAAGCCGGTCGATCAAGATAAGAATTTGTTGGTTGCGATCGTTCATCGTCTTCTCCTCAGCAACTCGGCATTGGTCGGGGTCTCGCTTATCCAACTGCTCGTGGTGACGATTTCGCCGTAAACCCCGACAATGCCGGCCACCGCCCTTTGGACATCTGCGGCTGACAATTCGCCGAGCTGGTGGCTTGCGGAAGCGTCCGCCAGATATGAAAATCGATGCTTGCGGTGGAAAGCATCGATCGCGGTGGAGAGGCACGCGGTCTCTCCGGCAAATCCCGCGAGAGCGAAATGACCTCCACAACCGTCCATGAACTGGGCAAACGGCGCGCTCGCGTAACAAGACGGATTCTCGCGGTCGAAGACCATATCAGCGCCCGTTGGTTCGAATCCCTCGATCCATCCGCTAAATGACGTAGCGCGATTGAAATAGGCGGAACGGCTGAACTGGCGGAGAAATGCGACCGGAAAGCCCTTCGATCTCGCGTGGGCGAGCGCGGCGCGGCAGTTCGCGAGCGCGAGATCGGCATCCGGCAGGGCCATGAGGCGGGAACCGGTGACATATTCCTGCTGCATGTCGACCACAACGAGGCAAGGCGCGACCGACGCATCGGACAAAGCCCTGAGATAGATGACCTGGTTCACGCGGCAGCTCCTTCAGCAGAGGGCCGGCTGACGCCACGGGCTTTCGAGCGCTCAAGAATTCCGGTTTCGTGCCAGCTACCTTCGGGACGATTGATCACATAGGGATCGGTCTCGAACGATATCGTCCTGGCGGCACGCTTGGTGTCGCACACCATCTCGACGTAATCGAAATCCGAAAACACGAGCTCGCGGGGCGTATCCGGTATTGAAAAGCCGCACCTACCCCAGAACTTTACCAGCCGCTTTTGCGCATAAGAACACACACGGGTGTAGCCCTTCGTTTGACAAAACTCGACGCCGAAGCTGACGAGCTTGCGCGCCAGACCGAGGCCTCGGAACTCCTTGCGGACCACCAGCCTTTCCAACTTGGCAAAATCCGAAAAGTAACGAATGCGCAGGCAACCGGCCGGCTCGTCGCCCACATAGCCGATCATATGGGTCGCGGTGAAATCGTTGCCGTCGAACTCCTCGTCATAAGGGCACTTTTGTTCTCCGACAAAGACGGCCCCCCGGATCACCGCAGCGCGCATGAAATCGTCGATCGTCCGCCCGACCCGAACCGAGACGTAAGGCTCCGCCGCGTGCGAGGTCGGCATCGCGCAAATGGTGGCTTCTTGATGGCGCGGCCTGGAGCGGCGGAACAAGTGGAACTGGGGCGCCGTGCTGCCGGCAAGCTTAGGGGCGAGCCGAAACCCCATGCCCTCGACAAAGCGGGCAGCCTCGCTGTTTATCGACCAACTGTAGACATCGACGTCGTGGCATTGCGGGCCCCACATCTTCTGCATGACGAGTGGCGCCCCGGCGGCGAGCTTGCCGGGGGCATAGACGTGCCACACGTAGATTCCGGCCGGTTTCTCGTGTTGGGCCGAAATGACGGAAAGAGGCGGATTGCGGCGGTCCAGGGTTCCGTCAAGAAGCTGGCTCAATCCTTGCTTTGTCAAAGGCAAGAACGAAACGTACCCCTCGCCCACAGGCGCGTTGATATTGAATCGGTCGCGATGTGCGATGGCCCAGAAGCAATCCGGATTGTACGATGCGACGCGCTGGACAACTTCCGCGCTTGTCAGCGTGGGAATTGCTTTTCGGGCGACGTCCATAAGCGTCGCGATCTGCTCGCCCACGGCGTTAAAGACGACGAGGCGACGCGCAAGCGCGAGTATCGCCGGATCATCGAGCCTCCGGCTCGATCGGTGCGCGTCGTCGTAGGCAAGCTTGCCGGTCCCGGAGACCCGAACATCATGAACTGTCATCTCGACCCCCCTTTTACCCTTGCGCCTTAATCTGATATCTATTTAGCTTCACCAGGGGAGTGGCGGTGCGTTCGAATTCGACTATCGGTGCTCACGAATTTGAGCACGCGCGTGCATCATGCGATGGCGCTGGCCCGGACTGGGAAAGCGTTCGGATTTTCCTTGAGGTGGCGCGGGCGAGCAGTTTTCGAACGGCAGCGGGCCGGTTGCGCATGACCGGTCACGGTATTGCGCGGCGGGTCGAACAACTGGAACATCAGATCGGCGCGATGCTGTTCACCCGTCACCGTGATGGCGTCCGCTTGACGGGAGCTGGACACCACCTCCTGTCCTGCGCAGAGCAGATGGAGGAAGCGTCGCTGGGATTTGTCCGCCGGCGCGGGATGCTTGCGCAGCCGCTTCGTGGTGAAATCAGGATTGCATGCACGGAAGGATTGGGAACATTCTGGGTGACACCGCGGCTTCTCGAATTTGCCCGCGCGCATCCTCAGATCCTGGTCGATCTGCGTTGCTCGATGCACCGGCCTGATGACTTGGTGGCGCGGGCGGAGGCCGATCTTGCGATTCAAATCGAGCAACCGGTGCCGCGCGACCTCATAACCCGCAAGATCGGCCGCATGCACATCGTGCCCTGCGCATCAAAGTCCTACATCGACACTTATGGCCTGCCGAAGTCGAAGCAGGAAATTGACGAACGCCACCGCATCGTCCTGATGTTCGCGGACCAGGGGAAGGCGCTCGATTTGTACAATCAGCAGTATCCGGAACGGTCGCAGACCGGTTTTGTTGCGATGCGCACGAACGTCAGCACCGCTCTCTACGCGGCAATCGTCAGCGGCTTGGCGGTAGGCTGGCTGCCGACGTACTGTTTCGCGATCGGAGCGTCGGTGATCCCGCTCGACATCGACTGGGTTTATTCCTTCGACATCTGGCTGAGCTACCATCCCGATCTCGGATCGGTGCCGCGGGTTCGCCGGATGATCGACTGGGCGATCGAGCAATTCGACCCACAGAAATGTCCCTGGTTCCGCGAGGATTTCATTCACCCCACGGCGTTCGAGAAGTACTTACGGAAAGGCTCGCCTGGAGAGATTGATGCCGCGTTCGGCCGGCAAAAAAAAGAGCCGCAGGGATAGTTGGCCACTTAAATCTTCGGGCTTTCCGAAAGGGCTGCGCCATGCCGACCAACGAGCCATCGCCTTGGGACGAAAACATCGGCAAGCGCGTCAAGTTACGGCGGCTGCAGCTCGGACTGTCGCAGGAGTCGCTGGGACTTGCGCTCGGCGTGACGTTCGAGCAGGTGCAAAAATACGAGACCGGAAACGACCGCATCGAGGTTGCCCGGTTGCAACAGATTGCCGAAATCCTGAACGTGCCTATCCTGTTCTTTTTCGGCGGCACTCTCAGCGGCGCCCGCGCGCGGCAAGGCCCTTGCGACGTCGTCGATTTCCTCGATACGGCGTATGCGCTGCGTCTTGTGCAAGCATTCAGGCGGATCAAGGAGCGCCACATTCGGCGGTCCATCGTTGAACTCGTCGAGCAGGTCGCCAATACGGCCGGCGCGCGGAGAGGTTGATTTTAACGCGTCGCTTTCTTTAACCCTCCCCGCCGCGTGGGGAGCGTAAAGTCCGCAGACCCTCAAAAAAAGGCGAGCGTCTCGCAACCGACACCGGCCTCGAACCGGTGCGACACGCGCCGCGTCGCGAGGTCGATCACATGAATGCTCCCGTCCCCCTGGCAGGCGACGAAGAGCGCCCCCTCATGAAAGGCGCCATCCATCGGCTGCAGCCCAACCGCCACCGTCGTCTGGCGGCCGAACGTTGAGTCCATCAGCGTGGCTGTGGCGCTACGCAGGCTCGTGACCAGGAGAATTTGACCGTCCGGGCTATAGCGGGCGATCTGTGCCGACTCAGGCACGCCATCAAGCGGCACCGTCCGCACGATCGCAAAGCTCGATGTGTCGATCAGGAGGAGCATCGGTTCCTCGTCATCGACTGCAACAAGGAGGTTGCCGTCAGGTGAAATCGCGAGGCCCGCCAACGGATGCGGGGTCGCCACCTGCCGGACGAGTCGGCGTCCCGGCAGGTCGATCACTGAGATCGAGGCGTCTTCCTCGTTCTCTGTATAAAGCCACCGCCCGTTGGGTGCGATCACAAGGCGATGCGAATTGACGGAACCGGTTTCGATCGCACCGACGACTGCATTCTCGGCGAGATCGACAAGGGCGACCATGCCACTGTTCTCACAAGTGATGCAGATGAGGCCGCCTGGCCCGATCTGGAGGCCGTGCGGCGCCACGTATGGCGAAAGATCGATGTCGGTCACATGCCTGCGCGTCTCAAGGTCGACGACGGACAGCAAATGGCCGGGGTTGGGATTGCGCCCGTGGATGCCATCCCCGTAGATCGGAACGTAGGCGGTGGACGATTGCGGCGCGACCAGGAGCTCATGCGGCAGGCGTTCGAAGTCGTCGAGAATATGCGTCGTCGCATAGCTGTCGGGGTCGAGGAAAAGCACCTTGCCGCCCATCTTGTCGACCGCAATCAACCCGCGGGCACCCCTGCTATTCATATTGTTCAAATCCTGTGCCGGTTGTCATCCATCCAGTGTCGTAGGATGGGTTGAGCGACGGCGAAACCCATCAGGGCTTTGCAGCGGCGAGGTCGGCGGTGGGTTTCGCTTGCGCTCAACCCACCCTACGCCGGTTGTCACCCTTCCAGTGCATTCGCCGCCGGGCAGGTCAAGCGCCAGATCAGGCCCGAAGGTGCGTAGTCAAGGTGAACCTCACCGTCGAGGCTCCACTTCGCCATCGACTCGATGACCGCGCTGCCGAAGCCGCGCCGCTCCGGCTGTGACACGGGCGGCCCTTTTCGCTCAGTCCAGCTTATCTTGAACATGTCGTTGTCAAACCGCCAACCCACGTCGACTCGGCCGGCATCCACTGACAGCGCGCCGTATTTGCCGGCATTGGTCGCAAGCTCGTGCACCGTGAGACCAAGGGCTTGTGCAGCGGCGGCTTTCAAACGCAGCTTCGGGCCTTCCAAAGCGATCCGAGACCCGACAAGATCCGCGAAGTGCGCGAGTTCGGCGCGCACCAGATCCTCCACATCGACGCCCTGCCATTCATTCCGGACCAGCAGGTCCTGATTGGCGGCAAGCGCCCGGATACGCTCAATGAAGCGTCCGATAAAGTCTTCAGGCTCGCGAGTTGCGGTCTGGCGGGCGATTGCCTGTACCAGACTGAGCATGTTCTTGGCGCGATGATTGACCTCACGCGTCAGAAGGTGAACGTGCTCGTCGTGGGCTTTCCGCTCGGTCACGTCTTGGGCCACGCAGACAAACAGACGTCGTCCATCCGACTGGGTTCCCAGCGCGGAGGAAACAAAGCTCCAAAGGCGGTCACGGCCGTCTTTGGTGCGGATCATCAGCTCAGCCGACTGCACCTCAGGCGCTGTCGAAATGATCCGGCGAAAATGCCCAAGCATTTGACCTGAGCGTCCGCCGCAGGCTCGCGTTATCCAATCCTCGATGCGGCGCAGTGCCTCTCTCGAATAACCGCTTCGTTCAACCCAGCTTTGGCTGACGGCAAGGATTTGCTCCCGATCGTCGAACAGGAGGATCGGCACCGGCGAGTGGAGGATTGAGGACCTGAAGCGTTCCTCGCTCGCACGTAAACCCTGCTCCGTCTCGAACCGCTCCCAGGCTTGCGCGAGAAAATTGGTGATCGTGCCGAGCCAGACGACTTCGTCATCGGTGAAGCCTTCCCGTGTCGCGGAGGCAACTGCAAACGTGCCCAGCAGGCGGCCGTCGGACGCCTTGAGAGGGTAGCAGGCATATGCCGTAGCACCGAGTTTACGCACGAGGCCGGCATTCGGATCGGACGCAATGCGGTGCTTGTCGGCCACCAGCGGCTGGCCGCTTTGCCGCCGCAATTCCGCAATATTCCTGACCAAGTTCGAGCGACTGGGCCGCCGCCAGATGTTCCGGCGGTATGCCCTGCACGAACTCCAGCCTGAGGCGCCGCCTGGTGGGGTCGAGGCGGTAGTTGGTGCAGACAACGGCGCTGAGGGGCGCGCTGACGTGCTCGAATGTCACGCGGCCAAGTTCCCCCGGCTCGGAGGCACGGATCAGGTCGGCGATAACCTTGAGCAGCAAGGCCTGCTGCCCGGCGTGGCGGCGCAACGTGTCTTCCGCTCGCTCGCGTTCGCTGATGTCTCGATAGATAATGGACGATCCGACAGTGACCCTGCCCGGGCAATCGAGAATCGGCGAGACGTTGATCTCCACCGGAACAAGCTGACCGTCCTTGTGCCGACGCACGGTCTCCTTCAGCACGGCCGTACCGCTCATCACGGCCGCGTAGATGGCGGCGCTTTCGGCCTCACAGACATCGGGAACGATCAGCTCGTTGATCGTGCGCCCGCGCGCCTCGGCTTCGCCATAGCCGAACAGCCGCTCCGCGCCAGCATTCCAGGTCTGGACCACGAGGTCGCATCCGACGCTGATGATGGCATCGTCGGAGGCGGCAACGATTGCGGCGAGCTGGGCGTTGCGCCGCTCCGTTACGCGCTGGGCTTCCATCAGCCGGAACTGCCGCACGGCGTTGCCAATCGCGCGCCTGAGCATTTCGGCATCGAGCCGGTCCTTGACGAGGTAATCGAGCGCACCGGCCTTCATCGCTGCGGTCGCGACGTCCAACGTTCCGGCCCTCGTCAGCATCACGACGGCGCATGGCAGCGTTCCGCCCGGTTGGCGCAAGGACTCCAGCACCTGAAGTCCCTCCGCGTCCGGCAGGCCGTAGTCGAGTAGAATGCAATCGGGCGTGGCGGAGCGAGAGAGCTTGAGGCCTTGCTCTGCGTCAGCAGCCTCCTGCAACACAAACCCTGCGGCTTCTAGTGCGAGCCGCACCGCAATCCTATCCTCAGGCGCGTCGTCGATCACTAATACATTGAGGGGTGGGTTGGAGGCGACTCTCGCTGTGGTCCGCTGCCGGCTGGGAAGCGGCTCGATCATGAAAGGCACCACCACGGCGTCCCTGTCGTCATGTAGCGCCCACGACAGCGCCACGATAGCGCCACAATAGTCACATTCGCGTCGCACTATCAACGGGTGCGAGTCGGAAATTCAACCTTATCGGGCGGATCAGGAAGCGTTTGTGCACGAATTTTCCGGCCGCTCTAGCGGAAGTAGAACCGAGGAGCCAAACTCAACCACCCGATAGCCTGGCGGCTATCAACAACTGGCCACCAGCCGGGCGAAGGCCGGATCACGATGCAGGCGCTCAGGCGCTGCCGTCGACAACAAACGATTCGCAGTAAACTCGTGAACGCGCGCGAGAAATACGGTCAGCGAAAACGATCGCCACGGACGCCGGTTCGAAGGCTATCAATCCGGCGGAACGGGCCGTTGTGGCCGGGGCCCATATATCACTTCAGCCCCAATGTCCGGGTTGCGACACCCCAGCAATATTCCAATGGATGGCCACTTTTCGGCCCACGGAATGCCTGATCGGCCGTGCGTTATGCGTCCTGCGTGCGGCTGTGCGCGGTATGACATCCGCACGCGACCTCGGTTCCCCTTCGCGTAGCCCCCTGAGGGGGAATGGGGTCTAGTTTCGACGTCCGGTCCCGCCTCAGCACGGGACCGGTGAGTTCCGTCGAAGTAGCCGCGGGCCCAGGCGCGTGGAGGGTATGGGAAACGCGCCGGGGCCAACGCGGCTGGTGACTTCCGGAGAATCATCAGCCGCGCGGGTAACAAAGCAACCGTGCGGGTCTGTTGTCGGTCGGCTTCTCGACACGTTCGACGAGGATGCAAGCGGCGTGTCTGTCCGGCAACACTTCGCCACCGATTTCGCGGTCCGAATCACCTCATGCAAACTCGTTGGCGAATGTCCGTTGCCGTCACTAGAGCGGGATGACTTTTCTTCGAATCGTCATCCGGCTCTAGCTTATTGTTGGAGCATGATCTTTTCCGAAAACCGGTTCCCACTTTTCGGGATCATGCTCTAGCGTTCCAGCGCATTCGCCGCCGGGCAGGTCAAGCGCCACTCCAGACCTGATGGAGCGTAATCAAGCTTGACTTCCCCGCTGACGGTTCGCTTCGCCATCGAATCGATGACCGTGCTGCCGAAGCCACGCCGCTCCGGCGGTCGCACCGGCGGTCCGTCGCGCTCGGTCCAGCTCATCGCAAAAATATCGCCGCCAAGCCGCCAGCCCACATCGACACGGCCGGCATCTGACGACAGTGCGCCGTATTTGCCGGCATTGGTCGCAAGCTCGTGGAGGGCGAGACCAACGGCTTGGGCAGCGGCGGCGTTCAGGCGTAGTTTCGGGCCATGCACGGCGATCCTGGAACCGATCAGGTCGGCGAAATGGGCGAGCTGGGCGCGCACCAGGTCCTCCGTCTCAACTCCCTGCCACTTGTTGCGGACCAGAAGGTCCTGATTGGCTGCGAGCGCCTGGATGCGCTCAGTAAAGCGCCCGATAAAGTCTTCAGGCTCACGGGCCGCGGTCTGGCGGGCGATGGCCTGCACGAGACTGAGCATGTTCTTGGCGCGATGGCTGACCTCGCGCATCAAAAGACTAATCTGCTCCTCGTGGGCTTTCTGCTCGGTCGCATCGTGGGCCATGGAAACGAACAGGCGCCGTCCATCCGACTGGGTCCCGAGCGCAGAGGCAACAAAGTTCCATAGTCGTTCGCGGCCATCCTTGGTGTGGACTATCAGTTCAGTCGGCTGCGCCTTGGGCTCTGTTGAAATGATCCGGCGGATGTACTCCAGCACTTCGCCCGAGCGCTCCCCATAGGCGCGGCTCGTCCAGTCCTCGAGTCGGCGCAATTCCTCTCTCGAATAACCGGTTTTTTCGAGCCAGCTTTGGCTGACCGCAAGGATTTGCTCCCGGTCGTCATACATGAGGACCGGCAGCGGCGAGTGGACGAGTGAGGACCTGAAGCGTTCCTCGCTCTTGCGCAAATCCTCCTCGGCATATTTGCGCGCGGAAATGTCCTCAACCACAGTGACGAGATAGTCGATTGACCCGTCGTTCTTGCGCACGCAGCTGACAGTCAGCCGGACCCAGACGATCGTGCCGTCCTTG
>Ga0257161_1000030_pt1 | contig 31832 bp, 29 predicted proteins | sample NR01A_FD_185954 | JGI IMG/M metagenome (GOLD analysis project Ga0257161, IMG submission 185954) | Soil microbial communities from H.J. Andrews Experimental Forest, Oregon, United States - NR-01-A | ecosystem: Environmental > Terrestrial > Soil > Temperate forest > Bulk soil | place: USA: Oregon... | reverse complement strand
GCTTCGCTCAACCAAGCCATGGAGCAGGTCCGCACGACACTCCTTTCCTACGAGGATAGGGAAGGGGGGGACCTTGGCTCAGCCCTACGATGCACGCAACGCCGCGGTCTTTCTCAGCGCTGACCCCAGCATCTGCGCAGCGTTGGTTCCACGACATATTGGCACATTTTTGTGCGGAACCAAATGTAAGATGGCGAGTTATGCGCGGGGGGCCACACCCGCAACGGGCATCGTTCCGTAACATCCCGTGTCCGCCTGTGCGGCGAAATCGTAGGCCTTCCAGCGCTCTAATGCTGAGGGGAAGCTGCATGAACATGCCACTGCAAGGACTTGGTCCATACCGCCGGCCCGCTATCGTTACCTACCCCCGTCCCCATCACAGAAATGCCGTGCTCGCGGCGCTTTCGTCGGGCGCCTTCTCAACGCTCGAATCCCAATTGCGTCATCGTGATTTTGCGGAAGGCTCCGTGCTCTGGGACGCAGGAGCACCAACCGAGCGTGTGTTCTTTCCGCTATCTGGCGTCATATCGGTCGTATTGCCGGTCAAGGACGGCAGCGGAATTGAGGTCGCCAGTGTTAGTCGCGAGGCGGCGGCCGGCCTCAGCTACGGATCGGGGCAATTCCGGTCTGTTACGCAGGGTGTCACCCTGATCTCCGGAACATTCTCATACATTTCGGCGTCGGTACTCGCCAACGCCGCAAAGCAGAACGAGGAAATCGCGCGCGTTATGGCGATTTGTTGCGATTGGCTGCTTGCCCAATCCCAACAGCTCGCGGCCTGCAACGCGGTTCATCCGGCCGATGCACGGTTCTGCCGATGGCTTTTGCAGTCGGCAGAACGCGTCGAAGGCGAGGTCATCCCTTCGACACAAGAAACCATTGCGCAGGCGCTGGGAATTCGCCGCACCACGGTCACCTTGATTGCGCAGGGCCTGCAGATGGAAGGAATGATCAGCTATCGACGCGGCAAAATTCGGATTCGCAATCGCGAGGGACTGCGAAACGCCGCGTGCGACTGCTGTGCTGCCCTTGGCCGGGCGAACTGGCCATCGGAGCGGTTCGCCAAGAGCGGGCTTGAGACGGCTGACGCGAGCTCGGTAGGCTGATCGGGCGGAGACGCCCGATCGCGTCCTTGAAATCACGCCGGCCCTCTTTCGAATTCGTGTGCCCTATTAAGGGACCACGATTGGGCAAGTCAGGCTGGCCGTGCCGTTCACCTGGTCAACAGCTTGCCGACCAGGGCAACTGTTCATTGAGAGCCTTAAGGGATTTTGACATGACTCGTTTCAGACGCTCGTCAAGTTGGACGGTGACCATCTGCTCCGTATAGGCGTGACCGACATCGCATCGGTTGCGGGCATCGTCCCTGCGTTCCCAAATGAGGCCGCCATGATCCGGACAAGCCAGGACTGACCGTTCCTTGCGAATCAGTCCAGGCCGTCCGCGTCCGGCCGCCGCGTTCCTCGCGTTTCGAGTTCATATCGCAGTTGTCCAGCGCCGCGATAGGGGCGCCGGTGGACTGATGAATGAGAGCGCGGCTTTGCGTTGATTTGGATTGCGCAGGGCGCAGGAACGTCGTGTTTTGAATTTGCTGTACCGTTTGGGATGGGTCGGCTCGGGCAAGAGAAGTGAATTCATCCCGCCGTCACGGTCATCAGCAAGCGGCTCGGCCGTAAGATCGACCTCGCCGTCGCGCCAGTGACGGCAGCACGGCGCGCCCGCCGGGGTGACTCGCGTGTGCGGCCATCGGCGCCCGCGATCCGGCCCGACCGCGCCATCGGGTCCCCACAAAAGCCATTGGCCCTGGTAACCGGTACCAGGGCCAATGATGACCAATGACCCGCCGGAGGGGCGTGGGGAAGGCAGGTATTGATCGAGGGGCAGAGAACACGAGCCAGAGGTAGCCGTCTGTCTGGTGCAAAACTTTGCGGCTAGATAATCTGGGGAAAAGATTTGTAACCCGTGCCCCTCCCTTCCTTCCTGCGCTTGTGGGGCACTCGCGCCGGACACGCGGCGCCGGCTGCGCGCCGCGTCGTCGCGCCCCTTTGCCGGCCCACAAAGTAGCAAGCTTTCGACCGCTGGCACGAAACCAACCCGGGATACGTCTGTTGGTCTGCTGACTCTTCGTAGCGTGCCGCACCGGACGCGGATGAAAGTTGCGTACGAAGCCGATCGGCGGCACGCCCCCTCCCTACCCTGCCCGCTTGCGGGTGAGGGTAGGGAGGGGGCGCCGATTCAACGGGGAAGCAACGATGGATAGCCGGAACACGTGTCTCGAGGGAACGGCTCTTCTGACTGATCCCGTGCGCAACCGCGGCACGGCCTTCACCGAAGAGGAACGTTCCGCCCATCGCCTGGAAGGCTTGTTGCCGTCCGCCGTCGACGACCTGTCGACGCAGATTAAGCGCGTGCTGGGCCATTTGTCGGCCAAGCCGACATCTCTCGAGCAATACATCTATCTGCAAGACCTGTGCGACCGTAACGAAACGCTGTTCTACGCGACGCTCATGTCGGATCCGGCGCGGTTTGTGCCGATTGTCTACGATCCGACGATTGCTGAGGCGTGCCTGACCTACGGGCACATCTATCGTCGTCCGCAGGGCATGTACCTCAACAAGCGCATGAAGGGTCGCTTCGCGGTGGTGCTCGCCAACTGGCCCGTGAAGGACATCCGCTTCATCTGCGTGTCCTCGGGCGGACGCATTCTTGGTCTCGGGGACATCGGCGCGAACGGCGCGCCGATCCCGATCGGCAAGCTCCAGCTCTATACGGGCTGCGCGGCGGTCCCGCCCGACTGCCTGCTGCCGATCCATCTCGACATTGGCACCACGAACGCAGCGCTCCGCGCCGACCCGCTCTACACCGGCCTCCGCGACGAGCCGCCCTCGTCTCACGAAGTCGATGCCATGGTCGATGAGTTCGTCGCAGCAGCAAACCAGGTGTTTCCGGGCGTCTGCGTCCACTTTGAGGATTGGAAGGGATCGGACGCGATCCGCCTGCTGGCGCGCTACCAGGACAAATACCTGGTCTATAACGACGACATTCAGGGGACGGCGAGCGTCGTAATCGCCGGCCTGACCACGGCGCTCCAGATCAAGAACGAGAAGCTCGCCGAGCAGACGGTGCTCTTCGCCGGCGCCGGGTCAGCCGGGATCGGCATTGCGAACATGATCGTAGAGGCAATGGTCGACGAGGGGCGATCGAGGGAGGACGCCCGCAAGCGCTTGACGCTGTTCGACGTCAATGGACTGATCGAGGCGTCGCGAAAGGATCTCAACGAATCGCAGATGGTCTACGCCCGTGACCTCAAGCCCACGCGGGACCTGGCGGAGGCCGTCGTCGAGGTGAAGCCAACGATCCTCATTGGCGTGAGCACGGTGGGCGGTCTCTTCACCGAGACGGTCATCAAGAACATGGCGAAGAACGTCGACCGTCCGATCATCTTCCCGCTGTCGAATCCAACCGACAAGGCGGAGTGCACTCCCGAACAAGCCTATGAGTGGACCAACGGCCGGGCGTTGGTTGCGGCTGGGGTGCAATTTCCCGACGTCACGATGGACGGGAAGACGTTCCACCCCGGCCAGGCAAACAATTTCTACATCTTTCCGGCGATCGGCCTTGCCGTCTACGCGACCCGGCCAAAGCGGATCGACGACAGAATGTTCATCGCGGCCGCCCGCGGCAGCGCCGACCAGGTGAGCCAGGCGGACCGCGACAAGGGGATGCTGTTCCCGCCCCAGAACGACATCCTCGAGACCGAGATTACCACTGCGACCCGCATAGCCGAGCACATCTTCGCACGGCGTGAGGCGACGGTGGACCGGCCGGACGACATCCGCGCCTGGATCAAGGCGATGACGTACAAGCCGGTCTACGGCGCCTGAAGTCGATCAATTGGAGAAATTACACTTTGGCGCAGTCCCCACTCGCAGCAGGCGTTCCGGCGCGGTAGCGTGGTTGCGCTTCAGCGGTTCTCGGTCATATTGACCATCGGCCGCCCGATCGCGAAGTTCTCGCACGCACCATTATCAGCGCTCGACATTGCGGTGGATGCGCATTGCGCCCTGGAGCAATGGGAGGCGGCACTCAAACGCATCGATGCCATCATCGAAATCAACAAGAATTAAACGCCCGCCGGCAGACATTGCCGGAACTCGCTTCAACCGCGCTACCACGCTCGCTCAATTGAAGCACTACCGCAAAGCGAAACGGAGAAGCGCGAGTAATGGCCAGCACCCCGGTTGCGAAGTCGCCATAGGCGGCGAACGTGGCGAAATCGGCCGGCAGATTGGGGCCAACGACGCCTGGAATGACGAAGACAAGCCCGAAAAAACGGCAGCTGTGCAGAGTAGCGATGGCACGTCGCGCTTCGACCCGGTCCATCGCCTTGAGCCTGGGCCAGACGTACGCGCCAAAACAAAGCAGCCACGGTACGTCGATTTCCGCGCCAGAGTATACTCACGCCGCCGCGTGCAGTAGCAAGCACAGCACTGGAACGAGGCGCAGATCGGCTTTCTCGGCGCTCTGCCGCCGGTTCAATGCTGTCCGCTGGACGGGGCCACGCGGTTCTGCCCCCACCAGCCCGATAACCTGGTGGCAAGGGCTGTTCGCCGCCTCTCGCGAAGGTGACGAATGGGAGGGCACACGGCGCCAATCCAGTGATGGCTCAGCCGACGTAAGGATGATGTAGGGGCGCCCCTTGTGGTCGCCTGTTGCTGGATGCCACGAATGGGGCCACCACAAGGGGCGCCCCTACAAGCGGGCAGTGTTGGAGGACGCCACTTGTGCGCCCCCCAGCATTGAGCCTGGCGAGCACCTAGGGTGTCGTCCTGATGACACCCGGCGTCGAATATTCCGTATCATTTGTCTCGCAATGGTCCATCGAAAGCGCCGAGCGCTCAAAATGCTCGCGGATGCCGGACAGCGCGGCAACGCTGATCCATTTTTCATTGCTCGGTTCACGCCCGAACTGCTTGAGCTTGTGCGCGACGGGCTCGTGAGGGCAGAACGAGATACGATGACCGGGCGCGGCGAGACAGTCGAGGCCGTTCGTATCAGGATCACGGACGCCGGCAGGAGGATGCTCGCTGGCTGACCGTGCGCCTTGACATCACTCTTGGGTCCACGACACTCTTGGGTCCACGACACTCTTGGGTCCACGACACTCTTGGGTCCACGACACTCTTGGGTCCACGACGGTCTATACGGCCCTGGCCCCGAATCGGTTCAAGGATTTCTTGGCGAGGTGGAAAAACCCAGTGACGCCAGGAACCATGCAGCAATCGCACCTGTTGCTCAAGGGGCTCTCAACGATGGAGCTGTCAGGTGAAACATTCTCTGCTTCCAGCCGCGGTATTGGTCGCGATCGGCAACGCCGCACCTGCTGCCGCCCAACGATTCGGGCAATATCCTTGGTGCTCGTCTACAGGGTATAGCAGTTGCAGCTTTGACACATACTCCCAATGCATGGAGACGGCGCGCGGTCTGAGCGGCCATTGCTATCAAAATCCCGCTTACGGGTACGCCAAGCCTCCCCACTGATTGGACTACGTCCTAATTCGCGTGTTTGGTCCACACGCCGCGCCGGCGGAAAGCCGGCGTTCCAGGAGACGCCAGCCCTCATTCCGTTCCTCTGGTAGTCCGACAAAAAGGCTAAGCGGCGCGCTCATCGAGCGGCATCATCAATCGGGCTTCACACCCCAGACAGCCACTGCCTCTAGCGGCCCTCTTGACTCAGCGTGCCGCTCTGCGCCGCGGCGGATCTGCGTCCTGCGCCTGTAGCTTGCCAATCTCCGTGGCGAGTCTGTCTAGGCTTTGCCGCGCTGTAGCGAGAGCGAGTGTTGTCGCTTTGAGCCGGTCGGAAGCGGTGCCAGCGGGCGCGGATGGCGCCAACCACCCAAGGCGTGGGGACCAGCTGGCGATCGTCTTTTTGACTTCGCTGCCATACGACTGCCAAGCGAAACCGGCAGCAAAACCAACGACAAAAATCGCCAGGACGCGGACGAAGGCGAATGAGACTACGTTACCGAGCCACAACCGCACTCTCGTGATCAGGTTCCACGCGGTTCGGTGAAGCGGCTGATCGTTCGATCGGTCGGTAGCCGGACGACCTTTGGAGAACTCCGATAGTGTGGAAGTCAGATTGGGATTCATCGGCATCCCTCCATCTGCTAGCTACGTTGTCCACTGACGCAGCGTCGTGTGACTGTCCGTGCGCGCGCTCCGTCAAACGGTTGCACGGCGCTGGTTAACCAAGCGTTAAGGCGCGCGGACACGAAGAGACGCGATTGGATCGAAGAGGGCGAGAGCGGGTGCGGGCAGGGCGAGACGGCGAAGGTGGGTGGCCGCGAGATCGAAGTCCGGTCCCAAGCTGGGTGAGCGGGAGACTGCCCCCTTGATTTGCCCTATTGCTTTTGTTTCGCTTGTGGTTGGGGCGAGATTAGTGGCGAGACTGACAATGCGCGCGCTATCCTTCGCATTTCTGGTAGCTTTCTTGATTGCAGCCAATGCATTCGCCCAGACTGCGCAACTCGCGCCCATTCCGGCGCCCCTCCCATTTCCCCAAGGCTCATCGGTCTTTCAGTGGGACTATGAGTGCGTCGGACAGAAAGGGTGCGGTTTCACCGGCTTCGGACTCGATCGCCTTACTCTGAGGTCCGCGTCCATCGTTCTCGCCAGATTCAAAGTCGGTGAAATCGAAATACCGACTTATTTCGTCTGGGGCACATTAATCGACGGCACCCCGGTGACGGGTATGGTTCAAAACGAATTTTCTTTCAGATTTAGCGCGGTCAACATGAGGCTGATGGCGGCTGGATCGCCGGGTCTTTAGCATCAGGTTTGCGGTCGTTTTCGTTGACGAGGGGTGCGCGGGGCCTTTGCTACGACCTATTGCGCCGCCGGATGTGGCCGGCGTCGGCTTTCCGTGCGCAAACTGCGCAATGCCACACCTGGAAAGCCGCCCGGCGGGGAGCTTGGAGCATGATCCCGAAAAGTGGGAACCGGTTTTCGGAAAAGATCATGCTCCAACAATAAGCTGGAGCGAGACGATTCGAAGAAAAGTCATCCCGCTCTAGTGGAGCGATTCGATGAAACCGATCATATGCGCGGGCTGGTCATTCCGGGGCGACACCGAAGGTGGCGAGCCCGGAATCCATAGCCCTCGGCCGGTGGTTATGGATTCCGGGCTCGCCGCTTCGCGGCGCCCCGGAATGACCAGCATATGATTCGAACTTCGAAATCGCTCGACTAGTCGGAAAGTCGGATTCATATCGTCGTCGGGCGCCGACGGTCACCCGACCCCGTGACCGTGCGGCCCAGGAACGTGGTGCTGGTCTTGCCGTGCTCCACAGCGGGCCATTTTCTTTTGGGGCCAGAGCCTCCCTGGCGTGCAAAATAATTTGCTTTTATGACAGACGAATGCTACAAGTTTTGCCGACCCTAATCGGTTCCCCACTTTGATCCACTCCGATTTGGGCCGTACCCATTACCCTACGCTTGGCCCTATCACGGTCTGATAGGGCCTTTTTCATTTGATAGCAGAGTTGCGCTCGAAGGCTTGCGGTCCTGACATCGGACATCCAGTACTGCAAGACTGGCCTCGGAGACGGCTAAAGGCTCGCCCCGGCCATTTGGCTCGCAGCAAAGAAATGGCCGGCGGCCCGAAAGATGGCGCCCCCCGCGCCAGCCCACAAAATTGACAGGTGCGAGAATCCGACAGTCTGGCGCGGGAGGCTACTTTAGTGTCGGGCAACGAGCCAAAGGTTCGATAAGTGCGCAAAATTTTTTGCGCCACCAAGGAACTCACCTCTCACAGCCGGTATTGCCCGGGCTTCGACAAAAATATTTGCAAAGACGTAGCCCCGTTCACGCAAGCACCTATGTTGAAAACATCGCCGGACAGGTTCGACCGTAGTCCGGGAGCGCCTGCCGGCTTCGGTTTTGACTTTCTGGAGCCCACGTGACGCTGTTTGTTGGCCAAGCCGGCAGTCTGAAGGGACAACAAGCGAGTCAGGTTGCTGGCCTCGCCGCGGTGACGATTGCCGCCGCGGCGCTCGTCGGATGGTGGGCATCGCTGCCCTTGCTGTCGGACTGGGGCTCCCCCGCGATGAAACCCATGACGGCCTTGAGCCTGGCAGTTCTCGGCCTGGCGCTCACGCATCCCGGCAGAACCTCGCGCTTTGCGTTCGCGCTCAGTCTCGCGGCGGTCGCCTTCGCCGCACTCGATTTCGCAATCAACCGTGGGCTGGTGCCGCAGGCCGTGGTGCTGGCATCTGACGACGATTCATTCCGCTCGGGACCCGGGATGCCGCTGGCGACTGCGGTCGCGGGCATCGCACTCGCCCTCAGTCGCTTCGAACGGCACGACTTCATCGCGATTATGCTTTGTGGCCTCGCAGGCGTCATGGCGGTGTTCGCACTTCTCGCCTATCTGGCCGGCATCGAGTCCCTCCACGGCACGGTCAGGTCACCCGGGCTGCCGACTGCTGTCAGCATGCTTTGCGTCGTCGCCGGGATCATCTTGCGGATTGGAATGATACCGGCGCTCCGCAAGTCGCGACCGTTGCGGCATCTCCTGATCGTGCTCACGTGCTCGATCATTGTGCCGCTTGTGCTGTTGGCCGTGTACACGGGATTTCGCATCACCGATGCGCAGCTCGACCAGACCCGCAAGGACCTGATGAATGAGGCACATACGTTATCGGCGGAAGTTAACCACGAGATCAACGGCGAGATCGAGAGACTGCGGGCGCTCGCCGCCTCGCCGTCGCTGCGCCAGGGCGACTTTGCCGAGTTCCAGCGCCAGGCCGAGGCCCCGCTGGCCTTGCGCCAAAGCGGCAACGTCATGCTTGTCGATCGCAACATGCGGCAGCTCGTCAATACCTGGGTGCCGTTTGGCACGCCAATGCCAAAGGCGATCGTTCAAGAACCTGTGGAGAGGGCTCTTGCTACAGGCAAGCCGCAGGTCACCGGCTTGTTCATCGGGCCAGTAAGCCGACAGCTACTGTTCAGCATAATCGTGCCCGTGCAGATCGACGATGGGAACCGCTATGCCCTCGTCAGGTCGCCTAATCGGCACGCCTTCGCAAGCCTCCTCGCTGCACACGAACTGCCGCCGGGCTGGCAGGCGGCGGTTGCCGACGCCACGCACCGCATCATCGCGCGATCTGGACAGGAGGATGGGTTGATCGGAACGGAGCTGCCGCAGGCGCAGTGGCATCGCGCAAGCGCCGGCGGCGCATTCGAGTTTGTCGACTCCGAAGGGCGGCCATCACTGCAGGCATACGCGGTGTCGGATCTGACCGGCTGGGAAACGGTCGTGTGGGAGCCTAAGGCTCTGGTGGAGGCTCCGGTTCGGGCACTGTGGTGGACCATCAGCTCGGCGGCGTTGCTCGGGTTTACGTTGGTGGTCGGTCTGGCCTTATGGTTGGGCCGGACTATCGCGCGCTCGGTCGGCCTCGCGGCTCGCGCTGCGGCGGCAGTGGGGGAAGGCAGCCCGCTGCCGTTGAGCGCAACCCCTGTCGCCGAGGTCAACACGCTGATGGCGGAGCTGCGAGGGGCTGCCGCGCGGCGACAGGCGGCGGAGCAGGACCTGCAGGCGAGCAAAGATCAGCTGCAGGTGAGCAAAGATCGCCTGCAGCTCGCTTTCGATGCAACCCAGCTCGGGTGGTGGCAATACGATCCACACCGCCGCGTTGGCTGGGGGGATTCGCGCTATAAGGAAATCTTCGACGTGACCGCTGATGAGATATTGATCGATGACCTCATGAAGCGCGTGCATCCGGACGACGCCGAAAGATTTCGCGCGAACCGCCAGTGGGCGCTCGATCCCGCCAATACGAAGCCCTTCGTCCACCATGAGTTCCGGGTTCGGCGGCGAGACGGCACGGTCCGTTGGGTGGAGGGTAATGGGCTCGCATATTTTGAGGGCGCCGGGTCTGAGCGCCGGGTCGTGAGCTTCGGTGGCACCGTCCAGGACATTACCGAACGCAAGGAGCGCGAGGAGAAGGAACACCTTCTCATGCGCGAGGTCAATCATCGCGCCAAGAACATGCTCAGCGTCGTGGACTCGATAGCCCACCAGACCGCCACCAGAAATCCCGAAGATTTCATCGAGCGCTTCTCCGAGCGCATCCAGGCGCTTTCAGCCAATCAGGACTTGCTCATCCGGAACGAATGGAATGGGGTCGAGATCAAAGACCTCGTTTGCGCCCAGCTCGCGCATTTTGCCGATCTCATTGGCTCCCGTATTGCCATGCACGGCCCCAGGCTGCGCCTCAATCCGGCTTCCGCGCAGGCGATCGGGCTTGCGCTCCACGAACTTGCCACCAACGCCGGGAAATACGGGGCGCTTTCGACCGAGATAGGTCGTGTGAATATCGGTTGGGGCATCGACGGCGATACTCTCGCCATGACCTGGACCGAGTGCGAAGGGCCGCGCGTATCTGCCCCGAAGCGGCGCGGGTTCGGCACCATAGTCATGGAAACGATGGCGGAGCGCAGCGTGAACGGCGCGGTCGACCTTGATTATGCGCCCTCAGGCTTGACCTGGCGCTTGACCTGCCCAGCGGCCAGCGCGCTGGAGTCAAGGGAACGTGAGCAAATTTCAGGGGAAGGGGAGGATTGAAATGACGGCGCGACTAGCAAACATCGCGCGGCAAACGTCGCGCGGATCGAGAGCGCGCTCGGGCTTGGAGCCGTCTCGTTCGGGTAAGACGAATAGAGACGTCAGTGGTCCCGAGGTTCGACCGGATCACGGACTATTGCGATTTGAGTGCCGCAGGTTCACCCGCGGTTCATCACATTCTCCTTAAATTTTTCCCGCAAGATTAAGAGGCATAGGGAGGAACGCAAACATGACACGCATGTCAGTCTTTGCATTGGCCACAATTCTTGCGCTTGGCAGCCTGTCATTCGTCGCCGATGCTTCCGCGAAGGGCGGGGGCCATGGTGGCGGCGGTGGCGGACATGGTGGCGGAGGACATAGCGGTGGTGGTGGACACGTCGGTGGAGGCGGCGGCGGCGGACACGTCAGCGGTGGACATGCTGTGGCCGCCCCCTCCGCGCCAGGACACATCGCGCCTGGACGTGTTGTGGTCGGACCTCGACCCGGTGCGCACGTCGTGACCGGACGACGCACTCGCGTACACGTCACGGGTGGACACCGCCGCCATTTCTGGCACGGCCGTTGGTGGTATTACGGCGTTGGCCCGTGCTGGCGGTGGTCGGACGTTTACGGCGAGTACGTTTGGGTGTGCGATTAACGCTCTGCAAAGCCGCAGGCGTAGCGGCCCGCGGCATTTACCAACTTCCGACCGATAGCTTGCCGGATTCCCGCGCAGGGACAAGTATGTCCTACGATGCGGACGCCAAAGGAGGCCGGAGAGGTGTCATGCTTAGCGGACTTCTCGCAGTGCTGATCGTGGGGACCCTGGCGGGCTCCGTTGAGGCTGATCGGGGTGATTGGCGCTATCGCACGCCAGACTACCCGAGATATTCTCGCGATTACAATGACGGTTACGGCAGTGGCTATGGCGCCTACGGCGGGTGCGGGGGCTACCGCGGCTACGCTGGCTGCGGCGGTTACGACGGATGCCGTGGCTATAGACGGTGCGGCAACTACGGTGGCTATGGCGGCGGCTACGGCGGCTACGGTGGATATGGCTGGTGAGATGGCGGCTGCCCACGGATAGGCCCGGCTCGCCAGCAGTGCGCGAGCCGTGATGACGAAACAGTGCAGGGTTATGTCGGTCGGCTTCTCGACAATTCCGCAAAGAAGCCACGGCTCGTCCCCGCAATTCGTTCTCAACGTCTGGGAACGCCGCGGCCACTATGGAGCGTCTACCGCGTGGGTCACAAAGCCGTGTGGATTGGCGAGGTCGAGGCGGCTGACGAGCGCGCGGCTAGAGCATGATCCCGAAAAGTGGACGCCGGTTTTCGAAAAAGATCATGCTCCAACAATAAGCTGGAGCGGGATGACGATTCGAAGAATAGTGATCCCGCTCTAGCGAGAAAGCGGGGGAGGGTGCGGACTGGTCGTCGATCGTAATGCAGCCTGCGCACTCTCCTTGCTCGATTTCATTCTGCGGCAGCGCCCGCGCCTGACAGGCATTGTGGGTGTCCGTGTGACTTGTGGGCTTGCTCAACTGGTCATGCAGGACGCGAGGAACGACCAACTCTTTCGGCCGGTCAAATTTTGATCCTTCGACTGCCTCTGGCAGTCGGCCCATTTTTCTGTTTCTTTTTCCCACTTGGCCTTTGCACGGTTCCATTGCCGTGATGTCCATTGGGAGACATCGTCGATCTTGGACGACGTTGATGCGGGCGTCATGCAGGAGGCGAGGAATGACCAACTCTTTCGGCCCGTCAAATTTTGATCCTCGGATTGCTTCTGGCAGTCAGCCCATTTTTCCTTTTCCTCGGCCCACGTGGCCTTCGCCCGATTCCATTGGTTCGATGTCCATTTCGAGACATTGTCGACCTTGGAAGATGTTGACGACGGGGGCGCCGTTGTCTGCGCGAGCGCCACTCCCGACGTGACCACGCCAAGAACTGCGGCAGCGACGAGTGCGGATCGGACGATTGACATCTTGGCAAGCTCCCTGATGCGACTTTCTGAAGTGGCGTGACGAGCTTAAAGCGAGACGGCCCGGATCATCGTGTGGAAAGGAACGCGTCTGAGCCCCCGACCTTGGGAGGCGCTCTCCAGCGGAGGGACTGTAAGGGCGGACCAGGAGTCTTGAGCAACTGTGATAAGTCGCACCCGGTCGTCTCCTCCCGCTTTTCTGCGCAGCCAGCCGTACCGACTGGCGGAAAGGCCGATGTCCCAAGTGAGACCGCAATCGGCGTGATTGAGAAGGGCCTAATTGTGGATCATCCGTTCGATCGGCTGGCGTTTATGATGTGCGGCCGGGCGGTGCTGAAGGCCATGCCAAGCAGTGCGGCGCGCGACACCGTCTTGGCCGCCGCGTCGGCGGCTTGCGTCCCTTGCTGCTTAGCCTGGTCTACTGCGTGCCGATACTGCTGAGTGTATTGCTGACTTGCGTGCGAGCATCCTCGATAGAGATGTTCTGCGCACGTGCTATCACCTGGGCCGCACGTTCCCGCGCCTCTGCCGCATGTTGTGGATCGCCGGTGACGCGCGCCACGATGTAACTGGAACAGGGAACTGCGTCACTCGCTGTCCTCTAGAGAGAACCTGTTTGAGCGGCGGCGGTTCCCAAACCGATTACTGCCGTTTGATTTTCTAAACGCCGCGCAGAAGTTGCAGGATAGCACGAAGCATTTCTGAAAAAACTCACACTGCGCAACCAAGCGGCCGCCAGGCGCTTAGGTTAGAAGTTATTCTCAAGAGACCGACGAAATGCAAAGGCCACGGCTGATTTACATTGATGTCCCCGCGCTGCGGCCAGGAACCATCGGAGCCTACGCCTTTGCTTTTATATGTGTTGGGGTTGCGACTGCGCTACGGCTCGCCATCCATCCCTATGTTGAAGGCATTCAGTACGTCACGTTCTTTCCCGCAGTCATAATCACAACGCTGGTTAGCGGGTTGGGTGCAGGCCTTTTTGGTCTCGTGCTCAGCGTTGGGGCGTGTGCATTCTTCGTGCTCACGCCGCGCTTCTCTTTCTACATTGAAAACCTGTCTGATTTGCTCACCACCTTGCTATTTATCCTGGTGACATTTTCCATCGTGATCCTCATTGCCGGGATGCGCTTTGCCATCGAACGCTGTCGAGAACTTTACGATAAGTTGGAACAGCACGAGGCGGCGTTGCGCGAGAGGGAAGAGCGTCTCGCGGTCGTGGTTGCAGAACTCCAGCACCGCACGCGGAATCTCATTAGCGTCGTCGGCACGATAGCCGACAACACACTGAGAACGAGCAACACATTCGACGATTTCAAGGTCCGCTATCACGACCGCCTTGACGTTCTAGGCCGCGTGCAGGGGCTTCTCTTTCGCAAGAACGACGGCGGCCGGGTCACCTTCGACGAACTGATCGAAACCGAGCTGTCCGCGCAGTCCATTCTTGTGGGAGTGGGTGGACCGGTCACGCTCGACGGACCGAAAGACATTCCTCTGCTCTCCGGCACAGTCCAGACATTTGCGATGGTTTTACACGAGCTCGTAACCAATGCAGTCAAGTACGGCGCACTTAAGCAGCCGAATGGGCATCTCACCATTCGCTGGCGGCAAGAGGCCTCGGCAGAAAGTGGTAAGCCCTGTCTTCATCTCGATTGGAAGGAAAGCGGCGTAGAGATGCCGCCCTTCCCTCAGCATACGGGACAAGGAAGGGAGCTGATTGAGAAGGCGCTGCCCTATCAATTTGACGCGCAAACGACGTTTGCCATGGAACCGGATGGCGTTCATTGCACCATTTCGCTTCCCGTTTCCGAAGACGATCTGTGAGAGAAGCGTCTGTGATAGGCACGCAGCGCCGAAAGCCGGTCTGCCTCGCGCCACTTTAGGAGCCGCTTGTGTACAGCCACAGCTTTACCTGGTGGATGCTCGCTGGCTTCGCCCGCTCCGGGCTTGCGAGGTGGCGCCACAGGACCGTGAGAGCCGGCGGTGAGACGATTGAAGTCAATTACATGGCGGTCACGGCCGCGGGGCGACTGCCCGTTACGTCGACACGGCGGCGCCCGGTCTGTTTTGAGCATGGCAGGTCTGCACTGCAGCAACCAGATCTTTTGAACCTTGGAGGTCGCCGGCGCCACTTAGGGGCTCGATCACAGTTGTGGTCGCATAAGGCTGGGACATCGTGGCTCCCAATTTTCTAAAGGAGATTAAATAATGAAGGCAAACCTCATTTTATCAATTGTCGGCGTGGCCGCGTTGCTGGTCTCTCCCGCGATGGCGCAGCAAAAGCGCCCCCACAACGCTGCCTCGCTAGCGGTTCCGAGTGACGCCCGGGCCTCTGTGGCTCCCTATTCCGGAAACGAGGGCGGTCCTCACACGCCGTCGATCCCAACTTCGCGATCTGGCGCAGCCCGCGATTTCCAAAACGGGAGCAGAGGCTAGCCGAACGTGCGGGATCATGTGAACAGGTTTTTGCGTCGCGGCGCAGGCTCATGGGGATTGAGCTACATTGCACGAAGTTGATACGATGGATTGAACTATGGCTCGTGGCATCGCATTCGCGCTCGGTGACGGCATTGGCAGTCTCATCAAGGGATTTTGCGCGGCAAATCCGCTGCCTCCCATTCCTCTTTCTGTTTCACCTGTCGATGTCATAGACGGCGATCTTACATTTATAGATTTACTCAACGCGATTATTAAGACCAATGCCACGGATCTTTTGCTTGTGGTTCACGGCCTTTTGGGTGGCAGCGGTTTGGCCCTGCCGATCGCCAAAGGCGCACCGAATGCCACCGGCAAAAGATTGGAACTTTTGATGCAAGTCGCTTCAGGCACGAGCCTGAGTGATAAACAGGCGGCGGAATTTGGCTCCAACAATAAAAAAGTCGTTCCCGAATTGCTCGCCTTAATGAAGAAAGTGCGCGCTATGAATCTGAACACCATCGAGTGGCGGGCCTGCGACCTGGGCAAGGATCCGGGTGTGCTGAAGCAGTTTCGCGATTTCTTTGGTGCGAATTTGATGGGGGCGCCTGTAATAGAGAACAACTTTGGCGTCCCCAGTGTTAATATCCTCGCAATCAATAAGATCCCGGACAGATTCTGGAAAGGATTTAACCATTATGACTATCCCGACAAGATCCACACCAAGGTTACGTATTTCCTCAAGCTCAATGAGGGTACAGGATGGCCTGACGAGGGCGCGATCTTTGCCGAAAGCAGCGACAACCTGAAGGAGTGGATTCAAAAGAACATCAATCCAAAAGGAACGGTTCCGAAAGGTTCGATGTTCATGCATCACCTATGGAAAGAGGCCGACAAGGACCATCCGTTGGACCCGGGAATTCCAATTCTGCCACTCGAAGCTGAATACAAGAGTAATATCACCTACGTCAGGGGTTGAGGGGCTGAGTAGGCCGCTCGCACTGCCCGTGCCCTGCCGGGCCAAAGCAGCGGCGTACGCGCGTCGAAGCACGAAGGATGGTGGCGAAGCGCGTTCCCTCTCGGCCCCGCTACTGTTCCTCTTGCGCCAATGGACACAGCGGTCCCGCGGTCAGCAGATACGCGTGTATCTTGCTCAACTGCATCGGAGTCGGCTGTTCCGCTACCTGTTCGACATGATGCGCGCTATATCGAGGTTCGACAGTGCTTCGCGCCAAGCGGCATCGTGGGCGCGCTGAGCTTGCTTGTTCCATGCGGCACTAGAGCGGGATGACTTTTCTTCGAATCGTCATCCCGCTCCAGCTTATTATTAGAGCATGATCCGAAAACCGGTTCCGACTTTTCGCGATCATGCTCTAGCTTCGAAAGCGCCTCGTATGTCATCCCCTGGCTGGAGCCTTCTAAACAAACAACGAGCAGTTCGCGAAAGGCAGGAATGGCTGCTGTGGTCAAGGGCCGCCTTTGCGATTACGCGAACATTACGACCGCTGTACCCGGATAGCCGTCGACTTGCTGGAACGCGCAAATCGGCAGAGTCGGGCCACAAACAGGTCGTAACATTGATGATGCTGATCTCCGTCAGCTAAGGCTCGCCTGCGAGCGGACCAAATCCCTTAGGCGGCCGGCGGTGCTTGGTGCCTGCTTCGTAGGCCGAAGCGATCTCGAACAACAGCGCCTCATCGAACGGCCGCCCGAGGAATTCCATTGCGACGGGAATTTGATCGGGTTTCGGTCCATCCAAGCGGCTGCCGTTCGGACCGCTCGCATCCGGCACGCGATCATAAATCACGCGGGTGAAGCCTGCCGGCACCACAATCGCCGGTAAGCCGCTCACCGGGCTCAGATTCACCGCCCAGCTGCCGCCGGCGCTACGCCAGGTGTCGAGATCGGTTTTGAGACTGGGCTCTCCCGCCACGAGATTGGGATCGGACATCTTCGTTCCCGCCTTGAGCACGCGCGGCTCGACGCGGGGGTCGTACACAGCGGCGACCCGGCTCGGATAGACGAGCGGCGCTGGAATCGTGGTGTAGACATAGACGAGGGCGTCGAGATTGTTGTCCGCCATTACCTTGTAAAGAATGCGCTGCAGGTTCGTGATGCGCAGGGTGTGACTGATCCCGTCCGGCGTGCCGAGCGTTTCCGCCCTGGCGCCGAGCGCAAATCGCAACCAGTCGTTCTCGCCGGCAAAAGACTTCGTGTTATACAGATCCTCGACGCTGCGAAATCTCTTATCGCCGCGCTCCTTGAGATAGAGATCGAGCGCGTATCTGGCTTCAATGCGCGGGTTCTGTGCCGCTATCATGCGCAAATTGACGCCGCGCGCGCCGCCCGGCAGCAGCTTCGGATCGCCAGCTATCGCCGCCAAGTGGTCAATCGGTTTTACTCCGGCGGGAATTGCGGCCGGGAAGGTCTGGGTGAAGAAGCCCGGCTCATACGCGGTCATGATCTCAGCAATGGCGCCGCTGAAATCGACCGGATCGACAAGGGTCGCGCCGAAGCTCTTCATGTCGGCGAGCGCCTCGTTGCCGAGGCGGATGTTTTCGCGGTCGGCAAGCGTCGCTTCGATCATGAAGTCGCGCACGACGCCAAGCCGCTTGCCGGCGAGCGAATGGCGGCCAGTATAATTCGAATAGACGACCGGCTGCCTCCCGTGCGCGACGGCCGTGATGGCGTCGCGCGGATCATCGCCGGTGAGCGCTTCGAGCACGGCCGCCGTGTCCTCGACGGTGCGGCACATCGGGCCGCCCCGGTCGCGTGAGAACGTCAGCGGCACGATGCCGGCGCGGCTCACCAGCCCCTGCGTCGCGACGATTCCGACCAACGCATTGAGCGACGACGGATAGCGCACCGACCCTGAGGTATCGGTGCCGAGCCCGCAGATCGCGAGGTTCGCGGCAACCGCCGCCGCCGAGCCGGCGCTGGAACCGCCGGTGATACGCTTGGTGTCATAGGGATTGCAGGTCTGGCCGCCGAGCGTGCTGCGGCCGATGCCGGCCGGCGCATATTCGTCGAGATTGGTCTTGCCGAGGATGATCGCGCCCGCCGCGCGCAGTTTTGCCACCATGGTGGCATCCTTCGGCGGCTTGTCGTTGGCATAATCGGCAACGGCGCCGGCCGTCGTGCGCATATCGATGGTGTCGTAGTTGTCCTTTACGGCGATTGGGATGCCATGCAGCGGCCCGACGAAATTTTCGGTTCGGGCAAAATACTCGTCCTGCACCCGAGCCGTTTCGAGGGCGTCGAGCATCTTCGGGTCATTGTCGGCAGGGTCGGTCTTCGAGCGCTTGCCGCGGATGTTGAGCGTCATGTAGGCATTCACCTGGCCGGCGTTCTCGATCGGGGCTATTTCACCGAGCATGAGGCCGGTTGCCGGATCGACTTCGCCTTTGACGCAGGTGCCGTTATAAGCCTCAATGCGCTTGAAATAGAGTTGGACGAGTTGCTCTGCGGTGATCTCTTTAGCCCGGATCGCACGGTGCACGTCGGCAATTGTCGCTTCCTCAAGGTGGAACCGCGGCGCAGAGGCGGCTTTCGCCACAAGCGCGAGGTGCCCTGCGCACAGCACCGCCGTACCGATGCCGAGCATGGAGATTGTCGAGCGAAGGCTTCGTGGACGCATGGCACTCCCACCCAAAATGAATTTTTCGTATGGTATGCCACCGGCATTCCGAGTCAATTCGCATTCTGGGTAGCCGATTTACGTTCGGAAACCTAGCTTGTTTGCCACCCAAGGCGGCGATACGCATCATCCGGCGCGCTTCCTCTGAGCGGCTTCTTTCGCCAGCGTTATTCCGCTCGGGGTCAAGGGCCGCGTTTGCGACTATGTTGGCATCGCCACCGGTGTACCCCAGATAGCTCGCGTTGAATCCGGGGGGTTGGTTACGGAATGGCCGCTCACTCGAATTCCACGATCATTTCCACCTCGACTGGCGAATTGCCTGGAAGCCCAGCCATACCAACGGCTGAGCGCGCATGTTTTCCGGCTTCACCGAACACTTCCACCATGAGATCGGAAAATCCGTTCACCACAAGCGGCTGGTCGCCGAAACCTTCGGCCGAGTTGACCATGCCGAGCACCTTCACCACGCGCTTAACCCGATCGAGGCTGCCGAGCGCGGTGCGGATCTTTGTCAACATGATGAGGCCAGCTTGCCGTGCCGCCTCTTTGCCCTGCTCCACCGTCAGGTCCTTGCCGAGCTTGCCTTTGCCCACCCACGCAGGGCCTGCGGTGTTGCCCGACAGGAACAGGAGCTTGCCGCTCTGCACTGAGTTCACGAAGTTGGCGGCTGGAGCGGCATCCGCCGGCAATGTGATGTTCAATGACTTGACGCGCGCTTCAGCCCCACCCGGCGCCTGAGCGCGTGCCGGGCTGGACAACGCAAGCAACGCGAGGCTCGCGGTGAAGACGGCGGCAAAGATGGCTTTCATGTCGGACCTCCATAGGGATGCGCGGAAGTGTCATTCAATGGATTGCACTGCGGTTTTCGGCGCCCGATCTTCAAATCTAGCCGGAATCGCCGCGCGATGAAACGGCGGCGTTTGACGGTGGCGGCATGATACGTAGAGTGCGGAGCAATTGACTCTCAAGGTCTTCTGAGGGAGATCGCAAATGCAAGACCTACGGTCGAGACCGGTTATGAAGGCGTGCAGGCATCCGATGAGATTATGGCAGTCGATCCTGACGGCAATCGCAGCTTTACTGGGATTGCCCGAGCACGGACTGGCGCAAGCGCGATCCGTGCCGGAGACCATGCAGATCGATGACCAGCCGGGCTATGTGGCGAATCCCGACGACGAGCGGCTTCCGGCTCCTTTTCAGCGCCAGATGGTGTTCTACCGCACCACGGAGGCGCCCGGCACGATCATCGTGCACACATCCGAGCGGTTCCTCTATGTGGTTCAGCCGAATAGCCGGGCGATCCGTTACGGCATCGGCGTTGGCCGCGATGGTTTCCGGTGGTCCGGCCTTTTGAAAATCACCCGCAAGGGCGAATGGCCAGATTGGACTCCGCCACCCGAAATGATCGCGCGCCAGCCCTATCTGCCGCGTTTCATGGCGGGAGGCCCCGGCAATCCGCTCGGCGCCCGCGCACTCTACCTCGGCAACACTGTGTATCGCATTCACGGCACCAATCAGCCGCAGACCATCGGTCAGTCGATATCCTCCGGCTGCTTTCGCCTCGTCAACGGCGACGTGATCGATCTTTACGAGCGCACGCCGGTCGGCACCAAGGTGATTGTGCGCCAGATCCCTGAGACATAGAGAGCAATGCCATGAAGACATTTCCTATATGCCGGATTTTCATTGCCACTGCCGCACTTGCCGCAATCACGCTCACTGGGAGCGCGGCGGCGGCGCAGACGGTGGCGGCCATCAAGAAGCGCGATGCGCTCGTCTGCGGCGTCAGCGAGGGCATAGCGGGCTTTTCGAGTCAGACCGGGACGGGCTGGGCCGGATTCGATGTCGACCTTTGCCGCGCTTTGGCGGCGGCCGTGCTCAATGATGCCGGCAAGGTCCGTTACGTTCCGCTGAATGCGGAAAGTCGCTTTGGCGCATTGCAGGCCGGCACGATCGACATTCTATCTCGCAATTCGACCTGGACGATGTCCCGAGAAATCGAGCTCAAGCTGGTTTTCCCGGCGATCACCTATTTCGATGGTCAAGGCTTCCTGGTGCGCAAGTCGCGGAACACAACATCGGCCCTGGAATTGGACAACGCGAAAGTATGCGTGCAGAGCGGGACGACCACGGAACTCAATCTCGCCGACTATTTCGGCGCCAACAATCTGAAACTGGAGCGAATCACATTCGCGAGCAGCGCCGAAGCCGTCAAAGCCTATGATGCCGCTCGCTGCGATGTCTTTACGAGCGACGTGTCACAGCTGTACGCCGAGCGCCTTTCCCTCGCAAAGCCCGACGACCACATGATTTTGCCCGACGTCATTTCAAAAGAGCCTCTAGGTCCAGCGGTCCGTCAGGGCGACGAGCAGTGGGTCAACATTGTCAAATGGACGATATTTGCGCTCATCAACTCCGAAGAATTGGGCGTCTCATCCACATCCATCGAGCAGGCCGTGAACTCGAAAAAGCCAGAGATCATGCGGCTCGTGGGGACCGAGGGGAACTTTGGTGAACGAGCGGGCCTTAGCAGAGACTGGGTGGTCCGCATCGTTCGGAGTGTCGGGAACTACGCCGAAATGTTCGAGCGCCACGTCGGCGTCGGGTCCAAGCTCGGCATTCCGCGCGGCCTTAATCAGCTTTGGACCAATGGCGGGATCCTGTACGCTCCACCGATCCGCTGATCCGGCGCTTGAGCCAATCCTGATCGAGCAATCCGCCAAGGGAAGAACGAAATTTTCCGTCAACTCTCGTGCTTGGCTCAACCTCACTGAAGCCGATCTTCCGCCGGCTTCGGCGGGGGTGCCCACAGTTGAGGCTCGGGAACTATTTCGCGTATCCGTCATCTATGTACGCGGTCGCCGCAAGTAACTCGCCAGGAAGTGGTCCGGCCTAGGCGTCGTCTGTTGGAGATCATCATGGGAACAGCGCAAACCAGTCCGGCCGGTCACGACCTTACGCAAGGCGTTCCGGTCGATCGCCTTTCCGACGGGCGCATGCTGGCGGGCCACGTTGGAGAAGAGGTCGTGCTGCTCGTGCAATGCGGCAATGACTTCTTTGCGGTCGGCGCCACCTGTACCCATTACGGCGGTCCGCTCGCGGACGGGCTGGTGGTCGGAGACACCGTGCGGTGTCCCTGGCATCACGCCTGTTTCAGCCTGAGGACCGGAGAGGCCCTGCACGCTCCGGCATTCGGTCCGTTGGCATGCTGGAAAGTCGAGCGGCGCAACGACAGAATCTTCGTGCAGCACAAACAGGAGCTGTTGGAGCCTCACCGAACAGCGGGGGCGACGCCTGCGCGATCGCCTGCCAAGATCGTCATCGTGGGCGGCGGGGCGGCAGGCTTTGCGGCGGCCGAGAAACTGCGTCGCGAGCGATACGAGGGAGCTCTCGTCATGGTGAGCGGCGAGGCAGTGCCGCCCGTCGATCGGCCCAATCTCTCGAAGGATTATCTCTCCGGAAAGGCGCCGGAGGAGTGGATCCCGCTGCGGCCCGACAGCTTCTATTCCGAAAATGGCATCGATCTGCGACTCGGCACGAACGCCACCGGCATCGACGTGCGGGCGCGCGAAGTCGTGCTCGAAGATGGGACGCGGGTAGCCTACGACCGGCTATTGCTCGCGACTGGTGCCGAGCCCATCCGGCTGTCGGTCCCTGGGGCGGAGCTGCCGCATGTGCGCGTGTTGCGGTCGCTCGCCGATTGTCGCGCGATTATCGAGCGGGCCGCGACGGCGCGACGGACTGTCGTGCTGGGTGCGAGCTTCATCGGGCTCGAAGTGGCGGCTGCGCTCCGTGCGCGCGACATCGAGGTACATGTGGTAGCGCCGGATAGGCGACCCATGGAGCGCGTCCTTGGCCCGCAGATGGGCGATTTCGTGCGTGCCCTGCATGAAGAGCACGGCGTGGTCTTCCACCTTGGTGAAACGGCGACGGACATCAGTGACAAAGGAGTCGCCCTAAGCGGCGGCGGCACGCTCGATGCCGACCTCGTGGTCGCTGGCGTCGGCGTGCGCCCGCGTATTGCACTCGCCGAGAACGCGGGCCTCGCACTCGACCGCGGCGTCGTCGTTGATGACTACCTCGAGACCAGCGCGCCGGGAATCTTTGCGGCGGGCGATATCGCGCGGTGGCCGGATCCGCATACGGGTGCAAAAATTCGCGTCGAGCATTGGGTCGTCGCGGAGCGGCAGGGTCAGGCCGCGGCGCTCAACATACTCGGATATCGGCAGAAGTTCGCGGCCGTACCGTTCTTCTGGAGCCAGCATTATGACGTCCCGATCAACTATGTCGGCCACGCCGAGACGTGGGATACGTTGACGATCGAGGGCGATATTGCGGCAAAGGATTGCCTCTTGCGCTACGAGCGCAACGGGCGCGTGCTTGCTGTCGCTTCGATCTACCGTGATATCGAGAATTTGCAGGCCGAGCTGGCAATGGAGCAGGGCGCTTTGGCCTAATCCAAGCTACATTGGCATCACGACCGGGGTACCCTCGCTGATTGGCTCGACGACCAAACCTGTTCCCGGTGAAGGTCAACCAAGTTTCGAACCCCGCGTTACGGGAGAGCGCCAGTCAGTTGCCGATAGAGTCGCCGAATGACCGTTGGCCTTTGGGATTCATAGCCTCGCAGCTTTTCATACTGTGGCCATTGGATCGTGGCGACAGCCTGGTCCTCCGTTACGCCGCGTGTAATCGCTTGCTGAACGGAGTCACGGACATCCACCAGCATTTGTCGATAACGGAGAAACTCTTCCCGGCTTTGCTTGGGGTCGGCGGGAAGGGGACTATGTCCCGGCACGAAGATATCTGCATCGAGGCCTGCGGCCGTCTCCACCGTCTTCAGCCAGTCAAGGCCGTAGCCATCATTCATGAATAGAAATTGGCCCGCGGAAAAGATCTCACTTAGATAAACAATCCGGTCCTGCGGAACATAGATGATGCTGTCGCCCCGTGTGTGAGCACGGCCCAGATAGAGAACCTGGATTTCCTTGCCACCGAGGTAGAGCGTGATCCGGTCCCGGAAAGTCTGATTGGGAAGCCTCGCTTTGTGCTCCTCTGGCGGTGCTTTGTCCCTCTCCATTTGTCGAACGAGATCGGTTCGATAGAGCTCGTGTCCAATCTTCCATACGTCCGCGTAGGCAGCGTTCCCCTTCGAATATGGGTTATGGTAGGGCGAAGAGACCAAGAAACGAACTGGCTGTCGAGTCGTATTGGCAATCGCTTCTCGTTCGGCCCGCGCTACGGCCTCGGAATCCAGGGCATCGAATACGACCACTCCCTCGCTGGTCGCGATGATCCCGCTGTTCAAATCGCCGGAACTGAACATGTAATGGCCGGGAATGATCTCGCGTATGCTGCTGGTCTGGCCGCGCTGTGTCTGCTGGGAGTACGCAGAAGCGCAACACAGGAGCACGACAACCAGTCCTATGGTTGATTTTAGCACTGCCGTTTCCTCCGGTTATTACGGCTCGACAGGACGTTCGCCTGCCGGCGGTGTGAGCGCTGCAGCTTAGCATGACTCGTCCGTGTGGCAGCTCATTGAAAGACTACACACCGTCCTGTGGGTTAGGAATAGTCGCGGCGAGATGCGGGATTCTGATCGTCGAGATTTACCGACCTGCCCGAGAGGTGGATGCCTGCCATGCACCTCTCTGAAAGGCGATACCTGCAATCGTGAACCGGATGGGGCCCTGGCGTGACTACTGATCGAAGCTCCGCCTTTGTAAGCGAGTTATGTCCCATGTCCCATGGATTTCTTACCGTTACCGCTGGTGTTGCGGGACAGATCACCTGCGCAGTCATTAGCCAGCTGCCTCTCGGACCGAATGCCACGGTCAAGAGCCCCCCGGCGATCTCCGGCCCCCGGGGCCCCGCCACCACGGGTGTTGGTTGCAGGCTCCTCGCGTGACCTAGCTCACACTCGCGCATGGCCGTGACGGGTAGAATGCCCCGGTGCTCCTCTTAAAAGGAGGCAGTCATGTTATCGCAAACTTTATCGAGTGTCTCGCCGGCGGATTTGCTGGCAGACGCGCAAATCTACTGGATCGTTCCCGCTGGAATGTTGGCCCTGTATTTCTACGGCCAATTCCATTTCAACAGTCTGGAATACGCGATCGACTTCGGAAGTCGGGGTGGTCCGGCCGAGTCCATAGGAGCTCGGCTGATTACTCCGGCGCCTCCGATATTCACGACATCGCGAGCCCGGTACAACCGTTTCGCCAGACGATACGTGGCGATCCTGGAGGCCGCGTTCATTGCGATCATATTCTTTCCGAGCCTCCTCGCCGAAGCGGTCAGCTTGCTGACCAGCTCTCCGTTTTCCTTGGGGGATTCGGTAACCCTGCAGCATAAGGCGTTAATTGCCCTGTTCGCTCTCACTGGGCTGCTCTCCTCATTTCCAGGGTTCAAGGACATCGACGGCTGGCTGCTCCGGACGCTCCACCAGGCGGCATTCATCCCGGATGACGCGCGGATACTCGCCGAGAGGCTATACGAGGCGCCGTTTTCCCCGCCGCCGGTCGCGTTGGCGGCGGTTCGGACGACGCTGAGTACTCGCGACGCCATCCGCGCGGCAGACGGCAAGCTGACCGGCGCTTTGGAGCAGAGATTGATCGCCGTCCGGTGCCTGCGCACTCAACTGCAATCGATCATGGCCGACGGCAAATTTACCGGCTTCCGGATCAAGCTCGATCGCGACCTGCGCGAGGTCGCCAACCAGAGCCAGGAATTACGGGCCGCGCTCACCGCCTATCTGCTTGATCAGGAGAAGCTTGCCCCCGGCGATGTGCCCGACATGGATGCCTACATATCGGCCAATATCGACAAGCGGGACATCGCAGCGCTCTCTGCGCGCCGGCAAGAGCTTCAAACCAAATGCGACACGCTCTACGAAACCCTATGCCTGTTGACGGCCCTGTCCGTGTTCGCGACAGAAGTGACGCCGGAGGATATGAGCGAAACTCTCACGGAACTGGGCTTTACCATCAGCATCAAACCAATTCCGCTGTTTGATTGGGATGCCGTTGCGCGCGTAGTCGGCTCGATGTTCCTCATCCTGCTTGCAGTCAACGTTGCCTATATGGGGTTGGTGTATCTGCGCGGCATGGCCGAGGTAGAGGCACTGATGCCCAGTCGCGCCCGCGTGATCGGATATTCCCTCATCTTCACCCTGAACTATTCGATCGTCATGATCCTCGCGATCAAACTGAAGCGCAAATGGCAACACGAGGGCGCCCCCAACTACCAACGTCCGGAAAACCTCCTGATTGCGTTGGTCGCGTACATCGTATCGCTGGCATTCACGATCCCGTTAAGCCTGTCTGTGCGCGGAGAATTTACGATCGCGCCATTCCTGTTTGCATCCAGTCAGGCCGTGCTGGGCTATTTCATCGGCATCTATGTGGACCGCGCCGGGAAATCCTCGGGGATTTCGTTCCCCACCGCTGCGTGGCAAGGCGCGCTGCAACTTGCCGCGACGTTGATCGCTTCGTTGGGGTCTCCCCCGCTGCCGGGTACCATGTGGAACTTCTTCGATGTGTTGTCCTTCAACGCCTTCGTTGCAGTTCAATCGGCTCTCAGCGGTTTCTTGATAGGCGTGTTGTTCCAACATTTCCACAAGCGCACGATGCCGCTCGCTATCAAGGCCGACAATAGCGTCGCCCCGGGTGGCATTGCCCTCGCTGAATCGGCGCTCTGAACGTACGCTGGGCATCGGCGATTTGGGCCACCCCGTCGCCTGGAGCGGCCCATCCCGCACGTCCACCGGCCCCGGTGTCGGTTACACTGCTCTTGCAACCAAACGTCACTAACCGCAGGGATCACGGTACAAGGGACGAGGATTGCTCCTGCCACCCGCAGGATAGTCGAGTGGTTTCACCCACCGCTCATTGGGTGAATGACTCGCAAACCAGCGAGTGACGCGGCAGCATAATCCAGAAAGGCTCTCACCTTTGGCGCTTTGTAACCTCTGCTTGGTGCGACCAGATGAACCGGCAGGGGAGTAGGTTCGAAGGCGGTCAACAGACGGATCAGCGACCCGGCCTCGAGTTCTTCGCTTACCTGATAGGACAAGACACGCGTGATTCCCTGGCCGGCTCTCACGGCGACGAGTCGGGTTTCTACGTCGTTGACCAGGAGCCGCGGCGACAACCGCACGACGGTGGTCCGCTTCGGTTGCCCGAAGCGCCATTCCGACGGCTCCGATCTCGTGGTTCCAAAGATCGTGTCGTGGGTGGCAAGATCCGCCGGTTTCCTTGGCGTGCCACGTTTCGCGAGATAGGCAGGGCTGGCGACTAGAATTCTGCGGACCTCGCCCACCCGCCTGGCCAAGAGAGTTGAATCCTCAAGAGGGCCGATCCGCATCGCGACATCAAGCCCCTGCTCGACTAGGCCGAGATTGCGATCATTGAGCACAAGCTCGACCTGCATTTCGGAAAAGGATTCAAGGAATCCGATTACGAGTGGCGCCACGTGGCACCGGCCGAATTGCAACGGTGCCGTCACGCGCAACAGGCCGCGGAGCGGAGCCTCGGCCAGGCCGGTCACGGCGGAATCGTACTCGTTCAGAAGAACCCGCGCCCGTTCTGCGAAGGCGCGCCCTGCCTCGGTCACCGAAAGGCGCCGCGTGGTGCGCTCGACAAGGCGCACGCCGACGCGATCCTCAAGCGCCGCCAACGCCCGCGTCACGGCGGGAGGCGATTGGCGTAGCCGGCGCGAAGCGGCAGCGAGACTGCCATGGTCGATGACCGCGACCAATACGGCTAGCTCCTGGAGGCGGTCCATTCATTATTCCAGTTTAAGGAATTCTGATTTCAATCATTCGATATTTACCGATGTTTACGCAAGAACTAAGTTGACGGGGCCTCGGTAGCACCTCAGCTTGAACTTCAGCCGCCCCGGACCGGATGGAAGCCGAGGCGCCCGCCAAGGAGCACAGGTCGTACAAGAAGATTGTTGCAAATCAGGAGGTTGCTGTGCTGGCGCGAAGCTGCATGTGTGGACGCATTGCCTACGAGGTCGATGCCGCCGCCGGACCGATCATCCATTGCCATTGTCAAACTTGCCGGAAGGCGCACGCAACCGCCTTCTCCTCCAGATGCCGATGAACCTTTCTCCGTTTCATCCCGACGAACTCGACGCTCAAGCACGCGCGGGCCGGGGTGGGAACGGAGCCGGCATCCGAAGCTTCATGCCAGAGCAGCATCGCGATTTCTTTGCGTTGCTGCCTTATCTCTTCGTCGCCACCATAGATGCCAGCGGGTGGCCGCTCGCGACCATGCTCACCGGGCAACCCGGCTTCGTAAATTCACCCGATCCAGTCACCTTGCGGGTTGGTGCGCTGCCGGACCGGCAGGATCCCGCCGCCGTTACGCTCAGCGGTGGGCAAGAGCTCGGCATCCTCGGCATCGATCTGTCGACCCGGCGGCGTAATCGGGCCAATGGTCAAATCGCTGACCTGAACGCCGCCGAGTTCACGGTCGCGGTCCGCCAAAGCTTCGGCAATTGCGCCAAATACATTCAGCGTCGCGATGTGCGTCATTCGCCCCAAGCGTCGGGAGGGATCGATGCGCTCGCCGGTCTCGATGCCGAGGCGCGGGCGCTGATCGGGCGCGCGGACACGTTATTCGTCGCGAGCCGGTCGCGACCGGAAATCCGCGCCGCTGGCGGAATCGACATTTCGCATCGCGGCGGCCGCCCCGGTTTTGTGCACGTTGACGGAGACCGTCTCGCCATTCCCGATTTTCCCGGCAACCGCTACTACAACACGCTCGGCAACATGCTGGGCGAACCGCGCGCGTCGCTGCTCTTTGTCGACTTCGAGACGGGCGACCTCCTCCAGTTGCAGGGGATCGCGAAGATCGATTGGAGCGCGGAAGCGGCGAGGCTCGTCGAGGGCGCAGAACGGCTGTGGTACTTCGAGGTCGTACGGGGCTGGCGGCGGCACGCCGCATCTTCGCTCCGCTGGTCGTTCGTCGACTGCTCGCCGATTACACTCAAGACCGGAAGTTGGGATCGTTCTCAGTCACGCCAATCAAAGCTGTCGGGCGAGCGGCAAACGACGAATTGCGTCGCTCCCAAGCCTTGAGTTCGACGAGTGAATAGCTGACCGTATCGGCGTCAGGGTCCTGCCGATTTCATTCTGATTCGTCGCCGACTTTTTTGATTTGGTGGGCTATGAGTTGGCATTCGTGGAAACTGACGCACCCGACATGCCTGATGCTCTTCGCGCTTGCGTATAAGTCCTGAATGCCTACTGTTTGCGTCCCGGCAGCGGAGTATAAGTTGAGCAGCAATACGGACGTCGAGGCATTGCAAGTGGGGGCACGGATTCGGCATGCCCGGATCCTCAAGGGCATGCGCATGCGCGACCTTGCCCAGGCCGTCGGCTGCGATGAAAGCATGGTTTCAAAGATCGAAGCCGGCCGCGTGATGCCCTCGCTGGTGATGTTGAACCGCGTGGTGCTCGCCCTCGACCGCGACATGGCCTCGTTCTTCGGGCTGGAGATCGACGAGCACAAGCTGGTGCAACGGCCGGCCGATCGTATGAAAGTGGCCGGCGACGCGCTGCGCGGCGGTAAGGGAGTGAGCTATGAGCGGCTGGTGCCGCTCGCCGCCGGCAATCTTCTGGAAGGCAATATCCACAATGTCGAGCCCGGTGGCGAAAAGACCGATTCAATAACTCACCAGGGTGAGGCGCTGGGCTACCTGATCGAGGGCGACATCGAGTTGGTGATCGACGGCACCACCTACCGCATGAGCGCGGGCGACTCCTTCTTCTTCAAAGCCTACCTGACGAACCAGTACCGCAATGTCGGCACCACCGTGGCGCGCATCATCTGGGTCAACACCCCGCAGATTCACTGATCCCCTTCACCGATCTCCTCGGCGCGATGGCAGGCGACGGATTGGTTCGCCGCGATCGTGCGGAGCGCGGGCCGTTCGGTGCGACAGCGCTCGATCGCAAACGGACAGCGGTTGTGGAAGAGGCAGGCGGCAGGTGGATCGATTGGGCTGAGCGGTTCGCCGGGCAGCGCCTTGGGACGGCCTTGCGCCGGCGCAGCCGCGGCCAGCGCGCGGGTATAGGGATGACGCGGGCGGCGGAGCACGGTCTCGACCGGTCCCGTCTCGGCCAGCCGGCCGAGATAGAGCACCGCGACCGCATCGCACATGAGCCGCACGACATCGAGATCATGTGAAACGAAGAGCACGGTGAAGCCGCGTGTGCGCCTCAGCCCATCGATCAGCTTCAGTACCGTCGCCTGTACGGAGACGTCGAGTGATGCCGTCGGCTCGTCGAGGATGAGCAGCCGCGGTTGCGTTATCAGGGCGCGGGCGATGCCGACGCGCGCCTGCTGGCCGCCCGAAAGCTGATGTGGCCGCTTGTTGAGAAGCTGTGCCGGCAATCCGACCTCGGTCGAAACCGCGGCCACTGCCTTGCCCGCGCGCTCGATGCCGATATGGCCGAGCCCGATAGCGATGTTGCGCCGCGCGCTGAACGACGGGTTGAGCGCCTCGCCGGCATTCTGAAAGACGAACTGGATGGCGCGGCGGGCGGGATCGCGTCCGAAGGTGCGGGCCGGCAGGGTGCCGATCTCGCGGCCGTCGTAGCGGATGTTGCCGGCGGTCGGCTCGATCAGCCGTGCGGCGAGTCGGGCGAGCGTCGATTTGCCCGAGCCGCTTTCGCCGATGACGCCGAGACTCTGCCCGGCCGCGAGCGCGAGGCTGACGCCGTCCACCGCGTGCAGGCGACGGCCGTGGGGCAGCGGGAACAGCTTGCGCAGCTCGGCGAGTTCGAGGAGTGGCGGCGTCACAGCGCGTTCCAGCAGGCGGCGGCGTGATCGGCGCCTGCAAGAACAAGCGGCGGCCGCTCGACGCGGCAGCGCGGCAGGACCCGCTCACAACGCTCGGCGAAGCGGCAGGCCGGCACCGGTCCATTGAGATCGGGCAGGTTGCCGGCAACGCCGCACAGCGCCGCCGCCGTGGCGACGGTGGCCGGGCTCGCCGCGATCAGGCCGGCCGAATAGGGATGGCGTGGCCGACCGAAGAGATCGGCGGCGGCGGCTTGTTCGACGATTTGCCCGGCATGCATGACCACGACGCGGCTGGCATAGGCGCGGGCGACCGCGAGATCGTGGGTGATCAGGAGCGTCGCCATGTGCCGTTCGGCGGCGCGTTCCATCACGAGGTCGAGCACGGCTGCCTGGGTGGTGGTATCGAGTCCCGTCGTCGGCTCGTCGGCGATCAGCAGCGCCGGCCCGCCGGCAAGCGCCACGGCAATCATCACCCGCTGGCACATGCCGCCCGAGAGTTCGCCTGGATAGGCGTGAATGCGCCGCTCGGGATCGGCAATGCGCACTGCCGCCAGCGCCGCGACCACGGCTTCCCGGAGCGCGCCGCCGCGAAGGCCATGATGCTCGCGGATCACGTCGGCGATCTGCCGCCCGATGCGGCGCATCGGATTGAGCGCGGCCTGCGGATTCTGGAAGATGATGCCGATCTCGCGGCCGCGCACGTCGCTCCAGCCGGGCGCATCGCGTTCTGCGAGGTCCATGCCGGCGAACACGAAGCGCTCGGCGGCAAGGTGGGCCGCCGGGGTGAGGATGCCGGCCGCGGTGTGCGCCACCAGCGACTTGCCCGAACCGCTCTCGCCCACAAGCGCCACCGTCTCGCCCTTGGCGATGTCGAGGTCGATGCCGTCGACCGTGGCGGTGCGGCTGGCGCCGAAACGGATGGCAAGCCCGCGGAGCGACAGGAGCGGCGGTGGCGGGACGGCCTTCATGGGCGCCTCGGATCGAGCCGGTCGCGCAGGGCATCACCCACCAGGCCGAAGGCCAGCACCGCCATCATCAGCACCGCGCCGGGACAGACGAACAGCCACCATTCGCCGGAGAAGATGTAGGTCGCGCCATCGGACACCAGGATGCCCCACTCCGGCGTTGGCGGCCGGATGCCGAGGCCGATGAAGGAGAGGCCCGCAGCGTTGAGGATCGCCCAACCCATGTTGAGCGAGGACTGCACGGCGAGCGGTGCGGCGAGGTTGGGCATGATGTGCAGGCCGACGATGGTGATCGGGCTGAAGCCTGCGAGACGGGCCGCCTCGACATAGGCCGCATTGCGACGACGGTTCACTTCGGTCCGGGTTTGCCGGACATAGAAGGGCAGGTTGACGATCGCCGTCGCCAAGATGACGCTCGA